>Ga0326726_10005083_pt1 | contig 11948 bp, 10 predicted proteins | sample MHFenrmetagenome_2_FD_207603 | JGI IMG/M metagenome (GOLD analysis project Ga0326726, IMG submission 207603) | Lab enriched peat soil microbial communities from Michigan Hollow, Ithaca, NY, United States - MHF15MN | ecosystem: Environmental > Terrestrial > Soil > Wetlands > Peat | place: USA...
CTGACTCAGGGCGCGCTGCGTCGAGTCGCCGCTGTGGCCGTTGACCGCGACGCGCGCGCCGGCGGCGAGGAAGCCGCGCACCGCGGCCGCGCCGATGCCGCGCGTGCCGCCTGTCACCAGCACCGCCTTGTCGCGGAAATCGAACGTTATCGTGGGCATGATGCTCTCCTTGCCTCCGCCTACCACAGGGCGCCGGTGGAGACCGTGAGGTCTTGCGCATTGATGCCGGAGGATTCGTCGCGGCAGAGGAAGGCGGCGACGGCGCCGATCTCCTCGGGCTCGATGATGCTCTTGCGCGGATAGCCGGCGGCGATGCTCGCGATGTATTCCTCCTCGCTGCGCTTGTTGCCTTCCGCCGCCAGCCAGCGTTTCACCGAGGCCCGCAGCATCTTCGTGTTCACGAAGCCGGGGCTGATCGCGTTGCAGGTGACGCCGTGCGGCGCGCCTTCGAGCGCCACGCAGCGGGTGAGGCCGAGGATGCCGGACTTGGAGGCGCAATAGGCCGGGTTGTCCTTGGCGCCGACCGCTGCCGCCGTCGAGGCGATGTTGACGATGCGGCCCCAGCCGCGCTCGATCATGGCAGGCAGGCAGGCGCGCGTGGTGCGGAAATAGCCGTTGAGGTTGGTGTCGATGATGTCGAGCCAGAGCGACTCGCTGTGGCCGCAGACGGCCTGCTCGGCACACACGCCCGCGACATTGACGAGGATGTCGACCTTGCCGAAGGCGTTGATGGCAGCGGCATGGAATGCCTCCACCGAGTCGGTCCGGCGGACGTCGAGATCGCAGCCGACGGCGCCGGCGCCGCGCGCCATGATCTCGTGACAGACCGCGTCCAGATCCGCCCGCGGCGGCAGGTAGGTATCCTCCTCCGCGGCCGCCGGCCCATGGGTCGCCAGAAAGGAGCCGATCGCTACGTCCGCTCCGTGCTCTGCCAGCGCCAGGGCGATGGCGCGACCCTGGCCCGACGCGCCCCCCGTCACCATGGCCGCGCGGCCCGCCAGATAGCGCTCGATCATGTCCTCTCCCATGTGCATTCTTGATTGGCGACGACCCTAGCAACCGGCCGCCGCGCTGAACAGCCATGTTCCGCACGCGCGCAACGCGCTATAGCTGTCGCCGCAACAGCAGCCGCGTCCCCGCTCCCAACCCGTCATGGATTACCAAGCCCTGCGCAGCCTGCCGGAGATGTTCTTCCAGCAGAGCGCGCGTCTCGCCGACAAGCCGTTCCTGTGGCGCAAGCAGGATGGCGTCTTCCGCCCGCTCAGCTATGGCGAGGCGGGGAACCAGACCAGCCTGCTCGCGCGCGGCCTCATCGATCTCGGCATCGGGCCGGGCGAGCGCGTCGCACTGGTGGCGGAGAACCGGCCGGAATGGCTGATCGCCGACCACGCCATCATGGCGGCGGGCGGCATCACCGTGCCGGCCTTCACGACCAACACGCCCGCCGATCACCTCCATGTGCTCACGAACAGCGGCGCGCGGGGCGCCATCATCTCGGGCAAGACGATCGCCCGCCGCTTCCTGCCGGCGGCGCTCGAAAGCCCGGAGCTGCGCTTCATCATTAGCATGGAGCCGCTCGACCTCGCGCATGAGCCGCCGGTGCGCGTCTTCGGCTGGGGTCAGCTACTGGCCCAGGGCGCCAAGCGGCCGGAGAGCGAAGTCCACGAGCGCATCGATCGCCTGAAGCGCGGCGACCCCTGCTGCTTCATCTACACCTCCGGCACCGGCGGCGTGCCGCGGGGCGTCGTCCTCACCCACGGCTCCATCCTCTGCAACCTCATGGGCTGCTATCACCTGCTGCGCGATTTCGGGCTCGGCGACGAGGTATTTCTCTCCTTCCTGCCGCTGTCCCATTCCTACGAGCACACCGCCGGCCAGTTCCTGCCGATCTCGCTGGGCGCGCAGATCTACTATGCCGAGCATGTCGACAAGCTGATCGACGACATGGCTGCGGTCCGCCCGACGCTGATGCTGGCCGTGCCGCGTCTCTATGAGGTGATGCATCAGCGCATCATGCGCTCGGTCGACAAGACGACCGGACTGCGCCGCCGCCTGTTCGATCGCGCTCTGGCACTTGGCCGCAAGCGCTACGAGCAGCCGCACGGCCTGACGCTGCGGGAGCGGCTCCTCGACCGCCTGGTCGACAGGCTGGTGCGCGACAAGGTGCGCGAGCGCTTCGGCGGGCGCCTGAAGGCCCTGGTCTCCGGCGGCGCCGCGCTCAACTTCGAAATTGGAATGTTCTTCACCGCCCTCGGCGTGCGGCTGCTGCAGGGCTACGGCCAGACCGAGACTTCGCCGATCGTCAGCGTCAACCCGCCCCGCAAGGTGAAGTTGCATTGCGTCGGCCCGCCGCTTACGGGCATCGAGCTGAAGATCGCCGATGACGGCGAGATCCTGGTCCGCGGCGAGGCGGTGATGCAGGGCTATTGGCGCGATCCCGAAGGCACCGCCGCCGCCATTCGCGACGGCTGGCTGCATACCGGCGACATCGGCGTCATCGATGGCGACGGCTACCTTCAGATCACAGACCGCAAGAAGGACATCATCGTGTTCTCCGGCGGCGATAACGTCTCGCCGGCGCGCGTCGAGGGCTTCCTCTGCCTGGAACCGGAGATCGGCCAGGCCATGGTGCAGGGCGACCGGCGGCCACATCTGGTGGCCCTGCTCGTGCCCGACGCCGACTTCATCAGGGACTGGGCGCGGCGCGTCGGGAGGCCGAGCGATTTGGCTGCGCTCGCCAACGATCCCCAGCTGCACCATGCCCTCATGGCCGCGGTCGACCGCGTCAACGCCAAGCTGTCGCCGATCGAGCGCATCCGCCGCTTCGCGATCGCGGCCGAGCCTTTCACCACCGACAACGCCATGCTGACGCCCTCGCTCAAGATCCGCCGCCACAAGATCCGCGAGCGCTATGGCGAGACGCTGGATCGGCTCTACGACAAAGCCGCCGGTTGAGATCGGCGGCAGTCGTTGCCACCGACGGCGAGGGCTGTGCTAGCATCGCGTTGCGGCCGCGCGGCCGCGCTGATGCCGATACTGCGTTCAACAGCCCGGTCGCCCATGCCTGCTTCGATCCTGATCGCGGATGACGAGCCGAACATCGTGCTGTCGCTCGAGTTCATCCTGAAGCAGGCCGGCCATCGGGTGCGTGTGGCATCGGACGGCGAGGCGGCCCTGGCCGCGGTCGGCGAAGAGCCGCCGGACCTGCTTGTGCTCGACGCCATGATGCCGAAGCGCGATGGGTTCAATGTCTGCGGGGCCATCCGGGCCAATCCGGCCTGGGGCGGCGTCCGCATCCTCATGCTGACCGCCAAGGGCAGCGACGCCGAGCGCGACAAGGGCCTCGCGTTGGGCGCCGACGACTATCTGACCAAGCCGTTCTCCAATCGCGAGGTGGTGGAACGCGTGCGCCAGCTGCTGGCGGCGACGCGCACCTAGGTAGCCATGCCCGACGAAGTCCGCCGCCGCGACCGCCTGATCGGCCTGTTCCTGCTGGCGCTGGTGCTGCTCAATCCGCCGCTGCTGATGCTGTTCGGCGGCGGCGATACGGTGTTCGGCCTCCCGCTTCTCTATCTCTACATCTTCGCCGCCTGGCTGCTGATCATCGCGACGGCCGCCTGGATCGCCGAACCGCGTTCGTCGCGAGCGCGACGCGGCGGCGACGGCTGAGCATGGTCGCCGGCTGGTTCATCATCCTGATCGCGGCAGGCTATATCGGCCTGCTGTTCGCGATCGCCTACTACGGCGACAAGCGCGCCGATCAGGGCCGCAGCCTGATCAATTCGAGCGCCGTCTACGCCCTCTCGATCGCCGTCTACTGCACGTCCTGGACGTTCTACGGCAGCGTCGGCCGGGCGTCGCAGAGCGGCATCGCCTTCCTGCCGATCTATCTGGGGCCGACCCTCGTCTTCTGCCTGGGCTGGCTGCTGCTGCGCAAGATCCTGCGGGTCAGCAAGGCCAACCGCATCACCACCATCGCCGACTTCATCGGCTCGCGCTACGGCAAGAACGCGGCGCTCGCCGGCCTGGTCGCCATCATCGCCGTCATCGGCGTGGTGCCGTATATCGCGCTGCAGCTGAAGGCCGTCTCCACCAGCTTCACCGTGCTGCTGCACTATCCGGCCGTCGGCGGCATGGCGGACGGCGGACCGGACTCCTACTTCCACGACACCGCCTTCTGGGCGGCGCTGTGCCTGGCCGCCTTCGCGATCCTGTTCGGCACCCGCACCATCGAGGCGAGCGAGCATCACCAGGGCCTGGTCGCGGCCATCGCCTTCGAATCGATCGTCAAGCTGATCGCCTTCCTGGCGGCCGGATTGTTCGTGGTGACCGTGCTGTTCGACGGCTTCGGCGATCTGTTCCAGCGCGTCGCCGCCGATCCGGAGCTGACGCGCCTGCTCCGCTTCGAGGCGACCGGCGGCGGCTTCAACTGGATCACGCTCACGCTGCTGGCCATGGCAGCGGTCATCTGCCTGCCGCGCCAGTTCCAGGTCATCGTCGTCGAGAACGTGAACGAGCGCCATCTCGACCGGGCGCTCTGGGCCTTTCCGCTCTATCTCTTCCTCATCAACATCTTCGTGCTGCCGATCGCGCTCGCCGGCCGCCTCACCGCGCCGGCGGGAGTCGACCCCGATACCATCGTGCTGACGCTGCCGATGGCGGCCCAGCAGTATTCGCTCGCGCTGTTCGTCTTCATCGGCGGCTTCTCGGCCGGCACCGGCATGGTCATCGTGGAGACCGTGGCGCTCAGCACCATGGTCTCGAACGATCTGGTGATGCCGCTGCTGCTGCGCTGGCGCCGTCTCGGCCTCGCCGATTGGCCCGAGCTGGCGCCGTTCCTGCTCAAGGTCCGGCGGATGGCGATCCCGTTCCTGCTGCTCCTCGGCTATCTCTACATGCGGCTGGTCGGCGAGAGCTACGCGCTCGTCGCCATCGGGCTCGTCTCCTTCGCCGCCGTCGCCCAGTTCTTTCCGGCCATCCTGCTCGGCCTGTTCTGGCGGCGCGCCAGCACGGCCGCCGCCTTCGTCGCCATCGGGGGCGGCTTCCTCCTGTGGATCTACACGTTGCTGCTGCCATCGCTCGCCGGCTCCGGCTGGCTGCCGATCGCGTTCATCAACGAGGGGCCATTCGGCATAGCGCTCCTGAAGCCCTATGCCCTCTTCGGCCTTGCCGGCCTCGACCCCATCACCCACAGCCTGTTCTGGACCATGCTGGTCAATATCGGCGCCCTCGTTGGAATCTCGCTGCTGACCGAGCAGTCGGCGCTCGAGCGTACCCAGGCGGCGCTGTTCGTCGACGCCCTCGAGCATGCCGAGGCCGGACGGCTCTGGCGCGGCACCGCCAAGCTGTCCGACCTCAGGGAGCTGGTGGCACGGTTCCTCGGAAGCGGGCGCGCCGTTGAAGCGTTCCAGGACTATGCCGGGCGCCGCGGCGTCGGCATCGCCGAGCTGGCCGTCGATGGCGAGCTGGTACGCCATGCCGAGCGGCTGCTCGCCGGCGCCATCGGCACAGCCTCGGCGCGCGTGATGATCGCAACGGTCGCCGAAGAGGAGCCGCTCGGCATCGATGAGGTGATGCGCATTCTCGACGAGACCTCGCAGGTGATCGAATACAGCCGCCGACTCGAGGAAAAGTCGCATGAGCTGGAGACCGCGACGGCGGAGCTGCGCGCCGCCAACGAGCGCCTCAAAGAGCTCGATCGCCTCAAGGATGACTTCGTCTCGACGGTCAGCCACGAGCTGCGCACGCCGCTCACCTCGATCCGCTCGTTCTCGGAGATCCTCCACAACAACCCCGACCTCAATCCCGACAAGCGGCGCGAATTCCTGGCCATCGTGGTCAAGGAGAGCGAGCGGCTGACGCGCCTGATCAATCAGATGCTCGACCTCTCGAAGATCGAATCCGGCAAGCCCGATTGGCAAACCGTCGACGTCGATCTTGCCGAAGTCGCGCGCGAAGCCGCCGCTGCCACCAGCCAGTTGTTCGAGGACAGGAGCGTCCGCCTCGATCTGCGGCTGCCGGAGACCGCCCCGCCGGTGGCGGCCGACCGCGACCGCCTCATGCAGGTGACGGTCAACCTGCTGTCGAATGCCGTGAAATTCTGCCCCCCCGCCGATGGCCGCGTCGCGCTCACGGTCGCCAGCGATCCCGTCGACGTCACCCTCACGGTCGCCGACAACGGGCCCGGGATCGCGACCGAGCACCACGAGACCGTGTTCGAGCCGTTCCGGCAGGTCGGCGACACGTTGACGGCGAAACCGCAGGGCACCGGCCTCGGCCTTGCCATCTGCCGCATGATCGTCGATCACCATGGCGGCCGCATCTGGGTCGAGAGCGTGCCCGGCCGGGGCGCCATCTTCCGCGTCCGCCTGCCGCGCCGAATGCCCCTCGCCAGGGCGGTGTAATCCGGTCCGTTTCCGGGTCATGCCGGGTTCCATGCTCGTGGTCAAGAATGCGAATGCGAATCATTTGCATTATCGAAAACGCGTTGCTACTGTCGCCCCTCATCGGACCTACCAGTCCTGAACTTGGGCAGCAGGAGCGAAGAAAATGTCATCTCGTCAATTCTTTAGGGTGGCTGCCATCGCTGCCACCATCATCATCGGAGTCGGCCTCGCCGGCCAAGGAGGTGCCCCGGCCGCCGACCTGACTGACAAGATCGGAGCCTATCGCCAGGTCGGCCTCCGGGACCTGAAATCCACGATTTCAGGCGTCGACAAGCTGGTCGACCGGCTGGACGCCAGGGATTTCGACGGCGCCAGGCAGGCCTGGATCGATGCCCGCGTCGGCTGGGAGCGCTCGGAGACTTTCGTCGGCGAACTGTTTCCGGACTCCGATGGCGCCATGGACGCTTGGCCCGACGCCGAGAAGGGCTTCCACGCCGTCGAGGCCCATCTATTCGGCGCCGATCCTGAAGCCGCCCTGCCACTCGCTAAACAGCTGCGGGCCGATGCCCACGCCCTCGACGCCAAGCTGGAGGGCACGCCGTTCGAGGCGCAAGCATTGCTCAACGGCCTGGCCGGCCTGGCCTACGAAATCGGCGAGGAAAAGTCGGGCGGCGGCGAATCGCGCATTAGCGGCACCTCGCTCAACGACATGCGCAACAACATCAAGGGCGTCGAGATGCTCTACGAAATGGTTTTCCGCGACGCCGCCGTCGCCAGCGGCAAGCTCGCCGACCGCATCCATGAAGGCATCGAGGAGGTCGAAGGCATGCTGAAGGTCGACTCGATCGCCAAACTGGATTCCAAGAAGGTCGAGGTCGCGAGCGAAAAGCTGGCCGCCGACATCATGGAGATGGCAGCGCCGCTCGGCTTGAAGCCGCCCTCGCTCGAGGAATAGACGGCGGCGCAAGCGGGAGAGCAACATCGTGAGCCATTGGACCAGATCGATCTTCGCTGGCGCGTCGCTGCTCGGCGCCCTGTTCGCCGGCGCGATGCACGCTCATGCCCAGCAGATCTTCGGCCGGGAGAGCCTGCTCCCGGCCGGCACCGATCTCGGCGAAGCCGGCGCAACGGAGCCGCGCGAGATCTTCGCCTCCGAAGCCCACGGCGGCAAGCAATCCTTCATGGTCGCCCTCGGGAACATGCTGTTCAGCTCGCCCGACATCTTCGGCGAGCCCGCCCGCTCCGCCGGCGTCAGTTGCGAAACTTGTCATTCCGCCGGCCATGTTAACGTCAGCCTGTACGTCCCGGGCATGTCAGGGCCGCCCGGCACCTTCGACGTCAGCAACGGCTTCTTTCACCCGGTCGCCGACGACCATGCCTTCAATCCCGTGCGTATCCCGAGCCTGCGCGGCGTGCGCTTCCTCGCCCCCTATGGCCGCGATGGGCGCATCGCGTCGCTGCGCGACTTCACCCGCAACGTGATAGTCGGCGAATTCGCCGGCGCCGAGCCCGACCCACTCATCCTGGATGCACTCGTGTCATACATGCAAGACATAGAGTTTCTGCCCAATCCGCGCTTGCAATCCGGTGGTCGACTCGGCACGGGCGCCGGCGATGCGGAACGCCGGGGCGAGGCGCTGTTCCAACGTCCGTTCGCACATATGGAAGGACAGAGCTGCGCCAGTTGCCACATCCCGAGCGCCGCCTTCGTCGATCACCGCCAGCACGATGTCGGCAGTGGCGGCCTGTTCAAAACGCCGACCCTGCTCGGCCTGTTGTCCCGCACGCCCTATTTCCATGACGGCCGCTACGCCACGGTGGAAGAAGCGATCGACCATTTCGACCGGAACTTCGGTCTCGGCCTCTCGGATCAGGACAAGGCCGACCTTCTCGCATATCTGCGCGTCATCGGGGACTCGGAACGGCCGGACCAGCCGATCGGCGTCGCCGCCAGCCTCGACGAGATCGAGACCTTTGCCGGCACGCTCGGTCAGCTCATCCACGACCGCCGGCACGAGCTGCTCTCGGTTGCCGTCGATACTGTCAACCACGAGCTGCGCGAGTTGCAAGAACAGTTCGTCGCCGCCGACCTGCGCCCGGAGCGCGGCCGGGTCGCCCGCATCATCGTCGCCTTGCGGCAGGTAGAAAGCGCGGCCCTTGCCGGCGACGACGATCGCGCCCTCCAGCAATTGAGCCCAGCGTTGCAGAGCCTGAGAACGGCGCGTGCGACGCTGCAAGCGGCCGAAACGCGCTCGCTCTTCGATCCCGCGTTGCGCCAAGCCTACTACGAGCAGTTGCGCCGGCTGCAAGTGGCCAGCGAAGAGAAATGACCGCTCCCGCTACTCCACGACCAGCTTCGAGAAATCCCCGGACGGCTTCGGGTATTTGAGGCCCAGCCCTTCCAGCGTACGCCGCAGGATGCGGGCGATCACGGCATTGCGGTACCAGTTGCGGTCGGCCGGAATGACATACCAGGGCGCCCACGGCGTGCTGCAGCGTCGCAGCGCGATCTCATAAGCCTCCATGTAGTGATCCCACCAGGCTCGCTCCTCAAGGTCACCGGGACTGAACTTCCAGCGCTTCTTCGGATCGTCGATGCGTTCCTGCAAGCGCTGCTTCTGCTCGTCCTTGGAGATGTGCAGGTAGAACTTGAGGATGGTGATGCCGTTTTCGCTCAGCTGTTTTTCGAAGGCGTTGATCTGCTCGTAGCGCTGTTCGATTGCGGCCGGCGGCGCCAAACCATGGACGCGCACGATCAGCACGTCTTCGTAGTGCGAGCGGTTGAAGATGCCCAGGTAGCCTCGCGGCGGCACGGCCTTGTGCACGCGCCACAGATAGTCGCGCGCCACCTCGGTATGGCTCGGCGCTTTGAAACTGGTGGAGACGATTCCCATCGGATCGACATCGCCGAACACCGTGCGGATCGTGCCATCCTTGCCGCCGCAGTCGATAGCCTGAAAGATGCACAGGAGCGCGTGCTTCCCCTGCGCATACATGGTTTCCTGCAAGACGTCGATGCGCGCGATGTCGGCCGCCATCTCGACCTCGGCGCGATCGCGATCAGGCAAACCGTCCTTGCTGGCGGGATCGACGTCCTTCAGGCGAAACCGCTTGCCGCCGACGGGCACGCGGAAGCGATCGATGTTGATGCGATTGGCGGATTTTCGCGCCATGAGCGCCCTCTTCTCCTACAGCCACGGGAAGGTCGACGTTAGTACGAGGGTTCGCAAGCTGCGCTGGGCCGCGCGACGAACATCTCGGCAACAGGGATTTTACCGACTTGACTTGGATCAAGGTAGCGCGGGACACCGGCCGCTAATCATCTTGCCCGTGCACGTTTTTTCCCTATCCTCGGGACGCCCAGGTTGAATGGTCTTCTCATACGGCAGTCATGACCGAAATCGCAGGGGCGTCTCAGTCATTGCTTTTACCCGTGCGCCGTGTCGGCGTCGAGGAGCCATGGGTGTGGCTCACGGCCGGCTGGCGCGACTTGAGTCGCGTCCCGATGGTGAGCCTGACCTACGGCGCCGCCTTCGTCGTGGTCAGTTTCCTGCTGACCCTGGGCCTGTGGATCTTCGACCTCTTCTATCTCCTGCTGCCGCTTGCTGCCGGCTTCATGCTGGTCGGGCCGGTGGTCGCGGTGGGTCTCTACGAAGTCAGCCGCCGGCTGGAGCAGGGGCAAACCGTGACCCTCGCGGATACACTCTCCGCGTGGCGCACCCATCGCGGGCCGATCGCGACGATGGGCCTGCTGATCATGTTCTTCCTGCTGGCCTGGATCTGGCTGGCCTTCCTGATCTTCGCGCTGTTCTTCGGTCCGGCACCGCCGTCGTGGGAGCACCTTGTCACGACCTTGCTGTTCTCGACCGACGGCATCCCGTTTCTCATCGTCGGCATCGCCGTCGGCGGTGTGCTCGCGGTATTCGTGTTCGCCATGACCGCGGTTGCCATTCCGGCGCTGCTCGACCGCGACATCGGCGTCTTGAGCGCGATTCTTACGAGTTTCGCCGCTGTCCTTCGGAACTGGCGCGTCATGATCGGGTGGGGCGCGTTGATCGTCGTCTTCACCGCGGCCGGGATTGTCACATTCTATCTGGGATTGGCCATCACGCTGCCCTTGGTCGGGCACGCCAGCTGGCACGCCTATCGCGGCCTGGTACCTCCCGAATCGCAGTGATCATTCCCCATAATTGACGAACATCGACGGTGATCGCCCATGGATGGAACTCTGAAATGGATCGCCAGTGGCGTCGTCGGCGCCATCGGCCTCTTCGGGCTCTTTCTCGCCGCCAACGCGCACGACCGTGGAATCTACATTTTCGGTCTGGGCCTGGCCGCCTTCGCGATCATCTACGTCTTCGCCCAGATGAAGCAGGGCTTTGACGCGAGCGATCGTGCCCGCAAGGCGGGCACGACGGGCTCCAATATCGAAACGGCCGAACACGGCCTCATCGGAAGGGTCACCCAATGACGGTCACAACTCTGGCGGCCGGTGTCGAGGCCGAACACGCGGGCTATAACGAGGCAGTCGTCCGCAAGTTCACGCTGGCTTGCGCGTTCTGGGGCGTCGTCGCATTCCTGGTCGGCGTCGTGATCGCGCTGCAGCTGGCCTTCCCCGTTCTCAATCTCGGCCTCGAATGGACGACCTTCGGCCGGCTGCGGCCAGTGCACACCTCGGCGGCGATCTTCGCCTTCGGCGGCAATGCTCTGTTCGCCACATCTCTCTATGTCGTGCAGCGGACCTCCCGCGCCACCCTGTTCGGCGGCGCGGCGCTCGCCGACTTCCTGTTCTGGGGCTACCAGCTGTTCATCGTCTTGGCCGCCTCGGGCTACGTGATGGGCATCACGCAATCGAAGGAGTACGCCGAACCCGAGTGGTACACCGACCTCTGGCTCACGATCGTCTGGGTCGTCTACCTCGTCGTGTTCGTCGGGACTCTGATGCGGCGGAAGGAGCCGCACATCTACGTCGCCAATTGGTTCTATCTCGCCTTCATCGTCACCGTGGCGATGCTGCATATCGGCAACGGCATTGCGCTTCCCGTCTCGTTCCTCGGCACCAAGAGCTATCCCGCGCTGGCGGGCGTGCAGGATGCCATGCTGCAGTGGTGGTATGGCCACAACGCCGTCGGCTTCTTCCTGACCGCGGGCTTCCTCGGCATCATGTACTACTTCGTGCCGAAGCGCGCCGGGCGCCCGGTCTATTCCTACCGGCTGTCGATCGTTCACTTCTGGTCGCTGATCTTCCTCTACATCTGGGCCGGGCCGCACCACCTGCTCTACACCTCGCTGCCGGACTGGACGCAGACCCTCGGCATGACCTTCTCGATCATCCTGTGGATGCCGTCCTGGGGCGGCATGATCAACGGCCTGATGACGCTCTCGGGCGCCTGGGACAAGCTGCGCACCGATCCTGTCCTGCGCATGCTCGTGACGTCCGTCGCCTTCTACGGCATGTCGACCTTCGAAGGCCCGATGATGTCGATCCGCTCCGTCAACGCCCTCAGCCACTACACCGACTGGACCATCGGCCACGTGCATTCCGGCGCGCTCGGCTGGGTC
>Ga0326726_10005084_pt1 | contig 11948 bp, 11 predicted proteins | sample MHFenrmetagenome_2_FD_207603 | JGI IMG/M metagenome (GOLD analysis project Ga0326726, IMG submission 207603) | Lab enriched peat soil microbial communities from Michigan Hollow, Ithaca, NY, United States - MHF15MN | ecosystem: Environmental > Terrestrial > Soil > Wetlands > Peat | place: USA...
TCGTCTAGACAAACTGATTGTGAAATGTGGGCTCGCCGATTCCGTGTCGGACGCACAAAGGAAATTGAAAGCTGGAGCAGTTCGTGTGAACAGTGGAGTGGAGAAGTCCACGCACATAATGGTCAAACAATTGCCTGCTAAACTGACGCTCCGAGTTGGTCGAAGACTCAAGGTAGCAGTCTTGTACGCGTGACACCACTTTCTCAAGGTGGAACATTTGGACCGATGTCATCCCGAGCGAACGGGGCGGGGTTTGCCCCGCGAGTCGAGGGACCTTGCGGTTAAGCCGGTAGCTTGATCCAGTGTCTCGGCGGGCTCGTATCTGTGATGCTCAAACCATTCAGCGCTGAGATCCTTCCATTCAGGGTTCATCGTATCTACGAGCCATTTCTTCTTTGAACGGCGCCACCTCTTAAGCTGTTTCTCCCGACCGATGGCGTTGTTCACGTCGAGAAAACGCTCGAAGTAAACGAGACGATAGGTCTTGTAATCTGCGCTAAACCCTTCAAATTCGCCGTTCTTGTGCTGCCAAACACGATGTTCGAGATTGCTGGTGATGCCGATGTAGAGTGCTCGTCGCGAGCTGCTCTGCATGAAGTATACGTAGTAATAGTGAGCGGTTCGCATGCCTTTTCAGCATGTCATGGTTGTGGTCTCAAGGCCGAGGGATTCGAAAGACCCTCAACATTTGAGTGTCGGAACGGGAAAACACAAGGTCCCTCGACTCACGCGAGCAAAAGCGGCTCGCGTTCGCTCGGGATGACATCACTTAATCTTTGCGTGAAAGAATGAGTGAGTTACTCACCGATACGTTTCCACCAAGTACGCTCCCAGACTCTTTCTCCAGGTCCTCATAGTCCATGCCGGTGACCGCCCGCATCGCCTGCGACTCTGCTACGCTGCGCTGCTTGCGTGCCGCCGCCATTCTCGGACCGAACGCCCATGCCCTCGATTTGCGCCCCTTTCAGGCGCCGGGAGTGGAACTGGTCACTGTGGCTGATCTGCCGCCGGAGCCTGGCTATGACGCGGCGTTGATTTTTGGCGGCGACGGCAGCGTGCATCGGCAATTGAGTGCGGCAGTCGCCTCCCAGGTACCGATTCTGTCGGTCCCCCTCGGGAGCGGAAATGATTTCGCTCGCGCGCTGGGGCTGCGGAACTACGCCGATGCGCACGCCGCCTGGACGAAGTATTGCGCCGGAGCCTACAACGTCCGCGCCATTGATGTCGCCAGGATCACCTCCCATGACCGTCGCGATTCGGGACTCGCCACTCAGGCCTCGCTCTATTGTTGTGTGGCCGGCGTGGGACTGGATTCGGAGGTCAACCGCCGGGCGAATCGCCTGCCGTCATGGCTGCGCGGTCATGGAGGGTACGTCTTATCGCTGGCGCCGGCGTTGGCAGCCTTCCGGGCGCCGCAGATCAGCGTCGAGTTGTTCGATTCCGACGGCCCGGCCCGAATCGAAGAACGGGCCATGCTGGTGGTGTTTGCCAACGCACCCTCCTACGGGCACGGCATGCGGATCGCGCCACGGGCGCAACTGGACGACGGCAAACTGGACGTCTGCTTTGTCCGCCGCGCCTCGAAGCTGCGGCTGCTGCGGCTGTTTCCGGTGGTGTATTCCGGGGGCCACCTGCGGCTGCCGGAGGTCGTGTACGCGCAATGCTCGGGGCTGAGGATCGAGAGCGAGCCGCCGCTGCAAATCTTTGGCGACGGTGAACTTATCGGCTGGACACCGGCGGAAATCGGGGTCCTGCGGCGAGCCCTGCGGGCGATTGTGCCGTGAGCCAGATTGCGACCCGGCGTTCCATTTTGGACTCCATTCCATTCCCGGAATTCGGCCACGGTCCCATTTTGGGCCACTATTCCATCGTCGGATTCGGCCGCCAATTAGCTGGTGCTGTTTTGGCACTGGCAGCGCCCGCCATGCTTATAGTGGCCCAAGAGGTAAATCCCGGTGACGCACTTTCATCTGAAGTATTTCCGCCGCACCGGCGAGGGACAAACCAACTACAGCGCGGTATTCCATTCCCAAATGGACGCCCTAAGTGCGGCCGGGCTCGCCAATGCGACCCGCGGCAGGGACACCGGCTATTACGGCATCGAGGAATGTCAGAGGGCCTCTTGCGACAGACCGCCTCAGCAGGCGGGAGTGGTCAGTCAGAAGCGTCGCGCAGCGGGGCCGCGCAAGGCATATCCCCCACCCTCCAAGATGTTAGACTAATCGCCTTCTATGGCGAACGGCAGCCGCTCGCGGACCGGATTGTGGGTGCTGGTCGGCGGCGGAGCTTTCTTCATCTTTGTGCTGGCCGTGTACACGCTGGTGTACCTGACCCTGCGCGGCCAGCAGGGCACCCAGTATGTAGTCACCGGCAGCGGCGACAAGATCGCGGTGGTGGAGATCGAAGGCGTCATCCTCGACCCGCAACCGACCGTCCGCGACCTGAAGAAATTCGCCAACGACAGTTCCATCAAGGCCATCATCATTCACCTGAACACGCCCGGCGGCAGCGCGGCCGCTTCGGAGGAGATCTACCGCCAGGTGCGCCGCATTCGCGACGAAAAGAAGAAGCGCATTGTCGCCGATATCGCCATCGCCGGGGCCAGCGGCGGCTATTACGTGGCCTCGGGCACCAACAAGATTTTCGCCAACGATGCCAGCGTGGTGGGCTCCATCGGGGCGATCATTGACTGGTACAACTACGGCGACCTGGTGCGCTGGGCCAAGCTGAAGGAAGAGGTCATCAAGAGCGGCGAGTTCAAGGACACAGGCGACCCGGCGCGTGACCTCACCCCGGCCGAACGCGCGTACCTGCAGGGAATGGTCAACAACATGAAGGACCAGTTCGTGGCCGCCATCGCCAGCGGGCGCGGGCTGAAAGTGGAGGACGTCACCCCGCTCGCCGACGGCCGCGTCTGGACCGGCCAGCAGGCGCTGGCGCTGAAGCTGGTGGACCAGATCGGCGACTTCGAAGCGGCGGTGCAGGACACGGCGAAGGCGGTCGGCATCAAGGGCGAGCCGGCGCTGGTGCGCCCGGCCAAGGAGCGCCGTACCCTGCTAGACCTGATCTTCGGCGACGCCTCCGTCTGGCTGCCGGACCGCAGCAAGTTGCTGCAACGCAACCCTGGCTTTTATTTTCTGTGGAAGTAGGCCCCGGCCTTCCGGTAGAGTCAGATTGGTACCACCCCTGGCCAGGCCCAAACTTGCGGAAAACCCTTGTAATCTGAGATGTTATGCCTTCCCAGCGGAGTGGAAAGCAGTTCACAAGAAGAGGGAGCTATTCATGACCAAAGCCGACCTGATCGATGAAGTGTCGCGGCTGGCGGAACTGACGCGCAAAGACAGCGAGATCATCGTCGAGACCATCTTCGACAGCATCGTGCGCTCGCTCCGTACCGGCGACAAGATCGAGATCCGAGGCTTCGGTAGCTTCCGCACTCGCCAGCGGAAACCGCGCGTCGGGCGCAACCCGAAGACCGGCGACCGCGTCGAGGTGCCGGCGAAGAAGATTCCCTTCTTCAAGCCCAGCAAGGAATTGAAGGACCTGGTTAACACTAGCCAGAACGGCGCCAGCGGGTCGGCTACGGCGACCAGCCCCAGCTAACTCAAGTCAGAAGTAACGAAGTAAGAAGTTAGAACCGAAGAAGTAAAACTGCTCGGCCGTCGCTACGGGGCGCCGTGTCCTGACGAGCTTTTGTTCTGACTTCTGACTTCTTACTTCTGAGTTTCCCGAATTGCGATCGCACCCATCATCCTGCCAGTCACTCCCTTTTCCTTGCGGTGCGAGAAGAACAGGTCCGTCCGGCACGACGTACACAAATCCGAAATCCAGATACTCTCCTCGGGTACGCCGGCTTCCATCAACTGGCGCCGATTCGCCTCCATCAGGTCCAGGTGCACAGTCCGCGGGGGTTCGCCATGTCCGGGCGCGCGCATGTTCATGAACAGCAGCGGATATTTCCTGCGCACCGGGTCGGAGGAAAAGACTTCCTCGAAAAGCACATTGGCGTAGGAGAACTGCGAGGCGAACTGGTCGCGGAAATCCTGGCTGACCTCATAACAGCAGCGATGGATTCCGGGGCCGATGGCAGCCTTGAGATCGGCGGGATCGCTGCCGAACTGGCGGCGCAACTCGCCCACTCCTTTTTCCACGATCCGCGCCAGGGTTCCGCGCCAGCCGGCATGAAACACGCCAACCGCGCGGCGGACCGGGTCGGCGAGCAGCACCGGCAGGCAGTCGGCAACACGCACCGAGAGCACCATCCCGGGCACATTCGTTACGAGGCCATCACCCGCGAGCGCTCGCTGCGTCGGATACTGCGGTTGATGGTGCCCCACATCTGCCTGGTGTTGGCGGATGTGGGTGTTTTCGTAATCCACGCGGTGAATCACACTGGAGTGGATCTGCCGCATAATCACCGACGGCCACGTGTTTCCGTCCTCATGCACAGCGCCGAGACGCTCGAAGAACAAACGGCGGTTCCGGCGGACCGCCTCGCGCGTGTCCTCGGGAGTTATGCCCAGGTTCAGCGCGCAGCCGCCGTAAGCTTCGGATACGCCACCCTTGCGCGTGCTGAAGCCATGCAGGAGCCAGCCAATGCCGGACAGAGTAGTCGATTCGATCATCTCGATTCGTTGATTCGCCGATTTGCTGAATTTTCGATTCATCGCAAAGCGTAACCACCAGCAAATCACCAAATCGGCAAATCGGCTTTCCCCGCGCCGTTCCCTCGTTTATAGTCTTTCCGTTCTATGTACGCCGACTTTCGCTGTGTCGACCGGTGGAGCGGGAACCAGGTCCACTGTATGTACCAAGCGCTGATCGTGGCCATTGCCACTCGTCACGCCGACGCCGTGGACATCAAGTTCCTGGTGGACGGACAGCCGGTATGGATCGCCCTGCCGCATCCTGCCTGGGTGGAATACAATAAACAAACCGGGAAAGTCCTCACCGACCCGCTGGCGGTGGAAGCCGCGGGTCACTACCTGAAGGAGGCTATCGAGTCCGGCGAGAATGGCGGCCGCGAGATGCACAGGATCACGGTGCAAGAGACGTTGCGGCACATCACTGTCGTGCTGAAGGCCGAGCGTGCAGCCCTGAAGCGCAGAGTTCTGCGCTGATGCGGCGGCGCCGCCACCGGAATCACAGCCGAGAGTGACCGTGGGCACATCGGTCACGCCCTCCGTTCACCACAATGATCCTTTTGTGGGAGGGTGGAGGAGTCCTACGGGACTGCCACCGCGCCGCAAATTAATTCATGCCCGTCCCGCCAGTAGTGCACAATAGGCAACTTGCGGGTCGAAGGGAGAGCGCACTTATGTCCAGTCCTACAATCGAGAGAGTGGAGACGTCCGGCGGCGAGATCAGGAACCGCAAGCTGGCGCAGTGGGTGGAGGAAGTCGCTAAGCTGTGTACGCCCGACCGCGTCCACCTGTGCGACGGATCGCCCGCCGAATACCAGACGATGCTGCGGCTGATGATCACCAGCGGCACCGCCATTGCCATGAACCCGGAAAAGCGGCCGAACAGCATCTTCGTTCGCTCCAATCCGGCGGACGTCGCGCGCGTGGAAGATCGTACCTTCATCTGCTCGCGCACCAAGGAAGATGCCGGCCCCACCAATAACTGGGAAGACCCCGCCAAAATGAGAGAGCTACTCACCCGCCTGTACAAAGGCTGCATGGCGGGCCGCACCATGTACGTCATTCCCTACAGCATGGGCCCGATCGGATCGCCGATCGCCAAAGTCGGCGTGGAGATCACCGATTCGCCCTACGTCGTCGCCAACATGCACATCATGGCGCGCGTCGGCACCAAGGTGATGGAGGTGTTGGGCGAAACCGGCGACTTCGTCAAAGGCCTGCATTCGGTGGGCGCCCCGCTGGGTCCCAACGAGCAGGACTCGCCCTGGCCCTGCAACTCCGAGCACAAGTACATCTGCCACTTTCCGGATACGCGCGAAATCTGGTCCTACGGCTCCGGGTACGGCGGCAATGCCCTGCTCGGCAAGAAATGCCACGCTCTGCGTATTGCTTCGGTGCAGGCGCGCGACGAGGGCTGGATGGCCGAGCACATGCTCATCCTCAAGCTCACCAGTCCCGAAGGGCAGTCGAAGTACATTACCGGCGCATTCCCCTCGGCCTGCGGCAAGACCAACCTGGCGATGCTGATTCCCACCCTTCCCGGCTGGAAAGTGGAAACGGTCGGCGATGACATCGCGTGGATGAAGTTCGGGGCCGACGGCCGGCTTTACGCCATCAATCCGGAAGCCGGCTTCTTCGGCGTGGCCCCGGGCACCAGCATGAAGTCGAATGCCAACGCCATGCTCTCGGTCACCAAGAACTCCATTTTCACCAATGTCGCCCTGACCCCCGACCTGGACGTTTGGTGGGAGGGCATGACCGATCAAAAGCCCGCCGAGTTGACCGACTGGCTGCGTCGTCCGTGGACCCCGGACGCGGGACGCAAGTCGGCGCATCCCAATGCCCGCTTCACCGCGCCCGCCAGGCAATGCCCAGTGATCGCGAAAGAGTGGGAAGACCCGAAGGGCGTGCCGATTGACGCCATCCTGTTCGGCGGGCGCCGGTCGGGCGTGGTGCCGCTGGTGACCGAAGCCTTCGACTGGCAGCACGGTACCTTCCTGGGCGCCACCGCCAGCAGCGAGACCACGGCCGCAGCCACCGGCAAGGTCGGCGTGCTGCGCCGCGATCCCATGGCCATGCTGCCCTTCTGCGGATACAACATGGGAGATTATTTCGGGCACTATCTCGACATCGGCAAGAAGGCGGGCGCCAAGCTGCCGAAAATCTTCTACGTGAACTGGTTCCGCCAGGACGAGAACGGCAAGTTCCTGTGGCCGGGCTATGGCGAAAACAGCCGCGTGCTGAAATGGGCCTTCGAGCGCTGCGCCGGAACCGGCCACGCGGTGGAAACGCCGATCGGCCGCATGCCCGCCCCGACTGACTTCGACGTGCGTGGGTTGGACATCCCGGCGGCCAATCTCGCCAAGCTGCTGAGCGTCGATCTGGACGGCTGGCTGCTGGAAGTGCCGCTGATCCGGGAGCACTTCGCGAAGTTCGGTGACCATCTGCCGCAAGGCATGAAAGACGAAGTGAACAAGCTGGAAGAGCGACTGAAGAAAGCGAAGGGATAGTTTTCAGTAGTCGGCTATCGGTTTTCGGGTGTCGGTTTCTACAGGGCGGCGCGAGCTGCCCTTTTTTTTGCGAAAACGCACTGTGCGCTTTCCTTTTTGACGAAACACAACAATCAGTCCCGCAGGGACGTACGCTGGTAGCCCAGGACGGTAGTTCTGGGTCAGATCACCCCAACGTTCCTCCCGAGTCCCGCAGGGACGGCGCGACCACTCCAACGCAATTACCAACGTAACCATTTCCCCCCTGCAAGCTCCGCGAGCTCGCGCGTTCTCTCTGCGAACCAAGGAGAGAACATGAAACGCAAACTCGCAATTACCGGAATCATTCTGCTGATGATGTTGTTCGCAGGCGTGGCCATGGTTACCGCCATCCCGGCGCAACAGGCGGACGAAGGCGCTTCCGGCCCGGCGATCACCATTTACAACCAGAACTTCGCCGTCGTGCGGCAGTCGCTGGGAATGGACCTGAAGCCCGGCGTCAACGACATTCGCTTCACCGACACCACCACGTTCCTGGAGCCGGACTCGGTCATGCTGCGCGACCCGCTCGGACGGCGCCAGCTCCAGGTTCTGGAACAGAACTTCCGCAATGATCCGGTCTCCCAGGAATTGCTGCTCTCGATGTTTGAAGGTAAGACCATCGATTTCCGCATCAACAACGAGAAAATTGTGCCCGGCAAGATCGTCCGCAGCGGCTACGTGCCGCGCGTGTACGACTACCGCGGCGGCTACGGCAACCAATACGCGCAGGGCGGAGCGCAGCCGATCATCGAAGTGGACGGCCACCTGCAGTTCGGGCTGCCGGGCCAACCGCTTTTCCCCGCGCTCGGCAACGACACCGTCCTCAAGCCCACGCTGCATTGGCTGCTCGCCACCGACAAGCCCGGCAAGCTCGACGCCGAACTCTCCTACGTGTCGGGCGGAATGCGCTGGCAGGCCGATTACAACGTGGTCGCGCCCGAGAAGGGCGACGTTCTCGACTTCATGGGCTGGGTCACCATGGACAATACCAGCGGCAAGACCTTCGACCATGCGCGCGTGCGCCTGATGGCCGGCGACGTCAACAAGCTCCTTCCCGGCGCCGTCGGCGGATCGCTGCGCGCGGAATCGGCCATGATGAAAGCCAACGACGCGCTTCAACCCGCGGTCAGCGAGCGCTCCTTCGACGAGTACCACCTCTACACTCTGCAGCGTCCGGTCACGCTGCGCGATCACGAGACCAAGCAGGTGGAATTCGTGCGTGCCACCGGCGTCCGCTCGCAACGGCTGTATGTCTACGATGGCGCCAACATCAACTGGAATCAGTATCGCGGCTGGTCGTTTGAAAACATTCGCAACGATCCCAGCTACGGCACACAGTCGAATCCGAAGGTCTGGGTGATGCAGGAGCTGAAGAACTCAACCGCGAACCACCTCGGCATCGCGCTGCCCCGCGGGCGCATGCGCTTCTACCGCCGCGACGAAGATGGACGGTTGCAGTTCACCGGCGAGAACATGATTGACCACACGCCCACCGATGAAACCATCCGCCTCTATACCGGCAACGCTTTCGACCTGGTGGGCGAGCGCCGCCGCGTGGACTATCGCATTGAATCCAGCAAGCAAATGATCGACGAGTCATTCGAGATCAAGCTGCGCAACCACAAGAAAGAACCGGTGACGGTACGCGCGGTGGAGCATCTCTACCGCTGCCGCAACTGGGAGATCCTGCGCCGCTCGCACGACTACCGCAAGCTCGACGCCAACCAGATCGAGTTCCCGGTCGTCGTTCCCGCCAACGGCGAGGTTACGATCACGTATGCGGTGCATTACACCTGGTAGGAGTTGCGAGTTCCGGGTTGCGTGGGTGCAAGTTCTGACTCTTGTATCCCAGCTCCGACCGGGCGACGCGGACGCTATAGACGTCGCGCGCCGGGAAGGCCGATGGAGCGGGCGAGGCCGACGATGCGCGTTGAGATCGGCACGCTTACCACCCAGATCTCTGGACTGCAGCACGAACCAGATCGCCGATTGTGGTCTGCAATCGCCGATGGTTCCGATTGAAAAAATGCGCATGGCGACGGTTCTTGGCGCTTGATGGAAGGGCGATGACGCAGGATTCTAATCGTCGGAATCCAGTTGCTGGACGGTGACATGCGTAGGAAAAGACAACCTGGGCGTCCGCATCAACGGCGCCGGCGAGCTGTGGTTCAGAGGCCATCGCCATCCCGCCTGGGCTCGGCTTTCGATGGTGGGTCGGCGTACTTTGACCTGGTTCGCTCGGCGGAACGCTGCGTGCGCATCGCCGTGGACCGCCATGGACTGCGTCCAACCACCAGCCGCTCATGGACTTCCTCCAGAGCATGACCTCCGCGATGTACGAGCGGGGTGACGGCGGAAAGGCCGAACTGGCCTAGAAACTGCGCGGGCCTCAGCGCGTCCGGGTCATCGGTAGAAGGTTACTTCCGGCATTCGTCCCGCGTTGCTGCCCGTTGACCGTTGTTTCTCATGAAATACAATCGAGGGTCCCCGCGGATCTGGTGATCGGATGATCGGGTGATCGGGTGATCTGATCGTGCCCAGCGATGGGAAATCTCACGTCAGTTCACACAATCCCCGATCGCCGGATTCTGCGATTAGGCGCATTCATGGCGCAATTTTTTAACACACTGACGGCCCGAGTGGAGGAGTTCCAGCCGCTTGAGGACAAGCAGGTCCGGATGTATGCCTGCGGACCGACGGTCTACGACTACGGCCACATCGGCAACTTCCGCACGTTCGTCTTCGTGGACGTGCTGCGGCGGTTCCTGCGGCAAAGCGGATACCACCTCCGGCATGCGATGAACATCACCGACGTGGACGACCGCATCATCGAGAACTCGGCGAAGCTTGGGCTGGGCGTCCGCGAGTACACCAAGAAATATGAGGATGCCTTCCTCGAGGACGCCTCCTTCCTGAACATTGAGCGGCCCGAGATCATCGCGCGCGCCACCGATCACATTGACGACATGGCGCGCTTCATCAAAGGCCTGGTAGACAAGGGCGACGCCTATCGCGCCGAGGACGGCTCCTACTACTTCCGCATCTCACGATTTCCGCAGTATGGGAAGCTTTCCAAGAAGGACCTGACCGCCATCGTCGACGGCGCGCGCGTAGACTCCGACCGCTTCGACAAGGAAGAGGCGCGCGACTTCGCGCTGTGGAAGTCGCCCAAGCCCGGCGAAGCGTTCTGGGATACCGAGATCGGGCCGGGGCGTCCGGGGTGGCACATCGAGTGCTCGACGATGTCCATGAAGTACCTGGGCGAGACCTTCGACATTCATCTCGGCGGCGAGGATCTGATTTTCCCGCACCACGAGAACGAGATCGCGCAGTCGGAGGCGCTGACTGGAAAACCGTTCGCGCGTTTCTGGATGCACGCGCGGTTCTTGCTGGTCGAAGGCGAGAAGATGTCGAAGTCGCTGGGAAACTTCTATACCCTGCGCGACCTGATTTTGAAGGGACACAAGCCGTCGTCGCTGCGGTTTTTGCTGACCTCGGTACCGTATCGCAAGCAGCTCAACTTCACCTTTGACGGGCTGAAGCAGGCGGCGCAGGCGGTGGAGCGTCTGCGGAATTTCAAGCTGCGGCTGGAGACGGCGCCGTTTCCGACGGGCAGCAATGCCGATATCACGCAACTGGCGCAGGACACGGTCCAGAAGATGACGGCGGCCCTGGCGGACGATCTGAACACCGCCGAGGCGCTGGGCGCGATGTTCGACATGGTGCGGGAGGCAAACTCGGCGGCTGACGCCGGCAAGCTGCGGCAGGAGAACGTCGCGCCGCTGCTGGGGACGCTGACGTGGTTCGACGAAATTTTCGCCGTCATGAGCGATGACGACGCGGCCAAGGTTCGCCAGGTACTGGAGTGGGCGAAGCAGGAAGGCCGCATCCAGGAAGCCAGCGAAACCACGGTCGAGGTGGCGAAGTCGGTGGAGTTGAGTGACGCGAAAATTGAAAAGCTGATTGCGGAGCGTCAGGCGGCCAGAAAAGCGCGGAATTTCGCCAGGTCGGATGAGATCAGGAATGAGCTGGCTTCAGCGGGAATTATTTTGGAAGACACCAAAGACGGGGTGAGGTGGAAGCGGAAGTAGCTTCCTGCGGCTACCGGGGGATTGGGCGATCGGGCAATCGGATCACCGGCAAGCCAGGAATCAGCCGGCGGCGGCGCGGTCGCGGCCACGGCGCAGACGGTCGCGGTCCTGGTGCCTGAGGTCAAGAAACTTCACGCCGACACGGCGGTCAACCTGGGAGCGCACCAGGACGCGGACGACCATCAGGGGATCGTCGGCGTGGATGCGGCAATGCAGAATGGCCTCGCTGTTGACCGGCAAGCGGGCATCGGTGAGGAAGGAAATGCCGTCTTCGCTGATGTCGAAGGACTCCGCCTGGAAGACATGCCCGCCGGCATGGCAGCGAATCTCGCACCGTATCAGCCATCGCGCTGATGCCCTGCGCTCCTCCATCGCTCCTCCCTACGCGCGGAAGCATATTCCATTTTGCGGCAGAAGCAAATTCCGGCAACGGCACGGGTGACGTCAAGCTGCTTGTGTAAATAGCTTGAGGGTACGGTTTTTCCATTCCAGGTTAAAGCGCTGGAAGATGGAGAAGATGATGCGGTCCACACTGGCTACGTTGACAAAGCAGACCATGGGACGGGTCCGCCGCCGTACTTCCACGAAACAACGTTCGATGATATTGGTGGTACGCAGCTTCTTCCAGAGGTGCCGGGGGAAGCTGAAGAAGGAGAGCAACTCCGGCAGATCGCGCTCCAGTC
>Ga0326726_10005085_pt1 | contig 11947 bp, 12 predicted proteins | sample MHFenrmetagenome_2_FD_207603 | JGI IMG/M metagenome (GOLD analysis project Ga0326726, IMG submission 207603) | Lab enriched peat soil microbial communities from Michigan Hollow, Ithaca, NY, United States - MHF15MN | ecosystem: Environmental > Terrestrial > Soil > Wetlands > Peat | place: USA...
CGAGATCTTCGCGCCGGTTGTAGTAGACGACAAAGCTCTTGGCCCCTTCCTGCACCGGCGTGAGCCAGATGCCCATCTTCGTGACGATGCCGAAGTTCGACTGCGTGAACATGCCGTCGATGTACGGTCCGTAGCCGGCGCGGAAGGCCTGCCAGCTCTTGCAGTTGGGCAGCGGTCCGAAGCCGGTGCGGATCACCTCGCCATTGGCGAGGACGACCTCCATGCCCGAAAAGCTGTACACGTGATCCTGGTTGATGGTGTAGCCGTGCCCACGCTCGAGCGTATTGCCGATGGGACTCACGATCGGTCCCGGCGACGGCGCGTCCACCCAGAAGGGCAGCTTGTGCTCGTCGATGTAGTTCTTGAGGTCCAGATACGTGACCCCCGGTTCGATCAGCGCGCTACCGAGTTCCGCATCGACCTCGATGATGCGGTTCATGCGCTTCAGGTCCAGGATCACCTGGCCGCGCGTGGCGGGTGCCGCGGACCCCATGCCGATATTGCGCCCGGTCGAGATCGTCCAGAGCGGCACCTTGTGCCGGTTGCACACCGCGAGAATTCTCTGAATCTCCGCCACGGAAGACGGCATGAGCGCGGCCGAGGGAGCGACAGCATCCTCCGCAACCGCGATGTATATCTTTCTATACGGCGCCAGCCTTTCCGGCTCGACGATGACGTGCTCGCGTCCGAGGACTCCTGAGAATTCCTCGATCGCCTTGGCAAAGGCTGAGGCAGATACTCCTGCGGGAAGAACCGAAGACTTGTTCACCAGTTGCACTCCTGGGCTTGCGGCCTCAAACCTCTGCGACCAGCGAGACGAAAGCCTGCGACCGCGGCGGCTCCGCGGCCGTGCCGCGACGCTGCTCCGCTCTGACCGGGCCGGCCGTCCACAACCCCGCAGCCATGAGCGCGTACGAAGTACCGAGGACTTGAGGCCAAGGCGCGGCCGGCACTGACCCTGCGTCGCGCGCTTCAACTCCATCGTCGAACAGCGAATGCTCCTGCACGAGGAACTCTGCCTTATGGGCGGTGAGCGCGCGCGCCAGTGCGCTCCCGATCCCGCGCGTCGCGCCGGTGGTCATGAACGCATGCCGCGAGGCAGCTGCCTCATGCAACAGTCCGCGATGATGCCCCCGGCAAAGCACCGATCCGCCAAGGTCGCGGAGAGCTTCCTCGAGCAACGTGTGCGTGCAGTCATCCATTATGCCGATGAGTCTTGCGCCCCGGCACTGAATGAGAACGTTCGCAATGGCGCCGGGGGATCCAACGAGCCGCTCGCTCAAAGCGAGTGACTCAACGGGCGAGAAGCCGTTGCGCAGAGCCATCTGAAGCGCGGGCCGCGCGAAGGCGTCATCGCCGGCGGAGCGCAACAGCAGAATGCGCCGGGCATCGGCCGCGGACGAGCGCGCCGGCACGCCGGCCGCGGCTTGCTTGCTCATGAGGAGGCCGGCGGGAGCCGCGAGGAGCAGCACGCTGGCACCCAGTGAGCCCTGTAGAAAGCTGCGGCGGCGCACGCTCATGGTTTTGTCGCCGGAGCAGCTGCGGGCGGCGCGGACTCGCTGAGCATCCGCGCCAGCGCAGCGAGCTCGGCGTCCGTGATGTACGAGGGCGCGAATGCCGGCATGCTGGCATGGCCCTGTCGTACGGCGAGTTGAATCCGCTCGGGTGGAAGATGGGCGCCCTTCAACACCATGCCGATGCCGTTGTCGTGGCAATAGTGGCAGGTGATCTCGTAGACGCGGTTCGCATCGCGCGGGGGATCGGCAGCCTGCGCCAGAAGCGCGCCAGCGCCGATGATGGCCAACGCTACGGCAATCCCGACATGGTCTGTCCGCATCGACGTGCCCCCGATCTTGATGATCGAATCTACCACTTCACGCGCCGAGCGCGCGCGGGAGCGCGGCAAGAAACTTGTCGACCTCGCGATGCACTCCGATCGTGACGCGCGCCCACGTGTCGTAGCCATCGAAGTGGCGGCCGACCTTGATGCCCGCGGCGAGCATGCCATCCTGGAAGCGCTTCAACGGCGCTCCCGTATCGAAGAACACGAAGTTGCCCTGCGCTTGGGTTCGCTTGAGCCCCATCCGATCGAGCGTCGCGTGCACGCGCGCGCGGTCGCCGACGAGTGCGGCGCGCGTCGTATTCAGGAACGCATGATCGTTGAAGCTCGCGATTGCGGCCGCAAGTCCCGTCGAGTTCGGCCACGTGAGTGACAGCGCGGCGAAGCGTTGTGCAAGCGCCGGAGGTGTGATCCCGTAACCGACCCGTAGTCCTGCGAGCCCGTGGATCTTCGAGAACGTCCGCAGCACGATCATGTTGGGGACGTCCTTCACGAGCCCTGCGACCGTTGCGACACCCGGTTGATCGACGAGATCCATGTAAGCCTCGTCGACGATCACGGTGCAATTCGCGGGAACCGACCGGATGAAGCTCTCGAGGGCGTCGCGCGTGACCGCGGTCCCGGTCGGGTTGTTGGGGTTGCAGACGTAGACGAGGCGCGTGAGATCCGTGACCGCTGCGCGCATGGCCGGCAGATCGTGGCGATGATCGGCGTCCGGCGCGACCCAATGCACCTTGAGGCCGAGTTTCTCGGCGAACACCGGCAGCTCTTCATAGGTCGGTCGCGACGCGATGAGTTCGGCACCCGGAGTTGTTGTCGCGGCGAGGAGCCCCGCCATCCTGAGGAGTTCACCCGATCCCGTGCCGATCACGATCTGCGAGACATCGACGCCCTCGTGCGCGGCGAGCTGCTTCGTCAACTCGGTGATCGTCTTATCCGCATAACGCGGCGCGTCGTCGGCGCTCGCGAGAATCGCGCGACGGGCGGCGGGCGAAGGACCGTAGGGATTCTCGTTGCCGTCGAGTTTGATCAATCCCGGTTTCGCTGCCGAGTCGTTCGCTGCTGCGGCGAATACGATCCTGGGGACCGGCACAAGGAAGGCGGCCGCCCCGATCAGTGCCGCGCGGCGTGTCAGACTACTTGCGCTCATGGGCGTCTCCTCGGAAGATGCTAGGACGCTATCACGGCGCGCTGGCGGCGGGAATAAAGCAGCGACAGGACGAAGCCGATAAACAGAAGCGCCAGCAGGGCGAGGACGAACGCAGAGCCGAGTTTGGCGGACGAAACTCCGGACTTGGTAACGGGGTTCACGAGCAGAAGCGCCTTGCTGCCCAAATGCAGGATCAACAGCAGGAGATACATGAACGGAATCATCGCGCGATAGCGAATCAGCACCATGACGCCTTGCAGCGCGAGCAAGACGCGGAAAAGCCCCGCGATCGCAAAGAGCGCAATCACGGCATCTGCGCCTCCAGCGCTGTAGCGATCGAGTGGGATTCCATCGGCCAACATCGCGACAGTGCGGGTGTTGATGATGGAGTTCGCGCCCATGGCCAGCTCCATGAGCACGACGGGCACGAAGAGCCAGATCGCGAGCCGACGGCCGCGATAGGTGTTATCGAACTGCTTGGGAAAGATGCGGTTTAGCATGCGTTACACCCTCGCGAATCGAAATCGTTCTCAGCGAGCACACTTCGACTTTGGTAGCGTATCCTGAAGTCCAAGGTCATCAGGAGCACAGCAATGTCCAGACACACGCTTTTCTTCCCGCTCGCAGTCGCGAGTGTGCTTGCCCTCGCGGGCTGCGGCAAACCTGCCGAAGTGCCCGCTCCGCAGAATGCCGCAACCCCAGCTCCGGCCGATACCGCCCGCGAGGCGGCGCTTGCTGCGAAGGAACAGGAACTCAAGCAGCGCGAGGAACAATTGGCTTTGCAGGAGCGCGAGCAGGACGTCGCAAAGCGCGAAGCTGAAGTGGCCGCCCAACAGGCTGAGCAGAAGAAGGCAGCATCGACGAAACCCGCAGCGAAAAAGCCTGTGTCCAAGCCCGCAAAGACTCCGCCCGTGGCCGTGGCTAGCACGCCTCCTGCACCGATGAAACCAGTGCCACCGACTCCGATCGTTGTACCGGCAGGCACACAGATCACCGTGGCCTTGTCTTCGGATCTTTCCACGAAGACTGCCAAGCCTGGGGACGCTTTTGAGGCGCGCCTCGTCTCGGATCTAGTTGTCGACGGCCGCCGCGCAGCGCCCGCCGGTTCCATTGTCACGGGCGCGGTGACGGACGTGATCTCGGGCAGCAATACAATCGGCGGCATTCCGACGCTCGGCCTGCGCTTCGACTCGCTGGTGCTTGAGAACAACCAGAAGATTGCCATCAACGGGGAACTCGTCGAAAAGGGCAAGAGCGATACGGCGCGCGACACGGCGAAAATTGTTGGCGGAGCCGCGGCGGGCGCAATCATTGGTCATCAGGTTGATAGTGGCAGCGGCGGCAAAATAGTGGGCGGCATACTTGGCGGCGCTATCGGCGCTGCAATCGCCAAGAATACGGGCACGGAAGTCGTGCTGCCGGCGAATTCGACGCTCACGATCGCGCTCAGTGCACCTATCGAGATAAGGCCTCGGTGAGATGAAGGCCACACTTGCTGTGCTGGCGAATCTCGCCTCGATGATGCGATAGTCCCGTCCCGCTGCATCTCGGTTGCATGATCGAGCGGCGCGATCCGGGAGGGCGGGAGATGACTTCGCAATCGTTGCTGCGACTGTGGCAAGTTGCCACGCTTGTTATTGCGATGCTTGCCGTGGCGACGCTCGCACTCGGCCTCGCCAATGCTCCACGCATTGTCGTCCCTGGAACGGAGGGCTTTCTCGGCTATGACGCCGCTCCCGCCGCCTACAACGGAGTGTCGGCGCATCGGATCACGGGCTTCGAGCCGGGTTCGCCGCTACCTTCGGCCGGCGTCGTTAAAGGTGACCTCGTCGTAGATCCGCCGCGGGGAAGATTCCTCGTGGGCGAGACCGTCAAGCTGCAGATTGCGCACGAGCGAACTGTCAGTTCGATCGAGGTGCGCGCCGCCCGTATCGACAAGCTCGCGACTCCGGTCGAGAACGCCATCGATTTTTGTCTGGGCATCTTCGTTCTCGTGCTTGGATCGACAATCGCATTGCGTCGACGTCGCGACCTGGGTGCGCTCGTCCTCGCCATTGTCTTTTTTCTGGCCGTGGGTGGGCTCTCTCCGAACCCGCTTCCTGCGGGACCCGTCGCGAGATGCATGATTCTATGGCAGTCGACCTGCGCGTTACTGTCTCTGCCGCTGCTCGCGTACTTCTCGCTGGTATTCGAGAGTGGCTACCAGAGCCGTGCAAGGTCGTGGATCTTGCGCGGTGTCGTCGGCATCGTCGGCGCCGTGGGCGTATGGGTCGCAGCCACCGCACCGTACTTCTTCGGTTGGGTGTGGGTTTCACCAGAGATTCTGATTGCTGCGGCGTTCCCCACCCTGCAGTTCGCGGGAGTCGTGCTCTGCGTCGTCGCGTTCAGCGACACCTGGCGCCATGTAGAGGCTGAGCGCCGCGAACGGCTACGATGGCTGTTCGTCGGCTTCGCGCTTACGCTCGCGAATTTCTGCATCCTCGCCGCTTTTTCGTACGGAGTGTTCAGCTACACATCGACGACGGCGCTTGCCATAAACGTGGCGACTGATTCAGTGGCCACAATCACTCTCCTCATTCTGACCTACGCGATTCTGCGCCACCGTGTCATCGACGTGGGTTTCGCCATCAATCGCGCATTGGTATTTGCAGCCTTCACCGGTTTGCTGCTGGTGTCGTTCGGAATTGTCGAATGGGTGGTTAACCACTTCGTCCGGTTCCAGAGCCGCGAGAGAAATGTGCTGTTGGACGGGATCATCGCGCTCGCGCTCTTCCTGGCATTCCATCGCGTCCGGCACTGGATCGAAACACTCGTCGAGCGAGTGTTCTTCCGTTCCTGGCATCTGAAGGAAGCGGCACTCGAGCGCTTTCTGGAGAAGGCACCACATTTCTCCCAACCGGACGCCCTTGCTGAAGCACTGATTGCCGCCGTCGACGCCTATGCCGGATGTCGCGGCAGCGGGATCTATCAGCGCGACGAATCGGGGCGCTTCATCCTCGGGAGATCCACACTAGGCGAGCTGCCAAGCGAACTCGGAGCCGATGCCGAAGTGATCGTCGAGATGAAGGCGTTTCGCGCACCCGTCTATCTGGGCAACCGGATCGCGCTTGCGTCCGCTGCGCTGGCTCTGCCCATGGTCCGCCGATCTGAGCTCGTCGGCTTTCTGGCGGTCGGAAGGAAGATCGAGCGCGAGGTCTACCGGCCGGACGAAATCGACAACCTCGCTCGAGCGGTTCGCCAAGTGGGTTTTGATCTCTACGCTCTGAGACTCGAGCAGCTCGAACAACGCTCGCATGAGTTGGAACAGCAGAATGAGGGCTTGCGCCAGGGACTCCGATCGTTGGGCCGGCCGCAGCTGTGACGAAACAGAAACCCCGGCCTGTAGCCGGGGTTCCCGTCGTTCTATGCAAATCAGCTTAAAGACCCGGAGGCGAAGCTGAGCTATCTTATTTTGCTGGTGCTTTCTTGGTCTTCAACTCCACGAGAATCACCTCGAACGGTTTGTCGCCGACGTTCTCAGGCTGATGACTGCCAGCGGGCGTCCATTCGGCTACCCCGGCCTTGATCGCGAGATCCCGGCTCTTACCGTCCGGCGTCGTCATGCGTGCCTGGCCGTCGGCGAGGTATATGGCCACGCTGTTCGGGTGATGGTGCATCACGGACTTTTCGTGGGGACCGTAGTTGATGCGCAGTACCCGCACCTGGCTGTTCTCAAACTCCACCTTGTAGTGCTTGGGGTCAACCTTGACCGGGTCCTGGGCAAATGCCGACGCACCGGCGAGCAAACTGCCGGCACCGAAAGCAACCAGACCGATGGCAAGACATAGCCTGCGCGTACCGCCGATGCCGGCCCCGCGCCGAAGAATTGATTCGTACATGGAGAGGTTTCCTTGAGTATGAGGATGCCTTCGCGGATTACCAGGCGCGCTGGCCGGTAGCGGCCGCTGCGCGTCGTTGTTGTTGCAGATAAAGGGATTGCCCGCCTCGTCGCGTGACTCCTGCGGACGAATCACCCCCGTGCCTCGTATACGCGCATTCCTGCTGGCGCACCATTACATCAAGAAAAGCGGCGCACCGATAAGTACGCAGTCAGACTGCAGCTTTCCCGCATTTACTATGAAGAGCCTCGTTCGGAACATGCGCTTTCTCTTCTGCCAAATTAAGTGAGGGTATCGCCATGATTCGTCAAAGACTGTTCGTGAGCATCGCGACCGCGTTGTTCGCCTTGGGCGGGTCAGCGGTCATCGCGGCCGAAAAGAGCCATGCTGAGCTGCTGGCGCAGACCAAGGTCTCGGAAGTCGATGCGACAAAGACTGCGCTCGCTCAGGTTCCGAATGGAAAGATCGTAAGCTCCGAGCTGGAGGAGGAGCACGGCAAACTGATCTGGTCCTTCGACATCAGCCGGCCCAACTCGAAGAATACTACCGAGATCAACGTAGACGCGAAGTCCGGCAAGATCGTTAACAAAGTCGTCGAGACACCGGCTGCCGAGAAGAAAGAAGCGGCTGGCGAGAAAAAGGAAGAGGCTGCGAGCAAGAAACCCGATAAGAGCAATTGAGCTGGTCGAGGATGCCTTCGAAGCTACTCGGCTGTTGCTTCTAGAGGAACGAGTTGTGCTGTCACCCAGCGCGGTCCAGACGGCCGCGCTGGGGCCGGCGCACCTGAAGGAGCTAGGTGACCACATCCTCGAGCCGGCGGGTTAGCCGCGCCAACTCCGTAAGCTCAATGGTAGCCGGGTGTGAGTTGGGTTTCGAACATCACTGAATTTACGGATGTGGAAATGCGCAAGTATCCAGCGGTGACAACCTCGCCCGTGACTGCGGCTATTTTCCCCGACCGGTTTAGATTTAACAGTCACCGATTCGTTTCGCCACGAGAAGTTCTTTCGTCGTTTTCCCGGCTGACTGGGATTCCACATTGATCTTGTAACTGCTGTCACTGTCCACTGAAATCACGCTCTTCGACTGTCCTGAGACGCCTCCCATCTTGCAGGTTGCTGTGAAGCTGTAGGATGTTCCGCTCTTTGTGATGGGGGAAAATGTGCAGCCAGCTTTTGTGAGCAAACTATTCTGCTTCTTCATATCCTCCGACGGATTGGTGCATTTCTTTATATTCAAGGTGAGAGGTTTGCTGGGCTCGTTCCCAACCGTGCGGTTGAATTCCCACATTCCCTTGCGGAAAGTTGGCAAGTCGTCCGCTAGGGAAGGGCCGGTCACTGAAAACAGCGTCGTGGCAAGCCAAGCGCTGGCAACAACTCTTCTCTTCGTAGATAGAAACGCCGTCACCTGTTGAATTGTCATGGTGTACTCCCGCCAAACTGTAGGTTGCCTGCCAGCATGGCCCGACTCCCGCAGTGTGAATTGCGGCCAGTTTAGCAACAGACCGCCGCCCGCATGGATATCTCCGCGCGGCGACGAAAACGGTTGTGGCCAATCGCCCCGTTCACAAACTCATCAACAGGCGCCGATGCTCGCAATCGGGAAGGTTCAAGGTTCCGCCCGGTCGAGGAGAAAGGGCCCTTTTTTTGATCTCGGCGACTGTAGAAAATGCGCTCAGCAGGTGACGAGATCTGTGTGTGCGAAGCCCTTGGTGTAGTCGAGCACGGAGATGACCGTCGGCGTCACGCGGAATATTCGGACGTCCTCCGGGTTCGGCATCGGCATTGGCAGAGAGGCCTGCTCAGGATATTTGAGCGGCATCATGCGCAAGACCCTGGCCGCTTCGGTCCGGTCGACCACCGCTTGCGCGCGCGCCGCCATGGACAGGCCGGTGATCGCCATCAAATCCGGCGTGTCGTGATCGATCGTCAGCGACACCCGATCGTCTCGCGCCAGATTCGTCGCCTTCTGGCTCTCCAGAGCGCAGAGGAAGTAGAGGGTGAGATCTTCGTTCACGTAGCCGACGGTCGTCGCCTGCGGCCAGCCATCAGGCCTCAACGTCGCAATCGTCATGATCCGGTGTTGGTCCAACAGCGTCAGGATCTTCTTTCTGATATCTGCGTCCATGTGTCGTCTCCATTAGCTACTTCTGCTCCGCGTAGATCTTGACCAGGCGGTACAGGAACTCGCGGCCTTCGAGCAGGGACTTGACGCCGACGTACTCGTTGAGTCCATGGATATGGCCGAGGTCGGGGCCGACGAACACCGGCTCCACGCCATAGGTCGGAATCCCGGCGGCGTTCGTGAACACGCCATCCGTGCCGCCCGCCTGCAGGATCGGAAGCACCGGTACGCCCGGCCAGAACTCGGCGGTGAGTTTCTCGATCGGGCCCATTACCGCGCGCGTCAGTGGCGGTGCAACAGCCGCCGGGCCGCGCGTCTCGAGCGTTGTCACCTTCACCACCGGGTCCGCGACGAGTTCCTCGAGCTTGGCGCGCACAGTTTCAGTGGAAACGCCGGGGAAGATGCGGCAGTTGATATTCGCCCGCGCGCGTTGCGGCAAGGCGTTCGTCGCGTGGCCAGCGTCGAGCATTGTCGCGACGCAGGTCGTGCGCAACGTCGCGTTCCAGCTGGGGTCCTTGCTCGTGACGAGCGCGAGCGCACTTGCATCGTTCGGATCGCGCAGGAAAGCGTTCATGGCGTTCGCGACTTCGCTCTCGCCCTTGCTCGACTGGATCTTTGCCATGCCGGCGAAGTAGGCGCGATTCGCGTCGTTGAACTGCACCGGGAAGTCGTAGGCGGAAATACGGGTAAGCGCCGCCGCCAGGTGATAAATCGCGTTGTCCTTGACTGGGCGCGAGCTGTGTCCGCCTGGGTTCGTCACCTCAAGCCGGTAATTCTGAAAGAACTTCTCGCCGGCCTCGACGTTATGGGAGACCCGGTGCCCGCTCGCGTCGAGTTCTCCCCAGGCGCCTTCGTTCAGCGCGAACGCGGCATCGATGAGCTCGCGGCGGTTTTGGGTAAGCCACTCGGCGCCGTCAAACGAACCGCCCCCCTCCTCGCCGCAGGTCAGCGCTATCTTCAGCGTGCGCCGCGGCCGGTAATTCTCTAACCGATAGCGGATCAGCAGATCAACCCAGATCGATGCTTCAGCCTTGTCGTCCATCGCGCCGCGCGCATAGAACGATCCGTTTTCCTCGACTAGCGTGAACGGGTCCCGTGTCCAGTCCTCACGCTTGGCCTCGACGACGTCGATGTGCGCGAGCAGCAGGATCGCCTTCAACTTTGGATCGCGGCCCGGGTAAACGGCGACGAGCCCGCCCTCCTTTTCATGGTCGGGCGCTGCGAATAGATGCAGGTCGCTCTCCAGAAAGCCCGCTGCCTTCAACCGTGCCGCCATGCGCTCGGCGGCCAGCGTGCAACCCCCGGCCGAGAAAGCCGTGTTCGTCTCGACGAGCTCCTTATATAACTCGCGGAAGCGCTGCTCGCCGGCCGGCGTGTCCTGGGGCGGCGCGGCAGTCGCGGACAATGTGATCATCGTGGCCGCGAGGGCGAGGAAGTACTTCATGGCGAGCTCCGCAAAAGGTGCCGGAGATTAGACGACTGCAGGAACATTAGTGCAAGGCGGGTCAGCGGCTACGAATTACACCGCTGATGCTCCTGCAGCGGATTGGGCACGTCTCGGGCCCGCAGTCAGCGATCCGAATCGCCTCGTGGATGCGCCGAGCCCATAGCTGGCTTCTGCGGAATCAGCAGCAGCAAGGCAATGATCACGGCACCGAGCACCGCGGAGGCAATGGGGCGGCTGAGCGCGAGCCCGCCGTGATCATGGGGTTTGTCGAGAAAATCTCCGACCGTTGCGCCGAGCGGCCTTGTCAGGACAAAGGCGACCCAGAACAAAAGAACATGCGAGACCTTCGTCCAATAGTAGACGAGCGCAACGATCGCCAGAGCCGCACCGAACACGACCGCCGCGCCCACGTAACCCAGACCGGTATCGTCGGCGGCCCAGTCCCCGAGTGCCGTTCCAAGTGTTTGGGAGAACGTGATGGTCGCCCAGTAGAAAACCTCCACTCGAGGAGTGTTCACCGTGCTGACCGAAACCGAGCCTTCCGCCCGATACCAAAGCCCCAGCACCGCAATGACACAGGCGGCCAGGATCGTCGAACCGCCCACGTAACCGACACCGAGCGATCGGTCCGCGAAATCCGCAAGCGTGGTGCCTGCGGTCGTCGAGGCGACGATCGTGCTCCAGTACAGGAACGGATGAAACGCCTTGGCCTTGATCTGCAGCGCCACCAGCACGATGAGGAGCGAGGCGAAAATGGCCGTGCCGATGAGATAGCCCAGATTCATCGTCATCGAAACCGTATCGCCGCCGGTTTCACCGAGCGTCGTCGCCAGCACCTTGACGATCCAGAATGCGAGCGTGATCGCGGGTACTTTGCTCGCCACCGAAGCGTTATTCATAGTCCCAGTCTCGCAGGTATGCGGGCGACGCTTCCAGTACCTTAGCGCATGAGTTCCAGCGGCTTTGGCAGCTTTGCCAGCAGCTCGTCGCTGAATTGCGCATCGATGTGGAAAAACGCTGCGCGCGCGATCCTGTCGGAGCGGTTCTCCCAGGCGTGGTTCGTCCCGCGCTGAACCACAACATCGCCCGGCTTCAACGCGACTTCGCTGTCATCGAGCAGGAGAATGAGCTCGCCTTCAATCATCACGACATAGTCGAGTGTCTTCGTCCGGTGCATCACCGTGCGCTTGCCTCCGTCCTTGGGCGGATAGACTTCGAGAATGCGCAGGAGGTGGCCCGCAACAGGCATGATCGTGAACTCGCGCTCGTTCGGCTCGCGTGCCTCGACCGATGTGAGAAGCGGCACTGCCTTCGAGCTGTTCCAGATCTCGAAGAACTCCGCGCCGATGGAAGCGCCTCGCATATTGTGGTGTTGCGGGGGCGGCCCGTCGGTCAGGATGACCGACTTTCCGCTGGCGTCATGACCCGTAACGATACGTCTCGTTTGTCTCGTCACTGAAATCTCCTGCAGCGAATTCGCTAACTCGCGGGCATTCGGTAGAGTTTGG
>Ga0326726_10005086_pt1 | contig 11945 bp, 12 predicted proteins | sample MHFenrmetagenome_2_FD_207603 | JGI IMG/M metagenome (GOLD analysis project Ga0326726, IMG submission 207603) | Lab enriched peat soil microbial communities from Michigan Hollow, Ithaca, NY, United States - MHF15MN | ecosystem: Environmental > Terrestrial > Soil > Wetlands > Peat | place: USA...
GAGTCGCCGCGTCCCCTTGAGGAGGAGCGCCGAGGACGAACGATACACGATTTCATACCGCGCCCCGTCCGGCTGTCCGGCAGGGAGGGGCCGGATGTCGCGCACCTCGGACTCGGCCTCGACGGTGGCGCCCCATTTCTCGGCCAGGTAGAGGTAGTTCTTCACCAGGGTGTTCTTCGCGTTGTAGCGGCACCCCACCATGCAGCCGCCACAGTGAATGCAGCCGCTCCGCGCCGGGCCCTCCCCGCCGAAGTAGGGATCGGACACCTCCTCGCCTTCGTGATCCGGCGCGCCGAAGAATGTCCCGACCGGCGTCAGCTGCCAGGTGTCGGCGGTCCCGAGCTCGGCGGCGATGTCACGGAGGAGGATATCGGCCGGCCATGTCCTGGGGTTGGGCGCCACGCCGAGCATCCGGCGGGCGGTGTCGTAGTGGGGCCGGAGCAGGGATTTCCAGTCGGCCAGGTGGCTCCAGGCCGGCGCGGAGAACATCTCGTCTCCAGGGGCCATCAGCACATTGGCGTAGCCGAGGCTCCCGCCCCCGACACCCGAACCATGCAGCACGAAGACGTCGCGGAAGGGGCTGATCTGCAGGATCCCGAAACACCGGAGGGCGGGAGCCCAGAGCGCCTTGCGGACGTTCCAGTTGGTGCGGGCAAAGTCCTGATCGCCAAAGCGCTTGCCACGCTCGAGCACGTGAACCCGGTAGCCCTTTTCGGTGAGCCGGAGTGCCGAAACGCTCCCGCCGAAGCCGGAGCCGATGATGACGAAATCGAGAACGTCGGACATGAGCACCTTCGTGAAGGCCGAAATGAGCCCGGAGCTGTCTCTGCCGAATCATATCAATCTGTAACCGCGGACTCTGAACATACCCCAAGATTCAGATGAAGCTCCCCGCTGCCATGGAGGGAGTCCAGGGCCGCGGGGAGCAGGGTCGAACGGAGCCGCCGGGGGCGGGCGCGCGTCAGCGAGGCTTGGTCGCCGTCGAGTCGAGTCCGTTCAGGGTGTGCGCCACCCGGACCACGTCGCCGATGTCCTCGAAGTCGACCGCGATGACGTTCGGGAGGTGCTTTCGCTCCTGTTGGCAGGTCAGGGCGCGCTTCAGCAGGAAATCATAGGCGTTCACGATCTCCGCATTGCTCGGCTTCGGGGCCGGGGTGGTCTCGATCCAGTGGTTGATCTGGAACATCGGGGGGGTGGTGCCGCCCCGGTTGGGTTTGCAGGAGAACTCTGCCGGCGTATGGAAGGAATACGGCGTTTCCTGGATCGAGGTGAAGGCCGGATGCAGCCAGTCGACTCCCGGATTGCCGGATTCGAGGAATACCATGACCCGCCCGCCCGAATCGATCATCTGGCGGAGCGTCGGCAGCGGCTCGATCGGCCCGGTGTACACGAACTCCATGAGGTCGCTTTCCGCGAACGCGGTGGCGATCTCGGCCGGTGTGACGTAGTCCTCGATCACGATCACGATGACTTCCGACGGGTTGACTACCAGCCAGTCTCGAATGGCGGCAAGCGTCGGCACGACGGGATACGCCCCCAGCTCGCAGAAGCCGTGGCAGAAGTAGAGCCCCCGCTTCCCCTCGTCCACGCCGACCAGCCGGTTGCGGATCCGCTCAGCCGCGGCGAACCCCTCCTCGCCGACGGCGCCGACGAGTTTCTCCCGGGTGGCGCCTTCGCCCTCCAGGTCGGTCTTGATCCGCTCGCCGCCCGGAAAGCCGTAGTGGATGTCGAAGAGCAGCGCGCGAACCCCATCCTGAAGTTGGCCCGGCATGTCGTGCGAATGGTGCGGGAACATCCAGCCCTTGATCTGGGCGTTGGACATCGAGTTGTGCGAGGCCGGGAAAACCACCCGGTCGATCGTCCGGTCGCAGAGCACCGGTGAGCCGTTACAGGAGAGCACCACGCCGGCTTCGGGTGGCGCCTCCATCGGGCGCCGCCAGTAGAGAATGACCGCGATCAGCGCCGCGGCGAGCGTGATCCCGGCCATCGCGCGGAGCGGCCACCGGCGCCGTCCCGCGGCATCTGCAGCCGTCGCGGCGTCCGGGACGTTTTCCAGGGCAAGGCGGAAGAGTTCTCGCAACGCCGCAAAGGCCAGCAAAAGTCCACCCACCACCGCCAGGATCGTCACCACGCTCGAGGGCCAGACCAGCAGCACGGTGCTCGCGGCGGCCGTTCCCGCAATCCAGAGGAGACGCTGGCCCCGGCTCTCGGGCGGAGTCGTCAGGACGCGTACCAGCTGCGGGATCTGCCGGAACGGATCCACGGCTTCGTGCAGGGAATTGCCGGCCGCGGCCAGGACGAGGCCCGTCCCGCTGAAGGTGACCGCCCAGGTGAGCAGGGGGAGGAAGTACGCCCGCCAGACGCCGAAGATCGCGCCGCGGGCCGCCGGATCCTGTGAGGCGAGCAGCGCGATCAGGCGACCGGCGGGGATCATGAGCGCGAGCAGCAGGCCGACCACGACCAGCCCCAGCCCGGCCCGGGTCAGGGCGCGACGGCGGTCGGGATGCACGAGAACTCCGGCCAGGAGCAGGAGCGGGCCGAGAATGAAGAGCGTCCGCTGGAGCCATTGCCACTTCGACCACAAGTCACGGGCCCGGACGACGGCGGCGCCGATCCGGCTGTTGGGAAGGTCGGCTAGCACCGCGTCGACCTTGTCCGGGATCTTCGCCGCCAGGTCCGGGCTGGCGCCCGCCAGCGCGCTCCTGGCCAGGATGCCCAGGTCCGGAATGGAAAGCAGCAGTTCGCTCCCGCCCTCGGAGAACAGCGTGTGATGCGCGGTGCGCAAGGAGGCACGGGCTGCCGCGCGGAACGGCTCGCTGCGCACGAGGCCGGCTGCCGTTCCCTCAATGAGGGGCCGCACCGCGATCAGGTTCGGGCGCGCGGCGACCACCCCGTCGGTGATCTTCACGGCGACGAACTCCGACACCCGCGGGTCGCCGAGGCTCGCCGCCACGCGGCTGGCGAAGGCGTCATCGTTGAAGATCCCGCGGCCGGCGTCAATGAGGAGGGCGCTCAGCCCCATGAGGACCAGCCCGAGGATTCCGAGCGTCGACGCGACTACCGATGAGCGGGAGGGCATGTAATCAGAGGATTCGCTTTCCGAAGGCCGACTCCAGCAATTCGACGGCCAGCACGGCCGAGCGGTTGCGTTCGTCGAGGATGGGATTCACTTCCACCATTTCGAGTGACGTCATGCGCTTGGACGCTGCGACCAGCTCCATGATCAGGTGGGCCTCGCGGTAGTCGAGACCGCCCTTGACCGGGGTGCCGACCCCGGGCGCCAGTGACGGGTCCACCACATCGAGATCGAAGCTCACGTGCAGGCAATCGGTGCCATCGGTGACCCGGGCCAGCGCGTCGCTCATCACGACGTGGATTCCGTCACGGTCGATCTCCGACATGGTGTACACCCGGATGCCGAGCCGCTGCAGGTGGACGCGTTCACCATCCTCCAGGCTGCGGACACCCACCAGCGCGATGTTCTTGGGATCCAGTTTCGAGCCCGCTCCGCCGACGTCCGTCAGTTCGGAGGGCCCCAGCCCCAGCAGTGCCGCCAGCGGCATCCCGTGGATGTTGCCGGAGGGTGAGGTGCGGGGCACGTGGATGTCGCCGTGGGCGTCGATCCAGAGGAGGCCGAGGCGCTTCTTCTTCTTCCGGCAATAGGAGGCAACCCCGGAAATCGTGCCGACGGCAATCGAGTGGTCGCCGCCCAGCACCAGCGGGAAGCGCCGTCGCTCCATGATCCGCTCCACCGCCTTGCTCAGCAGTCCGGAAGCGCGGGCAATCTCCCCGAGGTACCGGGCGTGCCGGCTCCCGATGGGGATCTCTTCCATGTTCTTGATGTCGAGGTCGCCACCGTCGAAGACGCGATGGCCGTGGGCGGCGAGGGCGGTCGCAACGCCGGCAATCCGGAGGGCGGAGGGGCCCATGTCGACCCCGCGCCGCCCGGAGCCGAGGTCCATCGGGACGCCCAGCAGTTCGATGTGCATGCGCTTAGGCTACCGCCCCGGGCGGCGGTCCGCAATGCAGCGCACTATCTCGATAGTAGCGCCCCGCGCGCCTCGGCTTCCATCCGCTCCAGCCGTGTGTAGTAGTCCGGAAACTCCATCAAGTGGGCGAGCGCGATCTTGCCCGTCAGGCGGTGGTCGTCATTGGTCACGTTGGTCACGACATTGCGGACCCCGTGCTCGAGCTCGACCTCCATCCCCATCCGGAACTGTTCGAGGTTCACCTCCGTCCAGTCGACCCCGAGCTGGTCGCCCACACCCCGGGCCTCCGCGCTACTGAACATCCGCTGGCTGACCATACGTTGTTGCCTCCCCGATCCGAGACACGGCGTCCGAGACGTGGATTCCGGCGGTCCGGAATCCATCGTGGACTATGGCGCGTCGACCGTGAAAGCAGTCTGAATTCCCGGAGAGCAAGCCTTGCCTGTTCAGCCGGCGACCTTCGGGAAGTACCGCTCCTCGAGGACCCGCACATGATGCCGCTCGTGGCCGGTCAGGATCCACGCCAGCGCCCGGGCCGACACCGGGTGGCCGCTGGCCGTTCCCATCCGGAGCCAGGCGTCCGGCGTGAACCCGCCCAGAAGCGCCAGCGTGGCGGCGCGCACCGCCCGGAGCTCCGAGGCAAGGTCCGCGAGTGTGCGCCGGTCGAACTCGCCGAACGGAACCCAGGCGTTCTCATCGAAGCCGGCCAGTGGCGTGGTGTCCCCACGGCCAATGCGGAGCGCACGGTAGGAAAAGACCCGCTCGGCGTCGGCCACATGGCCAATGACCTCCTTGATGCTCCACTTTCCCTCGGCGTATCGGAATCCAGCCTTGGCCTCGGGGACGGCCGCCAAGAGTGCGGAGGTGCGGTCGGCCTGGGCCGCGAGGGTGACCAGCAGATTCCCATCCGGCACTTCTGACACATACGAGAGGTAGTACTCGTGATGCTCGGACGGCTGGGGACGGCTCGGCGAGGCGTGCACCATGGGAAACTCCGCGTGAGGTGGGACGGTCGGCCCTCTCGCCCCTCTGGCGGAAGTGCCTCCCGCGGGGCAATATAGGCAGCCTCGCGCCAACTCCGGGAGCGGAGCCGGGGCCACGCATCCAACTATGAACCGACAGGATCATCCCTCACCGGAGAGACGCATGACCCCCAAGCTGCTGACCGAGTTCATTGGCACCTTCTTCCTGGTCTTGACCGTCGGGCTGACCGTCCTGGCGCAGTCGCCGTTCGCTCCGCTGGCCATCGGGTGCTCCCTGATGGTCATGGTGTACATGGGTGGTCACGTGTCAGGCGGGCACTACAACCCCGCCGTCTCGCTCGGGGTGTTCCTGCGCGGCAAGCTCGACGGAAAGAGCCTGGGCGCGTACTGGATGGTGCAGCTGGCCGGGGCCATCGCCGCTTCGCTGATCGTGTACTGGCTCATGGGCACTACCTTCTCCACGGCGCCCTCGGAGAGCCATCCCCTCAGCCACGCCGTCCTCGTCGAGTTTCTCTTCACCTTTGCGCTGGTGCTCGTGGTCCTCAACACCGCCACCGCCTCGGCGACTGCCGGCAATTCCTACTATGGACTTGCGATCGGGTTCACCGTCGTGGTGGGGGCCTTCGCCGGCGGGCCGATTTCTGGCGCCATGAATCCGGCGGTTGGTATCGGCCCGATGATCGTCAACGCCGTCCTCGGGGGTGGCCCGATCATCCGTGCCTGGGTCTTCCTCCTCGGTCCCTTCCTCGGCAGCTGGGCGGCGGCCCAGGTGTTCCGCATCCAGCATCCCGGGGATTGATTCAGGCAGTTCGAACGAGGATTCGGGAGAGCATCGATGGCGGGTTCGAAGCGCGGGAAATGGGCGGGGGGGTTCGGCAGGTTCGTGGTGGCACTACTGCTGGTCTATGGGACCTTCAATCCCCTGGGCCGGTCGTGGTTCCACTGGGCCGTGCTTCCGGCCGTCCAGAATCCGGGCAGCGTCCTCCACATTGGCCCGCTCAAGGTGCTGGTCGGCCTGATCCTCCTGATCGGCTGGGTCTTCTTCGTGCGGGCCACCCGGCGGTCCCTCGGGACCGTCGGCGTGGTGCTGGCCCTGGCGCTCTGCGGCGTGCTCATCTGGCTCCTGGTCAGCTGGCACGTGCTTTCACCGGGGAGCACCTCGGGGATCGTCCACCTGGTCCTGATCTCGGTGAGCATCATCCTGGCGCTCGGTTCCGGCTGGTCGATCATCACCAGGAAGGTGACGGGACAGGTAGACACCGACGAGGTGCACTAGCCCTCAGACCTCAGTCTTCATTCTTGCCAAGCTCCCCCGGCGCCTTGACCCGTCCCACCACTCCGGCGAGGGCCAGCAGCGTGAGAAGGTACGGCAGCATCAGGAACAACTGGTACGGCACCTTCAATCCCGCCGCCTGAAAGGCAAACTGCATCGCCGTCGCCAGGCCGAAGAGCAACGCCGCCAGCACCGCTCCCACCGGATTCCAGCGCCCCAATACCACGATCGCGATCGCCACGAAGCCGCGGCCGGCAGTCATCCGCTCGGTGAAGGTGCCCACCTGGGAAAGGACCAGCGTCGCGCCGGCTGCGCCGGCGAAGGCGCCTCCCACCAGCACCGCCACCATCCGGGTCAGGCGGACTGGTATTCCTGCCGCCCGCGCGGCGACCGCGTCCTCCCCTGCCGCCCGGAGCCCCAACCCCGCGCGCGTCCGGAACAGCAGCCACCACGTCAGCGGAGTCGCCAGGGCCATGAGGTAGGTGGTCACCGGTTGATTGAATAGAGCGCCGCCGATGAGCGGGAGCCCCGCCAATCCGGGGATGGGAAGGGGGCTCAGCGTGGGGATCGACAACCCGACGCCCCCGGGGCCGTAGTATTGCCGGTAGATCGTTCCGGTGAGGCCGACGCTCGCCAGCGTCACCGCCGTGCCGGTGATGATCTGGTCCGCGCCCGCACCGATGGCTACCGCGGCAAAGAGGGCGGCCACCAGGATGCCCGCGGCCACGCCGAGCGCAAGGCCGGTGGCGGGCCCTCCCAGCGTCGCGCCGATTGCGCCGCCCAGCGCGCCGAAGAGCATGGCCCCTTCAACGCCCAGGTTCACGACACCGGATCGCTCGGCGACAGTCTCCCCGGTCGCGGCCAGCGCGAGCGGTGTCGCGATCCCGACCGCGGCAGCCAGAACGTCCGAGGTGACCGCGAGCGCGTCCATCACGGAAGCACCTCCGCGGCCTCGACGACCGGCTTCTGGCTCGATCCCCGCCGTGAGGCGGCGTCGCCCAGCAGGAGCGCCAGGATGATGACCGCCTCGACCACGTACGCGGCGACCGCTGGTATGCCGGCATCACGCTGCATCGCCCCGGCCCCAACCTCCAATGCGCCGAAGATGATCCCCGTCACGATGATTGCCGAGGGCCGAAGGCGCGCCAGCAAGGCGACTCCGATGGCCGTGAATCCATATCCCGGCGAGAGGTTCTGGTAGAGGGCGTACGACACGCCGCTCACCTCGAATGCGCCGGCGAGCCCCGCCAGCGCCGCCGATCCAAAGAGGGCCGTTGCCAATAGGCGCTTCGCCGGCACCCTTCCGCTCACCTCGGCTGCCCGAGGGCCGGTCCCGAGCGCGAGGAGTCGGAAGCCCCACCAGGTGCGGGCAAAGACCCACGAGAGTCCCGCCGCGGACAGGAGCGCCACCACGAATCCGCCGTGCAGGCGGGTGCCCGGGAGCAGCGGGAGGCGGGCGCTGGCGGCGATCGGGGCGCTCTGCGGATAGATGCCCGTGGGCTCTTGCATCGGGCCGAGCACCATCAGGCTCACCAGCGCGTCGGCGACGAAGTTGAGCAACAGGGTGCTGATCACCTCGAGCACGCCGAACCGAAGCCTGAGGACCACCGGCACCACCATCCACAGCGCGCCGGCCAGGAGGCCTGCGGCTGCCAGGGCGGGAAGTGCAATCCATCCCGGCCATCCGGCCGCGTGCACCCCGACCCAGGTCGCCGCGATGGCCCCGAGATAGAACTGCCCCTCGGCGCCGATGTTGAGGGCCCCACCCCGGAGCGCGAGCGCAAACCCGAGGCCGATCAGGATGAGGGGAACCGCCCGAACCAGTGTGCCTCCTGTGAAGGCGCTCCACGAACCGAACGCGCCAGTCACCAGGGCGGCGAGCGCGTTGCCGGCATCGTATCCGGATGCCGCCAGGCCGAGTGCCAGGACGACCAGCCCGGCCAGCAGCGCGCCGACGGCCGTGCCTGCGGCACGGAGATCACTCCGCATCGGTGCCATCCCGCCGCAGCATCATTTCGCCGAGCAGGGTGCGGTCGGCGCCCGGCGGGGCCTCGGAGATGACCCCACCCGCCGCGACGAGAATGCGGTCGCCAAGCGCCAGGACTTCGTCGAGGTCGGTGGAGTACACCAGCACCGCGGCCCCCTCGTCGGCGGCCTCGCGTAGCCGTGCACGGACGGCGCCGGCGGCCCGGATGTCGAGCCCACGTGTCGGGTTCTCGGCGATCAGGACCCGCGGCCGGCGCTCCAGGGCGCGCGCCACGAGGAATTTCTGCTGGTTCCCCCCGCTCAGGCTCCCGGCGGTCGCGTCAGCCCCTTCGGCTTGTACGCCATACTGGGCAAGGAGCTCACTCGTGCGGCGCCGCGCGGCGCGCCAGTCCACCCGCCGCACCCTGCGACCGGCAATCCAGGGCGCACCGCGGCCGACACCGAGCACCAGGTTCTGGGTCAGCGTAAAGGAGGGAATCAATCCCTCGGTGGTGCGGTCCTCCGGCACAAAGGCGACCGGGCGGGACACTTCGAGGAGCCCGCGGAATGGCCGCCGAAGCCCGGCCGCGGCGCGCAACAATTCGCGCTGACCGTTCCCTTCGACGCCGGCGACGGCAACGAGTTCGCCGGCCCGCACCGAAAAGGTCGCCCGATGCAGCCCGGTGCCGCTTTCCCGCGCCACTTCGAGCGAGTCGCACCTGATGAGGACCGGTCCCGCGGTCGTGGCCGGTGATCGGACCGCCAGGGGAACCGCGGCTCCGATCATCGCCACCGTGAGCTCGCCCGCCGTGAGATCCCGCCGCGGAGCCGCGAGAACCACACGCCCCTGTCGGAGCACGGTGACCCGATCGGCGTTCTCGAGCGCCTCATCCAGCTTGTGCGTGATGAGCACCACGCCCCCACCCGAGGCGGCAAACGCCCGTACGACGCGAAACAGCTCCTCGACCTCGCCGGGGGCGAGGACTGCGGTTGGCTCGTCGAGGAGGAGGATCCGTGCTTCGGCCGCGAGCGCCTTCACGATTTCCAGGCGTTGCTTGAGGCCGACGGTCAGTCGTGCCGCCGGCATGATGGGATCGAGCGGAAGTAACAGTCGGTCGCACAATGCGCGCACGCGTCGATGCAGCGCGGCGGGTGCCACCGGCCAACCCGCGGTGAGGGCGATGTTCTCCGCCACGGAAAGCGCCGGCACCGCAGTCGAGTGCTGATGCACGAGGCCGATGCCACGCTTTCGCGCGTCCCGCGCCGAGCGGAGGCGGGTCGCTTGGCCGTCCACCAGGACCACGCCGGCGTCGGGGTGGAGCAATCCGCCCGCGATGCGCGTGAGTGTCGTCTTTCCGGCGCCGTTCTCGCCCAGCAAAGCGTGCACTTCCCCTGGAGCCACCGAAAGAGTGGCCCCATCGAGGGCGCGGACGGCGCCGAACGACTTGGAGATTGCTGATAGAGTCAGGAGCACTGCCGGTAGGACCTCCCCGCTTCCCCGCTGACCCGCCGGTTGACCCTACATCCCGGTCGGATGCCGGTGGAACTCCCACGGGAGCTCAAACCGCAGCCCCAGATGCTGCGCCAGGGCTTGCACCCCCACCTGTTCCGTGGCGTAGTGGCCCGCATAGATCACGTTCAGGCCGAATTCCATCGCATCGAAATACGTGTGGTGGGCACCTTCGCCGGTGATCAGCGTGTCGAGCCCGGCGGCTCTGGCCTGGCCGATGAAACCGCCGCCGCTCCCGGTGATCACCCCGACCCGGCCAGTGACAGGGGGGCCGCCCGGGATGAGCCGGGCGGGGGCGCCGAGTTGCCCCTCGATCCGGCGCACCAGGTCCTCGCGCGGCGTCGCCAGATCGCCGTGGACGCCGAGCCGCAGGCCGCGGTAATCGCCGAACCAGCCGTCCAGCGTGATATCCAGCCGGCGTGCCAGCACCATGTTGTTGCCCACCTCCGGGTGGACATCGAGCGGAATGTGCGCGGCATAGAGCGCAATGTTGCGCTCGAAGAGTGCGCGCACCCGGCGGTAGCGCCGGTCGGTGAGCGGCACGTTGCCGTCCCAGAACAGGCCGTGGTGGACCAGCAGGAGCGTCCCGCCGCCGCCGGTGGCGGGGGCCGCGCCCTCGATCGCCTCGAGTGACGCGTCCACGGCGGCCACAATCCGGTCCACCGAACCCAGGTTCTCGACCTGCAGGCCGTTGACGGCGTTCGTCTCGTCCGGGATGTCGCGCACCTGCAGGAAGGTGTCGAGGTACCCGACCATCTCCGACACGGCAATCGCGTGTTCGCTCATCGACCGTCCTGACCGCGGATGCTGTCGGCGGCGGCCCGGACGCGGGCCGCAAGCGATACGGGGATCATCGAATCGAGGGCCGGGTTGGAGACATACTGCACGACGCCGCTCGCCAAGCCAAACGATTCCACCTTCGGCACGAACGTCCCGCCCTGGACGTCGCGGGCCACGAGGAGCAGCGCCCGGGGCAGGTCGATGACCGCCGACCCGATGACGCGTTCGGGCGCGAGGGCGGTCTGGTCGGCATTGGCGCCGAACACATAGACTCCCGGCGCCTCCTTGGCGGCCTGGAAGAGGCCGATCGCGGCGGCATCGGCATTGTGGTGCAGCATGTCGGCTCCCACCCGGATCAGCGCCCGGGCCGCCTCCCGGCCCAGGGCCGCGTCGTCCCAGTTGTTGAGATAGGTGATGCGGCTTTCGACCTTCGGATTGACCGCGCGTGCGCCGGCCACCCAGGCGTCGGCGGCCTCGCGCACCGGCGGGAGTTCGACCCCGCCGACAAAGCCGATCACGTTGCTGCGCGTCAGACCTCCCGCCACCATCCCGGCCAGGTAGCTCGCCTCACTCAGCCGAAAGACGAGCGGAGCCACGTTGCCCTGTACCCGTTCACCCGAGGTGACGATGAAGACGGTCCTGGGATACTCGGCCGCCACCCGTTCCGCCGGGGCCTGGAACTCGAATCCATGACCGAAGACGAGATTGTACCCCTGCGCGGCGTAGGTCCGGAGCGCCTCCTCCTGCTCGGCGGGGGTCCGCGCCTCCACCTGGCTTACCGGCACATGGAGCGAGTCGCGGATCTGCTGCAGGCCGGCATAGGCGCCCGAATTCCAGGCAGCGTCGGCGATGGACCCGGGGGTGATCAGGGCCACCCGAAACGGGGGTGGTGCCGCCTCGCGCGTGCAGCCGGCCAGAAGCATCCCGGCCAGCAACAGGCGTCCGGCTGTCCCGGTGGTCACTCGGTGAAGCCGGGCTCCGGCGTGGTCCCCATCTTCACGGAGCCGTTCACGCTCCCGCCTTCCAGCACGACGATCCGGCGCGTGAGCACGTCGCCATGGATGGCGGCTGTGGCCTGGACCTCGACGCGATCGGTCGCGTGCACCGTCCCTTCGATCCGGCCGCCGATGACCGCCTCGGCTGTGTGCAGGTCGCCGCGCACCACGGCTCCCGGCGCGACGAGGATCTGGGTGGCGGCGCGAATGACTCCCTCGACCGTGCCTTCGATCTTGACCACCCCTTCGCTGGTCAGGTCGCCGACGACCGTCAGGTCCTTCGCAATGATGGAGAGCGTGATGTGGTCGCTGCGCCGGCGGTTCTCCATCGGCGGAGCCTCGCGGGGGGAGCCGGAAAAGATGGCCATTACTGGGTGTCCTCCTTCACCATCGTGAGGGGGTCGAGAATCGAGTCTCCCCGTTGGACTTCGAGATGCAGGTGAGGCGCGC
>Ga0326726_10005087_pt1 | contig 11945 bp, 8 predicted proteins | sample MHFenrmetagenome_2_FD_207603 | JGI IMG/M metagenome (GOLD analysis project Ga0326726, IMG submission 207603) | Lab enriched peat soil microbial communities from Michigan Hollow, Ithaca, NY, United States - MHF15MN | ecosystem: Environmental > Terrestrial > Soil > Wetlands > Peat | place: USA...
GACCGCGTTTGTCCTCGACAACAACGGCAACGGCAAGCGCGACGCGTACACCGAGCCGAATCAGCCTGCGGATCCGAGCAAGGACCGCCGTCTCAACATCTCCTTCTACGGCGACTCACCGGCGTACGACGGATCGATCTGGGGCACGGTGCAGGGATTCCCGGGCGGGCTCGGCCGCGTCGTGCCTGGCGCGCATCCGCCGGAAACGACGCTCACCGAATACTACGAAGTGCCGTGGAACAACCAGAAGTCGCCGGCGCAGGGCTTCGCGCCGCGCGGCATGGACGTCGACAGCAACAACGTCGTGTGGACGGTGCTCTCGAGCGGTCAGCTCGCGAGCTTCGATCGCCGCAAGTGCAAGGGCCCGCTGAACGGGCCGACGGCGACCGGCCAGCACTGCCCTGAAGGCTGGTCGCTCTATACGGTGCCTGGCCCGAACTACAAAGGCGCGGTCGACAGCGCGAGCGCCGACTCGCTGTACTACAACTTCGTCGATCGCTTCGACATGCTCGGCGTCGGCAAGGAAGTGCCGATCGCGACCGGCAATCTCTCTGAAAGTCTGCTCGCGCTCGTCGACGGCAAGTTCCTCACGTTCCGCGTGCCGTATCCGATGGGCTTCTTCGCGAAGGGCATGGACGGCCGCATCGACAACCCGAACGGCGGCTGGAAGGGCAAGGCGCTCTACACGACCTACGCCACCCGCGCGCCGTTCCACGCGGAAGGCGGCAAGGGCAACACGAGCAAGCTCGTGAAGTTCCAGGTCCGGCCGGATCCGCTCTCGAAATAGGGCCAGACAGGCAGGAAAGGCAGGACGGCCATCCTGCCTTTCCTGCCCATCCTGCCGATCCCGCCCTTACTTCTTCGCAATTGATCGGATGTAGTTGACGATGTTCCAGATGTCGTCGTCCTTCAGCTTGTCCTTGAAGGGCACCATGTTGAAGTCCGGCGCGACGCCGTTCCTGACGTTCGTGAAGATCTCGCCGTCGCTCGATCCGTGCTCCCAATGCTCACCGAGCAGGCTCGGCGCTGCGGGGATCAGGTCGTTGCCCGGACCGCCCTGACCATTCCGTCCGTGGCACGACGCGCAGTTCCGAAGGTAGAGCTGCTGGCCGGCCGCAATCGATTCCGGCGTCGAAGCGGCCGGGTTCTTGAGCTTGGCCGCGTCCGCATTGTCCTGCGCCATTACAAAGCGCCCCGCGCACGCGAACGCGAGAACGGCAACGACTCGAAGTGAACGTGGATTCATGCGGGCTATTGTAAAAGAATACGCGCGCCGTGACCCGCCGTCTTGGTAGAGTGTGCGCTATGAAAACACACCTCCTGGTCCTCACCGTCGTCGCCGGTGTTTGTGGCTTCGCTGCCAGGCCCGCATCGGCGCAACTCGTCGCTCCCAACGCGGCCGGCGTGTCGATCGGTCATGTCCACGTCAACGCCAGCGACGTCGATGCACAGGTGCGCTTCTGGACGGCCGTCGGCGGGAAGATCGTTCAACGCGAGAAGCTGACGATGGTGCAGTTTCCCGGGATCTACGTCCTGCTTCGGAAACAGGACTACAGCGGCGGCACCGATGGATCGTCGGTGAATCACATCGGTTTCAGCGTCCGCGATTTCGACGGCAGCGTCGCGAAGTGGAAGGCGGCAGGCCTGACGTGGGAGCCGGGCAGGCCGTCCCCGGACGGCCAGGGCTTTCTCGTGGCGCCCGACAAGATCCGCGTCGAGATCTTCGAGAACCGATCACAGACGGCGCCGATGATGATGAACCACATTCACCTTCAGGTCACCGACATCACGCAGGGGCAGCAGTGGTACGTGCAGCACTTCGGCGGCGTCCCCGGCAAGCGTGGACGGTGGGACGTCGCGAACGTGCCCGGCACAGAGCTGACGATCGGCAAGGTCGACACGCTCCAGGCGCCGACGAAGGGCCGCTCGCTCGATCACATCGGGTTCGAGGTGAAGAACATCGACGCGTTCGTCGCGAAGCTTCAGGCGGCGGGCATCAAGACGGACGCGGCCATCCGCAACAGCGCCAACGCATCGGGACTCCGCATCGTCTACATCACGGATCCCTGGGGCACCGAGATCGAAATCACCGAAGGGCTGGGCGCGACGCCGGCCGTCGCCCAGTAGGCACCACTCCACGCCGGCCGATGCGAGTGCCCATGTAGCGAGCAACCTCAGGGCGTCATTCGACGCGCACAAGCTTCGTCGTCGCGCCGTTCGCGACCGGCCCTCGCACATTGCGCCGCTGCGTCAACGTCAACGCGTTGCCTTCGACGCGGAACTCGTAGACCTCGTACGCGCCGGGCTTCATCACGACGGGGATCTTCGCGACGACCGGCCGGATCGTGACGAGATTCCCGCTGACCTCGTACACGCCCGCGTTCCCGAGCATCGGATTCCACAACGCCCGGAGCTCGTCGGCCGTGGCCTTCGAGGTGTCGACGATGTCCGGGCGATCGGTCGCCGCCGCCATCATGCTGTAGTGCGTGCCGGTGAAGATGTACAACCCGGCCCGTCCTGCCGGCGGCTCGAGCTGCCACACCCCCTGCAGGCCGTCTGCCGCGCGGGCAACCTGCGCGCCGGTCGCGAACAGCAGCGATCCAAGCAGTCCGAGACTCATGACAAGGCGTTTCCACATCACATCACCCCGTAAAAGAGGAACGACGGATCCTACCCCGGCCGGGCACCGGTCCCTTTTACTCTGCACTATAAAGTAATTTTCATATCTGGCATAATCACCGCCGAGGAGCCTGCATGCCGTCCCGCAGTCTGCGCGTGAAGTTGATTCTGCCGGCCCTGACTGAAGCGACCAGTCCGTACTGGCGGCCGATCAAGTACTCGCTGTTCCCGCCGCTCGGTCTCGCAACTCTTGCCGCGTATCTCCGGCCCGACGATCACGCCGTCATCGTCGACGAGCACGTAGAGCGGGCCGCGTCGGCGGACGATGCCGGCCGGCTGGACCTGGTCGTCATCCAGGTCTACATCACCAGCGCGCGGCGGTCGTACGCGCTCGCCGACGCATACCGGGCGAGGGGCGTCTTCGTCGCGCTGGGCGGCCTGCACGTGACGTCCCTTCCCGACGAGGCGGCGGTGCACGCCGACGCCATCTTCCTCGGTCCAGGCGAGCAGACGTTTCCGCGGTTTCTCGACGACTTCCGCGCCGGCCGGCCGCTCCGCCGCTACGTGTCGACGTCCGGCCGCACGCTCGACCGCGTACCGCCGATTCGCCGCGACCTGATTCGCCGCCGCTCCTATCTCGTGCCGAATTCCATCGTCGTCACGCGCGGCTGCCCGCAGCACTGCGACTTCTGTTACAAGGACGCGTTCTTCGAGGGAGGGCGAACGTTCTACACCCAGCGGGTCGACGACGCGCTGGCCGAAATCGATCGGCTGCCTGGACGGCACCTGTACTTTCTCGACGACCATCTGTTCGGCGACCGCCGATTCGCGGCGGCGCTGTTCGAGGGCATGCGCGGGATGGGACGGCTGTTTCAGGGCGCCGCGACCGTCGACTCTATTCTGCGCGGCGACGTCGTCGAGAAGGCGGCGGAAGCCGGACTCCGCAGCCTCTTTGTCGGCTTCGAGACGCTGGCGCCGGCGAATCTCGTCGGCAGCAACAAGCATCAGAATCTGGGCCGCGACTACGCGGCGGTGACGCGGCGGCTGCACGAGCTGGGCATCATGATCAACGGCAGCTTCGTCTTCGGCATGGACGACGACGATGGACGGGTGTTCCGGCGGACCGTGGACTGGGCCATCGAGCACGGGATTACGACGGCGACGTTTCACATCCAGACGCCGTATCCGGGCACACGGCTCTTTGCGCGGACCGAGGCCGCCGGCCGCATCCTGACGCGCGACTGGGACCTGTACGATACGCGGCACGTCGTCTACCAGCCGGCGCGGCTTACGCCCGAACAGCTGAAGCACGGGTACGACTGGGCCTATCGCGAGTTCTATCGCTGGTCGTCGATCGCTCGTGCGTCGTTGTCGCACGAATCGATCAAGCATCAAGCCAAGCATTTCTTCTATGCGACCGGCTGGAAGAAGTTCGAGCCGCTGTGGGACCTGATGATTCGCGCGAGACAGCTCGGCATCATGACGCCGGTTCTGGAAGGAGTGCTCTCGAAGGTCACCGCGCGCCGACCCCGACAGATCGCCAATTCGTTACGCCGTCTTCGCCACTTTGTTACACAGCCCCGGCTACGCTCAACCGTTCAATGAGTGACGCCAAGATTCTCGTCGTCGAGGACGACCCGAACATGGTCGAAGTGCTGCGCCAGGGCTTCGAGCAAATCGGTCATTCCGTCGCCATCGCCCGCGACGGCGGCGACGCGCTGCGTATGGCAGAGCTGCAGGACTACTCCGCCATCGTGCTCGATGTCCTGCTGCCCGTGCTGGATGGATGTGAGGTCGCGGCCCAACTTCGAAAGACAGGCAACACCACACCAATCCTGATGCTGACGGCGCGAGCCTTCGTGCCCGATATCGTCCGCGGCCTCGATGCCGGCGCCCAGGACTATATGGCGAAGCCCTTTTCCTTCCTCGAGCTCTCCGCGCGCATCCGGGCGCTGATTCGAAGAACGCAACCTGTCGCGAGCCGCCTCCACGCGGCGGACCTCGTAATGGATACCGCCTCGCACTATGTGGCCCGCGGCACACGCGAGCTTCAACTGACCCCGACGCAGTTCCGAGTGCTCGAAGTCCTCATGCGTTCGGCGGGACAGGTGGTGCGTCGGCGCGACATCGTCGAAGAAGTGTGGGGTCCCGGCGCCTGGGTCGAGGACAACACCCTTGACGTCGCGATTGGTTCGCTGCGATCGGCGGTGGACAAGGGCCAGTCACATCGTCTCATTCGAACCATTCGTGGGTTCGGCTATCGGCTGGAAACGACGTGAGGATCCCGATACGGATCCGGCTGACCGCGGTCTACTGTTCTGCGTTCCTCGTGGTGATCGCGATTCTGGCAGTCGGCACGTACGCGAGCGTCCGCGCGGCAGTGCACACGATTGTCGATCACGAGCTCAACAGCCGCCTCGACGGCGTCGACGATCATCTGACTCGCCACGTGCAGCGCCTGGGATGGCCGGAACTCAGCAAGTCGCTGGCGTTGCACCCCGCCTTTCATCCCGGGCTGCTGCGGATTGCCGACGCCGGCGGCGCCGTCCTCTTTGAAGGCACTTCGATCCGCGGCTCTTCGGGCGGGCGCAACGGCGGTACGCCGGCCTTTGAGACCATCAGCCACGGCGATCAGCGCCTTCGCGTGCTCGGCGTGCGCCGCACGATCCAGGGACAGACCTACGACCTCACACTCGGCACGGACCTGTTGATTCCGGGAGCAATCCTCGACCGCTTGTGGCTCGTCATGCTCCTGTCGATTCCCGCAGTGCTGCTGGCGGCGTCCTGGGCGGGCTACTGGATCAGCGGCCGCGCGCTGGAGCCTGTCTCGGCCATCATCGCCGCCGCGCGTTCGATCGATTCCACGAAACTGAACGAGCGAATCGCGGTCCCGAACACGGGAGACGAGATCCAGCAGCTCGCGGCAACCACCAATGGCATGCTCGATCGGATCGAGGACGGCGTTCGGCACATCCGACAATTCACGGCCGATGCGTCCCATGAGCTTCGCACGCCCGTGGCCATCATCCGCGCGGCGGCTGAAGTCACACTCCTGAACCGGTCCGCCAACGAACGCACCTACCGCGACGCGCTGCAGCGTATCCTGCATGAGTCCGAACAGTCTTCCAAACTTCTCGAAGATCTCCTGTCGCTGGCCCGCGCCGATTCCGGCGCCGAGCGCCTCGAGCACGAAGCCGTTGATCTTCGCACGAGTGTGACGGCGGCCTGCGCGCGCATCATGCCGCTGGCGCGCACCAGGGGTCTGGCTGTCAAGATACCGCCGCATCAATCCGCTCTATGGGTTGACGCGAATGAAGGCCAGCTGCGCAGGCTGTGGCTCATCCTGCTCGACAACGGGCTGAAGAACACGCCGGCCGGCGGAAGCATCCAAGTGGCGACCGGCACGACGCAGGATGGCCGTCCCTTCTGCGAGGTTATCGACACCGGCGTTGGCATTCCGTCCGAACATCTGTCCAGGATCTTCCAGCGATTTTATCGAGTGGACAAGGCTCGAGTACGGAGCGAGCGCGGCGCGGGTCTCGGCCTGGCGATCGCATTCGAAATCGCCACGCTGCATGACGCCGTGATCGACGTGCAGAGCGAACCCGATCGCGGCGCGTCGTTCAGAGTGACGTTTCCGCGTCGACACGCCGTCGTCATGGCGCACGTCAGCTGAACGCCCGCGCGATCGAATTCTTCAGACAATTCTCAGGTTGCCGTAGCCTCGGCGCAACACGCCATCGCTAGTCTGATCGCCAACCGAATTTCTCGAGGAGCGGTCGGTGGCGATGTCCTCTGTCCTCCGCAAATCTCTGGCGTGGTCCCATCTGTGGCTGGGATTGACTGGCGGCCTGTTCTTCTGTCTGCTTGGCGTCACCGGCACGATCGTCACGTTCAGGCCTCAGATCGCGTCGTTTCTATCTCCTCCCCCGGTGGCACCCGGCGACTGCGGCCGCGCCGTCGACTGGAACAAGGCCCAACTTGAAATCGAGACGACGTCCGGCTCGACGATAAACCGCATCTATTTTCCAACGGCACCGGATCCCCGTTACCACTTCCGCATGCGGACCGGCGTGGACGCGATCTACACGCACGTCATCTATGACGCCTGCGCCTGGCGTGTGCTCGGAGTCGCGAACCTGCAGTGGCTGGACTGGCTGGTCGACTTGCATCACAACCTGCTCGCGGGCCGTACGGGCCGCGAAGTGGCTGGCGGGATCGGGGTCGCGCTGCTCCTGAGCGGTATTGGCGGCCTGGCGCTGGTTGTCCTGTCGCGGCCGAGCCTCAGGCGCCTGTTTCGGTTCGACCCGGGCGCGAACGCACCTAAGACGATGTTCGACCTTCATCGAGCCGTCGGCGTCGGCGCGGCCGCACTGCTTCTGCTGCAATCGTTCACGGCGCTGTGGCTCTGCTTTCCCCAGACGATGCGCGGGCTGATGGGACGGTTCGTGGCTGTGCAGACCGAGGCGCGTCCGCCGCGCGCCGGCAGAGACGAACGGGCACACGCGTCGCCTGCCGGGCTGGGCGAGCTGATTTCAGCGTCCGAGCGCGCGGTTCCCGACGGACGCATTCGCGAGATCCGCATGCCGGATGGCGTCGGGAATGTGCAAGTCCGCATGTGGCGCGAGGGCGACTTTCGATCGCTCGGCAATAACGTCGTGTCGCTCGATCGTGTCAGCGCCCGGGTGATGGGCGTTGATCTCTACTCGGCCAAGCCCGGGTCAAGCCGCTGGATTCAGGCGATGGCCGGTCTGCACTACGGCGAATGGGGTGGGATCGCATTCCGGACGATCTACGGCGTGGCCGGGCTCGCGACCGTTCCCTTGTTCGTGACCGGCGTTCTCTACTGGTGGCTTCGCAGCCGGCGCAGCGTGGCAGACGTGCGACGCGCGTCCATTGAATCACTCCCACGAGCGTTTCAGGACTCAGCATCATGAATCTCACACTCGGCACGTACGTCCTCGTTCTTCTCCTCAGCGCGCTTCCTGCGGCAGCGCAGGTCGATCGCGCGACCGTCACCGGTGCCGTCCACGACGCATCGGGAGCCGCAGTGGCCGGCGTCACCATCACCGTCACATACCCGTCAACTGGATTGGATCGCTCCGCGACGTCAAACGAGCGTGGAGCCTTCTTCGTCACGGGCCTGCCCGTGGGCAGCGCCATCCTCCGGATCGAGAAGGACGGGTTCCGGCCGATCCGCGTGGAGGCCGACCTGACGGTCGGGGAAACCAGGACGCTCGACTTCTCGCTCGAGATTGCCGCGGTCGAAGCGGCCGTCGACGTCGTGGCTCCCGCCGCGCTCGTCCACAATTCAGCCGGAGTCGGCGCCGTCCTCGAAAACCGCCAGGTCAGCCAGCTTCCAATCAACGGGCGGAATTGGGGGAACCTGATGGCCCTTGTTCCCGGCGCCGTGGACACCGGCGGGAATGGCTCGGCCGTCCGATTCGTCGGCCACGGCGGCGACGACAACAACTTCCGCATCGACGGCGTCGATGCGACGTCGGTTCGCAACCAGAGCCAGAGCAAGAGCCGTCTGCTGATCTCGACGGACGCCATTTCGGAATTCCGCGTCACCTCCGCTTTGTACAGCGCGGAGTCCGGCGGATCGTCCGGCGGACAGATCGAGATCGTCACGAAGGGCGGCGCGAACCAGGTGCATGGAGGGCTCTTCGAGTACTTCCGGAACAGCGCGCTCGACGCGCGCAGTCCGTTCGACGGCGCCACGGTCCCGGAATTCCATTTGAACCAGTTTGGAGGCACGTTCGGAGGGCCCATCCGCCGCGACCGGACATTCTTCTTCGCCTCGTATGAAGGGCTCGCGCAGCGGCAGGGCCGAACGCAAATCGGATTTGTCCCGTCGGCCGCGTTTCGCGCCTCCGTCGCGCCGGCGCTCAAGCCGATCGTCGACGCGTATCCCCTCGGGCAGACAGCAGTCAACGCGAACGTCTCGCAGTGGACCGGCGTCGACTTCGCGACGCAGAACGAACACGTCGGAACCTTCCGCGTGGATCATCGCATCACGGACAAGCTGAGCACCTACGTTCGCGTCAGCAAGAACTCCACCGACATCTTCACGCCCAGCGCGACACTGCCGGTCGGCGGCACGCAGAATCCCGATGCGCCCACGAGCGGCCTCGTCGACTTCCTCTATCTGCACAGCTCGCGAACGACCAACGAGCTGCGGGTCGGCTTCAACTACTCGGAGCCGCTCAACTCGACCACCACGGGCGGAACGAACATCGCCATCTCCGTCCCGTCGTTCTCGACGCTTCCCGCGCAGACGTTCCGCGTCGCCATCGGGAAGTCGCAGTCCATCGTCGACCAATGGGCGACGTTTCGTGGGGCTCACACCATCAAGGCGGGACTCGATCTGCGCCACGTCCAGTTGAGCATTCACGACGGCGCCAACGCGCAGGCAGGGACGCTGACGTACGCGAGCCTCGCGGACTTTCAGGCCAACCGACTGAACACCGCCGAGTATTCCGCCGAGCTGCCCACCAAGGAACTGCGCAAGCTCCAGTACTTCGGATACGTGCAGGACGAGTGGAAGGCGAAGCCGACGTTGTCCGCCAATCTGGGCCTGCGCTACGAGTACTTCGGCGTCTTCGACGAAATTCACGGACTCGCGATCCCGTTCGACATCAACGAATGCGGAGGCTATTGCACACCGGGCTCCGACTTCGCTCATCCGGACAGAAACAACGTCGCGCCGCGGGTGAGCCTCGCGTGGGCGCCGGGCCGTTTCCACGACCGGACGGTGATCAGCGCCGGGGCGGGCGTCTACTACGGCGACGCGCAGCTGGGCGACCAGTACAACCCGGCCAACAACGACACACAGCGATTCACGTACTCGAGGGCGACGACACCCAATCTGGCGTACCCGATCGATTCGCTGCTGAATCCGAATCTCGCGCTGGCCACGGCCCCGCGGTCCATGCCGCGCAACAAGCAGAACGAAGAGTCCGAGCAGTGGGGCCTGAGCCTTCAGCAGGCGCTCACCAATCGCGTCAGCGTTGTCGTCGGCTACAACGGCCAGAGAAACACGCACGTGTTCAGCCGCACCTACGTGAACGTGATCGATCCCGCCACGGGCAAGCGCCCGCTTCCGGCCCTGGATCAGATTGACGTCCGCGGCGAAGACGGCAACGCGAACTTCAACGGCCTGACGACGACGCTGCGACTCAACAGCTGGCGTGGCCTCTCGGCCACGGCAAACTACATGCTGTCTCACGCGACCGACGACGGATCGTCCGGCGGCGGCGGAGCAAATCCTCCGCAAAACGTTGCCTGCCAGTCCTGTGAATGGGCCGACAGCGCCGTGGACGTCCGACACGTCTTCACGTCGTATTTCGTCTACGACATTCCGTTCCGCCGCGACCACCGTCTGCTGGGCGGCTGGCAGTGGACCGGCATCGTCACGGCGCGCACCGGACTCCCGATCAACGTCACCGTCACGCGCAAAGCCGCCGACATGCCGGACGGAAACACCTTGTCCTCGCTGCGACCGAATCTGCTGCCCGGTGTGCCGCTGTATCTCGACTACGCGACAACCGGGCTCTGGCTGAACAGCGCGGCGTTCGCCGTGCCGGCCGCCGGTACGTGGGGCAATCTCGCTCGCAACGCCGTCCGCGGCCCCGGGTTGGTGCAGGCAGATACGGCACTCTCGAAAAGGATTCGACTGTCGGGGCGTACCGGGCTGGAGTTCGGCATTCAGGCGTTCAACATCTTCAATCGCCCTCAGCTGGGCGCGCCGAACTCGAACATCAGCTCGGCCAGCTTCGGGCGAATTACATCGCTGCTGAACAGCTCTCCGGTCGGTGTGGGCACGCCGCGGCAGATGCAGCTCGAGATGAGGGTGTCGTTTTGATCGGCCGTCGCGACTTCCTGCGCTCCGCCGGCGGAATCACCTTCCTCGCGCTCTCGCCCGTCGGCCGAAGCGCATTCGCCGCGCCGGCGACGGTCGCGGGTCCACGTCTGCCGCTCTTCACCGTCCTGCCCTACATCCAGCCGGGCCCGAACAGCGCCCTGGTGCAAGGCCGCGAGTCGATGGTCGTCACGTGGCAAACGCATCCGGACCAGGCCGACTTCAGCGTCGAGTACGGGCCGACGGAACGTTACGGCCGCACCAGCGCCGTGTCCACACTCCCGCGACTGTCGGGCCGCGGAGGCGATGTCGAAGGACGCCTCAACTGGCACGCCGACGTGTCCGGACTGGATCTCGGCCGGAAGTACTTCTACCGCGTGCGCGGCAACGGCCTGCCGCTCGCGGAGGGCTTCTTCACCACGAGCCAGCCGCGCGGTCAGCGAACCCGATTCGTCGCGTTCGGCGACAACTCGTTCGGCGATCTTTCCGATCGGGCCATCGCGTACCACGCGTACCAGCAGCATCCCGACTTCGTGATGAACTGCGGCGACAACGTCTACGACAGCGGGCTCGACAGCGAGTACCAGCGGTTCTTCTTCCCGGTGTACAACGCCGATGTTGCGGGCGCGACGGTCGGAGCGCCCCTTCTCCGTTCCGTGCCGTTCTACGCGGTGCTCGGCAATCACGACGTCCAGGACAAGGACGCCAACAACCACGAGATCGCCGACTTCACCAGAAATTCAGACGCGCTGGGGTTCTACACGGCGATGCACTTGCCGCTGAACGGTCCGACGACCCTTGCCCATCCGACGCCGATGATGGGGCCGCAGGAGCGGCTCGATGGTTTTCGCGGCGCCGCCGCCGATCGCTATCCGCGGATGGCGAACTACTCGTTCGATTACGGCGACGTCCACATCCTGTGTCTCGACTCGAACCTGTACATCGACCCGAACGATCGGGATCTCCAGGCGTGGATCGCCGCGGATCTGGCCGCGACCGACGCGCGGTGGAAGTTCGTCGTGTATCACCACTCGGCCTTCAACGTCGGCGGCGACCATTTCGTGGTGCAGCACATGCGGGTGCTTGCGCCGCTGTTCGAGCGCCACGGCGTCGATTTCGTGCTGAGCGGCCACGAGCACAACTATCAGCGGCCGCGGCCGATCAGGTTTGTCCCGTCAGGGCCGGGGATGTCGGGCGACGTCGCCGGCCGCAAGAGGCTCGTGCCCGGCACGTTCACAGTCGATCGTGAGTTCGACGGCATCCTGAAGACGCGCCCGGACGGCATCCTGTACGTGGTGACTGGGGCGGGCGGCAAGCATCTCTACGATCCCGGGTGGACCGACGACCCGTCACGCTGGCTTCATCCCGAGGACGGCAAGGCGGACTACGTGGTCAAGATGGTGACCGACCGCCACTCGCTCACCGTGTTCGACGTCGACGGCCGCCGCCTGACCATGTCGCA
>Ga0326726_10005088_pt1 | contig 11944 bp, 5 predicted proteins | sample MHFenrmetagenome_2_FD_207603 | JGI IMG/M metagenome (GOLD analysis project Ga0326726, IMG submission 207603) | Lab enriched peat soil microbial communities from Michigan Hollow, Ithaca, NY, United States - MHF15MN | ecosystem: Environmental > Terrestrial > Soil > Wetlands > Peat | place: USA...
GCTCTATCTCCTGGGGTTGGCCCATCTCAAGAAAAAGGAGTTCGCCGCGGCGCTGCCGCCGCTCCTCCAGGTCGTCGAATTGACCCCGGCCTTCCCGGCGGCCCATTATTATCTCGGCGTCTGCTATCAGCAGCAGAACGAGCCGGAGAAGGCCCTCGAAAGCTACCGGAAAGCCTCCGAGCTCGATCCCTCCAATCCCGACAACCTCTATGATACGGGCCTGGTCCTTTTCGGCCTGAACCGGATCGACGAGGCGCTGGCCTCCTTTGCCAAGACGCTGGCCCAGAAGCCGGACGATCCGGCCGCCCTCGAAATGATGGGCCGGTGCTACATCAATCAAGCCAATTTCCCCAAGGCCGCCGAGTACCTGGAAAAAGCCAAAGCCGGATACGCCGCCGACCCCGAAAAGGTCAAGTTCCTGGACGATCTCATAGCCCGTGTGAAGGAGCAGATCAAGAAGTAAAGAGGCTTGACAAAGGGGGCCGACTTAAAGAAAAATCAGAGCCAGAGTTTTCGCGGATCGGCGCGATCGAGGGTTCACCTCGGGAGGAGGAAAAATGGAACGGCTCAAGAAGATCCTAGCTCTGTCATTTGTCCTGATCTTCGGTCTCGCGGGCCTGACCGTGACTGCGGCCCGGGCCCAGTCCGTCCTCGAGGGGAAGATTCTGGGCACGATCACCGATGATCAGGGCGAAGCCCTGCCCGGCGTGTCCGTCCAGATCGAGGGTCCGAAACTCATGGGCAAGAAGACCGCCGTCACCACGGCCAAAGGGGCGTTCGTGTTCCTGGCCATGCCGGCCGGGACCTATTCGATCACGGCCAGCCTGCCCGGTTTCAAGACCATGAAGGAGGACCATGTCATCCTGCCGGTCGGGACGACGATCACGGTCAACCTCGTCCTGCCGGCCGGGAAGATCGAGGAAACGGTGACCGTCACCGTCGCGTCCCCCGTGATCGATGTCAAGACCTCCACGATCGACTCCAAGATCAACCAGGACATGTTGGCCAAGCTGCCTACGAGCCGCGATTCGTGGTACGACCTGTCCCTCACGACTCCGGGCATGTTCGACACGGGCGCGGCCATGCAGTCGAGTCCCACGGCCTACGGGGAATCGGGTCAGGGAAATATCTTCCTGGTGAACGGCGTCGATACGACCAACCCGTCCGGCGCGGGCTTCGGCTCCATGATCAACGTCAACTACAACACCATCCAGGAGGTCCGGGTCATCTCCCTGGGTTCCAAGGCGGAATTCGGGAACTTCTCGGGCGCGGCCATCGACGTCGTGACCAAATCGGGGTCCAACACCCTCTCGGGTTCCCTGAGCCTGTACAGCCAGGTGGGCGTCCCGAAGACCGGGGTTCCGTCCGCCAACAGTCTAGGGCGCGATTGGCTGTTCGTGGCCCCAGGAACGACGTTCGATTTCTACCCGAAGCGGGACTGGGAGCTGGACCTGACGTTGGGCGGCCCCGTGATCAAGGACAAGCTCTGGTTCTTCGCGGCCGGGAACCTCCTCGGCAACAAGGAGAAGCTGTTGAATTGGACGCCGCTGTCCCACTGGAACGGGCGCTACGCCGACATCAAGATCTCAGCCAATCCGTTGAAGAACCATCGGGCCTGGGTCGCCTACCACTACGAGGACAACAACAGCGGCGGCACGACCGACGGGACCCTCAATTGGGACCAGAGCATGGAATACGACAACAAGACCAAGAGCCAGTCCCTCTCTGCCCAGTGGCAATGGTTCCCCTCGACCACGACGTTCCTATCGGCGAAATTCCTCGGCTTCATGGTCGATGGCCGGCCCGCGCTCCCGAGCGGACACGCGACCTTTCCGGGACTGATCAATTGGTGGAAGGCCCTGCCGACCGACGGCGCGGCCGGCGGCGCTTTCGAAGCCTTCTATGGGAACGTCTCGAGCCGGTCCACGATCCAAGCGGACCTGTCCCATTACGCCGAGAATTTCCTGGGCGAGCATGACATCAAGTTCGGGGTCCAGTACACCCGCGGCCGCAAGAACGACCTCATTGGGAATTTCTTCTCCAAGAACCTGACCAACCCGGACACGAGCGAGGACCTGGGCCTCATGGGCTATTACCAGTTCGGCTACATCGCCGGCTACACGTATTCCAGCATCGACGCGCAGAACTATTATTATGGCATCGCCGGCCAGGACGGCCTGGTCATGAATGTCAATACGTATTACGCGGCCCCGCGGAAGACCGTCCGCACGGCCGACTCCGTAGGGTTCTTTTTTGACGACCAATGGACCCCCACCAAGCGCCTGACCTTCAACATCGGCGTGCGGTACGACCTCATGACCGCCAAGTTCGGCCAGGGCGCGATCTACCTACAGCCCTCGACGCCCGAGGGCTTCGCCGGCTCGCTCGACATTGTCCGGACCCGCCAGGGTTCGGGGAACCTGTTCGACTTCAAGTGCTTCTCGCCGCGGTTGGGCCTGACCTACCAATTGACCAAGGACGGGAAGACAGCCCTGCGGGCCAGCTACGGCAGGTATTACACGCCGCTCGGCGTCGAGAGCTTCGGGTCCGGCGGTCCCGACCAAGACCGGACCTATAGCACCACCCAGTACTACCTCATCCCCTGGGATGACCTGGACGCGAATGGGGACGGCGTTCTCTTCGATGCGGAGACCATGAACGCCACGCGCTACCTGCTGAATGGCATCCAGGACGGGACGCTGACGCCGATCAACGCCGTCGTGACCTCCAATTCAGGCGGCGAGCTGGACTATCGCAATACCTTCGCGATCTACGATCCCACTTTGAATCCTTGGTCGCTGAAGGTCAGTCCCGGCCTGAAAAACCAGCACACCGATCAGTTCACGATCAGCCTGGAGCGCGAGATCTTCCCCAATTTCTCCTTGGCCCTGACGTACATCAACCGGGACACGAGGGACATGATCGTGGAGTGGCCGATCAATAAGGTCACCGGCCAGCCTTGGGACTACGAACCGAAGACGGAGGTCGTCAACGGCCAGACGGTCACCCTCTGGAGCATCATCCTCGATGACTACAACGGGGACGGGGTCATCACCAACGGGCAAGGCGGCGATATCCAATGGGTCGGCCAGAACCATGACATCGTCTGGATGAACCTTCCGGCCTGGGATGGCCATAAGCCCCGGCGCCTGTTCCAGGGCCTGCAGCTGACCTTCTCCAAGCGCTACTCCGACCGCTGGCAGCTGTTTGGATCGCTCCTCTGGAATCATTCGAGCGGCCCGGCGGGCCGCAATAAGCGCCAGGACGAGGACTATAACCTCGAAGGCAGCAACATCTGGAGCGATCACTGGGTCGCCGGGGTCAACCAGCTGGTCAACAACATGATCGGCCCCCTGCCCTTCACCCCGCGTTTTGAATTCAAGATCAACGGCAACTACACCATCCCCGGGATCGAGCTCGATGTGGCCCTGCGCTTCCGTTTGCACACGGGCCGTCCGGTTTGGGTCCTCACGCAGATCCCGGACTTGATCACCACGCTGACCGATCTCGACGATACGGAGGCTTTGGCCCACGCCGTGCTGACCACGGGCGGGAACCAGATCATCGCCCAGGATCCCACCAAGCCGCTCTATATGCCGGCCCTGAAGATCCTCGACCTGCGCCTCGAGAAGAGTTTCCGGCTGGGCCGGGTGAAGACGTCTTTCATTTTAGACGTCTTCAATCTCTTCAATTCCCAAGACGTGACCAACGCTTATACCAAGTTCGTCGAAGGAGTCGACCAAGTCGGCCAGATCACTGGCATCGTGGCTCCCCGCAAGTATCGGGCGGGCCTCGAGTTCACGTTCTAAGCAGAGTGAGAACTTTTGAGAGGGGAGTGCCCCGCACTCCCCCCGGTTCTTTTCAGCCCGGAGCGCTAAGAGGGAGTTAAATCGAGCCCAGCATCTTGTCGATGCGGACGAACTCGTAACCCCTTTTCTTGAGTTCGTCGATCAAGTCGCCCAGCCTCAAATAGAATTTATCGGTGCGGGCGGGGTCCGTCCCGATGTGGATGAGCAGGATGAAGCCGTCGAGGCCGTGGGGGTCCTTCTTCTCGTAGGCCAGGACGCGGTCGTAGATCGCCTGCGACGCGAGGTATTCCGGCATGTCGGGGGTCGTATAGTCGGCGTTCGACGATGTGCCCGGGGTGAAATTGAAGAGGACGAGATCGAGCTCCCGGGCCCAGGCGGCGATCGTCCGGTTGTACCATTCGTACGGCGGGATGAAGAGGTGGCCCTTCTCGCGGGCGATGCCGAACCGGCCCATCTCGCGGAAATTGGCCTCGAGGTCGGACCGGAACTCCGCCTGCGTGACGAGCGTCTTCTCGCGGTCGTCCCAGGGGCAATAGAGCAGGTGCTTGTCGGAGTGAGGCCCCAGATAATGGCCGTCGGCGACCAGGCCCCGGATGAGCCCTTCGAATTCGGGGGCCCGATAGAAATCCCCGGTGAAGAAAAAGCCCGCCTTGACGGCCCTGTCGCGGAGGGCCTTGCGGATAGTTTCGCCGCCCTCCCCGAACGACCCGCCGGTGAAGATCAAGGCCAGGCGCCGGACCGATGCGTCGCCGCGGATAATGCCGTCGTGGTCCTTGGCGAAGGCGCCCAGGCCCCGGGCGGCCCGGCAGGACGGCGCGGCGAGAACGGCCGCCGCCAGCGCCAGGGCCAGGGCGACCGGCCGGGAACCGGCCGCGGCGCCGCCCCGGCGCTTTCGGACGGACGTCATTTCTCGGAAGCCACGACGTTCCAGCCCCGGACCTTGACCACCGGCAGCTCGCCGCCGAGGTCCTCGGTCGAGAACATCACCGAGATCTTCCGCGTCTCCTTCGGGAGCAGCGTGACGTAGTTGTCATCGAAATAAACGGGCAGAACGATCTCGCCGGAGACGTCACGGACGACACGCATCTCGATCATCAGGGCCAGGTCGTCCGAGGGGTTCGCGAGCTCGACCGTGATCTTGGTCATCGGCCCTTCCGTGGACGATCTGTCCTTGACCTTGAGGGTCACCGTCTTGAGGGCGTTGAGAGCGGTCAGATCGGCGAAATCCTTGATCGGCGTGACGTACCAGGTGGAGTTGGCTTCGTCGAGCGTCTCCGGCTTCGTCGACAGGCAGTAGAAGTTGGCGTCGACGAGCGTGTTCTTATCCTTGAAGACGCGGAGGTCCAGGAAGTAGGTCGGGGACAGGCCCGCCGGCAGCCGCAGCACGTCGATCGTCTTGACCTCGTCGGCCAGGAGCCCGAAATCGACCGATTTGGCGATGACCTCCTTCAGGCCGAAGTCGAGGACCCGGATGGCCGCCCGGAGCTTCGGCGCCGGCTCGGCCGCGCTGCTGACGGCGACGATCTCCTGGTTGCCGTAGTTGTAGAGGATGTGGACCGGCTCGCCGGCCTTGCGGGCGCCGTAGAAGGCCCCCGTCGGCTGGAGGGAATAGTCGTAGAGCTGCCACCAGAGCTTGGGCCAGGCCGAGTTGTACATCCACTGGATGACCCCCGTCGCCTTGTACTTGTTGGCGACGAAGGCCTCGAACATGGCCCGCATGGCCTCGTAGTTCAGGAACTGGGCCTTGCGCAGGTAGTCCTCGAGGTCCTTGGCCGGCCCGAGCCTTTTCTCCAGGGCCTGGTTGTAGCGGCCGAGGTCCTTGAACATGCCGCGGCTGCAATGGAAGTTCCAGACATCGTTGATGGGCCAGAGCTTGTCCTCCGGGATCATCTTGCGCAGGCTCTCGAGGGGAGGGACCTGCGGCCCGGGCCCGGTCTCGGTGTTGAAGCCGTAAGCGCCGCCGTTCTCCGTGTCGACGTACCAGTAGACCGGCGGGACGTAGTCATAGGGCCCGCGCATCTTGACGCCGGAGGGGCCGGTGATCGTGCTCGTCTTGTCCTTGGTCGAGACGAGCGTCGGCCGGGTCGGGTCGATCTCCTTCATGATCTCGATGTAGCGCTTTTCGAGGTCAGGATGGGGGATCATGTCGCTGCCCTCGGCCCAGGCGAAGATGGACGGATGGTTGCGCAGCCACAGGATCTGGTCCTTCCAGGAGGCGGCCACGAGGTCCATGAGCTCCGGGGTGACGATGCCGCCGTAAGGCTCGTCGGCCGGGCGGCCCAGGTAGTCGGTCCATTCCCAGTGGCAGCTCCAGCCGACCATGATCAGGATGCCGTTCTCGTCGCAGAGGTTGTAGAAGTCCTGACCCGTCCCCCAGAAGCCCTCGAGCCGGAGCGCGTTGAGGTTGGCCTGCCGGGCGTAGAGGATCTGGGCCCGGAGCTTGCGGGGCTTGGCGTCGAGGAGCATGTCGTCGGCCCAGCCGCCGCCGCGGATGAGGATCTTGCGTCCGTTCAGCTTGAAGCCGCGGAAGCCGGCCTCGGTGCGGTAGTCCGAGATCTCGCGGATGCCGAACCGGACGGCCCGGGAATCGGACGGCATGACGCGCGGCGTCCCGGGCATGCGGCGAAGCTCCGTCTTTTCGGGCTTTTCGCCCTTCTCCTGGGTCTTGTCGGGCGGGGCGGCCGGCGCGCCGGCTTTCTCGGCGCCCTTGAGGGTGAAGGACAGGCCGAGCAAATAGAGCTCAGGCTTGCCCAGGTCGTGCGTCCACCAGACCCGCGGGTCCTTGATGACGAGCTCGGGGGTCGTCTCCGGCGCGAGCTCGATCTTTTTCGTCTCGCCCCGCAGCAGGGTCACCTCGCGCGAAAAGCTCGTGCCGCCGATCCGGCCCTCGAGGGTGCCCGTCAGGTCCCGGTCGGCGTGGTTCACGAGATCCGCCGTCACGGTCAGGCGGGCCTCTTTGAACGCGGCCAGGTCGAGCTTGGTGATGACAAAGGGGTTCTCGATCGAGACGTCGCCGGTCGCGCGGACCCGGATGTCGCGGAACAGGCCCATGGCCTTGTCGGGCGGCTCCGGGCTCCAATCGACCCAGCCGATCGTCGGCTCGCCGGGCTTCGGCGGGAAGACCTCGACCGCCAGGACGTTCTTCTCCGTCCGCTTGACGTGCGCCGTGACGTCGATCGTAAAGCGCCGGTAGGCGCCGAAGATCTGCCCGGCGTCGCCGATCTTCTGGCCGTTGAGCCAGATGTTGGCCCGATAGTTGATGCCGTCGAACTCGAGCCACGTATGGGTCAGGCCCGGTCCGCCGGGAACGGTGAACTCCTTGCGATACCACCACGACACCTCGAACGGGGCCGTGGGCACCTTGTCCAGGTTCTTGCCGAAGAAGATGTCCTGATAAACGTTGTTCTCGACCAGCGTGCCGAGAACGGACGAAGGCACCACGGCGGGATACCAAGTGTCGATCTTGAACCCCGGCTTGGAGATCTGCTCGCCCGGGCCCTTGACCTTCTCGGAGGACTGAATGTACCAAAGTTCGCCGAGGCTGACACTGCGGTCGAAGACGGGGCCCATCTTGGCCCGGGGCTCGGGCCGTTCCTGCATCGGGTTCATGTACTGGGCCCAGCCCGACGGCGGCAGGGCGAACAGGGCGGCCAGGAGAGCGGCGGCCGCGGCGAGGTTAAGGGCGGGACGAAGGGCTCGAGTCGGCTGGATGGTCATGACGCCTCCGATAGCGAGAGTCCTTATATTATATCGAAACCCGCGCGGCCGGCCAAACGTTCCCCAGGGCCGGCCCCCCCCATAAAAGAGGGACAGTCCTCATCTTCTAATGACGAGGGTCAGGATCCCATATGCGGGCAGTTCGAGCGGGACCGCGAGGCGAGGGCCGGGAGCCCCCTCGATATCGCTGATGAAAATGCGGCCCCGGTCGGGCGCTTCCCCCCGCAGGGCCAGCGTCTGGGGCCGGGACGAGGCGTTGAAGAGCCGCAGCAACCAGGCCCGACCGTCCGCGGCGGGTCTCAGGCGGGTGGCCACGACGTCCGGGTTCGTGACGACAAGGGGGAAGCAGGGCGGCGGCGAGGCCTGGTCGGCCGGGACGGGGATGAGCGGCGCGGCCGCTTCCAAGCCCAGCCTCTTGGCGGCCGCCGTGTCGGCGCCCCGGTGGGGAGCTACGACATAGCGGAGCGTCACCGGCCCTTCCTGGTCGGCCTTGTAATTCGTGTGCCAATAATTATTCATGGCATAGGAAAAGACGCACGAGGACGGGATCGGCTCCTCGCGCCAGGCCCGCCGTTCGCCGCGCCGGGGCGTCTCGTCGGTGAGGCCGCCGATCTCGACGAGCGGAGCGTCGAGCGAGGTCCAGGTCAAACCCACGTCGCGATCCGAGATGTCGACGCTGTCCCGGGCGCAGAAGAAGTCGCGGCAGGCGCCGGGGATCTGGTCCACCCCGGGACGGACGAAGCCCCAGCCGGCGTCGACGCGGACCGTCCCGTTCGGAACGGCGAAGGGAAAGGCGAGGTGGACGCTTTCCTTGTCCCGGACCTTCTCCTTGTCGATCGTGACGGCGATCTCGAGCCGCGCCAGGCCGTCGATGACCCGGTACTCGCGGCAGAGGCTCCTGGCCCCGGGCGCCGCCGATTCGACGATGAGCGAGGCCACCAGCGGGCCCGTCTCGCCGGGCCTGACCCGGACCTCCGAGACCGTTCGGGCCGCCTTCGGGTCGAGACCCGGAACATAGAGATAATGGGCCAGGCCGGGCCATTCGCTGCCGTCCACGAGCTCCCGTCCCTGGCCGTCCTTCCAGCGCAGGCTCCCGACCGCCCCCGTCGCGGGCTCGACGGCCGCCCTGATCTTATGGGAATGGATCTCGTCGGGACCGCAGCGGGCCGATCCGCCGGCGCCGACCCGGCCTTGGCCCACGACATAGCGCTTGGCCCCGAAGCCGGGGACGCCCGCCGCCAGGAAGGCCAGACGGCCGTCCCTGAGCCGCTGAGACGGAACGATCACGCCCGCGGCGTCCCGGACGAGCTCGCCCCGGCCGCTCTGGCCGGCCGGCACGACGACCAGGTCCGTCCGGTCCCACGAACAGGTGTTGACGACGTCGAACGCGACGGCGTTTTCCGCTCCCGGCGAGCGGACGGGACCGCCCGCCGCCTCCTCGAGAAGCCGGACCGACAGCCGCGCGGCCTCGTCGGCGAAGGCTTTCTTGTATTCCCATTGGGCCCGCGGCCCGTCCCCGTCCGGGTTCGAAACGCTATCGGACGCGCCCCACGTGTGCTCGCTGAAAAGGACGACCTGGCGCCAGGCCTCTTCGTCCCGGCCGTCCGGGAAGCCGGCCCGGCCCCGAATGGACCACAACGCTTCGGCCTGCACGAGACGGCCGGCCGCGACGCGGGCCGCGGCCGTTTCCTTGGCCGTCGAAGCCGCCCCGTCTTCCCAATAGCCGGTGAAATCGCCTCGCACTTCAGGGACCGACGCTCCGTAGCGCCGCTCGAACTCGGCGAACATCTCGGAGGCCGTGGCGATGACCATCCGGGGCGAGGCGTACTTCTCGTTCCAGCGGCGGACGCCATCGGCCAGCTCCGGGTCGGGCGGGCCGTTGTCGCCGCCGACCGTATAGCGCACCTGGACCATGCCGTAGGGATAGCCCTTGGCCTCGAGCTCTTCCATGTATTCGAAGATCCGATAAGCCGGAGCTTGGGCCAGCGAACCCATGTTCAGGCCGTGGAACCAGGAATACCCGCGGCCGGCCATCCAGAAAAGAACTCTCTCCCGGCCGGACGGCGAGAGCCAATAGAACGGCCGGTCGCCCCATGTCTTGAGGGCCCAGCCGACCCGATCGCCCCCGTCGAATAGGCTGGGCATGTAGTTCGGACCGCTCGAGACGTATTTGATCCCGGCCAGGGCCAGGGCCGGGACCAGGGACCAGGACTGGCTCGGGATGTCGGTGACCATGACCGAATCGACAGGCCGACCGGCCATGCGTCCGAGGTCGCGGGCGAATCGGGTCAGAGGAAAGAACTCCTCGGGATGACAGAGCCCGGTCAGCACGCCGGCCAGCGTCGCCTGGAGCCCGATCCAGCCGCGCCGGATGGCCTCGAGAAAGGCCGCCTTCTCTCGTTCGGAAGCCTGGCGGAAATAGGTCTCCACGGCCCAGGCCTGCTCGGTGTTCCACTTGAACCGGGCGCCTTCCGGATAACCGGCCGTGCGCTCCGCGAGCCCGATGGCCTCGCGGCAATAGCGCCAGTGGTTCTTTTCGACGACCGGCTGCGGGTCGGAGTAGCCGATGTCGACGTGGGAGTGGGGGAGGAGCCAGATCTCGCGGGGGACGACGGGCTTGACCGGGAGCTCGCCGCGGCGGACCGATCCGTCGTCGAGGACCACTTCGACGGTGACGCGCGCCTCGCGCTCGACCGCCGGGATGAGGAACTCGAGGGCGTTGTAGCCGAGCTTGAGCGCGAGCCTGGCCTTTTCGCCGCCGCAGGAGACGACGGCTCCGGCGGGCGGGGCCAGGTGGCTGACCTCGACCCGGACGATCTGGAAGAGACGTCCGCCCTCCTTGCCGACCAGGGCCTGTTCGCTCCGGGCCCAGACGTCGCGGCGGAGATCATCGCGAAAGACCATGAACCAGTCGTTCGAGCCCGCCGCCTCTCCCGTCACGCGGACCGTGACCGGCCGTCCCGCGCGGATGAGACTGGCCGGGACCTCGAGCCACATGAACCCGAAGAGCTCATCGAACTGGTCGACCATGACCGTTTGGAACGACAGGGCGATCCCCGACGCCCCGGTCTCTCGCCAGTCCCGGCGGGACGAGTCGGCGGAGGTGTGAAAGCTCAGCGCCGCCCGGCCATCGACGGCGAGATCGAACCGGTGGCCGCCCTTGCCCGTCGCGTGGCCGGCCAGCCAGACGAACGTCGCCGGGCCGCCGGCCCAGTCGGCCGGCACGGGCTCGGTCTCCCATTCGACGGCCATGGACCCGTCCGAAGCCCGGCTGATGAGGGCGGACGAGATGTCGGGATAGGGGGAATGATAGGTGAGCTCGGCGCCCGAGAGAGTGCGTCTGTAACCCCTGAGCCAGTCCGCCCCCGAAGGCTTGGCGGCCGCGGTCACAAGGGACAGAAGGGCTCCGGGTCGTCGCATCGTCATCGGGGTTTGCCAGGCCCCACATCATAACAGCGCCGCCGCCTGGTTTTCAATCGGGGACAGCCCGCCGCCGGAATCATCTCTTGACAAATTAAAAAGATATATTAAGATATAACTAAGATATATCGTTATTATCGCTATCTTAGGAGGCTATTATGTTCAACAGGCACGATTTCAGGGGTTGGGGCCCGGAGCGCATGTTCCACAAAGGCGACTTCAAGTATCTCATCCTCGACCTTCTCAAGGACAAGCCCCGGCATGGCTACGAGATCATCCGCGAGCTCGAATCGAGATCTCACGGCTTCTATTCCCCGAGCCCCGGGACCGTCTATCCCACCCTCCAATATCTCGAAGATATGGGCTACGTGACCGGGATCGAGCAGGACGGCAAGAAGATCTATACCGTCACCGAAGAGGGCCTCAAATTCCTGGACGCCCAGGCCGGCACGGTCAACGATATCAGGGACCATGTCCGTAGCCATTGGCATGATCTGGGCTCCGAATTCGGGGTCCAATTCCGCGAGGTCATGCGCGAATACGGCGAGATCGGACGGGTGCTCGGTCAACGGGTCCGGCGGATGTCCGCCGACAAGCTGCCTCGGATCGGCGCCGTGCTGAAGACGGCCCTGGGCGAGATCGAGAAGATCGTCACCGAGGAAACGCCGCCCCAGAGATGAGCCAACACCTTGACGAAGGTAGCATGATATTTCGCAGGACAACGGCTTCGAGTGCTCAGCCGGGCTTCTGCCGCTCGCTCGCGTGAGAAAGGAAGCAAGGAGGGCCTGGAGAGGAATCCCCGTTCCTGCCCCGTCTTTCGCAATAGCCTTGGATGGGGCCCTCCTTGCGTTGGCCCCATTCTCTGTCTGCGCCCTGCGGCGGTCAATCGCCGGAAGCGGCGGTTGCCGAGGTGAAATCCCCTCTCGCAAGGGGGTGAGGCCAGCCTCAAGAAGGGGTCAAACCTACGCAATGCCAGTTCCGTACTGGCATTGCGTAGG
>Ga0326726_10005089_pt1 | contig 11942 bp, 13 predicted proteins | sample MHFenrmetagenome_2_FD_207603 | JGI IMG/M metagenome (GOLD analysis project Ga0326726, IMG submission 207603) | Lab enriched peat soil microbial communities from Michigan Hollow, Ithaca, NY, United States - MHF15MN | ecosystem: Environmental > Terrestrial > Soil > Wetlands > Peat | place: USA...
CCAATAGATGCAAAGCCCAGTTCTTGCACGGAACGCGGTGACGTAGATCCGACAGGCATAAGCGGGAAGGTGAGTGCGTCATACCCGGGGAGATCTGGCGGTCTGCTTAGGTGCTACTGACATCGAGAGGTGTTGGGAAGGGTCGCCAGAAGTCAGCAGAGGCCATAGTAGCGGTCGCAAGATCGCGAAGGGCCAAACCTGTCAGGAGTGGATAGTCAGGCGTGCTCTCTGAGCGTTCGGGCGGGAGTCCCATCACGGGAGCCTGCGATCTAACCCGCGGGGCCGGAAGTCCCAACGGTGCTTGGGGTGTCATCGGACGTCTGACGACACGACGCACGAAACCAAACTCGCTGCCGCAGATAACTTCTGCCCAGTAGACAGGAACCGCCCGTTGCGGAACCGCACGGCGGGTGGTGTGGGAGGACGGCGGGGGTAACCCCGCCTCCTACCCGATTGTGCCGAGCACGTTTGCCTGACAGGACCGGCGATCTGGCCACCTCCATCCTGACAAGAACTCTTGACACGCCTTTACCAACTGGCTATAATCCGAGTAGCAGGATAATCCGGCGAGACATCAGGGCCGCAGGGCGGGCGACTACCTTGCGGCCCTATATCTTGTGGTGAATTGTGGTTTTCTGCAAAAAGCACACTATATTTCCGGGATTCCAGAAAAACGGTATCGCAAGTTGCTGATTATATTATGACAAGGTTTTCGTGAACCCGTGATTTCCCGAGATAAGCTGTTGAAAACAATATGACAGACGTGAAAATGCCGGGGGAGGGGATCTCGCCGCCTAAGGTTTACCAAAGAGTACTAGAGCATGCGGCTCCGCGAACGACCCCCAAGTTCCGCACCCTGCCCGCTGCTCTTGCCCTCGCTCTCCTGCTGCTGGCCCACGCCGTCCTCGCGGTGGATGTCCGCGATCTGCAGCCCACCGTCATCCTGATTTCCATCGACGGCTTTCGCTACGACTATTTCGGCAAGGCCCCGACCCCCAACCTCGACTCCCTCATCGCGCGCGGCGTTCGTGCCCGCTACATGGTTCCGTCGTTTCCCACCAAGACCTTCCCCAATCACTACACCATCGTGACCGGTCTCTACCCGGCGCATCACGGCATCGTCGGCAACGACATGTGGGACGACGAACTCCACGTCGGCTTCAAGATGTCCGACCGCACGCAGGTGCAGAACGCCCGCTGGTGGGGAGGGGAACCCATCTGGGTAACGGCGCAAAAGGCGGGGCAAAAAACCGCGCCCATGTACTGGCCCGGAAGCGAAGCCGCAATCCAAGGTCTCCTGCCGACTTACTGGGAGACCTACGACGAAAAACACAAGACCGCTCTCGAATACAGGGTTAACAAACTGCTCTCGTGGCTCGATCTGCCTGCCCCCGAGCGGCCCACGTTCCTCACCCTTTACTTCGAAAACGTGGACCAGGCCGGCCACGACTATGGCCCGGACTCACCGCAAGTGGTCGAAGCCATGGAGCGCGTGGACCGCATGATCGGCCTGCTTCTACAAGGGCTGAAGGCGCGCGGCATCGAAGACAAGGTCAACATCCTCGTGGTCTCCGATCACGGCATGGCTGCCTGTTCCCGCCAGCGCCTCATCATGCTCGACGACTACGTAGACCTCTCCAACGTCATCGTCGTGCACACTTCCCCCGTGCTGGCCGCGAAGGCGAAGGACGGAGACAATGCGGCGCTGGTCGCGAAACTCAAACCCGTGCCCCACCTGACCGTCTATACGCCGGACACCGTGCCCAAGCGACTGCACTTCAGCGGCAACCCGCGCATCACGCCCGTGATCGCGGTCGCTGACATTGGCTGGAAGATCACCTGGCACGAGGACATGGCCAAGCATCCCGACCGCAAGTACGGCGGCGATCACGGCTATGACAATGCTGCTCCGGAGATGCGCGCCATTTTTGTCGCCGCCGGTCCCGCCTTCAAACCGCATCGCGCTCTGCCCGGCTTCCCCAATGTGGACGTCTATCCGCTGCTGGCGTACCTGCTCAACGTCACGCCCGCTCGCAACGACGGAGACCGGAAAGTCTTCCAGCCCGTCTTGCGTCCAATCTCCAAATCACCAATCACCAATCACAAATCGCAAATAAGAACGGGCCCGGTGCTTTCGCCTGCACCCTGAAACCGAAACTGAAACTGAAACTGAAACTATTTTCCATCTCCTCCCGCTGCCGCGCATCTCAAACCACGTTGGAGGAAACAATGGCTTTAAGAGATGTGCCGAATCCCGTTGGAGAGAAGAGCGCTGCTCACGAACTCCCCCCTCTCCCGTATGACTTCGCTGCGCTTGAGCCCCACATTGACGCGCAGACCATGCAGATTCATCACGACAAGCACCATGGCGCCTACGTCACCAACCTCAACGCCGCGCTCGACAAGCATCCGGATCTCAAGGGCCGTTCGGTCGAAGACTTGCTGCGCAACATCAATTCCATCCCCGAGGACATCCGCACCGCGGTCCGCAACAACGGCGGCGGCCACGCCAACCACTCCATGTTCTGGAAGATCATGGGTCCCAAGGGCGGCGCCACCCCGACCGGCGACATTGCCGGCGTCATCAATCAGTTCGGTGGCTTCGAGCAATTCAAGGAGAAATTCAACGACAACGGCGTCAAGCGCTTCGGCAGCGGCTGGACCTGGCTGGTCCGCACCAAGGGTGGTCAATTCGAACTCATCAGCACTGCCAACCAGGACAGTCCCTTCATGGACGGCGCCTTCCCCGTCATGGGCAACGACGTCTGGGAGCACGCCTATTACCTCAAGTACCAGAATCGCCGCGCCGACTACCTGAAGGCTTGGTGGAACGTCGTCCATTGGGACGAAATCAACCGCCGCCTCAAGGAAGCGCGCTAGCGCCATCGGCTGCGACTGAAAATAGCCCGGCACCAGTGCCGGGCAGTGAACCGAAACCGCCGAAGTCCCGTTAGGGACGGATGACAATTGCAACTGGTTTCTTGTGTTGGGGAAGAAAAGCCCAGCCGCTCCAGGCCGGGCTTTTTCATTGCATTGAAATTGTCCTTGATTGTGGGCCCCGGCGCCTCGCCGGGGCTACCCCTGCTCGTCACCGACATCTCGTAGCGGCAGCCGCCCTCGGCTGCCGCAAGTTCGAGCCGAACGCCTGAAGCCTGCCGCCTGGAGCCGGTTTCATGCCGCGTTCGCAAAACCCGCGGTCGCCTCGGCCACGCTCCCGAATGTCGGCACGATACTGTTCATCCGCATCAGCTTCAGAGTCTTGTCCACCACGCCTGTGGCGCCCGCCAGCCGCAAGGCTCCGCCCGCGTCTTTCAGCTTCCCGGAGCACATCACCAGGATTCTGATCCCGGTGCTGTCCATGTGCTTGACCTGCGACAGGTCGAAGATGATCTTCGTCTGTTTCTCCCGCAGCAGATTCTCCACCTGCTGCACGATTTGCAGACAATCCTGTCCCAGCGCGATTCGCCCCGCCATTTCCAGGATAACGACGTCATTCGCCGCCCGCCTTCTTGTGATTTCCAGGATCATGGTTTTCTCCCTTCGCCTGGACAGGGCGCCCCCCTTGGTGCCCGGCATCCTATGCCGTTGGTGCGAAGGCCGTCAACCGCCAGCCCCAACGGTGTCCCGCATCCGCATCCGATTCGCTGAAACAACCAACATCCGAAGTTCCGCTACCGCATATCCCGGGAGTACATTAACCCTTCGATCATGGACGTCGAACTCACGATCGAACTTGGAGCCGGAGATCCTACGCTGGCGATTCCCTGGTCCTCCTCCGACGGTCGTCTCCGTTACCTGGACCTGAAGCGCCAGCCCGAACTGCTCCTCTACGTTGACGAAGCCTCGCGCTGTCACGAAATCGCTGAATTTCTCGTCAAGATCAACTCCCCTGCCTCGTTGCTGGAAAGTGCCAAGTGCGACGCTTGGTACACCACTGAACTCAGCGAACCCGAATTGATCTACGGCGCCGCCGGCAAATTCGTCTCCTACTGCGATGTCTTCTTCTCCGCCGACCAAGCCCGCTTCTCCTTCGATCAGCACCAACACTTCGCCCAGCGTCTGCTCAAGTTGCTGGCGCGCGCCCCGCAGATCTCCGCCGCCGCCGAATTTATCCTCCGCCGTGGTTATTACCAGCAGCCGGATGCACCCGCGCGCGACGGTTTCTACTTTACTTTTTACTTGTCAGGATATGGCGACGATGAGGCCGACGCCCGCCAGCGCTGGGGCATCGCGCTGAAGCTGATCGGGAACGCAATCCTGCAACTTTCCGCCGCCCGCCCGGTCACCGAGGCAGGATTGCCAGGATACGGCCCTCGGGACGTTTGAATTCAGACTCCGTGCCTGATATCGTTACCATACTTGCAACTTGCGTGTCCTTGCTGCGGTGCGCCACTATGAGCTCGTCATGGAACCCCCAACCATCAACGAACTGTTTTGGATTTACGACAGCTTGACAGGGCGTTATGCGGCCATCCATCGCGCCGGGTGTGGTTTCTGCAATCACGGCGAAGGCATCGGCGGTGGCTACAACCCCCTGCTTGCCAAGTGGCGCGGTCCCTTCCGCAACCTCGAGGAGGCCGCCCGCCACGTCTTTGCGCATCCCGCAACGGTGCAGCAGATACGATACTGCCGGCGTTGTGTTTAGCGAAATCGCTCCTCCCGGTATATAGTCGTCGGCGCAGCTTTTCGCTCTGGAGGCGCTATGGGCGCTCCCAAGTCCGGCACGCGACGGCGGCACGAGCGCTTCCAGGTTGCCCTTCCAGCCACCCTCAAAGTCGGCAACCATAGCGTCGCTGCCTCCACCAGGGACATCAGTGTTGGAGGCCTTTTCGTTTTCACCGACACTCCCTTTCGCGAAGGCTCGGAGATTGAAATCGTGCTCATGCTGCCCAAGGAACTCGGCCTGCCCGCCAGCGATATGGTCTGTTGCCACGGCAAGATCAGTCGCGCCGAATTATCCGCCGGTCGCTGTGGCATCGCCGCCGAGATCGAGCGCTTCCAGGCATTTCCGCTGCCGTGATTCCCGCATTCGGGATGCTCCCGATACCCGCAGAAGCCGTTTCAAGCAATACTCTTGGGAAGGGCGCGGCTTTCGCCGTGCCGCCGAATGCGCCAAATGGATTCGGGCTTTAGCCCCGGAGGGAAATCTTCAATCGGCATGAACCCGGCTCCGCGGACTTGCAGTACACTTGCGCCATTCAACTCATGGAGGAGCTGTGGACTCGGATTCCGTTTCCGTTTCTGTGCGGCTGCAAAGTGCCACCAGCGAACTGCGCGACGTCGAGGCCATGCTGAATGCCTCGGCCGATCTCGATGCGCGCATTCTGTCCGATTTCCGCGACGCCGTGAATCGCGTTCGCACCAGCGCCTGGGCGGTCCAGCAGTACGCCGAGTCCACCTACACCGAGCAAAACCCCTCCACCGTCCTGTCGCTGCTTGCCGGCGAGCGCGTGCGCGCCGCCTACCAGCTTTGCCGCGCCATTCAACAGGACTTGCAGAAACCCGATCTCCGATTTCAGCCGGGCCAGCTCATCCAGCTCCGCACCGCGGTTCAGGAGCTGCTCAAGGACCTCACCGCCCTGCTCGGAAAATCCGGGTAGCCACCTCGAAGCGGCGCTGCCATCGCGAATGCCGCGGCGGTGCGCGTTTTTCTCCCTAACCTGTTTGGCTAGTCTGAGCGGAGAATTACGTTTCTCTTCAGATGCGAGTACGCTTCGCTGTGCATGGGCAGCCCGGGGTTACCCATGCACTTGCCGTGATGAGGTGGCGTATGCGTTCCTCCCTCCGCTTCGCAGTTGCCTTGCTTCTTTTGGCTGGCCTTTCCTCCTTTTTAATCGCACAGACAGAATCGGTGACGTTCTTCCCGACCACGTCTGCCCCGGCCTACCTCTACGGCAACGCTGGCACGCCGCTGGAGCTTGGCATGAAATTCACTGCCGACCGAGAAGGGTTCGTCACCGGTGTGCGCTTTTACCCGGGAGCGAGTTTTGGCGGCACCTATGTCGGTAGCCTGTGGACGAGCACGGGCGACCTGCTGGCACACGCGACCTTTGCCCCTGTGGCCGAACTCGGGTGGCAGCAGGTGAACTTCGCCACGCCGGTGAAGATCGCGGCCAACACCATCTATGTTGTCTCCTACCACAGCAGCAACGGCCGCTACAGCTTCGACCCGGGCTTCTTCTTGCCCCCGACGCCGCTGGACAATCCGCCGTTGCACGCTGTGATTGGCGACCACTCGACTGCCGAAAACGTCAACGGTGTGTATAAGTACGACACAGACAGTGTCTTTCAAGACGGCTTTGGTGCCAACTACTGGGTTGACGTGGTGTTCACCGCGAGCGCCGCTCCCCCGCCGCCGCCGCCGCCCCCGCCGCCACCTCCGCCTCCGCCGACCTCGAACAGCCATACCCTGTTCAGCAGCTCCGCGACGCCTGCCAACCTCGATGCCACTCTCGGCGGGCCAATCGAAGTAGGTATGAAATTTACCGCCGAGGTTAACGGCTTCGCCGCTGGGGCGCGCTTCTACAAAGGGCCAGCCAACGTCGGCCCCCACGTCGCCAGCCTGTGGACTGGCAGCGGACAATTGCTGGCGCAGGCGACGTTTACCGACGAAACCGCCTCCGAATGGCAGCAGGTAATGTTCTCCACCCCCGTGGCGATAACCGCCGACGCGGTGTACGTCATCTCGTACCACAGCACCGGCGGTTTCAGTTTCACCCTGCCGTATTTCCACGTGCCCATAGATAACCCGCCGCTGCACGCGCTTACCAGCGGCAACGGCGTGTTCTTCCTGAGTTCCAGCAGCGTGTTTCCAACCCTGACTTTCGGCGCCGCCAACTTCTGGGTCGACGTGGTGTTCACTACCCCCTCTGGAGGAGCGACGCTCAGTTCCATTGCGGTGACTCCGGCGAGCGCCACCATCGCTAAGACCTCAACGCAGCAGTTTGGGGCCACTGGAACCTATTCGGACGGCAGCACGCAAGACATCACCTCGCAGGTCAACTGGTCCTCGTCGGATTCGGCCGTCGCCGCCATCAACAACGTCGGCCTGGCGCTCGGAATCAGCGCGGGATCTTCGCAGATCTCGGCCAGCCAGGGCAATGTCAGCGGTACCGCCAACCTGACGGTCACCGACGCTCCGCCGCCTCCTCCGCCACCGCCACCGCCTCCCTCGGGCGGCAGCATCAGCCTCTTCCCCGATACTGCCAAACCGCAGCAGGAGCCGGACTTCAACTTTGCTAACACCCCGCTCGTATTCGGCCTGAAGTTCACCGCTGATCGCGACGGTTTTGTCAACGGGGTTCGCTTCTACAAGGGACCGAGCAACACCGGGACGCACGTCGGCAGCCTGTGGTCCGCAACCGGGGACCCGCTGGCGCACGCGACTTTCACCAACGAAACCGAGTCCGGTTGGCAGCAGGTGTTGTTCGATCCGCCGGTGGCCATCTCGGCCGGCGCCATCTACGTCGTCTCGTACAACAGCGACGGTCACGTCAGCTTGGATCCCGGGTACTTCCAGAAGACTCCAGTAAACAATCCTCCGCTTCACGCCATGAGCTGGGATAGCGGGAATGGCGTCTGGTGGTACGGTACCGGCAGCGACTTCCCGAAGGCTTCGGGCAATGGCATGAATTGGTGGGTGGACGTCGTCTATACGCCGAAGTAAGGAAGCTTCACTGGGTTGCAGGGTTTCGGATCAGGCCGACTTCATCGGCCGATTCCGAAACCCTGCTGTTCTCCGCTGGCCTCCCAATGAACCAACGGCCACGACAGAAAAAATAATGATTCACTCCATTTTTCACTTGGCGCAATCCTTGCGTTAGGTAACTGTTTGATTCTCGGGCGTAATATACACATGGCGGAAACATCTGCCATGGAGGTGCTCCGTGAAAAAGCTCACGGCATACCTTGTGACACGCCTACCCAAACACCCATGAACAGCGGGATAACCACAGGCCGGGTTGCCAGGCGAAAACTGGTTGGCGACTGATCCGCCAAAAGGTCGATGTTCGATGTGGGACGCGCTATGGCACGGGGAAGCGGGAGATCAGGTCTCGCTTCCACTCTAGACTTTTCGCGTAAAGTACATACTTCCGAAAGCTAAAAGCTAAGAGCTAAAAGCTAAAAGCTTGCTTTCTGGCGGGCCCGGCGTGACTCGAACACGCGACCCTCTGCTTAGAAGGCAGATGCTCTATCCACCTGAGCTACGGGCCCGTTCCCGTCTTATTGTAACCCGCACCTGAATCGTGGCAGCAGCGCAGCCACCGCGCACCACATTTTCCGCATCACACTCTGCAACGGGGTGGCGGCGGCAGGTTTTTTACGGTTTCTTCTGCCTTGAGTCACTGCTGAAGCGGAACCGTGTCAGGCGAGACTACGCCACCCGTGCTCACTTCTGCGGCTGACCGCCGCCCATCTCCTGCGCTCGCCGTTCCATTCCGTCCAGCACCACCCGCCACATCTGGATCTCCAGTTCGAACTGGTGCTTCAGCGGATTCTGCGTATTGGTCACGAACGTCAGATTCATTTCCATCTGTTGTACCAGCGAGCGCATCTGGGCAATGTCCTGGGTGAGCGCCTGCGCCTCCTGCCGGTTCTCGACCGCCGTCGCCGGCGCATGACTTTCACGTTTCGGCGCCGGCACGGGCGCCTGCGCCAGCGCAGCTACCGTGAACACCCAAACCAGCACGATGCACCGTTTCATGCTTCACCTCGCGACTGAACTCGCAACTCACAACCCGCGAAAGAACTCCACAATCCTTCTCTCCGCCCACCGGCCGTCGTACCCGTTGGCTTCGCCGACGAACGCGCAGTGCCCGCCATGCTCCGTCTCCACCAAGCACACCCAGGAATTCGCCTTCAGCGCCGCCCGTGTCTCCGGCTGGATGATGACAAACGGATCGTCCTTAGCGTGGATCACTAGCGTAGGCACGGCGATCTCTCCCACCAGCGGCGACGCGCGCGCGCGCGCGGAGTAATACACGGCGCCGTTGAAGCCGCAATAGCGGGCGGTGACCTCATTGTCGAATGCGCGCAGGCTGCGCAGGGCTCGCCATCCCGGCCGTCGGAAAATTTCCGGAAACAGCCGCGCCTTGCGTCCGATGCTTCGCCACAGCGACAACAGGAAGCGCCACTCATAAATCCGGTTCCGCGGCCGATGCAATTCGGTGGCGCTCGCCGCCAGGTCCATCCCCGGACATACGGCCGCGAACGCCTTCACCGGGCGGGGCGCCGCTGTGCCCCACTCCCCGGCCAGCTTCAGCACCAGGTTGCCGCCCATGGAGAAGCCGGCGATGCCGACCCGCGTCAGCCCATCCTTGGCGATCAACTCATTCACCACCGCGCCCACGTCCGACGACAGTCCCGAGTGATACAGCGTAGGCGCCAGCCGCTCCGTGCCGCCGCAGTTGCGCAAGTTCATGCGGACCACGTTCATGCCCGCGGCCCAGGCCTTGTTGCCCGTCCCGATCACGTACGTCGACTCGCTGGAACCTTCCAGCCCGTGCACGATCACCGCCGTCATGGCCGCCGCGCGCTCCGGCTGCCAGTGGCAATCGCAGCGCACTTGCACACCCTCTTCGACGGTGAACAATCGCCGCTCGGGCTCCGGCAGAAGGTTCTGCCGCGGCAGGAAATGGCCGGCGAGCGTCTGCACGTGACCATTGCGCAGGCCGCGCCGCGGCACGAAGTCGCCACAATCTACGTTGCTGGATTCGGGAGTGGGCACTTATAATTCGATGTAACGAATTACGAGAAATTGCGTTTTTTCAAGCAGGAAACGCGTTGCTATGCCCATTTTTGAATACGTCTGCCAGGATTGCCATCACCCGTTCGAGGCGCTGATCCTCGGATCGCGCCAGCCCGAGTGCCCGCACTGCCACGGCCGCCAACTGGCGCAGCAGATCTCGGTCTTCTCCGTAGGCGCGCCGCGCTCCTACACCACTTCGGCGGCCAGTTGCGGCGCCAGCCCGTCCACTTGAGGACTCTCCCGCGGGCCGGGCGCCTGCTGCGCGGAATAACTCACAACTTACGACCGGCGACTACTCGGTCCGGGTCTTCTTCTTGGGACGGCGTTTGTGTTTCTTGGGACGACTCTTCGACATGTCCATGAGTGTACACGGTCGCATCGAAAAATGACTCGCAGCTCGGACTTGCAGCGCGCAACTGGTATAATGCCGCCCCATGCTTTACCTGTTTGCCGCCGCCATGATCGTCGCCTTTGCCGCCGTATGCCTGATGGCGTGGCTCGTCCAGGAGAGTCACCGCAAGCAGATGGCGGAGCTGAAGGCCATCCGCGACGCCGTCGAAGACATCGAGCGCCGCATGATCATCGCCAGCCACAGCTTCGATTCTCCCCGCGAACAACGCCGCCGCTGGTAGGGCGCGAGTCATGGCTCGGTAATCGGCGCTCGTACTCCCAACTATCTCCCGCCTGAAGCCGGCAGCCCTAGCGCGAAGGCTCCAACAAAAGCGAAAGGCTTCGCGCGGCGCCCGCCCTCCCCAGAGTGGTACCGCGCGAAGCCTTACTTTGGGAACACAGTGGCAGGATAACCCGGCTAGCCGGTTTGGCTAGTCTCCAAGGGGCGTAGCCGCGCTGGTTAACCGCGGCGACTAGCGCATGGCGCGACGACCGGGGATGAAGGCCTGGCGCCGGCTGATCGGGATCGGCGCAGGCTTGGATGGTGAAGGTGGGTGGCGTGGGGTTCGAGTCATCTGGCATGAAAGGTGGTTCTTGGCCGGGCATATCGGCGGGGCCGCTTGGCGATTGATCTTCGTGCTTGGAAATCTCCAACTGGTCGAGCAGAAGTTCGAGGAGCGACTGCTGGCGGGCGGGATCCTCGGAGGGAACGTAATCGATTTCCTGCTGCAGGCGCTTGAGGTTGGAGGCGGCGATCTGGAGAGCGTAGAGCTTGAGGGCGGCGCGCTTGGTGTCCAGCGTGTGGTCGTCGAGCGAGCGCATGACCTGGAAGAGGGCGAACTGGAGGCTCATGGCGTCTTCGACCAGGCGGACGGTCTGGTCAGGACGCTTGGCGTGGGCGGCCTCGTGGAAGACGCAGTACTTGCGGTGGCGGCGGGCCGGGGCGGAGCAGGGCTGGCCGTTGAGCTTGATGTGCTGGCAGCGGGGAGCGTTATCGAGTTTGGCAACGGGCATAGGTATATACCCCCCTCCCGGGGGGTCAGTTCTGAAAACAAACGAGTTAGCTCCAGGTAACCTTGGGAATTCGCAGGTAACCTGGGAGGTTGAGTCAGGCGCAAGGCACAAGGCGCAAGGCGTCCGAATACCCCACCCTACCCAAAACCGGGTAGGGTGGGCCACCCCGGGACTTGAGTACGGTCGGGAACACCCTCGGCCCTTCGGCAAGCTCAGGGCAGGCTCTAGCCAAACCCGGGCTAGACTGGGCACCCAGCAAAGCAGCTATCAGCCGCCAGCTATCAGCTTTCAGCCAAGCCTCCAGACCCACATTTGCCAAACCCGGGCAAATGTGGGGCACCCTCGGGCAGCCGAAGTAGTTGGGTGGTGCAAGAACTAAAGAGAACCAGCGCAGAGAGACACGTCCGCGGGGTTGCGAGAGCGAGTTTTCAAGGGCGGCGACAGGAAGGGGAGGACGGGAGGCGACACAACACCTCTGCCCTCACATCGCGATGACGAGAGTAGCGCAATCGGGGATTGTGATGTCAAGAAAATTTGTCGACAGGCTGTTGGGAGAAATTCCGAAATGGGAAAAACGCGACCAGAGAGGTTGCGCTAGAGCAAGAAGGCACAAGGGCAGTAGCGGCCCCCTTCAGGTAGCGCTTATCAAGTCACGTACAGCAGCAACGGCTTCTCTGGGTACGTATAGGCGTACAAGCTTGTGAGGATCGCGCCAGTGTGGTCTCAATTCCGCGTGTTCTCGAATTGGAATTGCCGGGCGACTCTCGTCATCAACATCCACGAAGTATGC
>Ga0326726_10005090_pt1 | contig 11940 bp, 11 predicted proteins | sample MHFenrmetagenome_2_FD_207603 | JGI IMG/M metagenome (GOLD analysis project Ga0326726, IMG submission 207603) | Lab enriched peat soil microbial communities from Michigan Hollow, Ithaca, NY, United States - MHF15MN | ecosystem: Environmental > Terrestrial > Soil > Wetlands > Peat | place: USA...
TCGATGTCGGTCTTGGTGGAAGCGAGCTTGTCGCGCTCGGCCTGGCGCTTGCGCAGCTCCAGTTCGTAGAGGCGCGATTTCAGGAGCGCCATCGCTTCCGCGCGGTTGCGGTGCTGCGAGCGATCATTCTGGCACTGTACCACGATGCCCGTGGGAAAATGGGTGATGCGCACCGCCGAATCGGTCTTGTTGACGTGCTGGCCGCCGGCGCCCGACGCGCGATAGGTGTCGATGCGCAGATCCGCGGGATTGATCTCGACCTCGATGTTCTCGTCCACTTCCGGATACACGAACACGCTCGCGAACGAGGTATGCCGGCGCGCGGCGGAGTCGAAGGGAGACTTGCGCACCAGGCGGTGCACGCCGCTTTCGGTGCGCAGGTGCCCGTAGGCGTAGCTGCCGCTGATCTTGAAGGTCGCGCTCTTGATGCCGGCGACTTCTCCGGGCGACTCCTCGAGCACGTCGACGCGGTAGCCCTTGCGGTCGCAGTATTTGGCGTACATGCGCTCGAGCATCTGCGCCCAGTCCTGCGCCTCGGTGCCGCCCGATCCGGACTGGATGTCCATGAAGCAGTTGTTGGGGTCGAGCGGGTCGGAGAACATGCGCCGGAACTCGAGGTCGGCGACGATTTTTTCGGCCTGCGCGACGTCGGCTTCGATCGCTGCGAGGGTCGCGGCGTCGTTCTCGGCGCGCGCGAGCGCAAACAGCTCCGCGGCGTCGCGCAGCTTGCCGTTCAGGTCGGTGAGAACGCCGACGAGGGTGTCGAGCTGCTTCTTCTCGCGCCCCAGGTCCTGGGCGCGCTTCCCGTCGGACCAGACGTCCGGCTTTTCGAGCTCCCGGGCTACCTCGGCCAGGCGCGCCTGCTTGCCACCGAAGTCAAAGATACCTCCGCAGCTCTGCCGATCTCTTGTCGAGACTGGCGAGCGTGGAGGCGAGCTGGTTGATGCGTTCGGCTTCCATGACCAGCGATTATAGGGCAGAGCGCCTAGCGCACGCGAGTCGAAGGAAAGCTCTCGTCGATCTTGTCTTCGAAGAAGCTGGTGGGCGACGGTGCGGCCATCAGCTGGCGGTGCACCTCGGGCGACACGCCGCGGTACTGCACCACCTTGCCGTCGCTGAACTCGATCTCCAGGAGCTGCGCCTTGGGATCGTAGCCCGCCGCGCGGATCTTGCTCGAATTGATGCGCTTTCGCTCCATGGTCACTCCACCGTCACGCTGATGCTATCGCCGCTGCGCACTGATGCGAGCTGGCGCGGGTCGCCGTCGATCCGGCCGAGCACGTTGCAGGGGCTCACGAGCTTCGGTTCCCCGCCCTCCGATATCGGCGTCCGGCCCCAGGGGAGCGCAAGGGCGGTCCCTTCCGTCCAGAAGCACACGGTCCCGGGTGGGACCACCTGCTTCGCACCGCGCTCGAGCGCGGCCTTCACCGGAATCTCGAAATAGACTTCTTCGCCCCAGGTCTGCGCCTCCGCGTTGACCGGCAGCGCGGCGACCAGCGCCCGTGCCGTCGGCGTGTCGTCGAGCGTTGCCGCGAGCGAGCCTTTCGGCCAGGCAATCCGGATCCGGGCGTAGCTCATGGCGTCTCCCAGTGCTCGATGACGAGCTGCAAATTCTGCGCTCCCCTGAATTCCTCGACCGACAGCCGGTACGCCGCGCGCACTTGCTGAGGCAGGGGGTCAAGCGCGTTGAAGCGCATCGCCTCCAGCGTGCGCCCTGCGCGCGCGAGCTTGAGCTTCAGGTGCTTCTCCCCGACCACGCGCTGGCCCAGCACCTCGAAATCGTCGCAGAAAAGGGGCTGCGGAAATCCCTGCCCCCAAACCTGATGATCGAAGAGCTGCGCCAGGCCGAGCTCGAGGTACGCGGGCTCGAGCGAACCGTCGGTCTCGATCGAGCGCGACAGCTGCGCAGGAGACAGAAGCTCGCGTGCGACGGCTTCGAACCCCCGTGCGAAGCGCTCGAAGTCCGCCTCGCGCAACGTCAGCCCCGCGGCGGCGGCGTGCCCGCCGAAACGCAGCAGTAGGCCCGGATCGCGCTTCGCCAGGAGATCGAGCGCATCGCGCAAATGCAAACCCGCGATCGACCGTCCCGAGCCCCGGATCTCGCCTGGTCCCGCAGGCGCGAACGCGAAGGTCGGGCGATGATGGCGGTCCTTCACCCGCCCGGCGAGGATGCCGACCACGCCTTGGTGCCACGCCGGGTCGTACAGGCTGATGCTGCAGCTGGCGCCGATCGAGAGCTTCGCTATCAGCTCCTCGGCCTGCGCCTGCATCCCCGATTCGATCTCGCGGCGCTCGCGGTTCAGGTCGTCGAGCTGGCGCGCGATCTCGAGCGCGCGCCCGCGATCTTCCGTCACCAGGCATTCGATGCCGAGGGCCATGTTCGACAGGCGCCCGGCCGCATTCAACCGCGGCGCGAGCAGGAAGCCCAGATCGAAGCTGCCCGCCCTTGAGGGCTCCCTGCCGGCGACGGCAAACAGCGCCCGCACGCCCTCCTGCATCCGTCCGGCGCGAATTCGTTTGAGTCCCTGGGTCACCAGGACCCGGTTGTTGAAGTCGAGCGGCACGACATCGGCGATCGTGCCGAGCGCGACCAGGTCCAGAAGCTCGGCGAGCACCGGCTCTCGCTTGCCCGAAAATGCGCCGCGGCGTCTCTGCTCCGCGCGCAGCGCCAGCATTACGTAGAACATCACGCCGACGCCCGCGAGGCTCTTGCTCGCGAACCTGCACCCAGGCTGATTGGGATTGACGATCGCGGCGGCGCGCGGCAGCTCTGCGCCGGGCAGGTGGTGGTCGGTGATCAGCACTTCGATTCCAAGTCGGCGCGCCGCATCGACGCCCTCGACGCTGGCGATGCCGTTGTCCACCGTGATGATGAGGTCGGGCTTCGACTTTGCGGCGAGCGCGACGATCTCCGGGCTCAACCCGTAGCCGTGCTCGAAGCGGTTGGGCACGAGGTAGCCGACGCTCGCGCCGAGCGCGGAGAGTGCGCGCACGCCGACCGCACAGGCCGTTGCGCCGTCGCAGTCGTAATCGGCGACGATCAGCATGCGCTTGCCCGCCGCGATGGCGTCGGCGAGGAGCGCCCCGGCGCGCTCCGCGTGCATCAGTTCCGATGGGGGGATGAGCCCGGAGAGGTTGTCCTCGAGTTCCCCGCGGCGGCTGATCCCGCGCGCGGCGCAGACGCGCGCGAGCACCGGGTGCAGGCCTTCACGCACCAGCTGGTCGTGGGTGCGTAGAGACACCGGGCGCGTGACGATGCGCGTCGCGTCGCTCATCCGAGATAGCTCTGGAGCGGTTTTCTTGTCCGCCAGAAATAGCGTAGGTCGGACCGCACGGTTTCGATTTCGAGCAGCGAATCCTCTCGCCCGAGGTAGAGGCTCAGCATGCCGATCCGCCCTTCCTCGAGCGCGGCGAGCAGCGGGCCGAACCAATCGCGCTCGAGATTCGCGTTTCGCGGCGAGTCGAGGACGACCAGAGCCATGCCCTCCGCAGCGAGCGCGGAAAGCACGGCTTGGGCGTTGTCGGGAAGCTGCCGTCCCGGTACCCCGCCCGCGAGCGCGAGACCTCGCGCCAGAGGATCGTCACTCAGGACGATCGAGAACGGCCGCGCTGCCGGAGCGGCGAGGGCGCCTCCGCCCCAGAACCAGACGCTGTTGATTGCTGGCACCCCGCGCGCCTCGCGCTCGGCATTCACCGGATGCTCGTGCAGGAGCATCTGCACCTCGTTCATCAGCGCGTGGAAGCGCGTCGCATCGGCGCCTTGGGGAAGGGCATCCGCGATCGCGCTCCCGCGGGCTGCAGACGGCGGCGTGGTGTCCAGCTCGGGAGCCCCCGGAAGTCTGATGTACCAGCGCTCCGGATGCAGAGGATGAAGCACCAGCAGCTCCCGGAAATGGCGGTTGAGCGTCCCGGCGAGTGCCTCGGCCTCGGATCGTGAAAGGTCGAGCGCGGCGCCCTCGAGCGCCAGGCTGTCGCGCCCGACGCTCAGATGAACGGGGTCGGCGCGCATCCAGAAGTGTCCCCCGGGCGCGCCGCCGTCCGCGAGCAGGGTGTAGGGGGCGACGGGCCAGTCGCGCTGCCTGCGCGCTCCGAAGCGCCGGAACAGCCAGGCCTCCGGCGCGGTCGCCTGGTGCTTGCGGCGCCCTCTCGCGACTAGCGTCTCCGCGGCCGCGAGGCGATTTGCAGGAGAAACACTCTCTGAGGAGAAAAAATCCGGAATGAAAAGGGAACAATGCATCCGATTTCGAGTTTATCACCGGTTATGGCACACTGGCGCGCGTGCAATACGAACTCCTCGTCGGCCTGCGCTACACGAGAGCCAAGCGCCGCAACCATTTCATCTCGTTCATCTCGCTGACCTCGATGCTCGGCATCGCGCTCGGCGTCGCAGCCCTGATCGTGGTGCTGTCGGTGATGAACGGTTTTCAGAAAGAGGTCCGGGCGCGCATCCTCGGTGTGGTCGCGCACGTGCAGATCACCGGGGCGGACAACCGGCTCGCCGACTGGCAGGCAGTGGCGGCTTTGGCCGCGGAGGAGCCCGCCGTGTTGGCCGCTGCGCCGTTCGTGAACGCCCAGGGGATGCTCATGCTCGGCGGGAGCGTCCGGGGAGTGGTGGTACGCGGCGTCTTGCCCGAGCTCGAGCAGAAGGTCGCCGAGATAGGCCTGCACATGGTAGCGGGGAAGCTCGAGGCGCTCGAGCCCGGCGAATTCCGGATCGTGATCGGAGCGGAGCTCGCCCGTGCTCTCGGGGCGAGGGTCGGGGACAAGATCACGCTGATCGCACCGCAGGGATTGGTGACTCCCGCCGGCATACTTCCGCGGCTCAAGCAATTCACCGTCGAGGGGGTTTTCGAGGTGGGCATGTTCGAGTACGACTCGAGCCTCGCGCTGATTCACCTCGCGGACGCGCAGAAGCTCTACGGCATGGGCAATGACGCGTCGGGGGTGCGGCTCAAACTCAAGGACCTGTTCCAGTCGCGCGAGGTCACGCGCGAGCTTTTCACGCGCCTGAAGGGCGATCTGTACATCTCCGACTGGACCCGCAGCCATGCCAACTACTTCCGCGCGGTGCAGATCGAGAAGACCATGATGTTCATCATCCTGCTCCTGATCGTCGCGGTGGCGGCGTTCAACATCGTCTCGACCCTGGTGATGGCGGTGACCGACAAGCAGGCCGACATCGCCATCCTGCGGACGCTGGGCGCGAGCCCCGGCGGGATCATGAAGATCTTCGTCGTCCAGGGCGCGCTGATCGGCGTGATCGGAACGCTGATCGGCGTGGTCGGGGGCGTGATCCTCGCGCTCAACATCGACGTGGTGGTGCCGTTCCTCGAGCGGCTGTTCAGCATCCGGTTCCTGTCGCGGGAGGTGTACTACATTACCGAGCTGCCTTCGGATCTCCAGACCGGCGACGTGGTCTCGATCGGACTGGTGTCGCTGCTGCTTTCCCTTTTCGCAACCCTCTACCCGAGCTGGCGCGCGGCGCGCGTCAATCCCGCCGAGGCTTTGCGGTATGAGTGAAGTTCTCGCCTGCCGGGATCTGTGCAAGACCTTCCGCGAGGGCGCGGACGCCGTGCAGGTCCTGCGCGGCGTGCGCCTCGAGGTCGGTGAAGGCGAGATCGTCGCCGTCGTCGGTTCCTCGGGTTCGGGCAAGAGCACGCTGCTGCACCTTCTCGGAGGGCTCGACGAGCCGACATCCGGCGAAGTGAATGTCATGGGCCGGCCGATGCACAGCCTCTCGGACGCGGAACGGGGCGAGATACGCAACCATTCGCTCGGCTTCGTCTACCAGTTCCACCACCTGCTGATGGAGTTCACCGCCCTCGAAAACGTGGCGATGCCGCTTCTCATACGCCGCGTTCCGCCCGACGAGGCGCGCGACGCCGCCGCGGCCATGCTCAAGGAAGTGGGCCTCGGCGAGCGCGTCAGTCATACGCCTGGGGAGCTTTCCGGAGGAGAGCGCCAGCGGGCGGCGCTGGCGCGAGCGCTCGTCACCCGGCCCGCGTGCGTGCTCGCCGACGAACCCACCGGGAACCTCGACCGGCGCACCGCCGAGAACGTGTTCGAGCTGATGCTCCAGTTGAACCGGGCCCACGGCACCAGCCTCGTGATCGTCACCCACGAGCCCTCGCTCGCCGCCCGTGCGCACCGCGTCATGCGGCTGCAAGACGGTGCACTGGTCACGGAGAAATGAAGAGGTGTCGCTTATGCGCGGCCCACGCGCCTGCGTCTTCGTCGGCGCCATGCGACGATCACATACGCGCGCCAGCCGACCTGCACTAGCACGTATCCCGCCACCGCGAGCCCGCTCGCGAGCGCGACGAGCCCCACGGCGAGCGGCTTGCCGAGCGAGATGGTCCAGTCGAGAAGCGCACGCAGCCAATCGCCCAAGTGCGACCAGTCGAGCGCCGGCTCAGGGGTAAGCGGCGCGTGGCCGCCGGGCAGCAGCGCGGTCCCGATGGCGTAGGCGAGCAGGTAGAGCGGCATGATGGTGAACGGATTCGTATAGAGCGTGACGAGCACCGCCAGGGGGAGGTTGACTCGAAACGCGATCGCGAGGAGCGCCCCGAGCGCGAACTGCACCGGGTTGCTGCCCGGAACCAGCCCGGCAAAGAGTCCCACGGCCACGCCGCCTGCCACCGAATGCCGGTTGAGGTGCCATAGATTCGGGTGGTGCAGCAGCGAACCGAAGCGCGCGAGGTAGCGGTTCTGTCGAATCGATTCGTGGCTCGGGAGAAACTTTCGTAAGTATCTTCTGGGCATGCTCGGGGCTCGGGACGACAAGCATATCAACCTTCGGCGTTCCCGGCCGTTAATCGCGAGGTGAAGAGCTCCGCCGGCCGCCGATGAGATCTGCCGCATTGGGTTTCGCCCTGGGCGTGTGGCTGCTGCAATTTCAGCCTGCGCTGCCTGGGGCCGGGTGGATCGCGCTTATCTGCGTGTCTGCGGCGATCGCAGGAGCCGGATTGTCGAAGCGCGTGCCGCGTGCGGCGGCCGCCGGCGCGGTCTGCGTCGGGTGTGCCGCGCTTGGCTTCGCCTGGGCTGCAGCGCTGGCGCACCTGCGGCTCGCCGACCGGCTCGATCCTGCCCTGGAGGGGCGCGACGTCGTCGTGTCCGGCGTCGTCGCCAGCCTGCCGCAGTCTTTCGATCGCGGCGTGCGCTTTGACTTCGACGTGGACACTCCGCAGGCCGGCGTGCCGCGGAGCATCGCGCTCGCCTGGTACAGCGCTCTTGCCCCGGAGGGCTTTTCGGACGCGGTTCCAGTGCACGCCGGCGAGGGCTGGCGCTTCACGGTACGGCTGCGCCGGCCCCACGGCAGCGTCAACCCGCACGGCTTCGACTACGAGGCCTGGCTGCTCGAGCGCGGGATCCGCGCGACCGGCTACGTGAGAGCGCCGGGACGGCGCGACGCGGGCGAGTCGGCCGAGCGCTTGGACGCCCTGGTCATGCGCATGCCCTACCTGATCGACAGGCTGCGCGAGGCGGCGAGGGACAAGATCCTGCACGCGCTTCCTGAACGTCCTTATGCCGGCGTGCTCATCGCCCTCGCGATAGGCGACCAGCGGGCGATCGACCCCGGGCAGTGGCAGCTGTTCGCCCGCACCGGCGTCAGCCACCTGATGTCCATCTCGGGGCTGCACGTGACCATGGTCGCGGGCCTGTTCGCGGCGCTCGTATCCTTTTGCTGGCGGAAGAGCGAAGGCCTCGCGCTCGCTTTGCCGGCGCAGAAGGCCGCCGCGCTCGCAGGCTTTCTCGCCGCTTTCGCCTACTGCCTCATCTCGGGATTCGCCGTTCCCGCCCAGCGCACGCTTTACATGGTCGGCGTGGTGGCGGCTGCGCTTTGGCTGGGACGGGCGACCAGCGCCTCGCGGGTGCTCGCTGCGGCTCTGCTCCTCGTTCTGGTTCTCGATCCCTGGGCGGTCCTCTCGCCGGGCTTCTGGCTTTCGTTCGCCGCCGTCGCTGTGATTTTTCACGTGAGCACCGGATACACGGCGAAGCCGCACTGGCTGGTGCAGTGGGGCAGGGTGCAATGGGCGGTGACCGCGGGCCTCGCCCCGCTGATGCTGGTGCTGTTTCAGCAGGTCTCGCTCGTCTCACCGCTCGCCAACGCGCTCGCCATTCCGCTGGTCAGCTTCGTCGTCACGCCGCTCGCGCTCGCGGGCGCCGTGCTCCCCTTCGATCTGCCGCTCGTCCTCGGCCATGCGATTCTCGAGGCGCTGATGGCGACCCTCGGCTGGCTCGCGGCGCTTCCGAGCGCGATGTGGCGGCAGCACGCTCCTGTGCCGTGGACGGTGCCGCTCGCGCTGCTCGGGATCGCCTGGCTGCTCCTTCCGAGGGGATTCCCCGCGCGCTGGCTCGGAGCCGTGCTTGCGCTGCCGCTGTTCACGGTCTCGCCGCCGGCGCCGGCGGCGGGCGAGCTGTGGATCACGGTGCTCGACGTGGGACAGGGGCTTTCGGTGCTCGCGCGCACGCAAAAGCACGCGCTGCTCTACGATGCCGGCCCGGCCTTCAATGCGTTCGCCGACAGCGGTAGCCGCGTCGTCCTGCCGTATCTCCGTGGCGAGGGGATCGCGCGGCTCGACGCCCTGGTCGTCTCTCACGACGATCGCGACCATTCCGGCGGGGCGGGCTCAGTGCTCGAAGGGATGCCCGTCGCGGCGTTGTGGTCCTCGCTTCCGGAGGGCCACGCGCTCGTTTCGGCGCGCGAGGCGGGCGGGCCCTGCATTGCGGGGCGCGGCTGGGAGTGGGACGGCGTTGCCTTCGAATTCATTCACCCCGGTGCGGGAACGGAGGGCCCCGGCGCGCGGGCGAACAACCGCAGCTGCGTGCTGAGGATCGCGGCGCCTGGAGGCCGGGTGCTGCTCACCGGCGACATCGAGCGCGTGGCCGAGCGCGAGCTGCTGCGGCGCGCGCCCGGGCTCCTCCCGGCGGAGGCGCTGCTCGTGCCTCACCACGGCAGCGCCACCTCGTCGAGCCCGGAATTCGTGAAGAGAGTTGCGCCGCGCTACGCGGTGTTTGCCGTCGGCTATCGCAACCGCTTCGGCCATCCGCGCGAGGACGTGCTCGAGCGCTACCGCGACGCCGGGAGCACGCTGGTGCGCACCGACACGGCCGGCGCGGTCGAGATGCGCTTCGCGCCGGGGATATTGCGGATTGAGCGGCAGCGCGAGCGAGCGCGTCGCTATTGGCACGAGTCCTGAGCGGCTATACTCCGGGGCGGAGAAGCCCGCTTGAGTCTCGTTGCGAGGATTACGGTCAGCGGTGACCCACAGCTGCTGCGGGAGTACCGCGGTCAGGTCAATCGCCTTCTCGATGAAGAGGCAGGCGGATCCTATCGAGAGCTGCATACCCCCGAGCGCCTGGAATATGAACTCAAGCTTCAGGGAGGGATTCCCTTCCCGCCTTTCGTGTTGGCCTCGCAGGCGTTCCCGGATCTGACGGTCGAAGTGGAGTGGAGCGAAGCCGCTCTGGGCAAGAGCGGACGCGCGATCATCCGCAATGGCGTGCTTGCCGAGCAGGCGGTGCACTCTCACGCGCCCGGGGGCGCGGTCCAAAACGACGTCCATGCCGGTGCGGACGGTGGCCTCGAGCTTGCGGTGAGCTGCGCGCGCTGGCGCGAGTACTGGCACGGCTACGTGATCGCCGCGGACGAACACGCTTTCTTCCGCGTCGGCGGTTCGGCGCAGTCCTGCGAGCTCCGGGCTTCGGACGGGGTCGACTCCGAATGGGCCGAGCAATGGAGAGTTTCCCGCGGCGAGCCGGCGTATGGCGAGCTCGCCCCCCGAGAGCTGATCGCGGAGGACGAGCTGCGCGAACTCGACCGGCTGGCGCAGGAGTTTGCGCGGGAATGGATTTGGTTCGAGGAGAGCGAGCCTGCGGAGACCGCGGTCGAGCGAGCGCGCTTCGCCGCCTACGGGTATCCCGTCCGGGCGGCGAACCTGCGCTCGGAAAAGCTCCGCAACGTGCTTCGTCCGGACGCAGGCGGCCTTGGGTTCGGGTCCTTTGCGGATGACACGCGCTGGATTCCCGGGCTGCTGCGGCGCTGCTGGGTGCGAACGAAAATGAGCCCCGCGAAATGAGCGAGCCCTTTCGCCGCCGCAAGGTTCAATGCGCGAGCGCGAGCGGCCTGCACCGCATGGCTTACCTCGAGTGGGGCGATCCGGGCAGCGAGAAGACGCTCATCTGCGTTCACGGGCTCACCCGCTGCGCCCGCGACTTCGACTTTCTCGCCCCCGAAATGGCGCGACATGGCTACCGGGTAGTGTGCCCCGATGTCGCCGGCCGCGGTGATTCGGACTGGCTGAAGATTCCCATGGAGTATGCGGTGCCGACCTACGCCTTCGACATGGTGACGCTGATCGCACGCCTGGACGTGGAGTCGGTCCACTGGGTCGGCACCTCGCTCGGCGGCCTGATCGGAATGACGATTGCGGCGATGAACGATTCGCCTATTGCCGGAATGGTGCTCAACGACGTCGGTCCAGTGCTCACCGCCGTCTCGCTCGAGCGCATCGCCTCCTACCTCGGCAAGGTGCCGCCGCTGCCGACGATCGAGACGGCCGAGCAACTGGTGCGCGCGACCAGCGCTCCTTTCGGCCCGCACACCGACGCCGAGTGGCGCTTCCTCACCGAGCACGTGGTGCGCAGGAACGCCGACGGGTCGCTACGCATGCACTACGACCCGGCACTCGCCGTGCCGTTCAACGCCGAGCTTCCGCACAAGGACATGGAGCTGTGGAGCTTCTACGACGCCGTCCATTGCCCGACCCTGGTGCTGCGCGGCGAGCAGTCGGACCTGCTCACGCGCGAGACCGTCGCGCAGATGGCCGTGCGCGGCCCCAGGGCAAAGGCGGTCGAGATTCCGGGCGTCGGCCACGCGCCGACGCTCATCCACGCCGACCAGATCGCGATCGTTCGGGATTTTCTGCTGGCGGCCTGATGACCCGGCGTTGCGGCATCGTTCTGATCGCCGCGCTGTTTCCGCAGGCGCTGCTCGCGGCGGCTGACGCCGAATACGCGAAATGTCGGGACATCCGGGACGACAGCGAGCGGCTCGCGTGCTTCGATGCCATCGACGGGTCGAAGGCCGGTCCGCCGCCGAGCTATCTCGAGCGGCACTGGAGGCTCGCAGACAGACGCATCGACATCGACGACGTCCAGGTCCATCGCCCGAACTACATCCTGTTCGGCAAATGGACCAACCACGCCAACACCGAGCCGTCGAGTCCGGCGCCGGGGCACACGGTGCCGGCGCCGATTCCCTGGAACGACGATGAGCTGTCGTTCCAGCTGAGCTTCAAGGCCGAGCTGGTGTCGCGGCACGACTTCGATCGGCCGGTTCTCGGTCTCGCCGACGTTCGCTTGTGGTTTGCGTATACGCAGCAATCGTTCTGGCAGGTCTACAACCCCCGCCTGTCGCGTCCCTTCCGCGAGACCAACTACGAGCCCGAGGTGATCCTCACCTTCGGCACCGGCAACCAGGACGACGGCTGGAAGCTGTTCAACCTCGGTTTCGTGCACCAGTCGAACGGCCGCTCGCTGCCCCAGTCGCGCAGCTGGAACCGCCTCTATGGCCAAGGCGGCTGGGAATGGGGACGGCTTTCAGTGCTCGGGCGCGCCTGGTGGCGGATCCCGGAAAGCGCGGAGAAAGACGATAACCCGGACATCCAGGACTACCTCGGCCACGGCGACGCGGTGCTACGCTGGGGCTTCGACAACGACAAGTCTATGTCGCTGCTCCTGCGGCGCTCGTTCAGCACCGGGCGGGGATTCGTGCAGCTCGACTGGACCAGCAGGAAGCTGGTCGGGGCGGCGCGCGTCTATATCCAGGCGACCTCGGGCTACGGCGAGAGCCTGATCGATTACAACTTCAGGCAGAACACCATCGGCCTCGGCTTCGCCTACGGCGGCTAGCGATCCAGCCGCGGCACGCGATCTCTG
>Ga0326726_10005091_pt1 | contig 11940 bp, 14 predicted proteins | sample MHFenrmetagenome_2_FD_207603 | JGI IMG/M metagenome (GOLD analysis project Ga0326726, IMG submission 207603) | Lab enriched peat soil microbial communities from Michigan Hollow, Ithaca, NY, United States - MHF15MN | ecosystem: Environmental > Terrestrial > Soil > Wetlands > Peat | place: USA...
CTTCGATCTGCCGCGTATCTGCAATCACTGCACCTATCCGGCGTGTCTGGAAGCGTGTCCGCGCAAGGCCATCTACAAACGCGATGAAGACGGCATCGTGGTCCTCGACCAGGAACGCTGCCAGGGCTACCGCTACTGCATCAAGGCGTGCCCCTACAAGAAGATTTATTACAACGAGGTCACCGGCAAGTCGGAGAAGTGCATCTTCTGCTATCCGCGCCTGGAAAAAGGCGAGGTGAATGCCTGCGCCGCCCAGTGTCCCGGACGACTGCGCTTCGTCGGCCTGCTCGACGATCCGGAATCGCCCGTGCACAAACTCGTCCTGGTGCGCAAAATCGCCTTGCCGTTGTTCCCGGAAAAGGGGACGAAGCCGAATGTCTTCTATGTGCCGCCTTTCAACCCACCCAAGCGCCAGCACTACGGCAAGAGCATCCTGGAAGATCCCAGGCTGCCACTCGACTACCTGATCTACCTCTTTGGTCCCGAGGTGCGCGACGTGATCACACGGCTGGAGGCCGAATTGAAAAAGGCCCAGCGCGGCGGGCGTAGTGAATTGCTGCAACTGCTCATCGGCCGCGATAACGAAACCCGCTATCGCATCAAGCCTGAACTCGTGCAGATCAAGATTTAGGAGACTGCCATGCGAACCAATCGATTGACGTTGCTTCTCGTGGCCGTACTTGTAACCAGTGCGATCGCCGGGGCGCAGGCAAGCAAGCCGCCGGCCGGCCAGACGCTGAACGCGGCGTCATTGTCGGCTCCGGGCGACGTGCTCCTCAACGGCTCGGCTGTGTGGGATCAGGTTCCCGCCCACAGGATCAGCCTGAACCGTACGCCCCCGTTGTACGACACCGACGAGCCGGCAGCGCTGGAAATCACAATACTGGACGTGCGAGTCGCACGCGCCGGCGGCAAAGTGCTGGTGCAGATGTCGTGGGCCGATCCAACCCACGACAGCGCCTCGCTGCCCGTGGTCCCCAACACGCCCCCCGAGACGCGCTTTCGCAAGCTCCCCACCGAAGCCGAAGATAGATTCTTCGACGCGGCCGCCGTCATGTTCCCGACGAAGCCAGGTGGCGTGACGCCCTCCCTGCAGATGGGCGACACGGATGACCCTGTACAGATCTATTACTGGAACGCCGCACGCGGTCCGATGCTGATGGAAGCTGCCGGACGCGGTACGACACGCAGGACGGGAAGTTCGTTCGCTGCGCGCGCCGCGCACGAGAAGGGCCGCTGGACAGTGGTTTTTGAATTACCCGGTCTGCCGGTGGGCACGCCGTTGGCGTTTGCCCTTTGGAATGGCAGCCAGAAGGACCGCGACGGACGAAAGTACTTTACCGTATGGCAGTTCTTGAAGTGAGGACTTCATGCCGGTAGTTACCGAAGACTGCAGTGGCACGAGATTTGACTGGGCAAACGTCGATTTGTATAGGTTCTTCGCCTTCGTGTTTGGATCGCCGTCCCGCGAGCGCTTTGACATACTTGCCCAGCCGGCCTTGAAAGATGTGATTGCCGATCTCTGGCAGCGGCTGGGCTGCGCGGGAGAATGTCCGGATCTTGTCTGGTTCGCGGACTACGAGGAATACGAAGCTGCCTACATCGCCCTCTTCGATGTCGGCATTCCCGAACCGCCCGTTCCGCTCTTCGAATCGGCGCACGACAAGACCAAGCCTGCGCAGGAGGTCGCGCTAGAGAACACGTGGTTTTACGACGTGCTCGGACTTACGTGGGATTCAAGCCGCGGCGTTCCCGACTATCTCATTACACAACTGGAGTTTCTGGCCGCTGTGCGCTACGCACTGGAAAATGCGCCCCATGCTTCCGTCCAAAATCTTTCGCACCTTGAGAGGGATTTCCTCGACCGCCACATGCTGAACTGGGTTCCGTTGGCAAGCGCGAAGCTGGCGCGAGTCTCTTCTTCCGCCTTCGGCTCTTTCATGATCATGCTCGCGAACTCCCTGCAAAACCGTCGAGACGAAATCAACCAGGCGGCTTCAAATTCAGCAAGCTAACTCGAAATGGTGGCCGGATCGGCGGACTCCACGGCTACCAGGGCTGATGCCAACGCTTTAGAGGGCCAACCCGAAGATGTGGTAAAGACTGTGGATTCCTACGCGCGCTGGCTTTCCCCCAGCCCAATCCCCAAGCTGTTCCTTGACGGCGACCCGGTCGATGGATTTCGGGCGGAGCAGTCAGCAAAGTTGTAAGGCGGCCACGGACCGCTGAGCAGCAGTTTCCATCGCTGTTCTTCTGCCACGGCACGAACCGCACGAGCAAAGGAATCCACCGCAGCGCGCGGGACCAGGAAGTGAAGTGAAAGCAACGCTTTGTGCTCGCTCAGAGCGCAGCAATCCTCCCGGCTGCTCACGAAATGTCCGGAGAGCCGGTGGCGAACGGTTTGTGCCACGCCGTGTGACTTGTCATTTTGCCCGTCCTGGGCAGCGTAATACTGCTTCCTGAACCTCAGGTACGCCGCTCCCGGGGAGCACCCATGGTCTGTCCGCGCAGCGGCCGACAGGGGCTGTCCCTTTCGGGGCTCGCCGTCTTGCAGCAGAATGCGGATGCCCATCTCCACCGTTCCGTCCAACTGGCCGAGCAGCGATCGATATTCCTGATTGCGCGCCATCAAGAACTGTATGACCTGAGTGCGTTCGTCGAATACGCACCCATAGCGCATAGGGATGAGGGTCTGGCGACCATGAAAGTACTCAATCACCCGTTCGTAGGCGAGCAGGCGAGCCACGTCGAGCGCCTGGAAGTCAGCAGCAGCCGAAACCGCTACGCACAAATCGCCTTGGCAGAGGACAACGACAGGATCTCCCCCCACGCCGGGCGGTGGAAGGAGACCTTCCGGCTGAGGGGAGGAGAATATGCAGTAGACAAGGTATTTCATCCCCTTGCTTCATTCCCCAGACAAGGTGCAAAGCTGTACGGTGGCCACGGCCCGGATAACTCAAAACGCAGCCCTTCTGGGGCATAGCGTTCGCCGGCTCGTTGAATTTGCTCCTGAAACCGTTCCACCGCATGCTTGGGCAGCAGGAAAGCCCAGTTGAAGATCGGTGTGCTTCCGTCCTGGGCTTCTCCGATGTCCAGGATTCCGCGCTTTTCAAAAGCGGAAGCCGGTTGGCGAAGATCCTCGGCCAGCGTTCCGCAAATTGCTTTTAGCCAGCCGGATAAATTCGTCGTCGCCTCTTTTTGCAGCCGTTGCCCCTCGATATAGCGTTGGCCTGGCGACACGGCCGCTAACCGCTGGGCATGCGTCGCCAGCCCTTGTCGCAGGACCGATTGTCTGGCTTTGTCCTGGTGCACGAATCCCTTCACCGCCCATTCTTCCTGATCCGCAACTTGGTCCAGAAAGTGCGAAATTGCCGACGCATTTTTTTCCATGAACTGTCGCAGACTCAGCAGCGAAGAAAAAAGTGTTCCGAAAGGCAGCGGCAGTACGGGGGAATATGACATGAGGGCTTCGACAACTTTTTCGTGACGCAATGCCCGCGGGGAGACCCAGGCCAGATCCTGCAATCTGGCATCGGCGGCAGGACCGCGAAACTCTTCGAGAGGCAGTTCGCAGGTCACCGCAGTGGCAGCGGGGAAATCGCAAACGCGCACCGGACTGTGGCCGTCCACCCCGGCTTCGGACAGATCCGGCTCCAGTCCGGGACGGGCGAAGCAGAACAAATAGATCACCTTGGCTTCAGTTTCCATGGTCTTTCTCGAGCTCGTGCAAGGCGGCATCCAAGTCCTCGGGTCCGATCACTACACGGGCTGGGACGCCGCTATTGGAGCGTTCGTATTCCACCGCTCGCCGCACTGCGCGACGCGCTGCCTGTTCGCAAACGGCGCAAATATCCGCTCCACTGCACCCGGCTGCACGGCGAGCCAATTCGTGAACGTTTACACCCGAAGCGAGAGGCTTGCTGCGCAAATGCACGGCGAAGATTTCCTCCCGCGCTGGTTCGTCGGGCGGGGAAATTTCTATGACTTCATCAAAGCGGCCTGGACGGAGGACGGCGGGATCGAGCATGTCGAGGCGGTTGGTCGCCGCCAGCACGAGCACCCCTTTCAACTCCTCGATGCCATCCATCTCCACCAGAAACTGGCTGAGCACCCGTTCGGCGACGTGCGAATCTCCCCCCGTGCCACGGGTCGGCAGCAGAGCGTCAATTTCATCAAAGAAAAGAATGGTTGGCGCCGCCTGCTTGGCCATGCGGAATACTTCCCGCACTCCCCTTTCCGACTCCCCCACGTACTTGGAGAGGAGTTCGGGTCCCTTGACGGGCACGAGGTTCACCTTGCTCTCGGTGGCGATGGCCTTGGCCAGCAGCGTCTTGCCGCAGCCCGGAGGGCCGGACAGCAGGATTCCGCGCGCCGGCCGGATATTGGCAGCCGCAAACAGGTGCGGATATTGGAGCGGCCACTCGACCGCCTCGCGCAACGATTGTTTGACCTGCGCCAGGCCGCCCACCTCTCCCCAACTGACATCCGGTACCTCCACGAAGATTTCCCGCGTGGCCGAAGGTTCGACCTCACGCAAGGCTTCCACGAAGTCGTCCATGCGCACTTCCAGCTTGGCCACCTGCTCGTAGGGTATGCGCGCCAGCGCGAAATCGATCTCGGGAAGAATGCGGCGCAGGCAAATCATGGCCGCTTCCCGGCATAAAGCTTCCAGATCAGCGCCCACGAAGCCGTGGGTGATCTCGGCCAGATGGCGCATGTCGGCATCTTCGGCGATCGGCATGCCGCGGCTGTGGATGGCCAGGATCTCTTCCCGCCCGTTGCGATCGGGAATGGGAATGGCGATCTCGCGATCAAATCGGCCGGGACGGCGCAGGGCCGGGTCGATGGCATTGGGAAGGTTGGTGGCGGCAATGACGATGAGGTTCTGCCGGCGTTGCAGGCCATCCATCAGCGCCAGCAGCTGCGCCACCACCCGCTTCTCGACTTCTCCCTGCACCTGCTCGCGTTTGGGAGCGATGGCATCAATTTCGTCGATAAAGATGATGCTGGGGGACTTCCGGCCGGCTTCCTCAAAAATCTTGCGCAGGTGGGCTTCGCTCTCCCCATAGAACTTGTGGATGATTTCCGGGCCGCTCACGGCGTAGAACGCGGCTTCGGTCTCGTGGGCGATGGCGCGGGCGATGAGCGTCTTGCCGCAGCCGGGAGGGCCATGCAAAAGAACTCCCTTGGGCGCGTCGATTCCCAGGCGCTCGAAAACTTCCGGATAGCGAAGGGGAAGTTCAATCATTTCGCGGATACGTTGCAGTTGCGCTTTTAGCCCTCCGATGTCTTCGTACGACAAGGTGCGGGCGGAAACTTCGGCGTGTGCCTGGGCCTTGCCCACCACCAGTTGGGTGGTGGGGTTGATCAGAACCGGGCCCTTGGGAGCGGCGCTCTCGACTTTGAAGTCGGCCCAGCGTGTGCCGAACAGGGTAGCCCGGATGCGGCCGCCCTCGAGGACAGGGAGACCATCCAGCAGGCTGCCGATGTACTCCAGATCGCGCTCCGAGGGGGTGATGTTGACCGGGGCCAGCACTACCCGCTGTGCGGGCTGGCACTGGATCGGGCGTACCTGCACGCTCTCATCCAGGCCGGCGCCGGCGTTTTCCCGCGAGAGCCCGTCAAGCTGGATTCTGGACTGGCCGCGCAACTCGCGGTACACCGGCATGGCCTTGCAGACGGCCCTGCGTTTGCCGGTGACTTCCACAAAGTCGCCGATCGCCACGGCAAGCTTTTCCATGTCCTTGGGGTCGATGCGAGCCAAGGCGCGGCCTACGTCCTTGCTGAGGGCTTCGACGACTTTGAGTTTTATGCCGACCTCTTCTTCCACCTTGCTCATGATCCTGCGGACCTCAACGCAAACACTTGATTTCGAGTACGCCGTTGTTACAGATAATCTGCATTTTCTCGCGCTTGAAGTTTCCGGGGAGGAGGACTTCTTTGCGATAACGCTTACCCTTCTTCTCGGCGGCAATGGTCAGCAAATCGTCCTTGACCTCGACCCAAACGTCCTCCGCGCTGATGCCGGGCATCTCGGCCAGCACCAACACGTGGTCCTCCTCTTCGATAACGTCCACCATAGGTTCTCGAACCTCCTGCACGATGGTGCGCCCGGAGCGGGTGTCGCGATGGAGATTGCCAAAGGGTTCAATGCTGGGCTTGCCGCCCAGGCCGACTTTCACGCTGATGCCGTAGATCCCCTTAACGTGCTCTCCCTGGCGAATTTCACCGGTTTGGGAAAGTTCCTCGCCGGTTTCGGACAAGGCGTTCAATTTTTCGATCAGATCGCCAAGTCCGCGGACGATGCCGCCCAGGCCGAGGTTGTTTTCCCCCGAGCCTTGCCGGTCGACAATTTTCTTGTTCATACGCCCCCTCTTCCTTTCACGTCGATTCCGTACTGCCGGACCTTGAAATGGATGGTCTTGTAATCAATCTTTAGCAATCGAGCTGCCGCGGCCTTGTTGCCCCCCGTGCGGCGCAAGACGCGCAGAATGGTCTCGCGCTCCACAGTCACCGTATTACGCCGCACGATTTCTCGCAGCGGGAGCACGCCCCCTGAATTCTCTTCGCCGGCAGGACCGTCCTGTACGCGGCCGGGCGCGGGCGGCGCCATCTGCAGTTGCTCTTCGGTGATAAGGCTGTCCGCCAAAAGCACTGCCCGGCGAATGCAGGAGCGTAATTCCCTCACGTTTCCAGGCCAGGCATAGTTGAGCAAAGCTTCCACCGCTGCGTGTGACAAACCGGCCACGTTTTTCTGCAATTCGCGATTGGCGAGCTCGGCGAATCGCTTTGCCAGATACAAAACGTCCTGTCGCCGCTCACGTAAAGGCGGGATTTCAATGGTGAACTCACTGAGTCGGAAGTAGAGGTCGGCTCGAAAGTCGCCCGATTGTGTCAGCTGCAGAAGGTCCTGATTTGTAGCCACGAGCACCCGGGTCTCCACGCTCAGAGGCTTATTGGAGCCGATGCGGAAGAAGCTTTTCTCCTGCAAAGCGCGCAGAAGCTTCGCCTGCGAGTTCAAGGGGAGATTGGAGATCTCATCCAAAAACAGAGTGCCGCCGGCGGCAGCCTCGATCTTTCCTATCTGGCGTGAGTTCGCGCTGGTAAAAGCGCCTCTCTCGTGTCCAAACAGCTCAGCCTCCAGCAGAGTCTCGGGTATGGCGCCACAATCCACAGGCACAAACGGACCCCGGCCGAAGGAACTGGCCTCGTGGATGGCCCGCGCTACGACTTCTTTGCCCGCCCCGGTTTCTCCCAGGATGACCACGTTGAAGTTTGATTTCGCCACCCGGTTGATTTCCGAGACCAGGCGCCCAACGAAGTCGCTCGGTCCGAGCATCTCGCGTAGCCCGGTTGGGCCAGGCGCCGGCCAGGAAGGGCCGTCCGTTGCCAATCGCAGTGCGGGCTCGAGTTGATCAGTGAAAGGAGTGACTCCGCAGCTATCTTTTTCGTCCATGTGCCAGGCCGCCGTTAGCTCTTTGTCAGCGCCCTGCCGGTGATTGCGCCAGGCAGTGGCTAGGAGAGCGGATAAGTGATGCGAATGTCCTTAGCGAGAAGTCCGTTGAGGGAGTGCAAGGCGCCTAGGAATAGAATCCCAGTCTCCCCCGGCCCCAACGTCTCATTAATGCGGGCGGCGATGTGCTGATCACGCTGGGTCAGCAACCGCTGCCGCGCGGCTTGCGTCCGTGCTTCGTTGCGCTCGATCCTCTTAGGATCGCGCGAGGAAAAAACCTGAGTCATGAGCCGGTATTCTTCGAGAAGAAATTTCGCCGATTCGGTTCCGGTGAGCATGGCGCCCTTGTTCATCAACTGGAGGAGCAAGCGATGGTTACGACTTCCCGCCTCCGCCAGTTCGGTGACAATCTCTGCCGCTCCGTCGCATTCGGGTAGGCCGTCCTGGTAAAGGCGGACCTTGTTGTGGCACAGGGGAAGGCCCGCGACCACGGTTTCGATCCTTGTCCAATACTTGTCCACTGATGCCAGGCTGCGTTGCCAGCCCTGCCGGCCCAGCTTGCTGATCTGCACATCCTGCACAATTCCCTTGAGAGCTCCCATATCGGCGGGTGTGTGGATGATGGGAAAACAGATGAGCGACCTGGCTGGCTGAATCTCACCGCCTCTTCGCATGAGTCCCTGCGTCTCCAATTTCGCGATTGACGATGAGTATGTAGTAAGAACGCTAACCTCCGAGAGGTTTTCGACCACCAGCCGTAACACGGGCGAACGATTCTGGGACTTGCTTCCATTTCGGGATTTCGTGGCGATCCACTCTAGATGCCATGCCAAGGCCGCGGAAGAGAAGCGCATATGGCGCGCGCGCCATATTTTTCGGGAATTCACTCTACACAACCCTCTACTCGTTCCGCGGCAGCGAGACGCCTAGTCCGCGTTCTATCGACACAGATGGAGCATTTAGCCGCCTGTGCGATTCTCCGCTGGGATGGCATTGCTGTTGCAGAAGTGCAAGCCGTCTAGCAAGGTCGGTTCTCGCATTACTCGTGGACCAGCGCCTGGCTAGCAAGGAGAAGAACCATGGCGAAAGTCCAGAAGTCGACCGACTCATCCAGTTTGGCCGAAGTGGTAGATCGGATTCTCGACAAGGGAATCGTGATCGACGCCTGGGCCAAGGTGTCGCTTGTCGGTATAGAACTGCTGTCGGTGGAAGCCCGAGTCGTTATCGCCTCGGTGGAAACCTACCTGAAGTACGCCGAAGCCATTGGCCTGACAACGACGGCCGCTGCTCCGGCGTAATTGTCCTGCCGGGCCGTGCCTGGTAAATCCTTGCTCTTTTCTTTCCGGGCGCGGCCCGCAGCTTACATTGCAGAGGAGGAACACTATGGATGTTCTCAGTGAAACCATGAGCCGTTTGTGCGCCGACATTACCAGCCTGCGCCGCGCACGCCAGGAATTGAAGCAGACGTTGACACGGGAAACCCTGACGCGCAAGGCAGCGGTAGGGACCCTGTGTCATGACTTTGCCGCCATGCGGGCACAGATGAGCCACCGGCGAGGGAAGGAGCGCATAACCTTCCTGGCCAATCTACAACGGTGCGTGAACCAGCAGCGGCAAGCGGTGAGAAACGATCTGAGCGGAGCGCGCTTTGCCTGGATGGGAAAGGCTGAGGACATACCCAGCCGTGGCCGCCAAGTTCGGCAGCCGGATCCATCCACACGGAGCCGAAACAGATAAAAGGGCTTCCGCCAAGCTTGCTGCGCGTGCGATCGCGGGACAGCCGGCAGAAATGATTCGGCGACGCTGCTCAGGAAAACGAGGAAAAGAAATGAACGGTACAGCTACCGCAGTGCGGCTTTCGGCGCGAGTCGAACCAGTGATGCCGGAGGCGAGCCAGGAGTTCGTGGCCACACCCTACATCGCGGGCTTGGCGGAGCGGGCGCTGGCTTATCTGGATGCCGGGTACGCGGTGCATTTTGCAGGCCCGCCGGGGACCGGTAAGACCACCCTCGCGTTTCATGTCGCCGCCAAACGCGGCCGCCCAGTGATCCTGATCTACGGCGACGATGAGTTTGGCAGCTCCGACCTGGTAGGCAAAGACACCGGCTACCGCAAGTCGACGGTCGTGGACAACTACATTCACTCCGTGCTGAAAACGGAAGAAAACGTGAATACCTGCTGGGTTGATAACCGGCTGACCACCGCCTGCCAAAACGGATACACCCTGATTTATGACGAATTCAATCGTTCCCGGCCTGAGGCCAACAACGCTCTGCTCAGTGTCCTGGAGGAGAAGCTCCTGAACCTGCCCAGCCTGCGCTGGTATGGGCCTGGGTATCTGGAGGTGAACCCCGATTTCCGCGTGATTTTTACCTCCAACCCGGAGGAATACGCCGGCGTTCACCGTACCCAGGACGCGCTGCTGGACCGGTTGATCACCATCAATCTTGGGCATTTTGATCGCGAAACTGAAATCAGGGTCCTCATGGCCAAATCCGGAAGTTCTCGCCTCGATGCGGAGGTCATCGTTGACGTGGTGCGTGAGCTGCGAACTGTCGGCGTGAATAACCACCGGCCTACCATCCGCGCCGCCCTCGCTATAGCGACGATTTTGACTCGCCAACATGCCCGGGCCAGTCTCGACGACGACATCTTCTCCTCGGTGTGCCACGACGTGCTCAACATTGACACCGCAAAAGTCACGGTCGATGGCAGGTCCCTGATGCCCCAGAAAATCGAGGAGGTGATTCAACGGGTCTGCGGCAGCATGCTGGAACGCAAGGAAACTCATTGTCGCAGTGCGGCAAAGACAAAGGAGTAAACCGTATGGCCAGTCCAACGCGGGGTCTGCGCAATCTGCGCACGCTTTCCGGGCGGGTCGACCAGATGTCGATTCCCTACCGCGCCTACATGCAGGTCACATGCCTGGAGATGGAGAAGGCGAGGCGGGAGTCGGAGCGGCGCAGCGCCAGCCAGCGCATTGCGGAAATTGATGTCCGCATGAAGGAGATCGAAACCGAGAAGGCGGAAATCTTGAAACGATTGTCCGAAATCGAAGCCGGCGGGACAGGACGGCCGAAAGCGCACACGCAGTCTATCGCCGCCCCTGCCCGCCCGCGGCCGGAGGTCAAGCTTCGATACTGAAGCAAGAAGTTCTCTGACCTGCTGGGTGAGGAGTGCGTACACAAAGCGATAGATCGATGGATGGCAACCGGGCAGTTGAGCGGCGACAGTCCGCGCCCCAATTGGGATGCGCGGCACGAATCGGGAGCTCGGCAGAATGGGGGCAAGCATGAGTGAGCGTGGCGTCACCGCAGTCGCGGAATCGGGCACGCGCAGGGAGAATGCGCCGGCGCATTCGGCGAGCAAGTATCTGTATGCCATCATGGTCGGCCAACCGGACCTGCACTATGCGGCGGCAGGCTTGGGAGGCGCCGATATCTATGCCATTAGCGCCGGCAGCCTGTCGGCCGTGGTCAGCGACGTTGCTGCCGGCCGCCTGCGGGCGGAAAGGCGTCATCTGGCCGCACACCGGGATGTGCTGGCGCGGCTTATGAGCAGCGCTACCCCGTTGCCGGTTTCCTTCGGCACGGTCGCAGCCAGCACCGAAGCCGTGCGCCAGATCCTGATTCAGAATCAGCGCACTTTCAGCGAGCAACTGAACCAGGTGGCGGGCAAGGCGGAAATGGGTCTGCGGGTGTTCTGGGATGTGCCCAACATTTTCGAGTACTTTATCGGTACTCACCCCGAACTGCGGGCCGCCCGCGACCACCTGTTTGGCCGCCGACGGGAGCCCACGCAGGACGAAAAGCTCGAACTCGGCCGCTTTTTTGAGAATCTGCTCGAGGAAGATCGTGAGTCCTGCGCCGAAAAGGTGGAGGAGGCGCTTTCCTCGGCTGGCGTCGAATACAAGCGCAACAAGAACCGCAACGAGCGGGAGGTCCTGAGCTTGGCCTGCCTGCTACGGCGCGGAGAACAGGCGGCATTCGAAGGCCAGGTGTTGGAGGTCGCCAAGCTTTTCGACAACAATTACGCCTTCGATTACTGCGGCCCCTGGCCGCCTTACAACTTTGTGCAGATGGACTTGCGGCTTGGATCCCATGCTGCTGATTGATGACATCCTGCTGTTTCCCCTGCGTGCGGTGTCATGGATCGCGCACGAAATCTATGATGCCGCGCAGCAGGAAGTCGCCAACGAGGCAGACACGATCCGGGCGGATCTGAGCGAGCTTTACATGATGCTGGAAACCGGCCGGATCTCGGAGGAGGAATTCACCACCCAGGAAGCTCGCTTGCTCGACCGCCTTGACCTGCTGGATGGGCGCGCTAATTCGCCCTTGGAAGAAGAGCCATGATTACCTCCACCGGGGCACCAGGCAAGAAACCGGAAGGAATGCCTCAGACCGGCGACAAGCGGCAGCCGACATTCCTGGAGAATCCCGGGTTTCAACTGCTACTCTTTGGCGGCAAAGGAGGGGTTGGCAAGA
>Ga0326726_10005092_pt1 | contig 11939 bp, 11 predicted proteins | sample MHFenrmetagenome_2_FD_207603 | JGI IMG/M metagenome (GOLD analysis project Ga0326726, IMG submission 207603) | Lab enriched peat soil microbial communities from Michigan Hollow, Ithaca, NY, United States - MHF15MN | ecosystem: Environmental > Terrestrial > Soil > Wetlands > Peat | place: USA...
CAAGGACAACCCCGACAAGGCTACAGTGGCGTTCGTCATCGCCAATGCGGCCGCCGGCTCCGGCAAGGAAACCCTGGTCTTCCTCAGCATCGAGGCCGTCCGTCTCGCCCAGAAGGGCTACGCGGACGACATCCGCGAAGAGGGATTCGCCCCACTCAAGGAGCTGATGGAGAATTTCTCGAAGGCGGGCGGGACGATCCTGGTCTGCTCGCCCTGCTTCAAGAAGCGCAAGCTCGACGAAAGTAACCTCGTGACGGGCGCCGCCATCGGCGGCGGCGCCAAGCTCGTCGAGTTTCTCGCCGACGGCAGCCCCTGCGTGAGCTACTGAGGCGTTAGCACCCGGCCGGCCGGCGCCGCGTGGTAGCGGGCGCCATCGACGATCACCTGGCCGTTGACGATCACGTAGGGGATGCCCACCGGGTGCCGGTGCGGATCCGGGAAGGTGGCCTCGTCGCGCACCGTGGCCGGATCGAACAGGGCCAGGTCGGCCGCGCGGCCACGCTCCACCAGCCCGCGATCCTTGAGGCCGAGCTTGGTCGCGGCCATCCCGGTCATCTTGTGCACCGCGGTCTCCCAGGAGAAGAGCCGCTTCTCGCGGCAGTAGACGCCGAGCACGCGCGGGAACGTCCCGTAGCTGCGCGGGTGCGGCTTGCCGGGGTGCGGGCCCGGGCCGGCGTGCAGCGACAGCGAGTCCGAGCCCACCATGTTGTGGGCGTACCCGAGCGCGGTCCCCACGTTGTCCTCGCTCTGGGAGAACACCACCATCGAGACGCCGGCGCGCTCCTCCATCACCAGGTCCATCATGGCCTGGGCCGGCTCCTTGCCGGTGCGCCGGGCCAGCTCCGCGATGTGGATGCCGGCCAGCTCCGGCTTCGAGCAGGTGGCGATCATGATCTCGTCCCAGCCCATGCCCCCCGAGCCGGTGCGCCAGCGCTCGCCGTCTACCAGGCAGTCGGCGATGGCGCGCTGACGCGCCTTGGGATCGGTGAGGCGCTCGAGCAGCTTCGAGATGCCACCGTCGTGCATCCACGCGGGGAGCAGGTTGTCCATCTTGGTGCTGCCGGCCGGGTAGGGATAGACGTCACCGGTCACGTCCACGCCGCGCGCGCGCGCCGCGTCGATCATGCGAAGCACGCGGTCCATCTTGCCCCAGTTCTCGCGGCCCGAGGCCTTGACGTGGGCGATCTGCACCGGCACCCCGCTCTGCTCGCCGATGCGGATGGCCTCCTCGGCGGCCTGCTCGAGGGTGGCCGCCTCGCCGCGGATGTGGGAGAAGTAGAGCCCGCCGCGCCTCGCCATGCTCCGGGCCAGTGACACCAGCTCCTCCGTGTTGCCGTAGACGCTGGGGGCGTAGACGAGACCGGTGGAGAAGCCGAAGGCCCCCGCATCGAGCGCCTCGGCGAGCAGGCGCTCCATCCCCTTCTGCTCGTCGAGGGTGACCGGCCGGGCGGCCGGTCCTATTGCGGCCAGGCGCAGGGCGCCGTGCCCCACGAACTGCGCGATGTTCACCGACGGCCCGAGGCCGCGCAGGTGATCGAGGTACTCGCCGAAGCTGTTCCAGGTGATCGGGATGCGGCCCCCGATGCCCCCGGCCCACTCCTGCACCAGATCGGCGCGGCCGGGCGCGACGGGCGCCGGCGAGAAGCTGCACATGCCGACGGCCTCGGTGGTGACGCCCTGGCGCACCTTGGACTCGGCTGACGGGCACTTATCGTAGACCAGGTCCGAGTGCGAGTGGATGTCGATGAAGCCCGGGGCCACCATCAGGCCCTTGGCGTCGATCACCCGGGCCGCCTCGCCGGCCAGGCCCGGCCCCACCGCGGCGATGCGGTCGCCCTCCACCGCCACGTCGGCGGCGCGGACGGGCGCGCCGCTGCCGTCCACGACCGTGCCGTTCCGGATCAGGAGCGACCAGGCCATGGGCTTACTGGGCGACCTCGATGATCTTCACCGACTTCATCTTGTCGCCCACCTTGATCTTGTCCACCAACTCCATGCCGGAGGTCACCCGGCCGAAGACGGTGTACTGGCCGTCCAGGAAGTGCGCGGGGGCCAGGGTGATGTAGAACTGGCTGCCCGCCGAGTTGGGGGCCTGGGTGCGGGCCATCGCGACCACGCCCCGGACGTGCTTCTGCTTGTTGAACTCGTCCTTGATCGTATAGCCGGGGCCGCCGGTCCCGTTGCCCTTGGGGTCGCCGCCCTGCACGACGAAGTTCGGCTCGACCCGATGGAAGGTGACCCCGTCGTAGAAGCCCTTCTTGGCCAGCGTCACGAAGTTCTCCACCGTCTTGGGCGCATCCTCCGGGAAGAACTCGATGTTGATCTCGCCGCCCTTCTCCATGGTGATGACCGCGGTCTGTTTCACCTTCTTCCCTCCTTTGGGCGCGTCTTTGCGTGCTGGGGGTGCCGGTTGGGTGGGCTGCTGGGCGCCGGCCGGCGCGACCGGGCCGGGCGTGGGCAGCAGGAACGCGGCGAGCAGCGCGACGAGCGCGATGGTGGCCATGCGAGCCTTCACCGATGAGTCCTCCTTGACGTGGGAAACCGGGGTGGACGGGTCATTATGCCCCACCGTCGCGCTGGTCCGCCACTCTATCCGTGGTACAGTGAAAGACATGCCGCAGCGCCCCGACATCCGAAATGTGGCCATCATCGCCCACGTCGACCACGGCAAGACCACGCTCGTGGACGCCATGCTCTGGCAGTCGGGCATCTTCCGCGCCAACGAGCACGTGGCCGAGCGGGTGATGGACTCGATCGACCTGGAGCGCGAGAAGGGCATCACCATCATGGCCAAGAACACGGCCATCCACTACCAGGGCGTGAAGATCAACATCGTGGACACGCCCGGCCACGCCGACTTCGGGGGCGAGGTGGAGCGCACCCTGACCCTGGTGGACGGGGTGCTGCTGCTGGTCGACGCGGCGGAGGGGCCCCTGCCCCAGACCCGCTTCGTGCTGAAGAAGGCGCTCGAGGCCGGCCTCACCCCGGTGGTGGTCATCAACAAGATCGACCGTCAGGACGCCCGCGCGGCGCAGGTCCTGGACGAGGTCTACGACCTCTTCATCGACCTGGACGCGGCCGAGGACCAGCTGGACTTCCCGGTCCTCTATACCGACGCTCGCAAGGGCATCGCCAAGCTCGCGCTCACGGACGACTCCAAGACCCTGGCTCCCCTCTTCGACACCCTGATCGCGACGATCCCGGCGCCCCAGTTCGAGGAGGGCCACGGGCTGCAGCTCCGGGCCGCCTCGCTCGACTGGGACGACTACGTGGGCCGGCTCATCATCGGCCGCATCGTCAACGGCCGTGTCCGCCAGTACGACCGGGTGGCGGTGGTGCACCGCGACGGCGCGATCGAGCACGCCAAGATCACGGTGCTCTACGGCTACGAGGGGCTGAAGCGCGTGGAGGTGCCGGAGGCCTCGGCGGGGGACATCGTGGCGGTGGCCGGCATCGAGGCGATGGAGATCGGCGAGACCATCGCGGATCCCGACAAGCCGGTGGCCCTGCCGGTCATGCGGATCGACGAGCCCACCGTGTCCATGCTCTTCTCCTCCAACGTCTCCCCGTTCGCGGGCAAGGAGGGGAAGTTCGTCACCTCCACCCAGCTACGCGACCGGCTCTGGCGGGAGAAGCGGAGCAACGTGGCCCTCCGCGTGGAGGAGACCGATTCGCCGGACACCTTCAAGGTCTCCGGGCGGGGCGAGCTGCAGCTCGCCATCCTCATCGAGATGATGCGGCGCGAGGGCTTCGAGATGGAGGTCTCCAAGCCCCAGATCATCACGCACGAGGAGAGTGGCAAGACCCTCGAGCCGATGGAGCACCTGGTGGTGGACGTGCCCGACGAGTTCATCGGCGCGGTCACCCAGAAGCTCGGGCCCCGCAAGGGCCAGATGGTCAAGATGGTCAATCACGGCACCGGCCGCGTGCGGCTCGAGTACCGCATCCCTTCTCGAGGGTTGATCGGCTACCGGTCGGAGTTCCTCACCGACACCCGTGGCACCGGGCTCTTGAACCACCTCTTCGACGGCTGGGCCGAGTGGCAGGGCGACATCCCCCACCGGGCCAACGGAGCGATGGTGGCCGACCGGGCAGGCCGGACCACCTCCTACGCGATCGACCACCTGCAGCCGCGGGGCGTGCTCTTCCTGGGCCCGGGCGAGGCGGTCTACGAGGGCCAGGTGGTGGGCGAGAACGCCCGCGACAACGACCTCGACGTGAACATCACCAAGGAGAAGAAGCTCACCAACGTGCGCTCGTCCACCTCGGACGAGGCGGTGCGCTTGACTCCCCCGCGCCTGATGAACCTCGAGCAGTCGCTCGAGTGGATCCGCGAGGACGAGCTCCTCGAGATCACCCCCAAGTCCCTGCGCCTCCGCAAGAAATCCCTCGGCGGCCGCCGCCGCTTCTAGCCGAGGGTCAGGTCTTACATTCCGACATTTTCCCGCGCGACGGCAGTCCGTCCGCGCGGGCCAGGGCACGGCTGACCGTCACGTAGTGGCGGCCGAAGAAATCGGCCACCTCCTTCATGGCGTAGCCGTGGTCGCGCACGGCCGCGACGGCGCGGGCGTCGCGCTCGGCGCGCGTGGCGGGCCGGTGAAGAGCCCTGCGAGCGCCGGTCGCGAGGCAAAGCGCTGGGCGCGCGGGATCTCGGTGTTGCGCGCCGACGCCCGGCAGGCTTCCGCCACGTGAGGCGCGAAGTGCTCATCGGCGCCGGCGGGACAGGGCTCGGTCCGATCGACGACGCCTGCCGCGACCTGACCCAGACCGTCCTCGACGAATTTCACGTATGCACGCCGAGCGGCGGCCTGGCTCCCGAGGTCGGCGAGCGCGCGCAGCCAATCGACCGTCAGAAAGCCAGGAGCCGGGACCTCGCCGGCGGTGGCGCGGAAGCTGCTCCAGCGCCAATCACGGGGATGGTCAACCAGGCCGGCCCGGACAGGATTCAGCACGATATAGCGTGAGACTTCGTGCAGATAGGCGTGTCCGTCGACCAGCTGTGCACCGAATCGCCCCTGCAGGACGTGGCCGCATCGCTCGTGTCGCCGATTGAAGCGCTGCGTGTACACCCCGTTCAGCTGCCGCATCGCGCCGGAGAGATTGCCCTCCGGCGTCTCCAGCAGCAGGTGGTAGTGGTTGCCCATGAGGCAATAGGCGTGGCAACGCACGCGATAGCGCAGGACTACCGACGCCAGCACGATCAGGAAAAGCGAGCAGTCCGCGTCGTCCTTGAACATCGCCTGACGGTCGTTTCCCCGTGCGGTGACGTGGTAGATGCCGCCGGGAAACTGCAGCCGGAGCGGTCGCGCCATTCACCGACGCTACCGCTCCGGCTCGCGCGCCTTCAAGTGTGTCGCGCAGGGTACACTCCGGCCGGGAAAAATGTCGGAATGTAAGACCTGACCCCGTCAGCGCTTCATCGCGGCCATACGGCGGTTGATCTCCTCCGTGCTGAGGTCTTCCTTGTGGGTGGAGAGATGCCACGTGTGGCCGAAGGGGTCCTTCAGGGTGCCGGAGCGGTCGCCGTAGAACTGGTCGGCGACCGGACGCACCTCGGTGGCGCCCGCGGCGAGGGCCTGCCTGAACTGCTTGTCCACGTCGGTCACGTAGAGCAGGAGGCTGACGGGAGAGCCGTTGAAGTGCGTGGGCGCGTACGCGTCCATCTCCGGATGCTCGTCGGCGAGCATGATCACGGAGTCGCCCACCTTGATCTCGGCGTGCCCGATACGGTCCTTGGGCGCCGGGATGCGCATCAGCTCCTTCGCGTCGAAGGCCCGCTGGTAGAACTCGATCGCGCGCGCGGCGCCGTCGATGATCAGGTACGGCGTGATCGCGTGATACCCGGTCGGAATCGGCTTGACCTTGGCGGTTTTGGTGGCGGCGTTCGGGGCTGCGGTCTTGGTCGCCATGGTTTCCTCCTTGGCTAGAGGTGATACGGGCCACCGTACACCCCATCCGACGACCGTGCCACTCTCAGAGCGGATGTAACTCCACCGTCACCTCGACGTCGTGGTCCCGCTCGCCGTGGCCGAGCAGATCGCGCACGGTGACGCCGGGTTGCAGGGTGGGGCGCGCGTCGAGGAGCGCGCGGTAGAGCCCGGGGATCGGTAAAAAGATCACGGCCTCCGATTCGCTCACACCGAGCAGCACGCACTCCCCGCCGTCGGCGCCGGTGAGCACGAGGCCACGGTCCGCGGCCCAGGACGCGCCCCCGCCGCGGCCCCGCTCGCGCAGCACGCGCACGCGACCGACGCGGCCGAGCCGGCCGGCCAGCGATGCGCCGTCGTATCGCCACTCCGCCCGATCGGGCGCGCGCGCGGCGCCCGCCTCGCGGTCCGCGCTCATGGCGTAGACCGTCCCGGTTCGCGAGGGCTCGAAGAACGAGCCGAGCGCGGGCGCGCGATACTGCACGAGCGCCTCCAGGCGCAGCCGGCAGAGCTCGCCGCCGAACGCGGACATCACCAGCGACGTCACGCGGATCGGGACGCCGTCGCCTCGCACCACCACGAGGCTCGAGCGATAGGTGCCGGGATCGAGCGGGGAGGTGAAGCCGGGGCCGGGCGCGTAGAGCAGATCGCGCCACGTCGTGGCGAGGGACGCGGCCCATTGCCGCTCGACGTCGGGGAGCGTCAGGTCGACGTGGGGGGCGGTCATGGGGTGCTCGCCGCCCTCACCCCACGGGGAGGAGTCAGCGGCGCGGGCCGCGGCCCTGTCCGCGGCCGTCACGCCGGCCGCCACCGCCACCCGGGCGCCCGGGGCCTCCGCCGCGCCCCCCGCCGCGCGCGGCCATGCGCTGGCGCTTTTCCTCGGCGTAGCGGCGCCGTTCCTCGCTGGTGGGCTTGATCTCGGGCAGGTAGAGATCGTCCTCGGCCCAGTCCACCTGGATCTTCTGGGCGATGAACTTCTCGATGGGCTCGAGCGCGAGCGCCCCCGCCTCGTCCACGAGGCTGATGGCCTTGCCGGCCGCGCCGGCGCGCGCGGTGCGCCCGATGCGGTGCACGTAGTCCTCCGCGTCCTGCGGCAGGTCCCAGTTGACCACGTGGCTCACGCCCTCGATGTGCAGCCCGCGCGAGGCCACGTCGGTGGCGACCAGGATCGGCAGCTGCCCGTCCTTGAAGTCGTTGAGGATCTTGAGCCGCTTCTTCTGGTCCACGTCGCCGGTGAGCGCGCGCGCCTCCCAGCCGTTGCGCCCGAGGCGATCCTCGAGCCGCCGCGCCTCCTCCCGGGTGTTGGAGAAGATCAGGATGCGGCTGCCGCCCTCGCGCCGCAGCAGCCCGAGGAGGAGGTTGAACTTCTCCTCGCGCCCCACGTGGTAGAGCACCTGCTCGGCCTTCTCGGCGGTCTTCTGCTGCGGGGTGATCGTGATCTGGGAGGGGTTGTTCATGAACTCCCAGGTCAGCTCCATCACCCGGAACGAGAGCGTGGCCGAGAACAGGAACGACTGCCGCTTCTCGGGCTTGGGCAGCCGGCGCAGGATGAAGCGCAGGTCGGCGATGAAGCCCATGTCGAACATCCGGTCGGCCTCGTCGATGACCAGGACCTCGACCTTCCCCGGCGACCAGATGTGCTGCTTGAGGTAGTCGATGAGCCGCCCCGGCGTGCCGACCAGGATGTCGCAGCCGTCGCGCAGGGCGTCGCGCTGCTTGTTGTAGTCGATGCCCCCGTAGACCGCCAGGATCCCGAGCCCGGTGTGGGCCCCGAGCAGCCGCGCGTCGGCCTCGATCTGCACCACCAGCTCCCGGGTCGGGGCGATGATCAGCACCCGGGGCGAGGTCACGCCCGCGCGGGCGGGGGCCGGGTGCGTGAGGCAGCGCGTGAAGGCCGCGATCAGGAACGCGGCGGTCTTGCCGGTGCCGGTCTGGGACTGCCCGGCCACGTCCTTGCCGCGCAGGGCCAGGGGCAGCGCCGCCTCCTGGATCGCGGTCGTGGCGACGAACCCCGCGTCCTGGATGCCGCGCCGGACGGCCGCGGGCAGGTCGAGGGAGGAGAACTCGAGCGGGCTCATTTCGTCGGGTCTTCCGTGAGCGCCGGCTTCGCCGGCTTCTTTCGCCCGAAGATGCGCGCCGAGATGATGCCCAGCTCGTAGAGGATGCAGAGCGGCCCCGCCATCAGGGTCTGGTTCACGATGTCCGGAGTCGGCGTCAGGATGGCCGCGATGATGAAGTTGATCAGCACCGCGTACTTGCGGTTCTTGGACAGGAACTGGGGCGTCACGATCCCGAGCATGGACAGGAGCGTGATCACCACCGGCAGCTCGAACACCACCCCGAAGGCGAGGGTGAACTTGATGATGAAGTCGATGTAGCTCGAGATCGTGATCATGGGCTTGAGCCCCTGCTCCTGCCCGAAGCTCACCAGGAAGTTGATGGCGAACGGGATGATCACGAAGATCGCGAAGGCGCCGCCCGAGAGGAAGAGGATCGAGCCGACGAGCACGAACGGCATCGCGTACTTGCGCTCGTGCTTGTGGAGGCCCGGGGCCACGAAGGCCCACACGTTCCAGAGAATGACCGGCATCGCGATGAACACGCCCATGATCATCGCGACCTTCATGTAGGTCCAGAAGGCCTCGGTCGGGGTGGTGAAGACCAGCTCGGTCTTGAGGTGACGCGAGAGGAACCGCATCACGTTGGTGGTGAAGTAGAGCGAGATGCCGAGGCCGACCGCGGCCGGGATCAGGCTCCAGATGATGCGCGTCCGCAGCTCGGTGAGGTGCTCGAAGAACGACATCTTGCCGGCGTCGTCGGCCCCCGGCGTCTCGCTCGTGATCGGCTCGGAGTCGCTCATCACCAGTCGGGAATGAAGTGGCGGAGCTGGCCCACTCCGCGACCGGCCTTGAAGCCCTCGCGAATGGCCCGGGTCACGTAGGCCTTGGCCGAGCGGATCGCGTCGCCCAGGGCCTGCCCGCGCGCGAGCCCCGCTGCGATGGCGGCCGAGAAGGTGCAACCGGTGCCGTGGGTGTTCGCGGAGTCCACCCGCGCCGCGGTGAACCGCGTGAACTCCCGCCCGTTCCAGAGCAGGTCGGTCGCGTCGCCCTTGAGGTGGCCGCCCTTGACCAGCACGTAGCGCGGCCCCATCAGGTGGATGCGCCGCGCCGCCTCCTCCATGTCCTCGGGCTCGACCACGCGCATGCCGGCCAGCACCTCGGCCTCCGGCAGGTTGGGGGTCACCACCAGCGCCAGCGGCAGGATGCGATCGGCCAGCGCGGTGCGAGCGTCGGCCTGCAGCAGCGGGTCGCCCGACTTGGCCACCATGACCGGGTCCACCACGAGCTTCTCCACCCGGTGCCGCGCGAGGGTCTCGGCCACCGCCTCGATGATGGCGGCGGTCGAGAGCATGCCGCACTTGGCCGCGTCGGTGCCGAAGTCATCCAGGACCGAGCGGAGCTGCTGCGCCACGAACGCGGGCGGCAGGTTCTCCACCCCCTGGACCCCGAGAGAGTTCTGCGCCGTCACCGCGGTGATCACCGACATGCCGAACACCCGGAACGCCGAGAACGTCTTGAGATCCGCCTGGATGCCCGCGCCGCCGCCGGAATCGGACCCGGCGATGGTGAGAGCCTTGGGGATCAACATGGCCCCTTAGTATACGGGATACGCCCGAGACGGCGGGAAGAACCTCCCCGGCGGGGCCGGGCGGCTACCAGCGGGCGGAGATGCCGAGCAGCGCGGAGTGGGTGTCGAGATCGGTCCGCAGCGTGGTGCGGTTGAGGTTCGCGTCGTGCAGCTCGAACTCCGGCGACACGTGGGTGAACCGGTACTCGCCGAACAGGGCGAGGTTGCTGAACACCTGCACCGCCACGCCCCCCGCCAGCTTGTACCCGAACGAGAGATCGGTGTCGTCGTCGTGGTTGCGGAAGCTCCGGGTATTGCGGGGCGTGACCGTCGTGATGAAGAGCGGCGGCCCCACCGCGATGTAGGGCTGCACGAGCCCCTGGGGCGCATCGACCGACTTGATCAGCGGCAGGCGCAGCATCAGGTCCACCGACACCGCGCTCGTCTGCATTTCGAACCGGCCGGTGCCGCCGCGCCCGCTGCCGCAGCCGCCGGGGAAGAAGCACCCGCGGAGCTGCACCGACTGGCCGCCGATGTCCGGGTAGAAGCGGAAAAAGTCCAGTCCGAGGCCGAGGAACGGCAGCGAGTCGAAGTAGCGCCCGGCGCGGCCGCCCCAGGCCAGCGATCGGTCGAACTCGACGCTCTCGTAGGTCCCCTGGCCGATCCCCTGGTCGTTGAGCTTGAGATCGTGGTCCCGGGTGAAGCTGAGCCCGGCGAAGAGGTCGGCGAACCATTCCGCGGAAGCGGGACGGCTCCCCACGCCGAGAGAAACCAGCACGATGACCACGGCGAGCCCGATCCTGATCATGCGCTCACTCTACCATCGCTCCCGACCCGGAGGACTCGAAACCTGGCGACGGCAGGATCAGGGTGAACTCCCCTCGCGCGGTCCCCGCCTCGAAGCGCTCCCGGAGGCGGGCGGCGGGGCCGCGCACGATCTCCTCGAACTGCTTGGTCAGCTCGCGGGCCACCACGATCTCGCGCTCGCCCCACACCTGGGCCACCGCGTCGAGGGTCGCCAGGATGCGGTGCGGGGACTCGTAGCAGACCACCGTCATCTCGAGGTCCCGCAGCGCCTCCAGCCGGTGGACGCGCCGGCCCGGCTTCACGGGCAGGAAGCCGTCGAAGACGAAGCGGTCGGCGGGAACCCCCGCCGCGGAGAGGGCCGCCACCACCGCGGACGGTCCCGGCACCGGCACCACCGGGATGCCGGCCTCGCGCGCCTGCCGGACGAGCAGGAAGCCCGGATCCGAGATGCCCGGAGTCCCCGCATCGGTCACCAGCGCCACCGACTGACCGGCCTGCAGCGTCTCCAGCAGCCGGGTCCCCTTGCGGAGCTTGTTGTGCTCGAAGTAGCTCGTGACGCGGGCGTGGATGCCGAAGTGGGTGAGGAGGACGCGGGTGCGGCGGGTGTCCTCACACGCGACGAGGGCCACCTCCTTCAGGACGCGCAGCGCCCGCAGGGTGATGTCCTCGAGATTGCCGAGCGGGGTGGCGACGACGTACAGCGTACCGGTCAGAGGCGACCCGTCAGGCGGACTGCTCTTTCTGCTCGGAGATGAGGATCGGGCGATCCTTGTTGAGGATGACCTCGCGGGTGATGATGCACTCCTTGAGCCCGGGCAGCGAGGGCAGCTCGTACATCACCTCGAGCATGACTTCCTCGAGCACCGCGCGCAGCCCGCGCGCGCCGGTGCCGCGCTTCATGGCCTCGCGGGCCACCGCGGCCACCGCGTCGTCGGTGAACTTGAGCCGCACCTTCTCGAGCTCGAAGTACTTCTGGTACTGCTTGATGATCGCGTTCTTGGGCTCGCGGAGGATGCGCACCAGCGCCGGCTCGTCCAGGTCGTGCAGGGTGGCGACCACCGGCAGGCGGCCCACGAACTCGGGGATGAGGCCGTACTTGAGCAGGTCCTCGGGCTGGATCAGGGCCAGCAGGTCGCCGACCCGCCGATCCTCCCGGCTCTTGATCTCGGCCCCGAAGCCGATGCCGGTCCGCCCCACGCGGCCCTCCACGATCTTGTCGACCCCGACGAACGCGCCGCCGCAGATGAACAGCACGTTGGTGGTGTCCACCTGGATGAACTCCTGGTGGGGATGCTTGCGCCCGCCCTGGGGCGGCACGTTGGCCACCGTGCCTTCCAGGATCTTGAGCAGGGCCTGCTGCACGCCCTCGCCGGACACGTCGCGGGTGATCGACGGATTCTCGGACTTCCGCGCGATCTTGTCGATCTCGTCGATATAGACGATCCCGCGCTGGGCCCGCTCGACGTCATAGTCGGCCGCCTGCAGCAGACGCAGAATAATGTTCTCGACGTCCTCGCCGACGTAGCCGGCCTCGGTCAGGGTCGTCGCGTCGGCGATGGTGAACGGCACGTGGAGCAT
>Ga0326726_10005093_pt1 | contig 11939 bp, 11 predicted proteins | sample MHFenrmetagenome_2_FD_207603 | JGI IMG/M metagenome (GOLD analysis project Ga0326726, IMG submission 207603) | Lab enriched peat soil microbial communities from Michigan Hollow, Ithaca, NY, United States - MHF15MN | ecosystem: Environmental > Terrestrial > Soil > Wetlands > Peat | place: USA...
GAATCGGAGGTAATTCGGATGCCCATTTACGAATATCAGTGTAACAAGTGCAGCCAGGTCTTCGAGATCTTCCATAAAATAGATGAAGATTGCAAAGTGACCTGCCCAAAATGCTTAGGACCGGCGAAGCGGCTGATTTCAGCTACCAACTTTGTCCTGAAGGGTTCCGGTTTCTACGTGAACGACTATCCCTCGAAAAGTCGAAACGAAGGAAAGAAAACAGAAAAGGAAGGAACAGAAAAAGGGCAAAGTACAAAAGCCGAAGAGAAAAGAGCGGAGAAAAAAGCTAAGGCTGACTAAGAAGAATCTCTTGGCCAGACTAGGAGAGTTTAATTAGTTTTAGATCTTTTCTTTTTTCGCAATAAGCTCAGTACATCGTCAAGAATAGACCGGGAGACCTCTGCCTTGGACATCAGGGGGAGGTCTTTCACTTTCCCAGAGGGATAAAGAATCTTCACCTGATTTGTGTCCGACGCAAACCCTGCCCCTGGTTTGGTCACATCGTTGGCCACGATCAGGTCGAGATTTTTCCCTTTCAACTTCTTTTGAGCATTCGCGATCAAATTCTCTGTCTCCGCGGCAAACCCAACGAGGACGCGATTCCCTTTCCTTTTGCCCAATTTTCCCAAGATGTCGTCCGTTCTTTCCAGTGCCAAAGAGGTATCGGAATCTCCTTTTTTTATCTTTCTCTCGCTGATCACTTTCGGACGATAATCTGAGACAGCCGCGGCCATGATCACCACGGAAGAACCCTTCAGGTTGGCAAAAACAGCTTTCTCCATCTCCGCTGCTGATCGAACGGGAACGATTTTGATATCCTTCCGCGGAAGAGGCAGAGGGACTGGACCAGAAATCAAGATTACCGCGGCGCCCCTGCGCCTGGCCATCTGAGCCAGGGCATACCCCATTTTTCCGGAAGAATGATTGGTAATGAACCGCACAGGGTCGATCGCCTCTTGGGTAGGGCCTCCCGTGATCAGGATCTGCTCACCTCTGAAATCCTTTGGGGAGAAGAGATCCTCCATCTTCTCTATCACTTCGGTCAATTCGGGCAGTCTTCCTTTTCCATACCAATGGCAAGCCAGTTCCCCCTCTCCAGGTTCCAGAAGATGATATCCCCGCTCGAGCAACGTCTCAATGTTTAGCTGGAGAGCTTTATTTTCCCACATGTTGACATTCATTGAGGGAACAAAAAGAACCGGGGCTCTTGTCGCCATCACCATGGTGGAGAGAAAATCGTCGGCAATCCCGTTGGCGATCTTTCCAATGATATTGGCCGTCGCCGGGAGAATGACGACCAGTTCCGCCAGGTCGGCCAGCGCAATGTGACCAATTTCTGCATCTTCAAGCAGAGCAAAGGGATCAGTGATTACCTGATTTCCGGAAAGGGTCTGGAAAGTGAGGGGAGCAATAAATTTTTGGGCGTTTTGTGTCATGACCACATGGACGTCCGCCTCTTCCTTGATCAAAAGCCTGACAAATTCTGCCGCCTTATAGGCAGCAATCCCGGCTGTGACCCCTAAGACAACCCTCTTCCCCTTCAGCATCAATATCTACCCTGTGATGGTGAAATTGAATTTCCTGTATTTAAGAAACACCCTAAGCCGTTTCTATATCACAAAAAGATCCCATTCACAATAGAGAAAAGCCTACCCCCTGTTTTCATCTTATGTGGACAAAGAAAGCTTTTAAAAGGTGGTCGGCACAGAGGGGCCAGTTCTCGAACCTTTAGAACACGGTCACGGACGGATTGTATGGGTGTCTAACCCTATTGAGGAAGAAAGTGTTTTATTGTTGCCTGACCGTGGTAGATCCCTGAAGAGGCTTAATTGGCCCAACCTTTTAAGGGTTCTCTGCACGAGTTTCAACGAGAAACCGTGGTTTCAAGATCATGGAGGATCAACCCTGATTGCCCTCAACGCGGGCCTTATGAAGCCTCGGAAGGGATTTACCACGGTCACGGGCAACCAAAAAAGCGGGGGTGGGTAAGAGAAAGCTCTGCGGCTAATCAACTCTGATGAGAACAGCATCTCCTTGCGCTAAGCCTCCACAAATAGCACAGACGCCAAGGCCGCCGCCTCTTCTCTTCAATTCGTACATCATCGTCATCAATATACGTGCGCCGCTTGCTCCTACAGGATGACCGATAGCAATCGCACCTCCGTTCGGGTTGGTCCTTTCCAGAAGCGCACGCCACTTTGTCTCATCTCGCCCAGCCAATATCTTAGTGGATACCAGGGTGACCGCAGCGAAGGCTTCGTTTATTTCGATCACTTTTATATCGTCTATACTCACACCGGCTCTGTCCAGCGCCTTCTGTATCACAAACCCAGGAAGCTCGGCCATTCTCCTTGGCTTACTGGCACCGCTTGCCACGGAAACAATGGTTGCTAATGGTTTAATCCCCATCTCCTCTGCTTTGGATCTCCTCATCATGATCACGGCTGCCGCGCCCGCATCCAAACCCGGCGCATTCCCCGCGGTAACGGTAGGACTCCCGTAGATGGTCCCCAATTTTGCGAGACCCTCTAATGTTGTTTCGGGTTTAGGAAACTCATCTCTCTTGAAAACAGAGGGCGCTCCTTTTTTCTGGGGCACTTCAACGGGGACTAATTCATCATCGAATCTTCTTGCTTTATCAGCCAAGGCCCATTTCTTTTGCGACCCCAATGCCCATTGATCTTGCTCTTCTCGCGATATCCCATACTCAATCGCAATCTCTCCCGCGTCTCGGGCCAGAGGGCTGTATTTCCGATAGGTAATTGGATTGAGATAATCTTGAACCAGAAGCGGTTTCATCCCTCCGCCCCAGCGGTGTCCATTCATCAGCAGGGGGGTATTGCTCATATTCTCGGCTCCCACGGCCATGCAGGTATCGGCTTCACGCAACAGGATCGCCCTGCGTCCCAGGTGAACTGCACAGAGCGATGAGCAACAGGCCCTGTCTATGGTTAAGGAAACTAAAGTCTCGGGTAGTCCTGCACGCAAGAGGGCCTGTCTCCCATTCACATTATCGTAGAGGGCAGCCTCCGCCTGATCGCACATTCCGTAGTACAATTCATCCAGGTCTTCACCTTTCAGGCCTGCCCGTTTCAAGCTCTCCTTGATCACGATGACACCGAGGTCAGTACTATGGATCTCCCGCAAGACCCCGCCGAATTTGCTGAAGGGTGTTCTAGCTCCACTGACAATGACCACATCGTCTCTCTCATTCATCTTCTTATCCTTTCCTCTACCTGCATCACTCCTCTAAAGAGCCTTCTTTTCTATCATGCCATAATTTAGGCTTCGAGCTTTCCACTCCGAATGCTCACCTGAGCACGCCCTCTGCCATCAAATCGTCATATTCTTTATCTGGGAAGCCAAGTATCTTCTTGCACACATATTCGTTATGTTCCCCCAGGCAAGGACCGGGCCTTGTGAGTTCACAGGGGGTTTTGGACAGTCGAAACGGAGGGGTTTCATAATGATGCTTTCCAATCTCCTTGTGTTCGAGCTCGCGGAAAAAGCGACGGTGCGCAAGTTGGGGGTCATGTTCTAATAGATCTTTACCTGTTTGTGCAACACCCGCAGCGATGCCAACTTGCTGCAGCATGTTCATCAGTTTTTCGGCAGGTTGATCCGCCGTCCACGCTGAGATGAGGCGGTCGATCTCATTCTCGTTTTCTTGTCTTTGTTGAAAAGAAGCAAATCGAGGGACCGCTGCAAGTTCGGGTCTGCCCATCACCCGGCAAAGCTTTTTCCATTCCTCATCGCTAAAGATGGCAATCGCGCACCATCGGTCCTCACCTTGACAACGGTAGACCCCATGCGGAGCACCCCGAGAAGAACGATTTCCCCTTCTCGTGGTCACTCGGTGATTCATCGCGTACTCCAACAAAATAGGAGATATAAAATTCAGTGCTGTTTCGAACTGGGAAATGTCTATGTGTGTCCCCTTCCCTGTCCGACGTTGGCGGATCAGGGCAGCCATGATGGCCGCGACGCCCACATGTGGAATAGTGGTATCCGTATAGGGGCCATAAGGCCCTGTCGGGTCTCTGTCCGGCCAGCCGGTCAAGTGTGTGAACCCGGCAAGAGAGACCAGTTGAGTACCATAAGCACCAATTCTTGCACGAGGCCCCGTCTGCCCCATTTGAGAGGTGCTGAACATGATGATCTCCGGTTTTATTTTCACCAGATCTTCATAAGAAAGACCCCATTTTGCCATGACTCCGGGTGAGAAATTTTCAGCGACGACATCCGCCCAATGAATGAGTTTCTGTAACACCTCCTTTGCCCGGGGATGATTCATATCCAAGCTTAGCCCATATTTATTGTTATTCAAGCACGCATTGTAGGCACTGCGATTAAGACCCGGTTGCCTATTTCGGTACGGGGGAAGAACCCTTAGCAGCTCAGGCCGTGTCGCGGATTCAACGTGAATGACTTCAGCACCATGGTCAGCCAAAAATTTAACCGTCAATGGACCGGCTACCGACCAGGTGAAGTCAGCTACTCTCAACCCTGTAAGCGCATTCCCCGTCATCGTCTTCTAAATAACGCCAGCTTGTCTTAAACTTCTTAATTCATCATCAGATATTCCCAACTCGGCGCTATAGACCTCCTCGTTATGTTCTCCGATCAGCGACGGCCGGTGGATATTTTGTCTCTCTCCCGAAAAGACAAAGGGTGAACCTGGGAAAAATGTGATTTCCCCAAACTCCGGGTGAACGACATTGCTCCAGAAACCACGTGCCATTAACTGAGGATCTTCTTGAATCTCCTTTGCCCCATATACCGGATAAAGCATTATGCCTCGCTCAATCGCACCCTGGTATAACTCATCCATCGTATGCTTCTCGAAGAAGCGGGCGATGGAGTCTTCAACCCGGTTGAATTGTTCCTGCGAGGCACTAGAAAGGTCGAACTCCTCCCACCGGATGGCACTCAGAGATTCATCTCTTATCCCTTCCTGTTCCATCCAACGTACAAGTTTAGCATTACTCTGTGCACCTCCTGTCGTAGCATAAATTGGAAAGTTGACATAGCCGTCTTTGCAGCGCCAGATGAGCCTCTGATTTGCAGCAGTGCTCAGCCCCGTACGAAAGACCCCTGACCTCTTCAGAATAATGCCACAGACGTCCCAGAATTGAACGACGTTCATCAACGTATGTGCCACCGCTTCCTGTATGGACACATCAATCCACTGGCCCTCCCCGTTCAGCTCCCGGTGATAAAGCGCGATGAGGGTCGCTGCGGCAGCCGCTGCTCCTCCATGGAGATAGGACTGGGGGGAACTCACTTGCACCGGTGCGCGATCCGGGTCGCCGCTGACATAGGCCATGCCTCCGAGACACCAGAGGGTAAGGTCACTTGCTTTAAAATCACGGTAGGGACCGCTTTGTCCGAATGGGGTAATCGATGTCATCACCAAACTCGGATTGGTATTGGAAATTTCTTCATGGCCCAACCCGAGACTGGCCATGTACCCCGGTGAGAAGGATTCGATCACAACATCAGCCTTTTGAGCGAGCCTTTTGAAAATCTCCTTTCCAGCGGTGCTCTCGAAGTCTAATGTGATACTGCGCTTATTTGCGTTGTAGGCGAGCCAGAATAAGCGCTCCTGCTGGTCGGAAGTCTTGTGATTGAAAGAGCCAGCCTTTCGAGTTGGATCATCACCGGGTTTCGTTACCCGAATGACGTCACATCCTAAATCCCCTAAAATCCTGCCACAAAAAAATCCCTTCTCGTCGCACAGGTCCAATACGCGATAAGGCATCATCCATCCATTCTGCAACATTATCGATTCCAGCCAGTTACTCTCTAAAATACGACTGCTCCCTTAGTTTATTCTGCTTTCACTGAACAAATCAAGCTAAGTTTAACCCAAGAACCTTGCGAAATCCTCGAAGTTGCTTTATCCTGAACAGACTCCTTTCTGAGTAAAGAACCTTGCCCACAGGGCGGGGCTTTAAACCATAAATTCTCTAAACCGGAAGCCGAGATCCCGAAACAAGTTCGGGATGACAAAAAGACTAGAACCGACCCACCATGTCATGCTGAACTCGATTCAGCATTTGGTTTGCTTTTCTCTGCTTTCGGCAGACACACCTTTCATCCCCGTCCACAGGGCGGGGTTTTCAGGTGCGGTTTTAATAAAGCAGAAACTTGTATTCCCGCTATGGGGATTATATGATTAACCTTGTAACTTTCATTACGGATTAGATTTGAGCAACCGAAAGGTTACGACTGAAGAGAAAGATATACGTTCTACCGAACTAATCCGAAAAAGGATGTGAGATGGCGGAAAGGGACCCCATTGACTTGATCAGAGATCAGTTGAATCGGGCGGAGGCCTTGACAGGCCTTGACGGTGAACACGAGAATTTAAAGCGCTGGCAGTCCGAAACCAAAACGATCCTGGAAAAGATCTTCGGATCTAAGTCGATTCATTATCAAAGTTTTCTGGCTCTTCGATTCCGGGAGATGAGCGTCAAGGCCTTTGCTTCGGCTGAGATCGATAAGATCAATGCGGCTCGTTATAAGAAGGACCTCGACCACTCCAAAAATGTTCTTCAGTCAGCCATCAAAGAGTTGACGCTCGATCGAACTCTCTTCAAAAAGATTCAGACCACCCCCAAGACTGTGGAGGTCACGATCAAGGGTGAATATTTTATCTCCTCTGCGATCCAGGAGCCCGATTTGATTCAGGCGATCCAGAGCGCCTTTGAAGAAAGCGGCCTGAGTCCCATTACGGATATAGAGGATTCCCGAAAAAGAGAATCTCTTCAGCAGCGAATCGACCAGATCAAACGTGCCAGATTCGGGATTTATGACCTCTCCGCTCCCGAAAAAACGGATACCTACTTCGAACTCGGTGCGGCTCTGGCTTTGGGGAAAGAGGCGATCATCATCTATAAGAAAGGCTTCTCCCTCCCGGAGATGATGAAGCAACTGAATCGAATCGAATATGAAAATGTCTCTGATCTTGCCGAGAAATTGAAAAAAATAGTTCATCCCTGAGGAAACGTTCTCAATGGATGCAGATCCGAAAGAAACCTTGAAGGTGATGTTCGATAAGGTCAACCGTGAAGACACCTTTTCCCAACGAGTTGGCGTGAAGCTGGTCGAACTTCTCCCTGGTTTCGCCCGCACCACCCTTGCCGTTACTGACGAGAGCATCAACATCTATAAGATGGCACATGGAGGAGCTATCTTTTCCATCGCTGATCAGGCCTGTGAGGCAGCAGGAAACAGTTACGGAGAACCAGCTGTCGCGCTCCAGCAAAATATTCACTTCCTGGCCGCTAGCAAATCGGGAGATCTCCTCGAAGCCACTGCAAAGGTGTCCCATCGATCCAAACGAATCGGCTTGATCGAATTCGACGTTAGGAATCAGGAAGGGCTTCTGATCGCCATCGGCCAACAGGTCATCTATTTCAAAAAGGGAACATGAGTAGAGGGTCGTGCCTGGATTTCGCGGACAGGTAGGCTTTCAAACCCTTAAAATGCGGATTTTTTACATTCTCTAATTATTCTCGGACATCACCAAATAGTAGCCCAAGGGGAGGGAATCTCATTAATTGATTGAGCAGTCAAAGGTTCCCGCTTTAAGGCTTTTCAAGCCCACCTGTCCGCTTTTTTATGATTCTCTAATATGGAAGTCTATGTACGCTCAAAGATGGCGGCGATGCCCAGGCCGCCTCCGCCGCAGATGCATTCCAAACCGTAACGGCTGTTCCGTCTCTTCATCTCGTGAACAAGTGTCACCAGGACCCGGGTTCCCGTACATGCAATCGGATGCCCCAGAGAGATACCAGACCCATTCACATTGATTCTTGGATAATCCTTTTCCGAAAGCTTCATCATCTTTAGATCTGCCAGGACTTGTGCGGCAAAAGCTTCCTGGATCTCGATCAAATCCATTTGATCAAGGCTTAAACCAGACTTCTTCAAAGCCTTCTCGACAGCCGCCGGCACTGTTAAATAAGTTCGGCAGGGGTCCGAACCCACCACGGCAAAGCCTCTGATGTAAGCCAATGGCTTGACCCCAAGTTTTTTCGCTGTCTCCTCAGAAGTCATCACGCAGGCCGCAGCCCCGTCATTTTCAGTCGATGAATTTCCAGCCGTACAAACCCCCCCGAGCACGGGTTTGAGTCTGGCTAATTGCTCCAGCGTCGTATCCGCCCGCGGATTTTCATCCCGGTCAACGACCATCTCACCCCCCTTGGGATTCGGGACAGCGACAGGAACAATCTCCTCTCGGAATTTTCCCGATTCGATGGCAGCGCAGGCTTTCTGATGGCTTTCGAAGGCCCATCGATCGCAGTCTTCTCGACGAATGCCCTCTTCCTTAGCAGCCGTTTCTGCCCAGGACATCATGGACGGCAGTATCCCGTACCTCTTCTCTGGTTGAGACATCACCCTGGCTCTCTGGATCCGATCATAAAAAGGAATCCCCCAGATTGAAAGATCTCCGTGTCCGCGGGGCATTCCTTTCTTGCCGCCGATTCCCCATTTGATCTCACCCGGGACGTAAAACTCAGCCGTGCTCATACTTTCAACCCCGCCTGCAACCACGACGTCCGCATTTCCGGATTGGATTGTCATCGCCCCAAAACAGATCACATCGAGCCCGGTACAGCAGCGACGGTCCACGGTGATTCCCGGGATGGAGTCAGGCCAGCCCGCGTTGAGAAGAGACATTCGGGCAATGTTCACATATTCACCGCTCTGGTAAGATTGCCCTAAAATCACTTCATCGACCTGCGCTGGTTCTAATCCAGCTCTCTTTAGAGCCTCATTCAAAACGAGAGCGCCTAAATCATACGCAGCTACCTCCTTCAACACACCCATGTATCTCCCGACTGGTGTCCTGACTCCGCTAAGTATCACAACTTTCTCCAAGGTTTTCTCCTTTCTCCATCCGGCTTCTCTCATCCACCTGCATCTACTCATATTTCACTCAAGACTTTTTGTCAACTCAATCTTGAGATATTCCCTTTGATTACACTGATCACGGACGATTACACAGATTAGAAACAGATTGAAAAGTAAAGAAAAATCTGTGTAATCCCCTTTGGAAATCGCTTAATCAAGACACTTGGAATGACCTTGACAGAATAGCCAAATTATGTTTAGTTTTGAAAACATACCCGCCTGAAAAGACTAATTTTACAGGAACGTGATTTGTGAATCTAAATCTGTCTGATAACCCCATTCCTGTCCAGCCGCCGCTGCTCGAGGTTAAGAACCTCTCACGGGACTTTGGGGGATTGCGAGCCCTTACGGCCGTGTCCTTTGGAATCCTGCCAGGAGAGATCGTAGGTGTGATCGGCCCTAACGGCGCGGGAAAGACGACCTTGTTCGCGCTCCTGAGTGGCTTCCTTACTCCAACCCATGGAGAAATGAAATTCATGGGATCGGCGATTGCCGGGATGCGACCGGATCGGCTCTGCCATCTCGGAATTGCGCGGACTTTCCAGGTGGTCCGTCCCTTCCTCGAGATGACCGTTTTTGAAAACGTAAAGGCAGCCGCTGTCTTCGGAAAGCCCAACCGCCCTCCTGCTGCGCAGACGAATCAAGAAGTAGACGAAATCCTTCAAAGTACTGGCCTCTCCTCTTTCACTCACCACATTTCCCATTCGCTGAGCCTACCGGAGCGGAAGCGGCTCGAAGTGGCCCGAACCCTGGCCACTCATCCCAAACTCCTTCTCCTCGACGAGGTCCTCGCAGGGCTCAACCCTCGGGAGGTTGAGGAAGCCATTCCTTTTATTCGCTCCCTCAATACGGAAAGAAAGATCACCATTCTCATGGTGGAGCATAACCTTCGCGCCATCATGGGGATTTGTCAACGAATCCTGGTGCTCAATTTTGGACAGCTTATCTTTGATGGGAGTCCCGAAGCTGCAGTTGAGAACCCGGAAGTCATTCGCGCCTACTTAGGGGAGAGAGAAGATGCTCAGGGTTGAAAGTCTCTCCGTTGGATATGGAGACGCACACGTCCTTGGAAATATCTCCTTTCAAGTCCAAGAAGGGAAGATGACCTGTATCCTCGGTCCGAACGGAGCTGGAAAAACAACCCTTCTCCGTTCAATCACAGGACTCATTCCTCCGACCTCCGGCAAGATATTGTTCCTGAATAAAGAAATCCAGGGCAAGAAGACTCATCAGATCGTGGGCCTGGGCATGACCATGATCCCAGAGGGCCGTCGCCTCTGGCCTCCTCTCTCCGTTCAAGAAAATCTAGAAATGGGCGCCTATACGATTTCCGAAAGGGCAACCGTTGAAAAAAGGCTGGATTGGGTTTTTTCCTTGTTCCCTCACCTGGCCGATCGCAAGGATCAACTCTGCGGGACGCTTTCCGGGGGCGAACAGCAGATGGTTTCAATCGGCCGTGGGTTAATGACGTTGCCGAAATTATTATTGATGGATGAACCCTCCCTCGGTCTTGCGCCTCTCGTCGTCCGTGAAATGTTCGATGCCATTAAAAAGATTGTTCATTCCGGTACCACCATATTGTTGGTAGAGCAGAACACTCAAGTGGCACTTTCAGCGGCCCATTACGGATATGTATTAGAAAGAGGAATGATCGTGCTGGAAGGAGAAGTCAACTTTCTGCGAGAGACTCCTCACATCAAGCGCGCCTATCTTGGCCTTTAGGCCTGTAGGGAACGCATATATGCGTTCCCTACCCTCACAATGACTAAGGAAGGAGGAAACAATGAAAAAATGGATCATGAAAGTTTCTCTGGTAGGGTGGCTGGTCATTTTTGGGTTGGGAACTGGCTGGGCTGCGCCCGTTATCAAACTGGGTGCCCATGCTCCTCAGACAGGGAGCTTAGCCAAACACGGGATGGAGCAGATGAAAGGAGTCCGGGTAGGAGCGGAGGAGTTTGAAAAAAAGCGCAACATCAAGGTTGACTTGCGTGTTTACGACGATGAAAGCGATCCCCAGAAGGCGGTCGCCGCCGTTGAAAAGCTTGCGGGCATGGACAAAGTCAATGCCATCGTGGGCGGATACGGATCCAATTTAGTGGGGCCGGCATCCGAAGCGGCAGAGCGATACGATACACCCTATTTAACAACCGGAGCGGTCGATACGAAACTCTCAGCAAAAAAATTTAAGAACTTTTTTCGTCTAAATTATATGCCGGGCTATGCAGCGGCTCAGTCAGGAGCCATTAAGGAACTCTTTGCAGCCAAGAAGGTCGGAGTTCTCTACAACAGCCTGTCCGCTACGACGGAGATCGCCGAGGTGGTCAGGGATCAGTTGATCAAAGCAGGTGTTGAGGTTCCCGTCTTCGAAAAGTTTGAAAAGGGGACGACCAACTACAAACCAATTTTGCTCAAGCTCAGGGATGCCGGGTGCGAAGTTCTTCTTGTAGAAGGATATTTTACGGATTACGTAGGTACGATTAAGGATGCAAAGATTCTCAACCTACCTGTCAAGGCATATATGGGCGCATGGGGCATTGGTACGCCTGATTTTGTCAGGGAGTTGGGCCCCATGAGTGAGTACATCTACGGCACGTCGATCTGGGAATTGGGGACTGCCCCAAAACAGGCGAAGGCTGAGGAAGCGGAGTTTGTCGCGATTTATAAGGCCAAATATAAGGAAGAGCCTTCCTATATCGCCATGCTTGGCTACCTCTCCGCAAAGTATATGCTTGAGGCCATTGTCCAGGGCGGCGGAAAATCCGGAGATTACAATCCGGAAAGGACGAGAACGACTCTCCGGGCGATGGATATCGTTGGTCCCTTAGGACGAGTTGCATTTGATGAGAAAGGTGATCCCAAGTATTTTACGGCCATATTGTTCCAGACACAGAAAGGGAATCAGGTCGTTGTCTATCCCAAGGACCGGGCCATGGGGACCGCTCAGTATCCTGCGGTTCCATGGGGTGGAAAATAGATTGAACCCGGCGCTATAGGAAAAGAGAATTAGAATTGCCTTC
>Ga0326726_10005094_pt1 | contig 11934 bp, 8 predicted proteins | sample MHFenrmetagenome_2_FD_207603 | JGI IMG/M metagenome (GOLD analysis project Ga0326726, IMG submission 207603) | Lab enriched peat soil microbial communities from Michigan Hollow, Ithaca, NY, United States - MHF15MN | ecosystem: Environmental > Terrestrial > Soil > Wetlands > Peat | place: USA...
GGCGGAAGCCGAAGCCGGAGGCGAAAGGTTCAGCCGGGAATTGGTCGAGATCTCCTACCCCCATATCCGCCGCCAGGTCTATTTCCCGGATAGCCGGTTCAAGGTCGTCAAGCTGGACATCAAAACGGACGGGAAGAGGATCGGCTACATCATGGGCGCGGGGGACGAGGTCCCCCGAGCCCTCCAGAGCCTCGGCTATGACGTCGTCGAGCTGAGCGATGAGATGCTCGAAAACGAGGATCTCTCCCCATTCGACACGATCATCACTGGGGTCAGGGCTTATAATACGCGGAATATCCTCAAGCTCGTGACGGAGAAGCTCCTCCAGTACGTCGACCGCGGCGGGACGCTCGTCGTCCAGTATAACGTGGCCTCCGGTTCGCTGCCCGAACGCATCGGTCCCTATCGCTTCACGATCGGCAGGGACCGGGTGAGTGTCGAGAGCGCTCCGATGGTCTTCCTAGCTCCCGGCCACCCGCTGCTGAACGTCCCCAACAAGATCACGCCGGACGATTTTAAGGGCTGGATCCAGGAGCGGGGCCTGTATTTCGCTTCCCAGTGGGACGAGAAATACGAGACGGTCCTGGCTTGCCACGATCCCGGCGAGCCCGATCGAGCGGGCGGTCTGCTTTACGGCCGGTATGGCAAGGGAATTTTTGTCTACACCGCCTACGCCTGGTTCCGGCAGCTGCCGGCCGGCGTTCCGGGCGCGTTCCGGTTTTTTGCCAATATCATCTCGGCGGGGAAAGCCACTGAAAAACCATCCGACAAAAGAGAATGAGGACGAGGAGGGGCGGCCTCCCTTCTTCTCATCGTGGGGCCGTCTGTACGCCGTCGTCCTGTTGAATCTGGCCCTCCAAATCCTGCTCTTCACCATGTTCACCCGGGCGTTCAAATAGATGACGGCTCCGACTCGGCCTATGCACCTTCCGGCGCTGGTCGAGGACTACCTCTATGACTTCGGCAAGGTGCGCGAGTTCTACAACGGCGACTTTCGGGAGCTTTCGGCTTTTAAGCGCCAAACCGAAAGAGTCCGGTCGCGCCAATTCGCCCGGGGAGACCTGGCCGCGATCCTGAGCGAACAAAACGGAGGTTACGGCTGCGGGCCAGAGACCTTGAGCGCGATCGGGAAGCTCGTCCGGGATGAGGCCTGCGTCGTGGTCACGGGTCAGCAGGTCGGGCTCTTTTCCGGGCCGCTCTATACGATCTACAAGGCGCTGACCGCGATCAAGCTCGCGGACAGTTTCAATCGTCGCGGTCTCGGGAGCTTCGTGCCCGTCTTTTGGCTGGCCTCCGACGATCACGACCTGGCGGAGATCGATCATATCGCCCTCATCGACAAGGACAACCGGCTCCGGGAGATCCGGTGTCCGACGCCTTCGCGCGAATCAAAGGTCCCTGTTTCGAATGTCCCCTTGCCTCCGGATATTGGCGATTGCCTCGAGCAACTCAAGGACTTGACCTTGGACACGGAATTCAAGGCGGACATCTTGAGCTCCCTGGGTGAAGCCTACCGGCCCGGCCGCTCCTACGTTGAAGCCTTCGGCCGCTGGATGACCCTTCTGTTCAAGTCGCGCGGCCTCGTCCTCATCGACGCCGGGGATCCCCGACTGAAAGAGATGGGGCGCGACATTTTTTATCGCGAGATCGCCGACGGGTCGCCGTCGACCCGGCAGGCTGTCGCCGCGTCGGAGCGGCTGCGCCAGGCCGGATATGAGCCCCAGATCCCCCTCCACGAGGGGATCCTCAACCAATTTTACGTGGAGCGGGAACGCCGGGCCATCCAATGGAAGGACGGCGCCTTCGACATCAAAGGCTTTCCGGCTGCGGTCGCGAAAGAGAGCCTCCTCGAGCTGGCCAAAAACAAACCCTCTCTTTTCAGCCCGAATGTCCTCTTGCGACCGCTCTATCAGGATGCCGTCTTGCCGACGGTGGCCTATGTCGGCGGTCCGTCCGAGATCGCTTATTTCGGCCAGCTGAAAGGCGTTTATGAGGCCTTTGGACTGCCGATGCCCGTGATCTATCCGCGGAAGGGCGTGACCATCGTCGAAAGGAAGATCGATCATATCCTGAAGAAGTACCATCTGAGCGTCCCGGACCTTTGGCGCAACGCGGCCGGGGCGATCGGGGACATCGCCAAGGAAGAGATCCCGGATGCCGTGGGCCAGGCCCTGCTTCTTGTCCGCGATCACCTCGAGAGGGACTATGCCCGCCTGAAGGCTGAGGTTCTGGCCTTCGACCCGGGCTTGATCGGATCCGTTGATCTGGCCAAAGGAAAGATGAACCAGCAGCTGGACTTCATGCAGAAGAAGGTCCAGCAGGCGGCCCGCAAGCGGAACGATATTGCGATTCAGCAGCTCCGCAAGGCCGTCGATAACGTCTTTCCCAATCAGCGTCCTCAGGAACGGGTCTTCAATATCGTGCCCTATCTGATCAAGTACGGCGCTCCGTTCGTCGATCAGCTCGACCGGGCCGTCGATATCGACGGGACGGATCATCAGCTTCTCGTGATGTGAAGGATTTCGCCTAGCAAGGAGTCGGCCATGGATTTGGACGCTTTGGCCTTTGGGGCCCACGCCGATGACGTGGAGCTCGGCTGCGGCGGCACGTTGATCAAGTTGGCGGGGCTGGGTCACGCAACGGGAGTCATCGTCCTGACCCGGGGTGAGCTGGCGACGCGGGGCAGCGCCGAGATCCGGGCCGCGGAATTTACGAACGCGGCCGGGATCATGGGCCTCGCCGTCCACCAGATGCTCGATATCCCCGACGGGCGGGTCGAGCGGACATGGGAGAACAAGCTCAAGATCATCGGCGTCCTGCGCGCCCACAGACCGAGGATCGTTTTCGCGCCCTATTGGGTCGACCGTCACCCGGACCACGAGGAGGCCTCGTGTCTTGTGCGCCAGGCGGCCTACCTCTCCGGATTGAAGAAGATCGAAACGGGCCAGCCGCCCTTCCGGCCTCATAAGGTCATCTATTACCAGACCAGGTTCGAATTCACTCCTTCCTTTATCGTCGATATCTCCGGCGTGCACGACATGAAGATGAGGGCCATCCGGGCTTATGGATCCCAATTCCACCGTCCGGGCCGGGCCGAACCCGGGAGCGAGGAGACGCTCATCGGCCGTCCCGAGTTCCTGGCCACCATCGAGACCCGGGACAGGCACTCCGGCGCCCAGATCGGCGTGATGTTCGGCGAGCCTTTTCTTGTCCGGGAGGCATTGAAATTGGATGACCCCGTCGGATTTTTCGGGCCCGAGTATCTTTGGACCATCCCATGAGGACCGGCATGAAGATCGGGATCGTCTGCTATCCGACCCACGGCGGCAGCGGCGTCGTGGCCTCGGAATTGGCCATCGGCCTGGCGAATAAAGGCCATGAGATGCATATCATCAGCTACGCCACGCCGTTCCGCCTGCGCACGTTCCACCGGAACATCTTTGTCCATGAGATCGAGGTCGCGACCTATCCGCTCTTCAAGTACCCCCCCTATGAGTTGAGCCTGGTCACCAAGCTCGTGGAGCTCGCGGAGACACGGGGTCTGGACCTCATCCACGCCCACTATGCCGTTCCCCACGCCTCCAGCGCCTACCTGGCCAAGCAGATCTTGAATGCGGGGCGCCTGAAAACGGTCACGACCCTCCACGGCACGGACATCACCCTGGTCGGCGCCGACCCGTCTTTTCAACGGGTCGTCAAGTTCGCCATCGAAAGATCTGACGGCGTGACGGCCGTTTCCCGCTATCTCATGAACCGGACGATCGAGGAATTCGACATCCGTCGCGAGATCCGGGTCATCCCCAATTTTGTCGACGTCCTCCGGCCGTCCCAGAATCGCGACTTGTGCTCGAGGGACGCGCTGGCCCCGAACGGGGAGAAGATCCTGATGCACGCCTCCAATTTCCGTCCGGTGAAACGGATCGCGGACGTCGTGCGCATTTTCGCCCGGGTCCGCGAACGCGTCCCGGCCAAGCTCATTCTCATCGGCGACGGGCCGGAGCGGCTTTTCATCCAGCAGCTGGTCAGGGAGCTGAAGCTCACATCCGACGTCCAGTTCATGGGCGAACAGGATCAGCTGGAGCCGCTGTTCCTCTGCGCTGACCTGTTCCTCCTGCCCAGCGAGCAGGAGAGCTTCGGGTTAACGGCCCTCGAAGCCATGAACTGCGGCGTCCCCGTGATCGCCACTTCGATCGGCGGCCTGCCCGAGGTCATCACGCACGGGGAGACGGGGTATCTGTTCCCCGTCGGCGACGTCGCGGACATGGCGGCCAGCGCCGTGGCCCTTCTCACCGACCCGGCCCAACACGGGCTCTTTAAAGCGCAGGCCCGAAAACGGGCCGAGCAATTCTTCAACGCCGACCAGATCATTCCTCTTTATGAGTCTTATTACGAAGAGGTCCTGAGCTCCTAACCGATGCATGCCCTGGACTGGATCGTCCTGACGTCGTTCCTCCTGTTTGTGGCCGTCTACGGCGTCTGGAAGACCCGGGGGAAACAGGACATGCCTGGCTATTTCCTGGCCAATAAATCGACCCCTTGGTACGGCGTCACGATCTCCATCATGGCCACCCAGGCCAGCGCCATCACGTTCCTGTCCATGCCCGGCCAGGCCTACGTCGACGGCATGCGGTTCGTCCAGTTCTATTTTGGATTGCCCATCGCCATGGTCATCCTCTCGATCACGGCCGTCCCGCTGTTCCATAAGCTCAAGGTGTATACGGCCTATGAATTCCTGGAGCAGAGGTTTGACCTGAAGAACCGGGCCCTGGGGAGCCTCCTCTTCCTCATCCAGAGGGGGCTCGCGGCCGGATTCACGATCCTGGCCCCGGCCCTGATCATCTCCGTCATCCTCGGCTGGGATTTCCGCCTGACGATATTCATGATCGGGGGCCTGGTCGTCCTCTATACGGCCGCGGGGGGGACGGAGGCCGTCAATAAGACGCATCTCCTGCAAATGGGGATCGTGACGGTGGGCATGGGCGCGGCGTTCTTCATGATCTTCCGCCGGCTGCCGCCCGACATTTCATTTTCGAGCGCCGTCCACCTGGCCGGAAAGCTGGGCAAGCTGAATGTCGTCAATTTCACCTTCAACTGGGCGGACCGATACAATTTCTGGTCGGGCCTCATTGGCGGGGCCTTCGTGGCCCTGTCGTACTTCGGGACGGACCAGTCCCAGGTCCAGCGCTACCTGGCCGGACGGTCCGTCGCCCAAAGCCGTATGGGGCTCCTCGCCAATGGCGTGGTCAAGGTCCCCATGCAGTTCGTCATCCTCTTCATCGGCGCCATGATCTTCGTTTTTTACCAGTTCGTGACGCCGCCGCTGTTCTTCAACCCGGTCGAAACGGCCCATGTCAAGAACGGGGCCTACGCGGAAGCCTATACGAAGCTCGAAGCGGACTATCGAGGCCTGAGCGGGGAGAAGCAGGACCAGCTCCGGCGGATGCTGGCGGCCATCGATCACAGCAATAAAGGGGACGAGGCCGAGGCGATGGAGAAGCTCCGGCTGGTGAGGGAATCGGAATCCGGCCTCCGGCGGGACGCCATCGGGCTGATCAAGAAGAACGATCCCCTGGCCGAGACGAATGATACGAACTACATCTTCCTGAGCTTCGTGACCCGCTATCTCCCGGTCGGACTCGTCGGGCTGATCCTGGCCGCCATCCTCTCGGCGTCGATGTCGGCGTCGTCCGCCGAGCTCAGCGCCCTGGCTTCCGTCACCGTGATCGACATCTACAAGCGTCTTATCCGGCGCAACGCCCCGGAGCGGCACTATGTCCGTGTGTCGAAGGCGGCCACGGTCTTTTGGGGGCTCTACGCTATCGCCTTCGCCCAGTTCGCGAACCACCTTGGCTCATTGATCGAAGCCGTGAACATCATGGGGTCCCTGTTCTACGGGACGATCCTCGGCATATTCCTCATCGCTTTCTATTTCAAGAGGATCGGGGGAAACGCGACCTTCATCGCCGCGGTCATCGCCGAGCTCACCGTTCTGGCCTGCTACTTCTTCACGAAGATCCCCTATCTCTGGTTCAATGTCATCGGGTGTGCCCTTCTGGTCATCCTGGCCAACATCATGAATCCGATTTGGCCGGGGAGGAGGATGGGATCGCCCGAACCGGCCCGTTCCGCCTGACCCGCCCGCTTCCTTTTCTTGACTCCTGTCATCGGCTGGCAATAAAATCATCCCTTCAGGAGGAGGATTGATCTTGGATGTTCTTCGGTTCACAGGGAGAGTGAAGGATAGCTATCGCGGCCAACATCCTAGCATTCGTGTCGGTCATCCTCGGGGTCGTATTCTCCATGATGATCGTCCATGAGGTCTCCAAGCGAGGGGTCAAGATCGATCTCTTCCGGCTCAAGCTGCACATCATCAAGCATATGGATCAGTATAAGCATTTGACCCGGGAGGAGACAGGAAAGGTCGGGCCCCTGTATTATCTTTGTATTGGCTCCTATATCATGGCCTTGGTCTTCGGGATCATATATCTGATCTTGCTGGGCATATGGGCTCCGGATCGCATTCCTAAGCGGTGTGTCTCCTGTTCGAGTCAGGCAAGGTACTCCTCAGACCCTTGCCGAGATTGACTTCCCGCCCAATCCGCCGTTAACCTTAGGCCTGCAACATGCGGATCGACAGGTCTTTTACATCTTCGTTGTGGCTGGCCTTCCGCAGCGTATTATGGATGCTGCTCCTGCCCGGCGTCTTCGCTGGCTATGTACCGTGGCGGTTCTTCGGGCTTTCGCTGGTGCACCTCGACTTCGATAAACCGGCTCAGCTTCTGGGCCTCCTGTGCCTGGGCGCTGGCGTCGGGCTCCTCGCGACATGTGTTTGGGAGTTTGCACGTTCCGGACGAGGCACCCTGGCCCCGATGGACCCACCACGGAAGCTCGTCGTTCGGGGTCTCTATCGCTACGTGCGCAATCCGATGTATCTCAGCGTCACACTGATCGTGCTCGGCGAAGCTTTGATCGCCCAGTCATGGCCCCTCCTCCTTTATTGGGCAGTCTGGTTCGTGGCCGCCAACCTTTTCGTCATCGGTTATGAGGAGCCCAGCCTCCGTCGGCGTTTTGGTGGCTCGTACGAGGAATACGTTCAACGCGTTGGGCGGTGGCTTCCGAGGTTTCGGCCGCGCTCAGCCCGGAGCTGAGCCTGACCGTCATCAATATCTAGTTCTGATGACTACTTCTTATGAAATCCCCTAAACCGCGTCAAGAGCCTGGAGGGCCTCATCCCCGAGAGTGCCCGGCCGCCGCCGAGGGGCCCAAAGGAAAGCCTTCGGCCTGACGACTCCGTCAGCTTAGATCGGCCGGCAGGCCAAAGTTCTTGGCGGGATGCGGGTCCGATGCCGCCGTTCCGCGGCTTCGCTCGAGGATGGCCGTCACCAAAGACCGTTCTTTCCAGAGCACGCAGCCGCCCCCCGTTTCCCGTGCTAATTCCGGCCTGCCGCGGAGAACCTCCAGGAATTTCGATCGCAGGGCCTCCTGGAGCGGGAGATGCCTGACGTTGACATCGGAGAACGGGGCGAACGGGCACGGCTCGAGATCTCCCTTCGGGTTGATGTGGACGAACCCGCGCCCCGCCGCCAGGCATCCGCCGACCTCGTCCTCGTCCCAGGGGACGGCGATGAAGAGGGCCGGGAAGGCGGCCCGAAACGCAGGCAGGAGCTCGCGCATCCGGGCCCTCTGCTCCCCGGTCAGGACCCAACCGTCGGTGCCTTCGGCCGTCGGAGTAAATTCCAGGTAGAGGAAAAACTTGCAGCCGGCATCGACGAGGCTTTTCGTGTAGGTGTGAGAGGCGATGGTCGTGAAATGCTGTCGGGTGAGAGTCAGGGACGCGCCGAAAAAGATCCGGCGGCGACGGAGTTCGCCGAGAAGCGCCAACAGCCGGACGTAGGTCCCCGGGCCGCGCCTTTCGTCGGTCATGGCCCGGTCGCCTTCGAAACTGACGAGCGGGACGATGTTCCGGTGGCGGCGGAGCGTCCGCATCCAGGCCTCGTCCAGGAGCAGGCCGTTGGTGAAAACGAAGAATATGATCTCGGGGAAATCGGCCATGATTCCGGCCAGCTCGGGCCTCAGGAGCGGCTCCCCGCCGGCGATGACGAAAAACGAAACACCAAGATCTCGCGCTTCCTCGACGACCCGCCGCAGCGAGTCGGCTTCGAGCTCGCCGCCTGTCGGGGCGCGGAAGGACTGTGCGTAGCAGCCCGCGCAGGCCAGATTACAGCGGTCGGTGACGCTGAAGATGACGATGGGCGGAACGGTCGTCCCCTGGGTCTTCAGCATCGCCCGGCGCCGGGCCGACCTTCTCAACCGGAATAGGACCCGGACAAACGGAATCGCCTGGCGGAAATCGCTCAGAGCGACGCGAACGCCGTCCTTGAAAAACGCCTTGAGAGCTCCGTTCAACTGACGCGGGGAGGAATTCGATTCAGTCATCCGTCCTGTCCCCTGAAAAATAGAAGATCGGCAACCTCTTCTCATCATACGATCCCAGCCGGCATTGGTTCAGTTGATCGGTGCGGTTTTTCGCGACCGCCCCCCTCAACAAGGATGGGCGTTGGCGCGCCGTCTTCAAAGGGATGGGGGAGCTATGCAGGGCCTTATGTGTCACACCGAACGACGCAGGGGACCTGGAGACCCTTTCGCCGGAGAGCAGGTCATTTCTTGACAAGTTCTTGACACTTCTCTAACAACTCCCCGCTTTCCCGCCCCTATAGTGACATGTGAATCATGGGGAAAATGGACATGACCGAACGTAGGACTCACGTCATCCTTAATCCGGCTTCGTCCGCGGGAAGGACGGGTCGCCGCCAAGCGGAAATACTCGCCGCTATTGAGCGCCACCTCGGTCAAGAATTCTCGCTCTTCGTGACGAAGCGGCCGAACGAAGCGACCTCTTCCGCCCGGGATGCCTCTCTCCGGGGGGCCGAGCTCATCATCGCCGTCGGTGGCGACGGGACGATTCAAGAGGTCGTCAACGGCTTGATGGAGGCGGGAAGCCGCCTGAATCGGCGTCTCCAGCTGGGGATCATCAACGCCGGAACGGGTCACGGGTTCGCCCAAAGCCTCGGGCTGCCGGAGGGTTTCGATGACCAGTGCGCCGCGATCGCCCTCGGAACCGTCCGCCGGGTCGATATCGGCCGGGCCTTCTATACGAACGGCCGCGGCCAGCGCATCGAGCGTTACTTCATCAACGAATGCCAAGCCGGGATCGGCGGCCGGGTCGTAGAGAAGGTCCAATCCGGCCATAAGAAACTCGGCGGCTTTCTCGGGTTCGGATTGGCGACGCTCACGGCCGCCCTGAGCTACCCCAATCGCTCCATCACGTATTCCGTCGATGACGGCCCGGAAGTTGAGGGGAAATTTCTCGGGATCGTGGCGGCCAACGGCAGCGTCATGGCCGGAGGCATGAGACTCGCCCCCCAAGCGACGGTCGTGGACGGCCGGCTGGATATCCTTTTCATGCACGGACAAACTCTTGCCGAACGACTGCGGAATTTCCCGAAGATCTACTCGGGGAGGCATCTCGAATCGCCGAAGTTCAGCTGTCTTCGCGGCCAAAGCATTTCCCTGGCCTCGGAGGAGTCGGTTTCCTTTGAAGCCGATGGCGAAATGTTCGGATATCTGCCCTGCAGGATCGAGGTCCTTCCCTCGGCCTTGGAGCTGAGGACCGGCGTCCCGGTGACAGGATAGGCCATGACGGACCTGCGCATGAAGATCCAGAAATTCGAGTTCGAATTCCGCATCTTCATCTCATTCGGCCTGGTCATCCTCATCAGCGCCCTCTCGTTCTCGGTTTTTGCCGACCTTCCCGACAATTCTGTCGCGCTCGGCGGACTCCTCGGGATCCCCGCGTCGAGATCGCGCGCGCTGGGCTACCTCGCGGCCGCGCTTTTCATGGCCGTGGCCTCCGTTCTCCGGATCTGGTCAGGGAGCGTTCTGACATCGAGGCGGATGATGTCTTTTAAGGTCAAGACCGACGCGCTTCTTTCCTCCGGCCCTTATCGGCTCGTCCGGAATCCGATCTATCTCGCCGACCTCGTTGCCTTCACCGGATTCGCGCTTTGCCTTCCGCCAATAGGGCTCTTGCTTCCGGTCCTTCTGTTCCTGCACTACACGCAGCTCATCGGCTATGAAGAGATCTCTCTTCGGAAGGAATTCGGGCGGGACTACGCGATCTACCAGAGGCGCGTGCCCCGCCTGCTCCCGGGCGTCGGCGGTCTCAAGAGCCTCGGGGCCGCCCTCAAAGAGATCACGGTGACGCGGGACGGGATCCGGCATAACGCCCTTTACCTTCTTTTCATCCCCGGCTTCGTCCTGGCGGCGGCCACGGGCAGGCTCGTCTGGGCCGTGGCGGTCGGTCTGCCGGCCGTCGTGGATTGGGCGATCGTTCACACAAAGATCGGGGTCGTCAAGGATGGGACGAAACCGGCCGTCAAGACGAAGATGTTCAAGGACGTCCTTTACGCCAATTGCTGGGAAGATCCGCAGCTCGACCGGGCGGCCTTGGGGATCGATAAGGACGACATCGTTCTTTCGATCACCTCGGGCGGCTGCAACCTCCTGGCCTTCCTTCTCGACGATCCCCGCAAGGTCATCGCCCTCGACGTCAACCCTCATCAGGGCCATCTGCTCGAGCTCAAGATGGCGGCCTTCCGGATGCTGTCCTACCGTCGCAATCTCGAGTTCTTCGGCGTCCGGCCTTGCTCGACGCGCGTCGCCTGCTATCGCCAAAGGCTTCGTCCGTGTCTGTCGAGCGACGCGGCCACGTTCTGGGACGGCCACCAAAGGAAGATCGCCAGGGGGATCATCCACGCCGGGCGCTATGAGCGGTATATGCGCCTTCTCCGGAAGACCGTCGTCGCGGGGTCCGGAAAGAGGCGACTCATTAAAAGGATGTTCGAGGCCGACGGCCCGGCCGCGAGAGAGAAGCTTTACCGCGAGAAGTGGCAGGGCGTCTGGTGGAAGTTCCTGACGGGCGTCATGCTCAGCCGACGGCTCAATGCGCTGCTTTTCGACAAGGCCTTCTTCGCTTATCTCGACCGCGACTTTTCATTCGGCCGCCATTTCGCCGCCAAGGCCGAGCGGGCCCTCGTCCACCTGCCGATGAAAGAGAATTACTTCCTCTCCTATATCCTCCTCGGCAGGTTCTACGACGAGGCTTTTCTGCCGGTCTACCTGCGTCGCGAGAACTTCTCGGCGATCCGGGACCGCTTGGACCGCGTGGAGATCGTCACGGACAGCTGTGAGGATTTTTTCGCCAAGCTCGAAGACTCGTCGATCTCCAAATTCAACTTCTCCAACATCTTCGAATGGATGTCCCCGGCGGCCTTCGAAAACCTGCTTCGGGAAACCGTCCGTGTCGCCAGGGACAGGGCCGTTCTCACGTACCGCAATCTCCTGGTGTTCCGGGAACGGCCTCCGTCACTTGGCGGGAATATCCGGTCCCGGCAAGACCTGGCCAAGGCGCTCCTAGGGACCGACCTCTCTTTCATCTACGACAACTATGTCGTCGAGCAGGTCGAAAAGGGCTAGAGCCATGCCGTATTCCGTTGCCCACGTCTCGGATAAGAAGAGACTCGACGAATTTCTTCGGCTGCCGTTCGCGATCTATCGCGGTGATCCGCTTTGGGTGCCGCCGGTCATCGGCCAGGTTCGGAGGATGCTCGATCCGGAGCGCAACCCTTATTTTGCGAACGCGACGCTTCGCCTGTTCGTGGGCTATCGAAACGGGACGCCCGTCGCCCGGACGGCGGTCATCATTAACAGCGCCCATCAAAGGACATTCGGCGTCCGCTCGGCCTTCTTTGGTTTTTTTGAATCGACGCACGACACCGACGCCGCCCGGCGCCTCTTCGGCGAGGCCGAGGCATATTGCCGGGCCAGAAGCGTCGAGGTCCTCGAAGGGCCGTTCAATCCCCATCACTATGCCGA
>Ga0326726_10005095_pt1 | contig 11934 bp, 9 predicted proteins | sample MHFenrmetagenome_2_FD_207603 | JGI IMG/M metagenome (GOLD analysis project Ga0326726, IMG submission 207603) | Lab enriched peat soil microbial communities from Michigan Hollow, Ithaca, NY, United States - MHF15MN | ecosystem: Environmental > Terrestrial > Soil > Wetlands > Peat | place: USA...
TCGCCGGCCTGGACAAGATGGTCGCGCGTGTCCCGCCCGTGGTGCCGGAGGCGACGAACGAGGCGGCAGTGTTCTCGTTCAACTGGTTGTCGGCCACCGGTACGGCGATTCTCCTCGCGGCGATCATCGCCGGCATGGCGCTCCGCTATTCGGCCGCCGATCTCGTTCGACGCTATCTGGCGACGATTCGCGTCGTGTGGCGATCGTTGGTCACGATCGCGGCGATGCTCGCCCTCGGCTACACGACGCGGTATTCGGGTGAAGACGCCATTCTCGGACTCGCATTCGCGCACACAGGCGTCGCCTATCCGTTCTTTGCGGCGATGCTCGGGTGGCTCGGCGTCGCGCTTACCGGGAGCGACACATCGTCGAACGTCCTGTTCGGGAGCCTGCAGAAAATCACCGCGACCCGCCTGTCGCTCGATCCGGTGCTGATGGCGGCGGCGAACAGTTCGGGCGGTGTGATGGGGAAGATGATCGACGCTCAGAGCATCGTCGTGGCGAGCACGGCCACCGGCTGGACCGGCCACGAGTGGCGGATCCTCCGCTTCGTGTTCTTCCACAGCCTGGCGCTGGCGTCGCTCGTCGGCGTGCTCGTACTGCTGCAGCAGTATGTGTTTACGGGGATGCTGATCAGGTAGACGGGTAGACGGTGGACGGGTGAACAGGTGGACAGCGAGACGACGAAACGACGAGAACAGCAACAACGAACCCGTCGAGGCGCGCCGGAACTTTTCGGCGGCGCCCTCCGTAGGATTTCGCACGGCGCTGCACGCTGTGCGTCGTGAGGGAAACGCTTTCCGGCGCTCGGGTGTCAAAGCTCTCGAGTGTCTGAAAGCAGAGAGCGCGACGCCGCGCTCCACGGTCTCGGTTCGGTTGGTGGCAATGAGCTCCCTGTCGTTACTCGTCGATCCCTACGCAGATACGCTCGAGATGCCCACGTCGGCATCGCTCGTGGCGTCGCGACGTTGGGAACGCGATCAGATTGCCGACCTCCTCGGCGCGCAATTCCAAGTCGTGCGCGAGCTCGGGCGCGGCGGCATGGGCGTGGTCTTTCTTGCGCGCGACATCGCGCTCCACCGACTGGTCGCGATCAAGGCGCTGCGCTACGAATTCACCTCGTCGGAAGAGCACCGCGAGCGGTTTCGTCGCGAGGCGCGCCTGACCGCGCGACTCAGCCATCCGGGCATCGTGTCGGTGTACGGGTTTGGTGAAGCCGGCGATCTCGTCTACATCGTGATGAAGTACGTGCATGGCGAGTCGCTCGCCGAGCGAATGCGGCGCGACGGCCGGATTCAGCCGGACGAGGTGCGCCGACTGCTGCGAGATCTCGCGCTGGCGCTCGACTCGGCGCATCGCGACGGCGTGATTCATCGCGACCTGAAGGCCGAGAACATTCTCATCGAGCGCGGGACGGGACGCGCGATGCTCACCGATTTCGGCGTCGCGCTCGTGCGATCCCTCGATCCGGTTCGCGGCGAGGTGTCGCGCGCGTTTGGCACGCCGCACTACATGTCGCCCGAGCAGGCCGTCGGCGAGCTGGCGCTCGACGGACGGAGCGATCTCTACTCGCTGGGCGTGCTCGGGTACTACATGCTGTCCGGCAGGCTGCCGTTCGACGCCCCGACGTTCGAGGCGTTGGCGGCGAAGCACATCGGCGAAGCGCACGTCCCGCTGGGGTCGATCGTTTCGGACGCGCCGGCATCGCTCTGCGACGCGATCGATCGGGCGCTGGCGAAGGAACGGGATCTCCGCTGGCGGGACGGACGAGCGATGGCCGCCGCGCTGGCGACGACGACGTCGTCGCGCCGATGGTTCCACGCCGCGCGCCTGCGCGCCGCGGCGCTGTTTCGAAGTCGTCTTGCCGCCGAGCTGGCCCTGCTCGGGACGGCGCTGAGAACCGCGATTCGGTGGACGCTGACTTGATACGCTCCGCCTGCTGACTTACCGACGGCCCGTCCTTGTGGCGGGCCGTCGTGTTTTGAGAGTCGACAGTCGGCAGGATAGGGCCAGGGGGTATATTACCGCATGGCCGATCCCGCCTCGATCACGATTCCCGTCACCGGCATGACCTGCGCGGCGTGTCAGGCGCGCGTGCAGCGAGCGTTGGCGAAGACGCCGGGAGTCAGTGAGGCCGCGGTCAATCTGATGATGAACAACGCGGCGGTGACGTACGATCCGGCGATCGCGTCACCCGAACGACTCGTCGACGCGATCCGCGCGACGGGCTATGGCGCCGACATTCCCGTCGTGGCGCCGAGCGTGCGGCGAGCGCAGATCGAGCAGGACGAGACGCGGCGCGATGAGTTCCACGATCTGCGCGCCAAGGCAGCGTTCGCGTTCGTCGTCGGCGCCGTAGGGATGGGGGCGTCGATGTCGGGGTCGGGGATGTCCGCGATGAGCGCGACCGGCGGCGCCGCGCCGACCGCGTGGTGGCTGATGCTCGTCGCGACGCTCGCCGTGATGGCGTGGGCAGGCCGGGACTTCTACTCGCGAGCGTGGGCCGCGTTCCGACACGGCTCCGCCGACATGAATACGCTGATCAGCGTCGGGACCGGCGCCGCCTTCCTCTTTTCGGTCGTCGCGACGGCGAGTCCGGCGCTGCTCGCGCGTAACGGCGTGCAGCCGGAGGTCTACTACGAGGCCGTGGTCTTCATTCTCGCGTTCGTGCTCGCCGGCCGCGCCATGGAGGCGCGCGCCAAGGGACAGACGACGTCGGCGCTGCGCCGGCTCGTCGACCTGCAGCCGCCGCATGCGCGAGTGATGCGAGACGGCACCGAGCACGACGTCGCGATCGAGCTCGTTCTCCAGGGCGATCTGGTCGTCGTGCGGCCGGGCGAGCGCGTGCCCGTGGACGGTGAAATCGTCGAGGGAACGAGCGCGGTCGACGAATCGATGCTCACCGGCGAATCGCTACCCGTGAGCAAGACCGCCGGCGCTCGCGTCTTCGGCGGCACCATCAACGGCGGTGGCGCGCTCCTCACCCGCGCGACTTCGCTCGGCGAAGACAGCGCGCTCGCCAGGATCGTGAAGCTGATGCGCGAAGCGCAGGCGACGCGCGCGCCGATTCAGAGTCTCGCCGACCGCGTGAGCGCCGTGTTCGTACCTGTGGTGCTCGTCGTCGCAGTCGTGACGCTCGCCGCGTGGCTCGTCGCCGGCGGTCGGGCGCACGCCGCGCAAGCGATCGCGGCGAGCGTGTCGGTGCTGATCATCGCCTGCCCATGCGCGATGGGGCTCGCCGTGCCAACGGCCGTCATGGTCGCGACGGGGAAGGGCGCGGAGCGCGGAGTGTTGATCAAGGGAGGTCGCGCTTTGGAGCGCGCGGGGAGCGTCGACGTCGTGCTCCTCGACAAGACCGGCACCGTGACGACGGGCCGGCCGGCCGTCACCGACGTCGTCGCCGCGCAGGGCGTGGATGACGCGACCCTTCTCGACGTCGCCGCCAGTGTGGAGCGCCTGTCCGAGCATCCGATCGCGCGAGCCATTGTCGAACGCGCGAACGAGCTGCACGTCGGGCGACGCGCAACGACCGGCTTTACCGCCGAACCAGGCCACGGAGCCCGCGCGCACGTCGACGGACAGGAAGTGCTCGTCGGGATTGCGGCATTCGTCAAAGAGGCCGGTGCGATTCCGCCGGACCTGTCGGCCGCGGCGGCGCGGCTCGCCGAGGCCGGCAAGACGCTCGCGTTCGTCGCGCGCGGCGGCCGCGTGCTCGGCGTGATCGCCGTCGCGGACCAGATCCGAGCCACGTCGAGAACCGCTATCGAACGATTGCGTGACCTCGGTCTCGACGTGGTCATGCTCACGGGTGACAACGAGCGAACGGCGCACAGTATCGCGCACGAGGCGGGCATCACGAACGTCTCGGCGAACCTTCTGCCGGCGGAGAAGACCGCCGAGGTCGAGCGGTTTCAGCGCGCCGGGAGCGGACATGTCGTCGCCATGGTCGGCGACGGAATCAACGACGCACCGGCGCTGGCGCGCGCCGACGTCGGCATCGCGATCGGGAGCGGCACCGACGTCGCCATCGACGCGAGCGAGGTCACGCTGATGCGACCGGACCTGGGCGGCGTCGCCGACGCGATCGCGCTCTCGCGGCGGACGATGCGCACGATCCGCGGGAATCTCTTCTGGGCGATGATCTACAACGTCATCGGAATTCCGATCGCCGCGGGTGTGCTCTTCCCGCGATTCGGCATCGTGCTGAATCCGGTGGTGGCCAGCGCGGCGATGGCGCTCAGCTCCGTGAGCGTCGTGGGAAACAGTCTTCGTCTGCAGAGGTGGACGCCGTGAAGCACGATCACACCGTGGCCGGCTGCGCGTGCGACGCGCATGCGTCAGGGCGCAAGGCAGTCGCCGTCGACCCCGACATCAAGGCGCGAAACCTCAAGCGACTGCGTCGCATCGAGGGCCAGGTGCGGGGTCTTCAGAAGATGGTCGAAGAAGATCGCTACTGCGCCGACGTCATGACGCAGATTTCGTCCGTGCACGAGGCGCTGCGCGGCGTCGGGCGGGAGCTGATGCGAAACCATCTGCGCCACTGCGCGACGTCGGCCATCCGGGCTGGCGCCGCGGAGGCCGAGTCGATGTACGACGAGCTGGTCGAGATGATGTACCGCCACGCGCGCTGAGGCGCGTCAGCCTCAGGCCGAGATCACGCGCAACGCGGCGTCCACGACGGCGTCAACGGTGATCCCGAGCTCTTTGTAGATGCGCTCGTACGGCGAACTCGCGCCGAACCGATGCAGGCCGATCGCCTCGCCGGACAGTCCGACCCAGCGATACCACGACATCGGTTGCGCGGCTTCGATTGCCACGCGCGGGACGCCGCTCGGCAGCACGGCGTTTTGATATTCGGCCGGCTGGCGCTCGAACAACTCCATCGACGGCATCGACACGACGCGCGCCGCGACGCCCCGACCGGTGAGCTGCTCCTGTGCCGCGAGGACGAGCTGCACTTCGGATCCGGACGACATGAGCACGACGCGCGGCTTGGCACCGCCCGGCGGGTCCGCGAGAACGTACGCGCCCTGCATGAGCCCCTCGGCCGCGCCGTACTTCGACCGGTCGATCAACGGAAGCTTCTGTCGCGTGAGCACGAGGGCGACCGGTCCGGCCGGAAGATCGACCGCAAGCTTCCACGCCACGGCCGTCTCGTTCGCATCGGCAGGACGTACGATCGTGAGACCGGGTATCGCGCGCAGCGACGAGAGATGCTCGATCGGCTGGTGCGTCGGACCATCTTCGCCGAGTCCGATCGAATCGTGCGTGTAGATGTAGATGAGGCGGGCGCCCATGAGCGCCGCGAGACGCACCGACGGACGCATGTAGTCCGAGAAGATGAGGAACGTGCCACCATACGGGAGCACGCCGCCGTGCAGCGCCATCCCGGTCATGATCGCCGCCATGCTGTGCTCGCGGATGCCGAAGTGCACATAGCGCGAGCCCGGCGACTCCGGGGTGAAGTTCTGCCACGCCTTCACGGACGTGTTGTTCGACGGCGTGAGGTCCGCCGAGCCGCCCACCAGTTCGGGGATTTCATCGGCGGTGGCGTTGAGCGCAGCGCCGAATGCGGCGCGCGTGGCGACGACGCCGTTTTCCGCGGTGAACGTGGGGAGCTTCGCGGCCCAGTTGGCGCGTCGCCGTCCTGCCAGCCGGCGTTCGAGCTCCGCCGCGTCCGTCGGATTCGCGTCGGCGTACGCCTTCCAGCGCGCGTTCCATTCGGCGTGGCAGCGCGCGCCGCGATCCTTCGCCTTCCGCCACTCTGCAAGCGACTCCGGGGGCACGAAGAAAGTGTCCTGAGTCGGCCAGCCGAGGTTTTTCTTGGTGATCGCGATATTCTCCTTGCCGAGCGCCTCGCCGTGCGCCTTCTCCGAATCCTGGCGCGGGCTGCCGTATCCGATATGCGAGCGCGTGATGATGAGCGTCGGGCGTTCGGTTTCGTTCTTGGCCTCGGCGATGGCGCCCTCGATTGCGTCGAGATCATTGACGTCGGCGATGTGGAGCACCTGCCAGCCGTAGCCCTCGAAGCGCTTGGCCGTGTCGTCGGTGAACGTCAGCTCGGTCTTGCCGTCGATCGTGATGTGGTTGTCGTCGTAGAAGCCGATCAGCTTGCTGAGCTTGAAGTGTCCGGCGAACGACGCGGCCTCGTGGGAGATTCCTTCCATGAGATCGCCGTCGCTGCAGATGAAGAACGTGTAGTGATCGAGGATCTCCTGTCCGGGCTTGTTGAAGGTGGCGGCGAGGTGTGCCTCGGCGACCGCCATGCCGACAGCGTTTCCGATGCCCTGGCCGAGCGGACCGGTGGTTGTCTCGACGCCGGGCGTGTGTCCGTGCTCAGGGTGTCCCGGCGTCTTGCTCCCCCACTGTCGGAACTGCTTGATGTCTTCGAGCGAGAGGTCGTACCCGGTCAGGAACAGGCACGAGTACAGCAGCATCGACGCGTGCCCGCAGGAGAGAATGAAGCGATCGCGGTTGGGCCATGACGGATCCGCCGGATCGAAGCGCATCGTGCGGGTGAACAGCACGTAACCGAGCGGCGCGAGCGCCATCGGGGTGCCCGGATGTCCGGAATCGGCTTGCTGCACGGCGTCCATGGACAGCGTCCGGACGGTATTGATGCAGAGGAGGTCCAGGTCGGTCGCGGGCATCGCGGATCGGTACGGGTTGATGAATGGCCGTGCAGAAGTTAGCTCACCGCAGGCGATGGGCGAAAAGCGGCGTTACCGGGCCCGGTAGGCGTCGTCTCCCCAACGGCGACGATGAACGAGACCACTTTCTCTTCCACTTCCTCCGCGTCGTCGAGCTATGGCGCGGTCGTGATCGGCGGCGGCTTCTACGGAGCGCGACTCGCATCGATGCTGCGGCGACGCGGCCTCCGCGTGCTGCTCGTCGAGCGCGAGGGATCGCTTCTGGCCCGAGCGTCGACGCGCAACCAGGCACGGGTGCACAACGGATACCACTATCCGCGGAGCATTCTGACGTCGATGCGCTCGCGGCTCAACTATCGTCGCTTTCTGGACGAATATCGCGACTGCGTGCACACGGGTTTCACGCACTACTACGCCATTGCACGCGGCATGTCGAAGGTCACGGCGCGTCAGTTCGCCGAATTCTGCCGCCGCATCGAGGCGCCGCTCGCCCCCGCGCCATCGCAGATAGCCAAGTTGTTCGACACGTCGCGGATCGAGGCCGTGTTCGAGGTCGAGGAGTGTGCGTTCGACGCGGGGGCGCTGGCGGCGCGCATGACGCGCGAGCTCGCGGACGCGGGCGTCGACGTGTTGCTCGAAACGGAGGCCGTGTCGGTTACCTCGACCCACGGCGGGGTCGAAGTCGCGCTCCGACACTCGCCCGATGCCGCCCGTCCATCTGTCCACCCGTCCACCCATCCACCCGTCAGCGCTGACCTGGCCTTCAACTGCACGTACTCTCGGCTCAACCATGTGCTCACGGCGTCCAGCGCGGAGCCGATCCCGGCGAAGCACGAGCTCACGGAGCTCGCGCTCGTGGAGCCGCCCGAAGAGCTGGGCGGCGCCGCGGTCACCGTGATGGACGGGCCGTTCTTTTCGCTCATGCCGTACCCGTCGCGCGGATTGTACACGCTGAGCCACGTTCGCTATACGCCGCACTACAATTGGCACGACCGGCCGAATCAACCGGTCGTCGACGTGCTCACGACGCGCGGAGCGACGCGCTTCGACCACATGGTGCGCGACGCGATGCGTTACCTTCCGGCGATGCGCGGGACGCGGTACGTCGACTCGCTCTGGGAGGTCAAGACCGTCATGCCGCGCAGCGAAAAGGACGACAGCCGTCCGATTTTGCTGCGCCGCTGCGCCGAGCACCCGGCCCTGATCACGGTGCTGGGTGCGAAGATCGACAGCGTGTACGACGTCGAAGACGCGTTGCTCGCGGCGCTCGATCAGCGGCCGGTGCCGCCCGTCCCACGTCCCAGCCCGACCGATGTCCGCCGACTTCCTGATTTCGATCGTCGCCCCGCTGGAAGGCGATAGCCCCGACGCCGTCGAGGCGTTCGTCGAGGAGACGGTCGCCGTGCTGGGCGGCCTGGCCGCGCACCACGAGATCGTACTCGTGGACGACGGCGCGCCGGAGGCGACAGTCGCGCGTGTGCGGACCCTGCTCGAACGGCACGACTTCCTGCGGTTCCTGCGGCTGTCGCGGCACTTCGGCGAGGAGACCGCGATCACGGCGGGACTCGACGTCGCCATCGGCGACTACGTCGTCGTCATGCTGCCGAGCATGGACCCGCCGGCGCTCATTCCGGATTTCATCGAACGGGCGCGGGGCGACACTGACGTCGTGTACGGCGTGCGGCTGCACCGAAAGAACGAGCCGTTCTGGTACCGAACCGGCGCGCGACTCTTCTATTGGTACATGAACGCGGTCGTGAAGATGGGAATTCCCGAGGATTCGACGCAGTTCCGCTGCATGAGCCGCCAGGTCGTGAACGCGCTGACGCAGATTCGCGGACCCGATCAGTATTTGCGAATGCTGACGTCGTACATCGGCTTCCGGAAACAGGCGTTGCCGTACGCGCCGATCACCCGCTCGGGCGGTGTGGCCTCCGTGCGACCGGGCGGCGACGCGCTGGATCTGGCGCGCGCGCTCATCATCGACTCGACCGCCCATCCGCTGCGTCTCGTCGTGTGGACCGGCGTCGCGCTCGCGCTCCTGAATCTCGTGCTCGTCGTGCTGCACTCCGCGGTCGGCGAGATCGCGGGCGCCGCGTTCCACGAAGCGGTCGTGTTCGTCGTCCTCGCGCTCGTGCTGGCGGCGATCGGCGAGTACGTCGGCAGCATTTCGCAGCGGCTGCGCGCCCGGCCGGCGTACTACGTGCGCGAGGAGCACACGAGCTCGGTGCTGCTGCGCGAAGAACGAAGGAACGTCGTCGGGAAGACGGCGGAGTGATTGCGCCGGCGCCCACTACCGTGACAGCGGCGGGCGTTCCGGAACACGAACGCCTCGTCTTCGCCGAAAAGCGCCATCGGTACTGCGTTGCCGTGTTCGTGATCAACGAGGGCGAGCGTGTGCGGAACCAGCTCGCCGCCATGGCCGCGTTCGCCGATCGAATCGACATCGTCGTCGCCGACGGCGGCAGCACGGACGGGTCGCTCGCGCCGGACTCGCTCGCCGGCTTTCGTCTGCGGGCGCTCCTCGTCAAGCGCGGGCCGGGTCGCCTGAGCGCGCAGATGCGCATGGCGATCGCCTTCGCCCTCGACGAAGGCTACGACGGGATGGTCGTGATCGACGGCAACGGCAAGGACGATCTCGGCGCGCTGCCGCGCATGATCGAGCTGCTCGACGCCGGCTACGACCACGTCCAGGGCTCTCGCTACGTGCCCGGCGGCTGGGGCGTGAACACCCCGCCGAGCCGCACGTGGGCCGTGCGGCTCATCCACGCGCCGCTGATCAGCCTGGCCGCCGGCACGCGCTACACCGATACGACGAACGGGTTTCGCGCATACAGCCGTCGCTTGCTGACGGATCCGCGCGTCGCGCCGCTGCGCGACGTATTCATGGGCTACGAGCTCCACTACTATCTCGCGATCCGCGCGGCGCGGCTCGGTTTTCGTGTGATCGAGACGCCCGTGACGCGTCGCTACCCCGCGAGCGGCGAGACGCCGACGAAGATCAGTCCGATCAAGGGGAACCTGCTCGTCCTTCGCACGCTGGCCGCGGCCGTGCTCGGGCGTTTCGACCCGTGACGCGCGCATGACTTCCCGAGAGACGGCGGCGCTCATCGGCCACACGGGGTTCGTGGGCGGCAATCTGCTCGCGCAACGCGCATTCGACGCGCGCTTCAATTCGGCCAACATCGACGAGATCGCCGGGCAGTCGTTCGATCTGATCGTCTGCGCCGGAGCGCCGGCGGAAAAATGGAAAGCCAACGCCGACGCCGATCGCGACCTGGCGAACATCGAGCGACTGGCGGGCGCCGTCACGCGCGCGGCCGCGCGGCGGTTCGTCCTGCTGTCCACCGTCGACGTCTTCAGCTCTCCGATCGCCGTGGACGAGGGGTCGCCGGTCTCGACGGCGGGACTCCACGCCTACGGCCGCAACCGCCGACTGCTCGAGGAGCGCATCGCGGCGCGCTTCGATACGACCATCGTGCGGCTCCCCGGGCTCTACGGACCGGGGCTCAAGAAGAACGTCATCTACGATTTTCTGCACGACAACGACGTGCACAAGATCGATTCGCGCGGCGTCTTTCAATTCTATGACACGACGCGACTCTGGCGCGATCTGGAAATCGCGGTGCGTCACCGCCTGCCGCTCGTGCATCTGCCGACCGAACCCGTCAGCGTCGCCGACGTCGTCCGCTCGGCGTTTGGCATCGAGTTCGACAATCGGGTCGCGGCGACCCCGGCCCGATATGACATGCGAACGCGGCACGCCGCGCTCTTTGGCGGCGAGGGCGGGTACGTCGAGAGCGCCCGTCGAGTGCTCGAGGGAATCGCCGCCTACGTCGCCCGCGAGCGAGCAAAAGCCCCGTGAAGCTCGCCGTGTCCAACATCGCCTGGGATCCCGCCGTCGACGCCGCGGCCGCGGCCGTGCTCGTTCGCGAAGGCGTGCGCGGCGTGGAGCTCGCGCCGACAAAGTGGCGCGACGCGCCGTTCGACGCGCCTGCCGCGGACGTGGCCGAGCTCCGCGCGCGATGGGAGGATCGCGGGCTCCCGATCATCTCGTTGCAGTCGCTCCTTTTCGGCCGGCCGGAACTTCAACTCTTCGCCGGAGTGCGCGAGCGCGCGGCGATGCTCGACCACCTGCGCAAGGTCGCCGACTTCGCGGCCGCGGTCGGCGCGCGATCGCTCGTGTTCGGGTCGCCGAAGAACCGCGTCCGTGGCACGCTGTCGACCGAGGCAGCGATGAGCATCGCGCGCGAGGCCTTTCGCGCCCTGGCGACGCACGCGCGGGAGCGCGGCGTTGTCTTCTGCGTCGAGGCCAATCCACCCGAGTACGGATGCGACTTCATCACGCGAACGAACGAGGCGGTCGAGCTCTGCCGGCTCGTCGACGATCCATCGATCCGCGTGAACGCGGACCTCGGCGGGATGATGCTGGCGGGCGAGGATCCGGCGGAGGCCGTCGCGAGCGCGGCAGGGTTCGTGGGCCACGTTCATGCGAGCGAGCCCCACCTCGCTCCGTTGTCGACCATCAACGCGCACGAGCGCGCGGCGTCGGCGCTTGCCGAGACGAAGTACGAAGGCTGGATTTCGATCGAGATGCGCGCGCCGGCCTCGGCGAGCGAGCAACTGCCGGCGCTGGAGCGCGCGATCCGCGTCGCGAAGCGCGCCTACGCCGGCGTCAACGCGTGACCGACGAGCGGGACTGAGCGCTATTCCTTCGAGGCGCCGCGCGTCGCAAGACGATTGACGAAACGCGTCTCCACAGCGCCGACGTAGAGCATTCTCGAGACGGGAGCCTTGGAGTCGCGGACGACGTTCAGCGTCGCGGTTCGTTCCACTGCGGCGGCGGTCTCGTCGGGCGTCGCCTTGGGGTGCGTCTCGAGATACAGCGCGAACGCGCCGCTCACGTACCCGGCGGCCATCGACGTGCCGTTCCACAGCTGCGTCACCGGCGCGTTGTTGCGATCGAGGCTCGGCAGCAACACGGAGTCACCCGGCGCGTAGATGTCGATGCACGGGCCGAAGGCGGTGTTCGGCGCGCGGCGGTCGATCGTGTGTGTCGTCCCGTCGGAGGACTGTTCCGACAAAAGGGCCGACGCCCCGACCACGATCGCGCCGACGGAATTCGCCGGCGACACGCGGCAGGCGTCGATATCCAGGTTGCCCGCCGACACGACGACGGGAATGCCCGCGGCTCGTAGTTCCGCAACTGCCGAATCGAGCGACGGTATTCGCGACGACGTGTCGGCGATGAACGACCAGTTGGCGACCGCCGGACCCGGGTGTT
>Ga0326726_10005096_pt1 | contig 11933 bp, 11 predicted proteins | sample MHFenrmetagenome_2_FD_207603 | JGI IMG/M metagenome (GOLD analysis project Ga0326726, IMG submission 207603) | Lab enriched peat soil microbial communities from Michigan Hollow, Ithaca, NY, United States - MHF15MN | ecosystem: Environmental > Terrestrial > Soil > Wetlands > Peat | place: USA...
GGAGTACGGCGAAGTCTGCCCGGCGAACTGGAACAAGGGCGACAAGGCCATGAAGCCGACCGAAGAGGGATTGAAGGAGTTCTTCCGCGACTGAAACGTGACGCGTAAGGCCTGATCTGAAGGATGGCAAGAGTGAAGAGCTCCCTCGCAAGGTAGTACGCGGGGGGGCTCTTTTTATTCATTCAATACGCTTTCGCGAACACCACCTTCCCTGCAGCCGGTTTTCCGGAGCGGATGTCGGTACCCGGCTCATCCATTCTATAGCGGGTGCGATACTCCTCGTCGGTCGGCATCACCCTGATGGTGGCTTTCGTCTCCTCCTTGATGAGGGCTTCGGTCTCGGCCGTGCCATCCCAGTGGGCGATCACGAAACCGTTCTCCACGGCCTTCGTGAACTCGTCCCAGGATCCGGCCTCCACGGTGCTGTCGGTCCTGAACTGCAAGGCGCGGTCGTAGAGGTTCTGCTGGATGTCGTTCAGCATGCGGCTGACGGAGGTCGGCAGCGATTCGTCGAGCAGCAGTTCGGTTTTTTCAAGGGTGTCGCGGCGGGCGGCGATGCATTTGCCGTTCTCGATGTCCCTAGGACCGAGTTCGATCCTGATCGGGATACCCTGCAGCTCATACTCGGCGAACTTCCAGCCCGGCGAGTTCTGCTCGCTGTCGTCGACGAAGGTCGGGATGCCGTGGTGGTTCAGGGCCTTCGAAATGAATCTGGCGTGCGCCAGGACCTTCTCCTTGTCGCCCTTCAGGATCGGGATGATGACCACCTGCCGGGTGGCGAGCTTCGGCGGAAGCACCAGGCCCCTGTCGTCGGAGTGCGCCATGATGAGGGCTCCGATCAGGCGTGTCGACACGCCCCAGCTGGTCGCCCAGACATGCTCGAGCACGCCGTCCTTTGTCTGGAACTGGCAGTCGAACGCCTTCGCGAAATTCTGGCCGAGGTTGTGCGACGTTCCGGCCTGAAGCGCCTTGCCGTCCTGCATCATGGCCTCGATGCAGTAGGTCGCGTCCGCGCCGGCGAACTTCTCGCTGTCGCTCTTTTTTCCGACGATGACCGGCATGGCCATATACTCCTCGGCGAAAGTCCGGTAGACGTTGATCATCCTGATCACCTCCTCCTGGGACTCTTCCGGGGTTGCGTGTGCCGTGTGCCCCTCCTGCCAGAGGAACTCGGTGGTTCTCAGGAAGAGCCGGGTCCGCATCTCCCAGCGCACGACGTTGGCCCACTGGTTGATCAGGATCGGCAGGTCACGGTAGGACTGGATCCATTTCTTGTATGACGACCAGATGATGGTTTCGGAGGTCGGGCGGACATAGAGCTTCTCGGCGAGCTCCTCGCCGCCGCCATGGGTCACCACGGCGCACTCCGGCGCGAAACCCTCGATATGCTCGGCCTCCCTGGCGATGAAGCTTTCGGGGATGAAGAGCGGGAAGTAGGCGTTGACGTGGCCGGTCGCCTTGAACATGCCGTCGAGAGCGGCCTGCATCTTTTCCCAGATGGCGTACCCGTTGGGCCGGATGACCATGCATCCCCGCACGTCGGAATAATCGGCCAGTTTCGCCGACCGGACCAGGTCGATGTACCATTGTGAGTAGTCCTGCGCTCTCGAAGTGATTTTATCAGCCACGTTGTCGTCTCTGGTTAGTGATTGGTGGGTAAAGTCCGGAAAATATAGTGACTACCGTTCAAAATCCTTCATTTTTTCCATGAGCTTGCGCAGGCGCGCCTTCTGAAGGCTGTCCACGGGTTTCTGTGCGGCATCGCTCTTCGCGTAGCCTGCCGGTATGGCGAATTGCGATTCGGGTACGGCTCTCGGCATGGCGCGTTTCAGCTCCATGACATAGAGTCCGTTGTCGTTCTTCTGCACGATCCTTACCGGAAAGCCGGCGACTCCTGCCGCCGTGATGGTTCTGGAGAGGGAGGTGTTCGAGAGGCGCGGATTCTGGGACTGCAGGAGCCTGAAGGTAGAGAAGTCGGCCAGGTCGCGAGACATCCACAGCTCGAGCTGTTCGGTGCTGCTCGTCAGCTTTATGTGCTCGCATCGGTAGCCCTTGACGGTTTCATCGCCGAGCCGGGTCAACCGGTAGTTGCTGTCGAAGTCCAGAAGGGTGGCGTTTTCGGCGGCCGTCCTCAGGCTGACGGCGCTCCAGGTTTTTGCCTGGTGGTTCACGATGGAGGCTTCGTCGGGGCGCGAGCTCCTGGTTATGACGGTGGTCCTGAGCGGTTCGGGAATCCGTTCGAGACGCATGGTCATGTCCATGCGCTGCGCGCTCCTCCCGAACAGGTAGGTGATGTCGGCCGTACCGTTCGGCATCTTCAGTGACATATCCATCTGACCGGTGAACGCCGCGTCGGCGTGTGCGGGGATGGAGGCAAAGAGGGCGATGAGGGCGGCAAGCAGCAGGAGTTGATGTTTCATTGGGATGAACTCGGTTGTTACATGGTGCGTCACGCGGCGGTCGGGCCCGCGGGCTGCAGGGACAGGGCAATATCGCGAAAAAAAGGGTGTGGAGGTAACGGCTCTCCAGATACCCATGGATGGGACGTTTTTTCCCGTCCCGGCCGTCGGAAGAATGAGGAAAAAGGTTGTATAATGACGCAACGATAAACAAAAGCACCGCATGGCAGAAGCGCAAGAGTGGAACGTCGTCGATCTCCTGAAGACCACGACCGGGTTTTTGTCGGGGAAAGGTATTGACGAAGCCCGGCTTTCGGCTGAACTCATGCTCGGCCATGTGCTCGGCCTGAAGCGTCTCGACCTCTACCTGAACCATGAGCGCCCGGTTTCGCCGCGCGAGCTTGAGGCGTTCCGCGATTGCTGCCGGAAGCGCCTGCAGGGCATGCCGGTCCAGTACATCGCCGGCGAGGCTTTCTTCTACGGCAACCGGTTCTCGGTGGACGAACGGGTGCTGATTCCCAGGCCGGAAACCGAGCTCGTGCTCGAGCACGCCCTCGACCGCCTGGCCTCGATCCCGATGCAGGAAGGAGAGGCTCCTTCCATCCTCGATATCGGCACCGGCAGCGGATGCATCGCCATCACGATCGCCCTCAGGCTCCAGGGAGCCCGGTTGACGGCGGCGGACGTCTCGGCGGATGCGCTGCAGGTGGCGGAGGCCAACGCCAGGGCCCTCGGAGTGGCCGATCGAATCCGGTTCGTGCAGGCGGATATGCTCGACGAAGGGTTCCCCGGAGCTGTCGGAGGCCCGTTCGAACTGGTGATCTCCAATCCTCCCTATATCCCCGAGGGGGAGTGGTCAGGGCTGCAGGATGAGGTCCGGCGCTTCGAACCGAAGCTTGCCCTGGTTGCACCTGACGGCTTCGAGTACTACCGGAGCATCGCCGCCATGGCGCCGTCCCTCCTCAGGAGCGGAGGGCTGCTCTGCCTCGAACTGCACGCCGATGCCGCCGAAGGAGTGAAGGAGCTGGTCGACAAGGAGTTCGTCGATATCGAGGTGATGCAGGACTACTCCGGCCTCGACCGTGCATTGTCGTGCGTGAGGAGTCAGGGGAGGGCAGAGAAGAAAATGGACGTGATGGACGAAGAGATAATGGACGGCATGGACGGAATGGACAATGCAACAGGGTAAGGGCACCTGATTCTTTTCCTGTCCATCACGTCCATTCCGTCCATTTTTCTTCACTCCTAGTACTGCCTCATCGCGGCCAGAACCACTCCGTGTATCCTGAAATCCATTTCGGGGGTGATCACGATCGTCTCGTAGGCGCTGTTCTGGGGTTCGAGGCACACCGTGCCGTCCCTGCCGATATTGAGCCTCTTGACGGTCATCTCTCCGTTGACGCTCGCGATGACGATCTGCAGGTCCCGAGCCGACTGGGTCGTTTCGACCAGGAGCTGGTCGCCGGGCATGATGCCTGATCCGGTCATGCTCTCTCCCTGGACCCGGACGGCGAACAGGTTTTTCTTGCCATGCGACCATGAGGCGGGAATTTCGATCGAATCGTCCACTTCGCTCGAGGCTACTCCGGGAAGTCCTGCCGCGACGGCCGACGAGTAGAGGGGAACCTTCAGGAGCGCCGGCCCGTCGTCCTCCGTTGCGAGCATGATCAGCCGGATCTGGTGTTCGAGCTCCCCGAGCCTGCGCGACAGGTCGCCACGACCCTTTCCCGCGTCTTCATCGTGGGGAAGCTCCTGCTTCAGCATGGGCCCTTTGCCGGAAAGCATCCATTCCTGGCTGACCGGAAATTCGCGGCAGATGGCAACGAGCACTCCCGCCCCTGCGCCGCCCTTGTTGTTTTCGAGTTCGGAAATCCGACTTCCGGAGATGCCGATTTTCCTGCCGAACTCACTCTGCCTCAGCGAGTAGTAACGCCGGATCTGCCGTATTCTCGATCCGATAGTCGCGGGTTGTTGATCGCTCATCGCTTCGGTGATTGTATGTTGAAAAAATTCGGTATTCCGAAATTAGGAAAAAAAAGCATATACATCAAACCGGTAATGAAAAGTCTGCATTTGCTTATATTGATTGCCGGCCGTACGGGTCTTCAGGACCGCGGATGGCTGTGGCGCCGGTCCATGCGCCCGGCAACTAACGGAGATCTCAGATTGTTGATGGATGGAAGGTTTGAACCCCCCCCCTGGAACGCAAGGCAGCGGGGCGTTCTGTTATCTCTCCGCCGTATCGTATCCAGTTCATGAATCAGTATTAACCGATGATCAAGCGCGATTTGACCCTGCGTGAGCGGCAAGTGCTGGGCATCATCATCCAGTCCTATGTCGTTACGGCTGCACCGGTCGGTTCACGTACCATAGCGAGGAATTACAATCTCGGCCTTTCGGATGCCACCATCCGCAACGTGATGGCGGATCTCGAGGCCGGGGGCTTCATCAGCCAGCCCCATACTTCAGCAGGCAGGGTGCCGACCGACAAGGGTTACCGGTATTATGTCGATCTGATCATGCAGGTCAGCCGGATCGACGATGAGGAGAAGCGAGTGATCGACTGCAACTTCGGTCAACGCGGTCCTGAGCGGACGGGTACCTCCGCCGAGGTGCTGGGCACGGCGGCGAAGGTCCTTGGAAGCATTTCGAGGCAGCTCAGCGTGGTGTTGCCGCCGAGGCTTTCGAACGCGGTGTTCGAGCGGCTCGACATCGTGCTGCTCAGCTCGACGAGGATCATGGTGGTGATCGCCATTCAGTCGCTGTTCGTCAAGACGATCGTCATGGAACTTTCGGCGGACCTTTCCCGGCAGAAGATCGAAGCCGTGGTGGGCATTCTCAACGAGCGGCTTTCCGGGCTGACGCTCGACGAGATCCGGAGCTCCATCGCCAGGCGCCTCTCCGATTGCCAGGGCGAGCACAGCCTGATGAACAGCATCGTCGGCGCTGCCGACACGCTGTTCGACGAATCTTCGATCCTCGACCAGTTGTATATTTCGGGCACGGAGTATATTGTCGACCAGCCGGAGTTCAGCCAGCCCGAGAAGGTTCGCGACATCATCACGATGATCGGTGACAAGTTCGGCATGGCCAAACTTGTGGCCGACGTCGGAAGCACCTCGTTTCCCTTCCTGGACGGGAGGGAGGTAGTGATCAGCATCGGCAAGGAGAACATGGGGGCCGGCGCGGCCGATCTGACGATCGTCTCATCGCCCTATTACGCGGGCAAGATGGTCGGAAAGGTGGGCATTCTCGGACCCAAGCGGATGGATTACGAACACGCCGTGCGCGTGGTGAACTACATGGCGGGGCGACTGTCTGAGGCCCTGTCGGACAACAATTAACAAACGACGGCACTGAACATGACCAGAAAAGCATCTCATCACGAGGAAAAGATACCCGAACAGAATCCCGCTGAAAGCATGGCGGGACAGGAAGCGCAGGCGGCTGCAGAGGCACCCGTGAATGCCGGCCTGGAGGCGGAACTCGAAGCGCAGAAGCAGCAGGTCGACAAGCTGCGCGAGGAGCTGCTGCGCCGCGCGGCCGAATTCGAGAATTTCAGGAAGCAGAAAGAGCGTGAAACCGCGCAGGCAGGCATTCGCTCGCTGGAGAATACGGTCAGGGACCTGCTGCCGCTTCTCGACGATCTGAAGCGGCTCATGCACCATATTCCGGCCGAACTGCAGGCCATGCCGGAAGCCAGACCCTTCATCGAAGGCGTAGAGCTTATCAGGAAGAATTTCAGCTCCTGGCTGGAAAGCAAAGGGGTAAAGGAGATCGAAGCCCGTGGGCAGAAGCTGGACGTCAATTTCCACGAAGCCATCACCCAGATCGACCATCCGGATGCAGAACCGGATACCGTCGTCGAGGAGTATCAGGCTGGTTACACCCTTGGAGACCGGGTCATCAGGCACGCCAAGGTCATCGTAGCCCGCTAACGGAAGAGTATCAAGTTTATCGATAGAGAGGAATCATATGAAGAGAGACTATTATGAAGTTCTCGGTGTCGGCCGGTCGGCCGACAAGGACGAGATCAAGAAAGCATACAGGAAGCTGGCCCTGCAATACCATCCCGACAAGAATCCTGACAACAAGGATGCCGAGGAGAAGTTCAAGGAGGTCAACGAAGCTTACGAGGTGTTGAGCAACGACGACAAACGTCGGCGTTTCGACCAGTTCGGCCATGCCGGAGTGGGCTCCTCAGCGGCCTCGGGCGGTGGAGCGCCCGGCGCCGGTTACGGCGATTTCAGCGACATCTTCAGCGCCTTCAACGACATGTTCAGCGGCGGCCGCACCCGTGGCGGCGGCGGTGGCACGCCGTTCGGGTTCGAGGAGGTCTTCGGCGGGGGCTTTTCCGGCGGAGGTCGCCGTGGCAGGACTTCGGCAGGCATCCACGGCACCGATCTCCAGATCCGCCTTAAACTGACCCTCGAGGAGATCGCCAAAGGGGTCGAGAAGACCCTGAAGATCAAGAAACAGGTCGCTTGCAAGGAGTGCAACGGAAGCGGATCCAAAACGGGCAAGACCGAGACCTGCCAGACCTGCCACGGAAGTGGTGAGGTGCGCCAGGCCTCCAAGACCATGTTCGGCCAGTTCGTCAATATCGCGCCATGCCCGACATGCGGCGGCGAGGGGCATGTGGTCAAGGACCGCTGCACGGCCTGTTACGGAGAAGGGATCAAGCAGGGCGACGTGACCGTGAAGATCACGGTGCCGGCCGGCGTGCAGGACGGCAACTACCTGACGCTCAGGGGCCAGGGCAACGCGGGCCCGAGGGGTGGTGCGCCCGGTGACCTTATCGTCATCATCGAGGAGTTGCAGCATGACTGGTTCAAGCGCAACGGCGACGACGTCATATTCGACCTTCCCGTCGGTTTTCCGGACCTGGTGCTCGGCACCAAGCTCGACGTCCCGACGCTCGACGGCATGGTAAAGCTGACCATACCGGCCTCGACCCAGCCGAACACCATGCTGCGCATCGCCGGCAAGGGGATCGGCCACCTGAAGGGGGGAGGAGCCGGCGACCAGTACGTGAGAGTGAACGTCTTCGTGCCGAAGGACCTTCCCGCCAAGGAGAAGGAGCAGCTCAGGGAGCTCAGGAAGTCGCCCGGCATCACTCCTAATCCCGGTGATCACGAGAGCGAGAAGAGCTTCTTCGAAAAGGCGAAGGACATCTTCGGCTGAGGAGGGGATACGGAACAGAAACAGAAGCTGCCTCAGAAGGATGTTCACAACAGGTAATCCGATTTCTCACATACTTGTCATCCTGAACGAAGCGTAGCGCAGAGAAGGATCCATTCTTCTTGTGACTCACTGATTATTGCTTTAACTGAAATACGTTACAGCAAGTTGACCGGATTCTTCACCTCGCTTTGCCAGGTGAAGAATGACAGGGGAAAGAGCTGCACGAAAGGAAAATCCAAAAGAAAAGGCTGCCTCAGTATTGCATCTGAGACAGCCTCTTTTCATTTTCTGCAGCAGGATTCGGGGTCAGAATCCCATGGGACTCGATCGGGCTTGATCCAGGGTATCGGGGGTGATCAGGGTTATTCCGTTCTCCCGGGCATAGAGCTCCATGGCCGACCGGATCTTGCCGCTGATGAACGATGGCATCGAGCTGAGCATTTCGAGGGCTTCGTCGCTCCACTGGATACCGCTCGACCTTGTCCGGCTGCGGTTCGATTTTTCGTATTCGTTCTCGATCTCCTCCACGAAATCGAGGATCGCGTCCTGATCGTCGATCTGGTTGGGAGCGAAGATCTTCTCGGCCAGGATGCGGTTCCTGACCAGGTGCACCTTGAGCTGGGGCAGGTACAGCGTCAGCGCCATGGCCTCCGGGCTGCCGCAGGCGAGGAACAGGGCGACCTTCTTGCCACGCAGGCACTTTTTCAGGTTGCTCTGCACCAGTGCTCCGAGGAGCTGCGATGAGACGACCAGATAGTAGACCGGAGCGCCGAGGATGATCACATCGAAATCCCGGACGAAGCTGTAGTCGGCGATCGCCTTGCATTTGGCCTTCTCCACGTAGGCGCCGTTTTCGACCAGTTCCCTGCCGATCGATTCGATCAAGCGGTCGGTGGAGCCACCGCTGGTCTTGCTGTCGTAAAGTATGATGGCCCTCATCGGCCTCTCTTCGTTACGGGTCATGACTGATGGTTATGGTTTAATGGTCCTGTCGTAAGCCCCGACGATCTGGGCGACGAAATCGGCCGCGGCAGCGGGGTCTTTGAGCTGGTCCGGAGCGAAGACCCGTTCGGCGAGGATCACGGGGTTTTCCAGGTTCATCTTGAGCTGCGGAAGGTAGAGGAGCTGAGCCATCGGCTCGGGGCTGCCGCAAGCCACGAACAGCGCGACCTTTTTGCCCTTGAGCGACTTTTTCAGGTTGCTTCTCGACAGGGCGCCGAGCAGCTGGGATGAGACGAGCAGGTAGTAGATCGGCGCTCCCATCACGACCAGGTCGAACTCCTCGACGAAGCTGTAATCGCCGTTTTCCCTGCATCTGGCCTTTTCGACGTAGGCGCCTGTGGCGGCCAGGTTTGTGCCGAGCGCATCGATGAACCTGTCGGTCGATCCGCCGGTGGATATGCTGTCATAGAGGATGATGGCCTTCATCGGCCTAGGAGAGTTCTGGTTCATGGGCTTCATGCTAAGGTTGCGCCTGATCGGGACAACGAAAATCCTGAAACTGAAGATACCAATATTAACCTGAAATTCTCAACCGGGCATCTTTCCCGAGGGCCTGCCGAAAACGAAAGAGGGTGCCATTGCTGGCACCCTCGATACTCATGTCCGAACCGGATTCCGGCTTCAGGCGAACTTCGCGAAGAGGTCCAGGAGGTCGACGACGCGGGTTGCATAGCCAAGCTCGTTGTCGTACCAGCCGACCACTTTCACCATGTTGCCGGAGCTCATGGTCAGCGGCGAATCGAAGACGCAGGAGTGCGGGTTTCCGACGATGTCCGAAGAGACGATCGGGTCGGTGCTGTACTCGAGAATACCTTTCATCTCGCCTTCAGCAGCTGCTTTCATGGCGGCGTTGATCTCCTCCTTGGTGGCGGCTTTTTCGAGGATCACCGTGAGGTCGGTCACCGATCCGTCGATGACTGGAACCCTCATGGCGAAACCGTCAAGCTTGCCGGCGACTTCCGGAAGCACTTCGCCGATCGCCTTGGCGGCGCCGGTCGAGGTCGGGATGATCGAAGCAGCGGCGGCGCGGGCCCTGCGAAGGTCCTTGTGCGGGAGGTCGAGGATGTTCTGGTCGTTCGTGTAGGCATGCACCGTGGTCATGAAGCCCTTGACGATGCCGAAGTTCTCCTGGAGAACCTTGACCATCGGAGCGAGGCAGTTGGTGGTGCAGCTTGCGTTGGAGACGATCTCCTCCTTGCCGGTGATGCTCTTGTCGTTGACGCCCATGACGATGGTCGCGTCGATTTTGTCCTTTGCGGGGGCCGAGATGATCACCTTCTTCGCGCCGGCGGCGATGTGCTTCGACGCGGCTTCACGGCTGGTGAATATGCCGGTCGATTCCACGACGAGATCCACGCCGAGTGCTGCCCAGGGGAGCTGAGCGGGATCTTTCTGCGCGCAGATCGCGATCGTCTTGCCGTTGACGACGAGATTGTCGCCATCGATGCCCACTTCGCCCTTGAACTTCTTGTGGGTGGTATCGTACTTCAGGAGGTATGCGAGGGTTTTTACGTCGGTCAGGTCATTGATGCCGACGATCTCAACGTTCGGATTGTCGATTGCCTGCCTGAAGACCAGGCGGCCGATGCGGCCAAAGCCGTTGATGCCTACTTTTACTTTCGCCATGATGCGTTTTTTCGGAATATGTTGAATGAGAACTGAACTTAGCTTTTTCTGACTTGTGTTGCTGAATTTATGTCACAAGATAGAATATACGAAGTGAAAATGTTATGAATTTTTTCGGAAACTTTCCACCAGGAGCCCCTTCAGGCCGCTAAAGCTGCCATTGGTCAGGAGTACCACCACGTCGCCGTTGCGCACCTCGCCGGCCAGGAAGTCGACGATCTCTTCCGGGTAGTCCATTCCCGTCTGCCTCGACACGAACACGGTTTTGCCCCTTCCCGAGAGCTCGGCAGAGAGGCGTCTCGTATCCAGCCGCTCTTCGGGCGCATAACGCTCCGGCCGGTTCACCCTGCCGAGCACCACCACCGACGCCGCGTCGAAGCAATCCGCGAGCTCCTGCTGGAAAATGTTCCTGCTGGTGGTGTTCGACCGGGGCTCGAAGCAGGCCACGATCCGCCTGTCCGGAAAGCGTCCGGCGATGGCGTCGAGGGTCACCCTGATGGCCGTCGGATGGTGGGCGAAATCCTCCATAAGCGTGATGCCTCCGGGGAACTCGTCGATCAGCTCCATCCTGCGCTTCGGCCGGCGGAACGAACCCAGCCCTCGCACGATCGCCTCGAATCCCACCCCGGCGTGTATGGCGGCGGCCGTCGAGGCCAGCACGTTCATGACGTTGTAGTTCCCGAAGAGCGGCACGAACACCCTGCCGAGCGCTTCGCCCTTCCGCAGGATCGTGAATGTCGTTCCTTCGTCACTCGCAGCGATGCCTGCGGCGCTCCAGTCCGCCTCGTGGGCAAGGCTGAACCGCTCGACTGGGCAGTGTGCCTTCGCCGAGACCTCGATCGAGTTCGGATCGTCGCCGTTGACCAGCAGCAGCCCATTCTTCGGCACGAGGTTCACGAAAAGCCGGAAGCTGCGCTTGATCTCCTCCAGGGACTCGAAGATGTCGGCGTGGTCGAACTCGACGTTGTTCACGATGGCGATGTCGGGCCGATAGAGCAGGAACTTGCTGCGCTTGTCGAAAAAGGCCGAATCGTATTCGTCGCCCTCGGTCACGAAAAAGCCCTGTTCGGTCATTCCCGACGGTCGGCAACCCTCCCCGAAATTCTCCGGGATGCCTCCGATGAGGAATCCGGGTTCGAGCCCTCCCGATTCCAGCAGCCAGGCCGTGATCGAGGTGGTCGTGGTCTTGCCGTGCGTACCGGCGACCACGATCGAGGTGTTGCGGCCGATCAGCTCCCTCCGTACGAGATCCGGCATGGCGACGAGCTCCAGATGCTGTTCGAGGGCGTATTCGAGGTCCGGGTTACCCCTGCTGATGGCGTTTCCGACCACCACCAGGTCGGGTGTCGACCCTGCGAGGTTCTGTTCGGAAAAACCGCTGAAGTACCGGATGTTGTGGTCGTCGAGATAGGTGCTCATCGGAGGGTAGAGCTGCGTGTCCGACCCGGTTATGGCGTGTCCCATGTGGGAGAGGGCCACGGCCACCGAGGCCATTGCCGTGCCACCGATGCCGATGAAGTAGATTGAGCTCATGAAGGCAGGACGAGATGGTTATGGGCTCCGCTGCCGGGACGCCCGGTATGTTATGCCCAGTTAATAGTACGGCGACAAAAGATCGCAAAGAAGTGGAAAAGAGTGACTTGTCATTCTGAATGAAGCATAGCGGAATGAAGAATCCATCCTTTTATTATAAAGTAAATTATGGATTCTGTCGTCCGATTG
>Ga0326726_10005097_pt1 | contig 11933 bp, 12 predicted proteins | sample MHFenrmetagenome_2_FD_207603 | JGI IMG/M metagenome (GOLD analysis project Ga0326726, IMG submission 207603) | Lab enriched peat soil microbial communities from Michigan Hollow, Ithaca, NY, United States - MHF15MN | ecosystem: Environmental > Terrestrial > Soil > Wetlands > Peat | place: USA...
GCTCAGGCGCGACGCGCAGATACATGTCCATGCCGAGCGCATTGTGATGCGTGACGAACGGCCGTGCCGCCGCGCCGCCCGGAATCACCTGCATCATCGGCGTCTCGACCTCGAGAAAATCGAGCGCGTCGAGGAAGTCGCGCAGGTACCGCACGATCGTCGTGCGCGTCCGGAAAACTGCGCGGCTCTCCTCGTTCACGATGAGATCGACGTAGCGCTGGCGGTAGCGCGTCTCGGTGTCGGCGAGCCCGTGCCACTTGTCCGGTAGCGGCCGCAGCGATTTCACCAGCAGGCGGGTGTTTTCGACTTTGACCGAAAGCTCGCCGGCCTTCGTGCGAAAGAGCTTGCCCTCGGCGCCGAGAACGTCGCCGATGTCCCACGTCTTGAGGTCGTCGTAAACGGCGCCCACCGCAGCTTGCTGCACGAAGAGCTGAATCGTGCCGCTGCGGTCCGCGAGGTCGATAAAGCTGACCTTGCCCTGTCCGCGCTTCGACATCATCCGTCCAGCCACTTTGACCGCCGTCGGGTTGTGCGCGAACCACTCCGCGCTCCTTGCGCCGTAGCCGGTGTGCAGCTCATCGGCAAGCACATCCCTGCGATAGTCGTTGGGATACGGATTGCCGCCCGCGCGCAAGCGCGCAAGCTTGGCGCGCCGTTCGGCGATCAGCTGATTCTCATCCACAGGTGTTTGTTCGTCGGTCATGGGGAATCGCTAGAGCCCCTGCTTGAGGCTTGCCTGCATGAACTCATCGAGATCGCCATCGAGAACGGCCGCCGTGTTGCCTGCCTCGACCCCCGTGCGCAGATCCTTGATGCGCGACTGATCGAGCACATAGGAGCGAATCTGATTGCCCCAGCTGACGTCCGACTTGGAATCCTCAAGCACCTTGGCGGCGGCGTTGCGCTTGTTCACTTCGAGCTCGTAGAGCTTCGCCTTCAGCATCTTCATGGCGGTCGAGCGATTCTTGTGCTGGCTGCGTTCGTTTTGGCAGGCAACGACAATGCCCGACGGAAGGTGCCGGATGCGCACCGCGGACTCCGTCTTGTTCACGTGCTGGCCGCCCGCGCCGCTCGAGCGATAGACATCCATCTCGAGATCCGCCGGATTGATCTCGATATTGATGTCGTCGTCGATCTCCGGCGAAACGAACACCGACGCGAAGGACGTGTGGCGGCGATTGCCCGAGTCAAACGGCGACTTGCGCACGAGGCGATGCACGCCCGTCTCCGTTCGCAGCCAGCCATAGGCGTAGTCACCGCTCACCTGCACGCTCGCGCTCTTGATGCCAGCAACCTCGCCGTCGCTTGCATCGATGATCTCGGCGCGCAACCCGTGCTTGTCCGCCCACTTGAGGTACATGCGGAGCAGCATTTGCGCCCAATCCTGCGCCTCGGTTCCGCCGGCGCCGGCCTGAATGTCGAGGAACGCATTGTGCGAATCCATCTCGCCCGGAAACATGCGGGCGAATTCGAGCTTCCTGATCGTGCCCTCGAGCGGAGCGAGGTCACTCTCGACGGCCGCTAGAGTTCCCGCGTCGCTCTCCGCCTCGGCGAGCTCGACCAGCGCAGCCGCGTCCTGCAGTCCGCTCGTCAGATGATCGAGCGTACCGACGGTTTCATCGAGCCGGGCGCGCTCGCGCCCGAACTGCTGTGCCTTGTCGGGCGCATTCCAGATCGCGGGATCCTCGAGCTCGCGCTGGACCTCGTCCAGCCGCTCCTTCTTGTTGTCGTATTCAAAGGTACCTCCGGAGAGCCGTGGCCCGCTCTTCAAGGTCCTTCAAGGTACGTTTCAACTGTGTGATTTCCATGGGTTGCAATGTTAGCAGAGATGCTCGACCACCAGCTGCAGACGCTCCAGGCCCTGGTACTCGTTGACGTCGAGCCGGTAGGCGAGTTGCACCGTTTCGGCGCTGCGTGGAATCGATGCACGGCCATGCGCCGTGAAGTTGAAGGCGATCGCATCGTAAACGGGAGATTGCCCGTCAGCGCGCACGCGCAGCTTCAGGTGGCGCTCGCCGACGATGCGAGCATCGACCACGCCAAAACGGCCGTCGAAGACCGGCTCGGGAAATCCCTGGCCCCAGGGCCCCCCTGCCCGCAGCGCCTGTGCTGTTGCCAGCGTCATGTCACGCGGCTCGAGCTCGCCATCGCTTGCAACTACACCCTCGGCATCGGCGGGCTCCATCCGCCGGCCGATCTCCTCGGCGAACAGCGCTCGAAACTCCTCGAGCCGTTCGCGATGCAGAGTAAGGCCCGCCGCCATTGCGTGGCCGCCGAATTTCTCCAGAAGGCCGGTTCGACGCTTGGCGACGGCATCCAGCGCATCGCGCATGTGCACGCCGGCAATCGAGCGAGCCGAGCCGCGCAGCCATCCCCGGTCGGCCGGTGCAAGTGCAATTACGGGGCGGTGCAAGCGCTCCTTGACCCGTGCCGCCACCAAGCCGACGACACCGTGATGCCACGCGTCGTCGAATAGGCACAGGCCGAGCGGCAATCCGGCTTCGTCGAGCTTCATCTTGCGAACGATCTCAACCGCCTCCCCGTTCATCCGGTCCTCGATTGCCCGCCGTTCGGTGTTGAGGCGTCCGAGCTCCGCGGCAAGGAGCCGCGCGCGCGCCGGATCGTCGGTGATCAAACACTCGATGCCGAGCGACATGTCATCGAGCCGGCCGGCGGCATTGAGGCGCGGCGCAGCCGCGAAGCCAAGATCCGCTGCCACGATTCGATCGATACGGCGTCCGCCTTCCGCGAGCAGGGCGCTGATGCCGGGCACACAGTGGCCCGCGCGGATTCTCTCCAGGCCCTGGGCGATGAGGATTCGATTGTTGCGATCGAGCGGGACCACATCGGCAACCGTACCGAGCGCCACGAGATCGAGAAAGTCCGCGGCCGAAGGCAGGGAACGGGCAGTGCGTTCGCCCGCGAGCCGGCGCGTCACTGCGGCAAGCACGTAGAAGGCGACGCCAACTCCGGCGAGGGCCTTGCTCGCGAACCTCGCGCCCGCAAGGTTCGGATTGCAGATCGCGTTCGCAGCCGGGAGGGTCGCGCCAGGCAGGTGGTGATCCGTGATGAGCACATCGATGCCGCGCGCGCGTGCCGCAGCGACGCCAGTGTCGCTCGACATGCCGTTGTCGACGGTTATGATCAGTCCGGGCTCGCGCTCGGCGGCGAGCGCTACAATTTCCGGAGTGAGTCCGTAGCCGAATCGGAAACGATCGGGGACGAGATAGCCGACGCCTTCGAACCCAAGCCGGCTGAGGCCGCGCACCAGCAGCGCGGAACTCGTCGCGCCGTCGGCGTCGAAGTCGCCGACGACGATCACGCGTCGGCGGCGCGCAAGTGCATCGACCAGCAGGTCCACGGCGCCCTCGATGCCGTCGAGCGAACTCACGGGGAGGAGCCCGGCGAGACCGAGGTCGAGATCCGCGGCTGAACCGATGCCCCGCGCGCCGTAGACGCGGCGGAGCACAGGATTGAGGTCACCGTCGGGGGCTGTGGTGACGGCGCGCCGCACGATTTTCAGGCTCTGCATGTCACGACTCCGCCCAGTGCCGCCGTGTGCGCCAGATTCGCCAGCAATGACGGCGTGCGGCCCGACTGAGCGAGCCATTGAGGTCAAGGCTGAGAGCATCGATCGATCCGGCCGCGAGCGCCTGCCACGCCGGCGCAAGCCAGTCGCGCTCGAGCCGTTGCAGGGGTCGCCGCTCACCAGCCGTGCGCCACCGCTCGAGCGACACCGTAACGAGAAGCGCCCGTTCGTCGAGGCTTCGGGCGGCGGCAAAATTGTCGACCGGATCGCCGCACCGCAATTGAGCGAGGCGCCAGAGCCCGCGCATCAGAGGCTCATCGCTCGCCGCGACCGGACCCTTCCGGCCAACAAGATCAGGCCATCGGCCTGCCCCGCCCCAAAGCCACAGGGCATTGCAACCGGGCTCGCCCTCCGCACGCGCGTGCAGCCACATCTGGATTTCGGTCATGAGTCTGCGCAGGAGCGGTGCGTCAGCCCCTGATGGCAGGCTATTGGCGACGTCTCTGCCGACGATACGGCCCGGATCGACGCTTGCGGCGCTCAGCTCGCGCGGCATCTCAAGAAACCAGTGCCCGCCAGCGCAAACATGCAGCACTACCTTGTCCCCACGGAACTCGTGATTGAAGGCTGCCGCCAGCGCATTCGCTTTGTCCATTGCAGGGCCAGCGATGCCATCGAGGCGCACGTGATCGATCGCCACGGTCAGATGCACGGGTGTTGCAAACCACATGGTGGACGACTTGCCACCGGTCAATCCATACCAAGCGATGCCGGCCACCGCCAGGTCACGGGCAGCCGCGTCTGCGCTGTCCGTGCCGATGGCCAGCAATGCCGCCTGCCACCAGTCCGGGGTCTGCGCGAGCCGTATCCCGCGGCCACGCACAAGCTCGGCCGTGGGCAGCCGCTCGATGCCGGTAAGCGCGTGGCCCGGCAGATCGGGCGGCACTTGACCGTCAGTGACGATCAGCGTCAGGTCGCGCACTCGTGGCACTCGATCAGGTATCGTTGTGGCATGCGTTTTACCCTGCAAACCGGCAGCACGCTCAACTACGTGCGCGCCTACTCCGCGTCCGAGGTCGTGATCGGCGATCGGATCATTCGTTCGAGCGTCATAGTCACCGCCAGTGAACTCGTCACCGACTGGCCGCCGCGATCCGTCAGCGAGTTGCGTGAAGAACATCTTGCCACCGTGTTCGCGCTCGCGGCCGAGGTTGTCCTGCTCGGGACCGGCCACCGCCAGGAGTTTCCCTCCGCGAGTATTCTCGCGACGGCGGCGCGCGCCGGAATCGGTCTTGAGGTCATGGACACGGCAGCCGCGTGCCGCACGTATAACGTGCTCGTGCAGGAGGAGCGGCGGGTGGCCGCTGCGCTGATGCTCTCGGCGGGTGCCGGACCCGGCTGACCCGCAGCCAGGGCACCGGAAGAAGACACGGGAATAGAAGAGATTCGTTCAACCAATCAATCATTCGAAGCTGACAGACTCGAATAATTGCCATCAACTGTTCTTGTTGTTGTCGCTGTTCTTCTTCTGGTTCTTCAGTGACTCTCCCCTGCTTTCCCGTGTCTTCATCCGGTACCCCGGAGCGCTTGCGGTCAGCCACATCAAACCATAGCGCGCCGCGCGCGCGCAACCGGATCACGGGCCGCGGTGCGGAAGATACGCGGATGGGTCGACGGGCTTGCCATTCAGCCGGATTTCGAAGTAAAGAGCCGGGCGCTGCCCAGGTCCCATGCCCATCTCGGCAATCGCCTGACCCTGCTGGACCTGCTGCCCTTCGCTCACGAGCACCGACTGATTGTGGCCATACGCACTCAGCAGGCTATTGCTGTGCTTGATGATCAGCAGGTGCCCGTAGCTACGCAGTGCCGTGCCGCTGTACACGACGCGGCCGGCCGCGGCGGCCCGCACAGGATCGCCCAGCCGTCCAGCAACGCGCAGGCCGAATCCTCCCGTGGGCTGGCGGACGGGGCCGACGACGTCGCCCGTGGCGGGCCACGCCCAGCGTACCGAGGAATCCTCTGGTGACGGCTGGAATCGGTCAGCGGACGCCGGTGGCGATTGGCGCCAGGTATCGGCCGGCGCGGACGACGCCGCGTCAGGGGAGACCTTCAGTACCTGGCCGACAGCTATTCGGTAGCTGGCGCTGATACCATTCCAGCGCGCGACGTCGCGATAGTCGAGATCGAAGCGCCAGGCGATGGCGTAGAGCGTATCTCCCGGCTGTACGACGTAGGTGAGCCCCTCCGTTGCGACGAACGGCGGACTGCAGCCCGCAGCCAGGAGGCCGGCGCAAAGCGTCAGGACAACGCGCAGCCGCCCGCGCACGTGAAGTGACGGTCTCACGCCGTCGATACGGGCCCTTTGATGAGCGGAACGAAGGCGACTGCGCCGAGCCGCTCGCGCTGCAAGCCCGTCTCGCGGCGCGTAATGCGCCACAGCTCCTGTTCCCCTTCGGGTCCGACCGGCACGACGAGGCGCCCACCGGGCGCAAGCTGCTGCTGCAGGGCGTCCGGGACGGCGTGCGGCGCAGCCGCAACGAGAATGCCGTCAAAAGGCGCATGCGCCGCCCAGCCCTGGGTCCCATCGCCATGGCGAAATCGAACATTCTTGATGCCGAGTTCCTTCAGCCGCTCGCGCGCACGTTCCACGAGCGGTCCGACGCGCTCGATGGTGTAGAGCTTTTCCACGAGCGGCGCGAGTACGGCCGTCTGGTAGCCACAGCCGGTGCCAACCTCGAGCACGTTGAACAGCGGCCCCGCCTCGAGCAGCGCCGCGGTCATGCGCGCGACGATGTAGGGCTGCGAAATCGTCTGTCCATAGCCGATCGGCAGTGCCGTATCCTCATACGCACGGCTGGCAAGCGCCTCGTCGACGAACAGATGGCGCGGCACGCTGCGGATCTGATCGAGTACCGCCGGGTCGCGGATGCCCTGCTCGCGCAGCCGTTGCACCAGCCGTTCGCGGGTGCGCGCGGATGTCATGCCAATGCCATTGACCCGAAGGTCGCTCATATGCGAGTTCCGAGCCATCCGCCGATATCGTCGAGCGCGGCATGGCGCGTGAGGTCCAGTTGCAGCGGCGTGACCGAGACCAGGCCTTCCGACACCGCGTGAAAATCTGTGCCCGGTCCCGCGTCCTGCTGTGGACCCGCGGGTCCGACCCAGTACACCGGCCGGCCCTTTGGGTCCTGGGACTTCACCACGCGCTCGGCGCGGTGGCGGTAACCGAGGCGCGTCGCGCGCAGCCCGCGCAATTCCTCATAGGGTCGGTCCGGCACGTTGACGTTGAGAATCATGGTCGGATCGAGCGGCTGGCTCAGCATGCGCGCCACCAGGTCGCGTGCCACGCGCGCCGCCGTAGCGAAGTGCTGGCCACTGTGCACGCCGGTGCAGAGCGAGACCGCCATGGCGGGCAGCCCGAGAAACCGGCCCTCGACGGCGGCCGCGACGGTACCCGAATAGAGGACATCGTCGCCGAGGTTGGCGCCGTCGTTGATGCCCGACACCACCATGTCGTGCTCGAACTCGAAAAGGCCGGAGATTGCCAGATGCACGCAATCGGTGGGCGTTCCGGTGACGAAATAGACGTTCTCGTCCGCATGCGTGACCCTGAGAGGCACGTCGAGCGTCAGCGAATTGCTGGCGCCGCTGCGGTTGCGGTCGGGCGCGACGACCGTGACGTCGCCGAATTCGCCGAGCGCGCCGGCAAGCGCGCGCAGCCCCTCGGCGCGATAGCCGTCATCGTTGGAAACGAGGATCTTCACTCAGGGAAATGCGTCGGGCTGGCGGCACGGACGGAGCACACTATACTCGAAATCGGACGCGACCCAAGTTGTACGAGACCTCACCCAGTGGCGAACCAAGATCGCACCAAGCCCGCTCGTAGAGTGACCGAAACACGGCCCGCTGCACCCGCCGATGCCGAGCTCTTTCGCGCGGCAGTGCGCGACGTGGTGCCACTGAAGCTTGCCCGGCGCCATGCCCCAGCACGACCCAAGCCCCCGCCACGCGCGCGTTTCACTCGGGCCGATGAAGCGGCGGTGCTCGCAGACAGCCTCAAGCTCGCGCCCGGCGAACTCGCCGTGGAAACGGGCGATGAGCTGAGTTACCGGGGCCCGGGCGTCGGCGAAGCGGTGATCCGTCAGCTTCGCCGCGGCCATTTTCGGGTGGACCGCGAGCTTGATCTGCATGGATTCACGGTGTCTGCCGCGCACGCGACACTCAGCACATTTCTGGCCTCCGCCCTCGCGACGGACGCGCGCTGCGTGCGGATCATTCACGGCAAGGGCAGGCGCTCCGGGCCGCGCGGGCCGGTCCTCAAGAACATGGTGAGCAAGGTGCTGCGCAAGTCCGCGGCCGTTGTAGCATTCGCCTCGGCGCGTCCGGTCGACGGCGGCACCGGCGCGCTCTACGTCCTGCTCGCCCGGTGATCTACTTCTTCAGCCTCTGTACGAGCGCCTTGAGCGCCGCCTGTGTCTCGGGATCCCACCAGTGATCGGCCGGTGACTTCACACTTTCGAGGCCCGCCGTACGCACGAGCTCGACGAGATCGGCCCGCGCGATAGCGCGGGTGTCGGCGACGGCGGCAGCGGGCAAGCGCACAACCTCTCGAGCCCATGCAAAGGCACGGTCGACGACGTCCACAGCCGGCGCGAGCTCATCGACGAGCCCGACGGCCAGCGCTTCCTCCGGCGTCAGCATGCGGCCCGTGCAAAGCAGGAGCTCCGCGCGGCGCGGACCGACGGCGCGGCGCAGCAGACCGTGAATCACCGGCCCTGGATGAAGCCCCACCGCGACTTCATTGAGACCGATGCGAAATGCGCCCTGGGCCATCACGCGGTAATCGCAGTACAGCGCCAGAACTGCGCCGCCTGCGGGACTGTGCCCGGTGATGGCCGCCGCGATGGGTAATGGGCAGGCCGCAAGCTGCCGCTGGATATCGAAGAAGAGTTTCCAGAAGTCACGCATGCCCGCGCGGTCCTTGGTCATGAGCTCCGGGATGTCGAGTCCCGCGGAGAACAGCCCCGCACGTCCAGACAGCACGATGGCCCGTGCCGGGCCCTTGCTGGCGTCGCGCAGCGCCACGATCAGTGCGCTCAGCATGGCATCGTTGAACGCATTCACCGGTGGACGGGTCATGCGTAACTCGATCACATCGTCGACCAAGCGCGTTTCGATGAGGCTCATGGTCCTGTCCTCGACCGGGCGAGTACCACGACCGCGTGCGCGGCAAATCCCTCGCGCCGGCCGATGGCCCCCAGGCCTTCCATGCTGGTGGCCTTGATGTTTACCCGGGTCGCGGGGATACCGAGGTCGGACGCGATGTTTGCTCGCATCGCGGGCTTATGCGCGAGGATGCGCGGCACTTCGGCGATGACGCTGACGTCGACGTTCCCGACTGCGTAGCCGCGCCCAGCGACGTCGCCGGCGATCTGCCGCAGAAAGCGCCGGCTGTCGGCTCCGCGCAGCGCCGGATCGCTCGGCGGAAAAAGCTCGCCGATGTCGCCAAGCCCGGCCGCGCCGAGCAGGGCATCGCAGAGTGCGTGAATGATCACGTCGCCATCCGAGTGGGCGAGAACGCCCCGGTCGTGCGCAATGCGCACTCCCCCGAGCATGACGTGATCTCCAGTCTCGAAAGCATGAATATCATAGCCATGACCAACCGATACCGTGGCCGCCGCGCCCGCGCCTAGCAGCGCCGCAGCAATCGCGAGATCTTCGGGCCGTGTGACCTTGATGTTGGCGATGGAGCCCGTGATCAGTCGTGGTTGATGGCCGGCGCGTTCGATCGCCGCCGCATCGTCTGTCATGTCGAGCCCCGCCGCAAGCGCGGAGTCAAGCGCCGTACGCAGCAGGCCGAAGCGGAACATCTGCGGCGTGAGTGCGCGCCACAGACCGTAACGTTCGATAGTTCGCTCGATTCGTCCGTAAGGCGCGCCCTGCTTGATCGTATCAGCAATAGGCGCGGCCAGAACCCCGCCAACCGGATCGTCGTCGAGCTCTGTCATCAACCGATCGAGGTCGGCGCCTGCCAGGCACGGACGCGCCGCATCGTGCACCAGGACCCAGTCGTTGTCGACCGCCTGCTCGGCGAGCACGGCAAGGCCATTGCGAACCGATTGCGCGCGCCGGGCGCCGCCCGTCGCCCCCACAACCTTCGGCTGCAGCCGCTCAACGAGCGCCGCCCCGCGCGCATCAGAGGGAGCGAGCACCAACACGATTCGTGAGATCTGCGGATGCGCGAGCAGCGGCGCGAGCGCCGCCTCGATCACCGTGCTGCCGCCGAGAGCGTAATACTGCTTTGGGATTTCGCCGCCGAAGCGCGAACCACCGCCCGCGGCTGGCACGACCGCCCAATAGCGGACCGCGCGCGACGCGGTCATCGTGCGGCGGCGCTGCTGGCGGGACGAACCGGAGCGGACGCGTCAGGATCGCGCGGCACGACCTGATAGAAGGTTTCGTTCGAGCGGATCATGCCGAGCTCGCTGCGCGCGCGTTCCTCGACCGCCGACAGCCCTTCCTTGAGGTCGCGCACTTCCGCTGCGAGCTGCGCGTTGCGTTCGCCAAGGGCGTGGTTCTCGGCGCGCTGCTGAGCCACCGACCCGCGCAGGCGCCAGATTTCACGGGCGCCGCCGTCCGACACCCAGAGCCGGTATTGAAGCCCGAGCAGGACAGCAAGAAGAATGGCGGCGAGAATCTTCATGCGCAGCGAATCGTACTCTCACATCTCAGGCAGGACAACAGCTTACGGGCAACTTATCAAGCAATTCCTCGCCCAAGTCAGCATCTCGTTTCATGACGGTAGCTTGACCGGGAAGGCATCGCGCCCCGCATAGCGGGCCTTCGATCCGAGCTCGCCCTCGATACGCAGCAGCTGGTTGTACTTCGCGATGCGATCGGAGCGCGACATCGAACCGGTCTTGATCTGGGTGGCCGAGGTCGCGACCGCGATGTCCGCGATCGTACAGTCCTCGGTCTCTCCCGATCGATGGGAAATGACGGACGCGTAGCCGGCCTTCGCGGCCATCGCAATAGCCGCAAGTGTTTCGGTGAGCGTGCCAATCTGATTCGGCTTGATGAGGATGGCATTGGCGATCTTGCGGTCGATGCCTTCGGCCAGGATCTTTGTGTTCGTCACGAAGATGTCATCGCCCACGAGCTGGATGCGCGCCCCAAGCTTCTTCGTGAGGCCCGCCCAGCCCTCCCAGTCGCCCTCGCCCATGCCGTCCTCGATCGTGATGATCGGGTACTTCGCGACGAGTCCTGCGAGATAGTCGGCAAACTCCGCGGGCGTGAAACGCCGATTCTCCGATTCGAGGGTGTAGTGGCCATCGGCAAAGAATTCCGAGCTTGCCGCGTCCAGCCCGAGGTAGATGTCGCGTCCCGCCTTGTAGCCCGCCCGCTCGATTGCTTCCAGAATGGTTTCGAGCGCGGCCTCGTTCGAAGGCAGATCGGGCGCGAAGCCACCCTCATCGCCCACAGCCGTGTTGAGCTTCCTGCCGAGCAGGACCTTCTTCAGCGTATGGAAGATTTCCGCGCCGTAGCGCAGCGCTTCGGCGAGAGTTGGCGCACCAACCGGCAGGATCATGAACTCCTGGATGTCGATGCTGTTGTCGGCATGCGCACCGCCGTTGATGATGTTCATCATCGGCACCGGCAGCGTCATGGCACCGTCACCGCCGAGCGCGCGATACAACGCCTTGCCGCTGTCACGCGCCGCCGCGTGAGCCGCCGCCAGCGAAATGGCGAGCAGCGCGTTAGCACCAAGCCGCGCCTTGTTCTCGCTCCCGTCGAGCTCGATCATGCGCGCATCGAGCGCCGCCTGATCGAGGGCATCGCTGCCGAGGAGCGCTGTGCGCAGCGGCCCGTTGATGTTGGCGACGGCTTTTTGCACACCCTTGCCGAAATAGCGCTTCGGGTCGCCGTCGCGCAGCTCCACTGCCTCGCGAGTGCCGGTCGATGCACCCGAAGGCACGGCGGCCCGGCCAAGAACGCCGGACTTGAGGATGACGTCCGCTTCGACGGTTGGATTGCCGCGCGAATCGATGATCTCGCGGCCGCGGATATCGGCGATCTTTGCGCCAGTACTCGTCACAACAGCGACTCCTCGAAGGGCTTGGATTTGACGGCGTTATCGAGCATCTTGAGCGTCACGAGCAGCGATTCCATGCGATCGAGCGGCCAGGCATTCGGCCCATCGGACAATGCTTCCGCCGGACGCGGATGGGTCTCCATGAAGAGACCCGCCACGCCTGCCGCCACCGCTGCGCGCGCCAGCACAGGAATGAACTCGCGCTGGCCACCGGATGCATTCCCCTGGCCGCCCGGCAGCTGCACGGAGTGCGTCGCGTCGAATACGACTGGGCAACCAGTCGAGCGCATCACCGCAAGTGCACGCATGTCG
>Ga0326726_10005098_pt1 | contig 11932 bp, 10 predicted proteins | sample MHFenrmetagenome_2_FD_207603 | JGI IMG/M metagenome (GOLD analysis project Ga0326726, IMG submission 207603) | Lab enriched peat soil microbial communities from Michigan Hollow, Ithaca, NY, United States - MHF15MN | ecosystem: Environmental > Terrestrial > Soil > Wetlands > Peat | place: USA...
TACGGAAAGGTTCGTCCCCAGGCAAGCTATGCCACCTCGCTGTCGATTATCGGGAGGGCGAAGCGACAGTTCCGGCTCGCCACAAAATCAGGCATGATGGTGGGCATGGGCGAGACGACTCATGAGGTGGAAGTGTCGCTCCACGACCTGAGATCCGAAGGCTGCGACATGGTGACCATCGGTCAGTACCTTCAGCCCACCTCGGCACATCTCCCCGTCGAACGGTTCGTCACGCCTGAAGAGTTCGAATACTATCGCACGGTAGCCGAACATGCTGGATTCCTGCATATTCAATCAGGTCCTTTCGTGCGAAGTTCGTATCATGCAGAAGCGTTTGAACCATCAGAACCTCTTTCATAACCAGCAATTCCGGCTAAACCATGGCACTATCGGCACCATTGATGATTTATGCCTACTGGACCCTCGCGATCCTCATTGGCATCCTCTTTTTCAGGAAAGATATTTTCTCCTTCAATCCTGAGTTTGACACCCGTCGCAAGACCCTCCTGGGGCTGTCGATCGCTATCCTTGCCATCAACGCCTTCGTCTATTCCAACTCGACCACCGACAGCGGCAGGACGGTCGATCCGCTCAGCGTGCTGATTTTCAGCGTGGGCAACGGCATCGCAGAGACTTTCATGTTCTACGCCATGTTCCGTATCGGCCAGACCCTCGCCGGAAAGTTCACCCCCAACCAGTGGGCTCAGTTCGCAGTCGGATTCCTCTTCTTCATGATCTACAGCGGCATCATCCATGCACGTTTTTGGCTTCCGATTCTTCCTGACCATGTGGTTCAGACCAGCCCGTTCAAACCGTTCTTCATGCCGGTCCAGCTCATGATCGCCACCAGCTGGGCGCTCAGCTTTTTCTGGTACCGGGATCTGAGAACGGTCATAATCCTGCATGCGTTCGTCGATCTTACGATGATCATGAACGTCAAGTTTTCCATGTTCTCCTGAACTCTCTTTCTCGGTCCAACCTTTAGCAGCTCAGCCATGAAGTCATTCGAAGGGGTCGTGCTGGTGGCCGGTGCAACCGGCCGGACCGGACAGTGGATCGTCCGGCGTCTCCAGTCTCACGGAATCGACTTCCGTCTCTTCGTACGCTCCGGCTCAAAGGCCTTTGAAACCTTCGGCCCGGAGTGCGTCGACAGGCTTGCGGTCGGATCCATAGAACACCCTCTCGATATCGAGGCGGCCGTCAGCGGATGCCGTGCCGTCATCTCGGCGATCGGGGCCTACGTCACCGATCCCGGAGCACCGCCACCATCGGTCATCGACAGGGACGGCATGAGCGCGTTCGCGTCGGCCGCCCGCAAGAGCGGCGTGCAGAGGTTCATCCAGGTGAGTTCGCTGGCCGTAACCCGACCGGAACATCCGCTGAACAAATATGGCAGTGTATTGAGCATGAAGCTGGAAGGTGAGAACGCCATCCGGTCAGCCTACGCAGATCCCGGGTTTTCCTATACGATACTTCGTCCCGGAGGACTCCTGGACGGAGCACCATTTCGTCATCGACTGCAGTTCGGCACCGGCGACACACTTACCGGAACTATCGACCGCAGCGACGTGGCAGAGGCCGCGGTCGTCTCACTCTGGCACCCGAAGGCCGTGAACCGGACTTTCGAGCTGATCAGGTGTGAAGAGGCGGCTCAACCATCGCTCGAACCGTTTTTCGATCAGCTCTCATAACACCCGCTCCAGGTTTTTCAGGAACGGACCGGCCTCGACGAATCCGACGATCCGGCTGTCGGCAACCTCTCGCCCCCCCTTGTCAAAGAAGATGATGCCGGGAGGGCCGAAAAGTCCGAAACGCTTCATGAGCGCCCGGTCATCATCGGTGTTCCCGGTCACATCAACCTGCAAAAGGGTCACAGCCGAGAGCCGCTCCTGCACCCTTCGGTCGCTGAAGGTAAACTTCTCCAGCTCCTTGCACGACACGCACCAGTCAGCATAGAAATCGAGCATCACCGGCTTGCCTGAGGCTTTCAGTTCACGATCGAGCTCCTCGGAGGAACGGATGCGTTTGAACGCCAGCTTTTTCTCCGCTCCTCTGGTAGCAACATCAGAGGAAGCTCGCAGGCCTGATAGCGGCGCCAACGGGTTGGAAGCGCCGGAGGCGGCTCCTACCAGTTCGAGTGCGCCGATGATGAGCAGCAACAGGCCAAGTGCCCGCATGAATTTACCGGGAATGCCCATGTTGTCGGGTGGTGAGCTGAATACACCGGCAAACACCGAACACAGGATCGCAAGCCCTCCCCACAACACCATCTGCGCCTGTGTCGGCAACACCGGAGTGACCATCCATATGGCCACTCCGATCAGCATCAGGCCGAACGCGTACTTCACGCCGATCATCCATGCGCCGGCTTTCGGCAGGAGGCTGCCTGCGGACAGGCCGATCAGCAGCAGCGGTACGCTCATGCCCGTGGCCATCGAAAACAGGGCGAGGCCGCCGAGAAGCACATTCTTCGTCTGGCTGATGTAGACCAGGGTTCCTGCCAGCGGCGCCGCTACGCAGGGGCCGACGATCAGCGCCGAAATCGAGCCCATGAGGAACACCCCGACGAAACGGCCACCCTTCAGTTTTCCCGAGGTACTGCTCAGGCGGTTCTGCAGGGTTGCAGGCACCTGCAGCTGGTAGAGGTCGAACATCGACAGTGAGAGCACCACGAGCAGGATTGAGAATGTCACGAGCACCCATGGTTTCTGGAGCGCTCCGGCCAGGCCTTCACCAGCCAGGCCGGCCGCCACGCCGAGCGCCGTGTACACAATGGCCATGCCGAGGCAGTAGGCTACGGCCATGAGAAAGCTCTTGCCCCGGCTCGTCTCCCCTTCCCCGACGATGATCGATGAGAGGATCGGCACCATGGGCAGGACGCAGGGCGTGAAAGAGAGCAGCAGACCGAACAGGAGGAACGCCACCGCCACCTTCCACAGGCTGCCGCTTTCCAGGGTTGATTTTGCAAGCGAGAGCTCGTCTGGCGCCCTGGTTTCAGTCCGGGCGGGCCTGGACGGAGAAAGTCCGGCACTCGTGCCATTATCCGTACCTGTCGCTCCTGCGATCACCAGCGCTCCAGGCTTGCCGGGAATGACTTCGAACACCTTGTCGATCGGGGGGTAGCAGAGTCCGTCCTCGGCACAGCCCTGATATCCGACTTTGATGCGGAATGGGCCATCGACCTGCGAAAGCGCAACGCGGGCGGTCAGATGACCGTGATAGATCTCCATCTTCTCGTTGCTCGAAGGGTCGACATAGTCGACTCCTTTGGGGAGGTCAAGCTCGCGGACCGTAGCCTTTCCCTCTTCCACGCTCACCTTGATCCGGTCACGGTACAATTTGTACCCCTTGGCGATATCCCAGTGCAACCCGATGCTTCCGTCAGCACCAAGATCGGCCCTTACCTGGAAGGCCTGTTCGGGGTCAAGGAATTCAGCGGCGAAGAGGGATCGTCCCGCACCCATCATGGAGAAGAGCGCAATGAAAAGCAGGAGCAGCCGCTTGAGTGACGCAATAGTCATTACGACAGTGTTGGTGATTTTGGATATTCAGGATCACAACTCTTCTGATATACCACGCCCAGCCTATCAACGGCAAGAAAACCGGTACAGGAGCGTTCGAGAAACTGAAGCGCGTCAGCCTCCTTGAGCATGGCTATAGTCGTGCAGCTTCCGGCATGGACGGCCAGAGGAGCAAGCACTGAGACCGACTGCCAGTGGGTCACCGGCATACCTGTCCCGGGATGCAGGATATGGCAGTAACGCCGGCCTTCGAGTTCGAAATAGCGTTCATAGTCTCCGCTCGTGGCCAGGGCTCCGGTAGAGAGCGGAATCGATGCCATCATCCTGCCGTGGTCTCTCGGATCCCGGATACCGATGAGCCATGGAGCGCCGTCAGGTTTAGGCCCGATCACCCGGATATCCCCGGCAAGGTTGACATAACCGTGCCTTATGCCTTTGGCATGAAGCAACGCGGCTCCGCGATCGGCAGCATACTCCTTGGCGAAACCACCGAAATCGATTTCCATGCCCCGTTGTGGCAGGCGGATAAGGTTCCCTCTGCGTTCTGCTTTTTCCCATCCGATCATTTCGATCAATGCGTCGAGGAGCTCCCTTTCCGGGAGGCCCGGATTGCGGAAATCCCATGCTTTCCGCAGAACCCCCGACGTAATGTCAAACAACCCGTCGCTGCTTTCGTAGAGCGAATCCGCATAGCCGAACAGCGAAACGGTTTCATCGTCGCACTCCGTCCACCCATCACCAGCTGATTCATTGATCCTGTGGACGATTCCCGAGGAGTGGTAGCGGGAGTACTTCAGCTCGATTCGTTTTACCTCTTCGATAGCCGAAGCTGCCATGGCTTGAGCCCGCTTCATGGTATCGGCAGAAAGCACTACCTCTCCGACGCCACCCATGGCTTCAAATCCGATTCGATACACGTTCATGGCTCCAGTGGCGATAAGAGAACCGGCAGCAGACAGCACTGAACTATAGCGCCCAGCCATACTGCCCGCCGGCCTTTGGTAAAAGCTTCGATCACCGATTCTGTTCAGCGCATCAGAACAGGCAGGTTACACCGACCTGTATGCTGTGGGCGTTGAACTCGGCAAGCCCGGAATCCTTCTTGCCTGAAAGTGCCCAGTCGCTGCGCTGAAGGTAATTTTCGTATTTGATATCAAAGGAGATATCGTCAGTCAGCTTTTTGGCGACTTTTATTCCCAGTGTCAAAGCGCCGAATGCCGACATGCGCTCGTCCTCGGAAGAGAAAACCTGACCTGCAGGTACGGGCGTAGGTGCGGTTTCCGCCGGGGAATTTGTTGCAATATAAAAATCGGCTTCATTCTGGGAATATAATCTCAGGAGCGGCATGACCGTCCACCCGTTCGAGATCGGCTGCACATACTCCGCATCGAGCGTATGAGCCCTTATGCCGAATGAGTCGGAGTAGAACCGGTATGACAGTCTAGCCGTACCGTCGCTGCCTTCGAAGTGGTGGTTCCAGCGGGTCATGAGCGTGGTCATGTTGCGGGTGCCTGGCCGGTTATCGGCATACTTGTATGGGTCGGAGAAGTATCCCGTTCCATGTGAATAACCGAGATTGAACTGTGCGATATCGTTCTTCGTCAGTACCCTCGTCACCCCGACCAGTCCCGCCACGGCCTTTTTCGACTTGTCGGTGGCGCCGGGGATCTGAGGCATGATCGTATCGTCAGTCAGGCTTGCTCCGAGCGACCAGGTTGTGTTCTTGTCGGCGGAAGAGAGGCTTCCAAGGACAGAATAACCCCTTGAAATATAATCTGTTTCACTTGAATAACTGCCGCCGACGGTCACGGTGCCCTGCGAAAAGTAGCGCGTCACAGCCAGGTCGCCTGCATTGCGCCGGTCATGCATGTTCGTCAAGGCCGAAGTGTGATACTGGGGGGAGGCGCCGGTCACCGAATCATAGGTGTAGTTGAGACCGACCGACCACTTCCCTGCCACGGGCACAAGGGTCGATACCGTATACGCGTTCACTTTGATCCGGTCTGCGGAGCTTCCTGGAGTACCTGTGGCGCCTCCGCCGCTCGTGGTGGTCGCCGTTGACGCTCCGGATATGAGATCATAGCGGAGGTCGTCAGCGGCTCTGCGCGTTGTCGTCGATGTCGAGGAGGATGTTCCGCCTGTTCCCGGGACAGTTTGGGACTCGCTGTAGTTCAGGTATTTGAAACTGACCATTCCGCGTTCGGGGGCGGACTCGGCCGAGGCAAAATCCAGGGCCGGGAGCGACATCGCTGCAGTAAGAAGTGCGGTGCCCAGGATGTTGGACTTCGTTATTGATGATTGTTTCATACTTTTCAGGATTAGGATTGATCAATTGCAGCCGCAGCCACCGCCGCCCACACCAGCGCCGCCGGAAGCAGCCTCTTTACTGCTGTAGATGTGCTCTGTGTATCTGGTATCAAGCGGATCGTAATCAAAGGTCATTTCCGGTTTGGCCAGGTTCTCCCGCTCCCAGGGCTGTACCGCCGTGCCTGCCGAACAACCTGAAAGGGCTGAAGCCACCATCAGCATGATGGGTGCGCCCATAAGAAATCGGACAATGGGTGTTTTGCTCATTTTTTACCCTCCAGTGCATTCTGAATTTTTTTCTCAAGCTCGGCCCGGTCGCTTTCCCTGAACCCCTGATGCTGATAGAGGACCCTGCCGTCACGACCGATGAGGTAGCTGGTCGGCATTCCCTTCACCCCATACGCCTTAGGGTTGACACCCTTTGAGTCGAAGGCAACCGTGAAGTTTGCAGGAGTCTGGGTCAGGAATTTTTTTGCGTCCTCCGTTCTGCCATCAACATTGACCGCGATGACCTGAAAACCTTTCGACTTGTATTTCGACTGCATCTCGTTCATCCAGGGAAACGACTGTTTACACGGTCCGCACCATGACGCCCAGAAATCAAGGTAGACCACCGAGCCCCCCTTGTCGGAGAGCCTTACCGTACCGCTCTGTCCCGGCAGGCTGAACTCCGGCGCCTTACTGCCGGGGTCGAGCGCATAACCTGTCGGACCGAACGCAAAACAGGCAGCGAGGGTAACAATGCCCCCCCTGATCATTCTGATCATCTGATTTTTTTTCATAGAGAAGGATTTTGAGGGTTCTTGAATATTGTTTCGGCGATTTAAGGTATCAATTGTAGTTAGTGGCAATCCCCCTGTTCTTGTCATTCTGATCCCGACTTGCCGGGGGAGGAATCCAGAATCCATTGTTTGGTAATAAGATGGATTCTTCATTCCTCTACGCTTCATTCAGAATGACAGACTGCTGCCATGTTATCAGTGCGACCTGTTGTCGACGGAGTAACAAGACTCGCGCACAACTTGAAATCACTGGTGGCGCATAGAGCCAGGATCAGCTCTCCACTCTTCATCTGACCCGGGGGCATTCGCTCGAACCCAGACCTGGAGAAGCATCATCGTTTCTTGTTGCCCCCTGCCTTAACAATCGTTAAGTATGAGCGCAAAAAAAACGGAGCCGAAGTGTTTCGGCCTTCGTTTTCCTGACTGACAGGTAGTTATGCAGTTTCTTGATCACGTGGCATTCTGCCTGCTGATGAGGCGGAGCTGTATGTTCAGCAGAGGTAACTGAGGCAGCCACTGTTAAAAGCTATGTATAAGCTGATATTAAAACAAATTAAAATATACTTAAAATTCTGGGGGTGCAGGGAGGGCATGTCGCGGGAACCCAAACGACAGACCCGCCGGAAGGCGGGTCTGTCGTTTGGAAAATGTCGAATCAGGGCTTACTTGGCAAGCTTGACGGAAGCCGTCGCGGTTCCTCCATCGGCCACGGTGACCATGGTTTTGGCGGCAGACTTCAGTTTCTCGTTCCAGGCAGCAACTTCATACGTGCCTGCCGGGACACCGTTGATGGTGAACTTGCCGGTTGCATCGGTGACCGAGTAGTAGTCGCTGTCCACGACGACAACGAACCCTGACATTTCGGAGTGAACGTTGCAGAGCAAGTTCACGACGCAGGGTTTGTCAAAAACCACCGACTTCGACATGCCGGGGTTGTAAGTTCCAAGGTTGAACTTCTTGCAGACATCAGCTGAGAAGATGTTGTGGTTGACCTTGTCGTTGTTCTTGAACTCGACAGATGATCCGGTCGGAACGGCAAGCACATGGGGAACAAAGACCAGGTTCTTCTGGTCAACGACACCTTTCTTGGGCACGATAGGTCCCTTTACGCCTTTCAGGTAGACCACGGTATCTTTCTTATACTTTGCGATGGCAGTATCGACGGTACCTGTTACGGTGCCAGCGCAGAATGCGTTCGACGAGAGCACGCCGAATCCAGCCACGAGAAGGGCTGTCTTCAGAAAGGTCGATTTGATTTTCATCATAAACTCCTTGTGGTTGTTGGTATTTGGTTGTGGATTCATGCTGGATGAAGTCCATTCATGAAAGAACAAGAAAGAACATGTAAATAATTTCACGTTTTACGGTAATTGTCAGTCGTCAGTTTCCGGAAAAGGTCTTGACATAGGACACCAGGCAGTCGATCTCCTCCTTGTCGAAGCTCTTGCCCCATGGAGGGCACATGTTGGATCTGCCGATCGATGCCGAGCCCTCACTGATCACCTTGAAGATCGTCTCATCGGAAAGCGTCTTCATGAACGCCTTGTCGGTGAAATTCGCAGGCTGGGGCGTCAGGGAAAATCCGTAATACTGACCACTGCCGTCACCTGCGTCGCCATGGCACTCATAGCAGTAGTGGTTGTAGAGACGCTTGCCCTCCTTGAGGTCGAACGGCAGATTCTCCTCACGGGCGGCCACGGCAGCCGAGTCGGCTGCCGTGGCTTTGCTGTTACCTGCTTTGGAGCTGTTGCCCGGCTTCTTGCCGCATCCGGTGATGACGAGTACCGAGAGTGCGGCCAGAAGCGCTGTTTTCCTGATTGTTATCTTGTTTTGCATCACTTGGCAGTAAGTTTCAGGGTCATCAAATAGTTGGTCAAGAAAATCCTCTCTCGTTCCGTGAACCCGTAATTGGGTTCGACGATATCGGGCTTGAACTTCCTCGAATTTTCAAGATGCTTGAAGATGAATCCAGGCATCAGGCGGTTTCCGACGTTCGAGAGGTTCGGACCTACGGCTCCTCCGTCTGAACCGATCTGGTGGCAGGCAACACAACCTTTCTGGTCATAGAGCTTCTTGCCGAGGCTGATCTGGTCCGGCGTGGTGACGTCGGTGACAACCGGCAGATTCTTCGGAATATCCGGCGTGACCAGCTCCTGCTGCAAGTAGTTCACGACCACATCGACATCCGACCTGTTCGTGTCCTCGACCTTCTGCACTCCAAGATTGAACTTGGGCATCGTGATCTTCGCCGGTTTCACTCCCCCGGTCAGACCGAGTTTCGGCATCTGCTGAAGCAGCGGACGGATGACGTCCGGATTGGCAAGGAACCCTCGTATCCAGCTCTCCTGCAGCTTGCTGCCGGCATAGGTGAGATCAGGGGCGTAGTCGGCGCCGATCCCCTTGATGCTGTGGCAGTTGGTGCACTTAACGTCGGCGATCACCTTGGCGAAGTCTCCCGTGAACTTGTAGCTGGGCACACCGGCCATCTTGTCGAGCTCCTGGCGCGAGGGCACCATGAAGCGGACCGGCACGTTCGAGTCGGTGAAGCCATACAGCACTGCGGCAAGCTCGTTGACCTCCTTTTCTGAGAGGCCGAAGTTCGGCATGCGCAACCCGAGCCTGAATCCTCTCGGATCTCTCAGCTTCTGCTTGATGTAGCTCAGTCGATCGTTCGATATCGAGTTCTTCAACTTGCCGAAATCGAGCAGATCGACCGGTTTGCTGCCGATGGACGAAAGCTCGGTACCGATCTTCTCGCGCATCTCATCGCTTCTCAGGAAGGTCACTCCCTGGCTTTTCAGTGAAGGAGCAACCTGGACCATCTCCATGCCCTGTATCTTGTGGCAGCCATAGCAACCATACTGCTGGATAATGTCCTTTCCTTTCTTGATCGAAGCGGCCTTGATCTCGGAAGGAGTGGTGTAGTTCATCTCACCTTCATCGTCCTGATACTCGCTCGTGATGTACTCGACCAGGGAGTTGATCTCCTCGTCGGTGAAGCGGAATCGGGGCATCTTGGTGCCGGGGAAATATTTGTTCGGATCCTTGATCCAGTTGAACATCCAGGTCTTGTTGACCTTGCTGCCGACCTTGCTGAGATCAGGCGCATAGACCTTCACATTGTTGCCGCCCTTGCCGTTGGTCATATGGCACAGGTTGCACCTTGCCTGGCTCCAGAGGGCCTTGCCTTTCTCAACCAGATCGGCATTCGGAGTGCTGGCGGCATAATCCACATCATGCCTTGTCGTGCCGGACATGCTGAACAGGTAGTCCGCAACGGCCTCGGCCTGATCCTTCGTGAAGAAGAACTTGGGCATTCGGGCGGTCGAAAAATATTTTTTGGGGTCCATGAGCCACCTGAGAGCCCAGGAGTAGTTGACCTTCGTTCCGACGTTGGTCAGTTCAGGGCCTACGTCGCCCATACCTTCGTAGCCGGGAATCTTGTGGCAGCTGTAGCAGCCGTACTTCCTGATGAGCTCAGTGTTGCCGGCGATCTTTTCGGCGCCGCGCAACCCCTTGATGTCTCCGTGGCAGTTCAGGCAGGAGGTCTGGGTCATATCACCCCTGAGCATCGGCTCTTCCCAGTGCTTGACATTGCCATGGGCTTTCTCGATCGTGGTTGTCGCACGTCCCTGGCCGCGATGACAGAAGGTACATCCGAACTTGCCGGGATCGTGGTTGCCGAGATAGACGAAGCCGAGGGGATGCTTGGCGTATGGCTCCTTTTTTGACACCTGCACCTTGCTTTCGATGCCTGCATGGCAAGACACACAACGGTCCGCCTTGTCGGTATCCTTGATCATGTACTGCTTGATCTCGATCGGAGCCTTGTCGTTGTTGGCGATCATCTCCTTTTTGTCTTCAAGGGACTTCTTGATCGCCTCGATCTCTGCCCGTACTTCCGCCATGCCGCCGGTAAGCTTGGAGATCTCCAGCTGCAGGGGTTCCGATTTAGCCACAAGCGCCTTGCCGTTCTTGTCGATTGCATCGATCTGGTGCTGCAGCGCGTCCATCTTGACCTTGTACTCCGGCTTCTGGGTCTTTGTGAAGTAGTACTCGGTCTCAAGATACTGGCCACGGGTCATCTGCAGCTCCTTCTGGTTGACCGCGATCTTCGCGTGCAGGTCGTCGAGCTGGGCATTCAACTGGACATAACGGTCGTGCACGCCCTTCTGCTTGAACGCCTCCTCAGCCTTCGCGAGCTGCGCTTCGAGCATCGAGAGCCTTCTCGCCCCGCCGCTTCTGCGGAACTCAAGCATGGCTGCCTGATAATCCTTCTCGAGCTTGTCGTGTTTGAGCGATTTGTACTCCTGCTGGTAATGTTTCCAGGGTCTCAGGCCAAACTCGTCGTCCCAGATCACCCATGCTGACAAAACCAGCAGGATGATGCTCAGGCCCGCAAAGATATAGGCTCTGTACTTGGATGAATTTTGATTCTCACTCGCCATTTTCAACAATTAATTTAATGGGCTATAGAATGACACCTGTTTCCGTAAAGCATCTGCCGACAGCAGAATCAAACGTTGAACCAGGGGGTTATCCAGACATACTTCACCAGGAATACAAGCCTGAGGATCATCTTGATCGGCACCGACATCATCGTGATGAACAGGAACATGATGATGTTGTAACGAATCATGCCGAGCTGCGCAAGCAATTCCGGATTGTTCTTTTTCCAGTACCTGAGCGGCAGGAGCATGCCCGCGACATAATACGCGATCACCACGAATGCGCCGATGATGAAACCGGGTATCGAACGTGATTCGATACCGATCACCTGGGTCAGATCCTTGGTGGGCTCGAACACGACACGCTGGTGGTCCCACTCCTGCCAGGGCCAGTACCAGAGCCAGCCCGGGCCCCTGTCAAATACGCCGATGACGATAAGGAGCAGCCAGAGGATGAAGAATCCGAACGAAAAGATCAGGATCGCGTATTTCCTCTCCGAAAAGGTATAGTAGCCGTTCCCTTTCGGGTTGATGTCGATGTACGGGATCGCGATCAGCCCGACAACGATCAGTGAAGGCAGCACCACGCCGGCCAGCCATGGATCGAAATAGACCAGCAACTCCTGAAGCCCGAGGAAATACCAAGGAGCTTTCGCAGGGTTAGGAGTGATCGTCGGATTGGCGATCTCCTCAAGAGGGGCGTCAACGGCGATCGACCAGATGGTCAGAAACACCATGACGGCCAGAGAGATGATCAGCTCGATCCGCACCAGCGGTTTGAATGTATCGACATCCTGGTCGAGCGCTCCCTCGACAGGCAGGCCCGAAGCCAGGAGCTTGTCGTTCTCGAACGCCTGCTGGAAAGCCCAGACCA
>Ga0326726_10005099_pt1 | contig 11932 bp, 11 predicted proteins | sample MHFenrmetagenome_2_FD_207603 | JGI IMG/M metagenome (GOLD analysis project Ga0326726, IMG submission 207603) | Lab enriched peat soil microbial communities from Michigan Hollow, Ithaca, NY, United States - MHF15MN | ecosystem: Environmental > Terrestrial > Soil > Wetlands > Peat | place: USA...
TGTCCTCATAAATGTGATTTTTGCCAGGATGCAAATATTCGAGATGGATCTGTGTTTCGCACAAGACCTCTTGATGATGTTATCGAAGAGATTGCGTCCCTTCAGCAGAAAATATTTTTTTTCACTGATTTTTCGCTCACCATCGATTTAGCATATACGAAAGAACTGTTTCGTCGTATGCAACAATTAAAAAAGAAATTTATTTGTGGAGGGAACGTTGATGTTCTGGCTGAGGATGAAGAACTGCTGCGTCTCTCCCATGAAGCAGGATGCATCGAGTGGATCAGTGGGTTCGAGACATTCTCCCAAGAAGCGCTCAACGGTGCGCACAAACAGACAAATATTGTCGAAGACTACGTGCATGCTGTGAAGAAAATCCACAAACACCGAATGGCTGTGTTTGGGACATTTGTCCTTGGTTTTGATGAGGATACCCCTGATATTTTTCAGGCGATGCGTACACATATTGGGAAACTTGGTATTGATGCAGTGAATTTCGCTCTCCTCACCCCCTATCCAGGGACCCCTTTGTTCCATCGGTTAGAAAAGGAAGGACGAATAATGACAAAGGATTGGTCAAAATATAATCGAAAAAATGTTGTGTTTGAACCAAAAAACATGACAAAAGATGAACTGGAGGACGGATTCCGGGACATTACGATGGCTTTTAGTTCCATCCCTTCGATGGGGTATAGGACCATGCGTAGTCTGAGCCTCGGCCCATATCCCTTTATCGCGACGTTTGCGGGGAATCTCGGACAATTTATGAAAACTTAAAAAAAAATTTTTGGACATACACAAGATTGATTACTTCGTGATATTACAGACCTCGGAACCCTGATCCGTGCAGATTTGAATCGTGCATTCGATGACGTTGTATTTCTTCAATAAATAATCATTTATTTTTGAGATACTCTCCTCTTGTTTCCCCTGGACTTTACTAGGATCGAACTGCATATGAGCCGAAAACACAAGCATATCCGGGGTAATTGACCAGAGATGAATGTTGTGGAGCTCTCTTATTTCTGGGAAATTCTTTTTTAGGTCCTCAGAAATCATATCGATGTTCAGACCTTTTGGCGCGGTTTCCAAAAGAATCCTTGTCGAATCCTTTAACACACCCCACGCCCAGAACACGATAACTAACGAAATACCGATACTGACGATTGGATCGATAAAGATCCAGTTCGTATACATAATGACAAGGGCAGCGATGACAATTCCAACGGAGGATATCGCATCAGCAAACATATGATAAAACACACCTCGAATATTCAAGTTTTTTTTATGGACTCCTCTGAGGATGAGGATACTTGAGATGTTGACAGCTAAGCCTATGAATGCAATGATAAGCATTTCCAGGCCAAGGATCTCGATTGGATGCAGCAATCTGAGGATTGCCTCATAGATGATAATGCCGGCGACAACTAGGAGGAATAATCCGTTGACAAACGCAGCGAGTACTTCAGCACGATATAACCCGAATGTTTGATGATGGCATGGGGGTTTCCGAGCGATAATAATCGCAGCAAGGCCTATAATCAGTGCAAACGCATGGGTGAACATATGACCGGCATCGCTGAGCAACGCCATGCTATTGGTCAGATATCCTCCCACGATCTCGAGGATCATTGCGACAAGGGTGATGGTCAGCGATATCATGAGTTTTTTTTGTTCGACATGACGATATTCAAAGAGATGCTCCGTACCTGAAATTTCTGCTATATCTTTCTTCATAGCTTCGCTTGTCTCATCTATACTGTTGATACTCGAATCAAAAGATATCAACTTTTTTGAACTTTCCCTCTTGATCTTGTATTGGTGTGATTGGTAAGGTGAACCGGAAGATACTGCCTTTGCCTTGGTCGCTATCCACCCATATTTTTCCACCATGGGAGAGAACAACACCCCGAGCAATGGTAAATCCAAGACCGTCGATACCGGAATCTATTTGATACACAATATCAAAAATCTTCTTCTGTTTGTTCTTTGGTATCCCTTGACCGAAATCTTGTATCTCAAATAAGACATCATCAACCTCTTTATTCACTTTGATGGAGATTTTTGATCCCTCGGGAGACACGCTTATCGCATTCTGCAGGAGATTGATAAGTACTTGTTTGATGCGTTCCTGATCGATATTCAGTTCAGGGATTTCTTCATCTATTTCTTTAATTATTTTTATTTGCTTCTCCTCTGCAGTAGACTGTATCGTCCCTGTCGCATATTGGATTAATCTTCCGATGTCTGTTTTCTCCGGGATGAATTTCATAGTACCCGACTCAAGTCGGGAGACGTCAAGAGTGTCCTGGATAAGTTGATCCAATCGGTTTGTGTTTGTTAAAATGACATCGAGTCCCTTTTTCTGTTCTTCCGTGATAGGACCAAGGCTTTTCATAAGAAGGATCTCGATATATCCCTTTATGGTCGCCATTGACGTTCGCAGTTCATGCGAGGTAACATTCAGGAAATTCGATTTGATATGATCGAGTTTTTTCAACCGATTGTTTTGCTGTTCAAGTTTCGTATGTGATTTCTGAAGTTTCTCAAGCTGGATATGAAGTTCTCCGATGGAGCGTTTATATTCATTGTTTCTCTTTTTTAATACCAGGTTTTCTTTCGATAAATCGACAGTCCGTTCCTGGACTTTTTTTTCTAACCAATACTGTGCTTTGTGGAGTTCTTCTTCTATTTTTTTCCGTCCGGTGATATCCTCCATGGTAGAATAGACTGAAAGCACGGCACCAGCTTCATTAAAACAGAGGAAATCGTTAATAACAAAGACACGGGGTTCACCGTTTTTTGTGATATAGGTCCGTTCATGGCCACCGGTGTAAGGTTTTTTACTGTTGATTTTATCTTTAAAGGAGGATTTGGCTGTATCTTGTTCGTCCCCATGGATATAATCAAAAATAGGGTTTCCGATGACTTCTTCTTTCGTATATCCAAACAATTTGCACCATTTTTCGTTCACATCGGTAATCGTCCCGTCTGGTGATAATGTATGGTAGGGAATCGGTGCCTTCTCATAGAGGTGTTTGAATTTTTCTTCTGATATCCGTAACGCCTTCTCCATCAGTTTATTTTGTGAGTTGTCTTTCACAATTCCAATCGAGCCGATCACGTTACCGATACGGTCCTTTAGGACACTTAGGGAGATGTCTACATCGATTTGTTCGTTGTCGTCCCGTATCATTTTTGTTTCTAGGTGATAGTGGATCCCTTTCTGTCTGATGTTCTCTGATCGTATTTTTTTCCATTCTTCTTGCGGGTACAGGTATTTCACTGGCTTCATCATGAGTTCTTCTCTGCTCATCCCTAGAAGTTTTTCTGTGTATCTATTCCAATGGACAATCCGTTCGTTCTCATCTGTTAGCATGATAGCGACTGCGGAATTATCAAAAATGATCCGATATTTCTGCAATGGGTCGCCAAGATCAATGGTTTGCACGTCTTCATCCTTCCGATGTCGTAAAATCGTGAAAATCGAATCAAGTGGTTCTTCTTCTAATTCCTTTGGGATGACCACGGTATGTTTTCCTGGGGAGCGGCCATAGAGCTTTCCATGGAGTTCTTCTTGACGTAATGTTTTTATGATCTCTGGGTCTTCGTTTTTCATATTCTTCCTCCTTGAGTCTCGATTCTTCCTGTTTTTCGTCCTGACTCTGTTGTAGACTGATCAGTATCAGTGAATGAGTGCGTACTACTCATCTAGGATCCCATCCGTATTGTTATGAAAAAGTAAACATTTTTTGGTATAAAACTATTTGGTTAGAAAATTTTTTCTATGAATGATCAAGAATTTGAGCTATTTAGCGCCAACTATACTTACACGAACTAGAATATAATTTTATTAAAGGAAAAATATATTAATAATTAAAAGAACTAAATACCTATGAATTTTCTGAAAGGGCTCTTGAATCTCCTTTTTGCGAGTGTTACAATAACTGCCGTGTTCTTTCCTGTTGCAGTGTTCGTCCACGAAGGAACACATTCCCTCATGTACACCTTGGAAGGAATACCGATAACCTCGTTCCATGTGCTAGATACTGACTCTTTACAAAACGGGCGCTATGGGTATGTAACAACACAGAAAGAATCACGATATGGAGCTGTGTTCCAAGAGGGGATTGCAAACTTGTTCGGATATCTCTTTTTAGCATCGACTCTGTTATTCTGTCTTGTAAATCCGCTTAAGCCATTCACGGTTCGCCAGTTGGAATCAATGGGTTTGAGAAGGAACTCCCATCATTTTTGTACTCCGATTCTCTAACATTTGTGAAAATCGAACCCTGTTTGTCTAGCGACCTAAATCATTTTAAATACTCTGAAAGGTTCGTTTCCCCAATACATAATTGAGGAAATGCCACCAGTAGTTGCTTCGCTATTTCACTTAAAATACTCTTGATGCCTGCGGTCTTTTCAACGTCACTACCCGGATAGATTCTTACAACAACGCCATCATCCCTTCGACCAATCATAGCAAAAAAACTTCTTTTTACACCACCTTCAATACTTAACGATTCTATAAGGATTACAGTCTTATCACGACTCATATAAATAGTATCAGTTTTGAGAACTCCGCCCTCATTACGAATAAACACACCCTTCAATGTATTGAAGATGTCATCAATACCTATTGGACCGTTTAAGACAACATGAGGCATCTCTTACACCAGAATAATTATGTTTCACATTGTTATAAATCTTTTACTATCCCGTAGAATAGCACAACAACATGAGCTAAGAAACAGACCGAAGCTATAATCAGTCTAGAATTCTCCCTAAGGATATATTTTAATAGCAATAATCTCTCTTACGGAGGAATTGTGAACTCCTTGAAAAAAACACTTTCTGCAGGTCCTCCGATGTTCCATTATCAGGACTTAGCGATTGAACTCCATCCTCAGGTGTACAATCCTGCTGAGGATTCCTTTCTGTTGCTTGAAAGTACCAAATTTGATTCAAAGGATTCGATATTAGAGCTTGGAACCGGATGCGGACTTCTCGCCTTGGCATGCGCCCATCAAGGAGCCAAAGTGGTTTGTACAGACATCAATCCGTTTGCAGTTCAACTTACCCGTCATAATATCGAACGAAACCGTCATCTTCTGAAAGGCGATATTGAGATACGACAAGGGGATCTCTTTTCAGTTTTGAAAAACAATGAGCACTTCACGGTGATTCTTTTCAATCCGCCGTACCTTCCGACGAAAAAAAAAGAGAAAGTCGGTGGATGGTTCGATATCGCAACAGATGGAGGACCAACAGGTTTGAAACTCACCAAAAGATTTCTCCGCGGGCTTCACAAGCATCTTCAACCTAAAGGGTGCGCATATTTTATTTTTAGTTCCTTGTCGAATCGCTCCTCACTGGAGCACTATCTGAAAAATGAACGATTATCAGCAGAGATTATCGCCTCTCATCGATATGATGGAGAGAACCTTGATGTGTACCGAGTCACTCCGACAGCTTAAAATCAGCAAAAGGAGTTACGCTATCGTAACGAGGCAGACTCTTAATGACCGATGACTACTACCCCTGGGGCGGTGAATTCACCGCATGTGTACCACAAGGATGTGTCGCTGTCGTGCTTCTCAACTTACAGTATAAACCACCTGAGAGTGTCGCAATCTACGGATCATTAAAAACAGAGAACATAGGGATAGAAAAAATCATAGCAAATACCATCTCAAACCCATTTATTCGTTTTCTTGTTGTTTGTGGAGATGACATCAGGGGACATCGTTCAGGGTCCTCCTTAATCGCGTTACATAAAAACGGTATAGACCACAACCATCGCATCATCAACGCACCTGGAGCAATCCCCTATATCGAAAACTTAAAAGAAGAAGCAATCAAGAGATTTCAAGCACAACTGAATATTATTGATTTAATTGGGGAAAAAGAAAAAGAAAAAATCGATGAAACAATCGCGGATTGCACAAAGAAATCATTACAGTCTTTTGGAGAACCATACATCGCGATACGATTGAAACCAGAAGCTACCGTCCACCTCACCGACAATCGTGCATTACATTCAAGGATTATTGTCGATTATTTAGGGAAAATAAAAAAGAGAGGCGCATAAATGTTTTCGTTTACAAAGGAACAAAAAATATTTGATATCTCTGGGGTTTCAATCGGAGGACAACCAGGAATGTATCCTACAGTTCTTTTTGGTGGGCTGTTCTTCAAAGGGGAGCCTGATTTTGATGATGCAAAACGGCACCTTCGAACGATCTCTGAGTTGTGTAAGCAGACCGGCGTTCCCGTTATACCTGATTTTTTCATTCGAAAAGTCGAGTATATCCAACCGATTCTTTCCTTCATAGAAAAAGTAATTCCAAAGAAACATCCCTTTTCCATTGATATCATTGAACCATCAATAAAGATTCAGACGTTGGAACAACTCGCCAGCAGAAAATTACTCCCTCGGACAATATATAACTCAATACATATCGGGATTACAAAAGAAGAAAACGAAGCATTACGAACCTATACACCAGAGGCAGCAATCCTTGTCGCGTTTAACCCAAAAGATAAATCCCCCGATGGAAAAATCGAGGTGTTAGAAAACGGGGCGCATCTGCTCGAAGTCGGCCTCCTTGAAATTGCTCGTCAGATAGGAATTGAAAAAGTGCTTGTTGATACTGCTGCCCTCGCCCCCGGTGAAAACAGTGGCGCTGCCATCGCTGCTATCCCAGTGATGAAGGAAGAATACGGTCTACCGACTGGTTGTGCGATACATAACGTTGTTGAAAAATCACGATGGTTAAACGATTTTCCCTTTGCAAAAAAAACCGTTGATGTTGCCTCAAACAATGCCATACCTCTTTTTGGGGGGGATTATGCAATATTCGGTCCTATAGAAAACGCAGAACTGGTTGTTCCCCTTATCGCATGGCAGGATATCCTTGTCTCCGAATACACAGAGAACTATTTCGGTATCAGCCCAGTCGCATCACATCCCCGGAGGAAACTGCTCAAATGAAACAGAAATTGAAAACCAGCGTCATCGGATCATATCCAATTTCCATTAATACCCAGGATTTGATAAAAGATTATTTCAATGAGCAGCAGACATCCTGGAAAAAATACATCGACCAAGCAGTCCATGACATGACAACAGCGGGAATCAACTATGTATCAGATGGGCAAACCCGAGATCCGTTTATCCAATTATTCACACGAAAACTGAAAGGTTGCAGGATCCGAGAAAGAACAGAGATCATCGGACGTGTCGAATATCAAAGCCCTATCACCGTACCAGATCAGATCTACACGAAGCGACTTCTCCCCAGGCATGTCGAGCTTGTTGGTGTTCTCACCGGTCCATTTACCCTTACGAGATCCTCTGTTGATTCTTTCTATCATGATGAAAAAGAATTAGCCTTTGATTTTGCAACAGCACTTCATAAGGAAGCAGAGCTTCTTTTGAAACACGTTGATTTGATCAGCATCGATGAGCCGGTTTTTTCCAATGAACTGCCGCAGTACGCAAACGAGCTCATTCAGACGATAACAAATGGGTTGTCTCGTCCAACTCGCCTACATGTCTGCGGTGATGTATCTCGTATTGTTCCTCAACTCGTCGATATGCCGGTCGACATCCTATCCCATGAGTTTAAGGCGTCACCTCATCTTTTCGACGTGTTTCAAGACTACTCCTGTAGGAAAAACATGTGTGTTGGTGCTGTTCGGTCCGATGATGTGATTGTTGAGTCTGTTGAAGAAATCGTCGCACATGTCAAGAAAGCAATCGCTATCTTTGATACGAACGTTGTTCAGATCGCTCCTGATTGTGGGCAACGATTGCTCCCGCGAGACATCGCATTCCAAAAATTAAAAAACCTTGCTGCAGCAGGAGAGATTCTAAATGGTGGATAGAGAGGTTCCTCTCATTAAGGCAACAAAAACGATGGAAAAAGACATCATCCTTGACCCCCGGGGGTTTTTTGTCATTGAAGTCGATGCAAAAGGCGTCCGTGTCGAGTACTATTCAAATGTGTATAAGAATAAACGGATTGCCTCAGGTCGTCTTGAGAAGGTTTTTACAGGGACCAAGGCTGATGCGTTATCAGATTCGATCGCCCTTCATGTTCCTAATTTAAGATCAGAGCATTACCTGTATCTCGGACGTGAGTTGCAGAAGTCACAACTCGCGTTTGAGCAAAAAAAGAAGTATGTCCAAGGTGGATGCTAGCCTCTGATGAAGCGTTCCTCATACCGTACGATATTTTTTTTCCGCTGGATGAGATGAGTTTTTTTCTTGAGAGCTGCCATGTCTCGTTTATCAATTTTTGGTTTCGTATGAAAATATTGTTTATCATGGGGTGATTGGTAATGTGGCCGCACGAATTATTACCCTCCTTGTATCTGATAACGAAGAGGTTTTATATTATGGTAACGAAGAAAAAAGCGAGATTTATGTTCGTTTCTCGACGGAGCCATTCTGCGTCACATGAAACTCTGTTTTACCATTGCACCATTTTTTCGTGACATTTTTCAGAGTAATCTTATCTCCGATATGGTAGGATTGGATGTCTTTTACATTACGATCCCAGAGGATCAGTTCTTTTTGTATATTGTGTTCCTTCATCGTAATTGTTGTAACAAAACCAAATTCACCATCATCCCTGAAGAACGCCTTGGTTGGTTCTTTGAGTACTAACACACCAGTGATTTCATCAGAGAGACTCTTCTGCGGTTGTGGCTGTGCAGGCGCATCTCTTGGTTCGACTTCAAGAAGCCCCCAACGGCCAAGGTGAATTTCCATCTCATTAGTGTACCCAAGCTTCGTATAGCCATTGATAATCTTTATCCAGGTACCCTGCGTAATCTCCTTGTTTTTTATGGAGTTGATGTCTCCGTTCCAAAGGACGAGTCGACAGGTCGCAGTCTCATCGGTGATTTCAAGGTTGATGACCTTTCCAGGAGAACCATTTTTCCTTTTAAATGTCTTTGAATCCGAAATACTCAGGACTTTCCCTATAACGGTATAATCACCATTAGGTGCTAGATTAGCGATTTTTGTTATACTTTGGGTGTTCCTGCCTAGCTCATCAACAATTAAAAAAGCAATCGTGTCCTTATCGACAAGTTCGTCATAGAGCTTATATTGTCTGTTGATTTCTTTTTCAAATTCTTTTTTTGGTTTGATGTCCGCGATTAATTCAAGAAGCTCTGTTTTTGTCTTATGCATCCGCAACATAACACGGTATGCCTTGTTCTTACTTATAGTCTGCTGTGGATGGAATAAAAAAAATAGAAGGAAGCGTGGTAGTTGGGATTGCACGGAGGCAGAGATATGATTATGGTAATCCTGTGGGTTGTTAGGTTGAATGGATTGATTTGTGATAGTTTTTCCAAGGTGGTGTGATTTTTTTGTAATACGGTGCTGTCTTTTTCTTTGTATTCTTGCGATACTCATATTTATACTTCCCATTCCCTCCATATTCCTTATAGTGGTATTGTTTCATTTCTTCACCTCTCTTCCAGCTCATTTCAGAGTGGAACGCATGGTGGTTTCTATCTCTTAAGATATAAATAGATATTCTGTGAAAATGTCAAAACGTAAAAAGTATAGGAGATGGAGATAGGGGAAACAAAATATAAATATACTGTCCTTGATATAATGGTTTTATGGGGATACTAGTATGAAGTGTAAGATAGTCATTGGTGGAGGAATTGTATGTTTTCTTCTCGTTTCATTATTGTTAGCTGGTTGTGTGTCACCAACCCATTATATGGTTCCGATGCGCGATAATGTACAGCTCGCTACCGATGTTTATATTAAAAAACTAACCCAGGAGCACGGTTCGATTCTTATCAGGACACCCTATGATAAAAATAATTTGCTTCTGCTTGGTATGAACTGGGCTCAGAACGGCTGGCCGACGATAATACAGGATATGCGGGGACGGTTTGCTTCGCAGGGGGTCGATACCGTGTTTAAAAGCGATCATACCGATGGTCCAGATACCCTTGCTTGGATAGCGAATCAAACGTGGTCAAACGGTAAAGTTGCGACCTTTGGCGGTTCTGCGTTAGGGATCACCCAATACATGACTGCGGGAGCAAATCCATCTCAGCTCGCCTGCCAATACATCCAAGTCGCAACACCAGATATGTACAAGCATGCGATGTACCCTGGTGGAGAATTCAGAAAGAACCTCGTTGAAGAATGGTTAAAAGGCCAGGGGAGCACCTATCTCCTGCCTGAGCTCTGGGCTCATGAGAACTATACGATGGATTATTGGACGAATCTCTCATTGGAGGATAAATGGGATCAGGTGAATGTCCCAGCTATCCACATTGGTGGATGGTATGATATTTTTACGCAGGGGACCATCGATGGATTCCTTGGATATCAACATCAAGGAGGACCAGGGGCGCAAGGAAAATCGAAGATGATCATCGGACCATGGACCCATGGGGGCGCGGGGATTACAAAACAAGGTGAACTTACCTATCCAGCGAATTCTCTTGATAATTTCTCCCAACCCTTGTTCTGGCAGATGGTCAACGAGTACACCATGAACGGTTCAACCGATTATGACGCCTGGCCAGCGGTCACCTATTATGTGATGGGCGATGTTAATGACTCGAATGCCTCTGGAAATGAATGGCGGTACGCCAATGACTGGCCTCTCCCTTCAATCGAACGAGCATGGTACCTCCAGAAAGACGGGAGTCTCCAAACCACGATACCTACAGAAGACGGACAATTCACTTACAGCTATGATCCAACCAACCCGGTCCCGACCATCGGCGGAGGAAATCTTAACATCCCTGCAGGACCTTATGATCAACACCCTGTGGAAAACCGATCTGACGTGCTGGTCTTCACAAGCCCTGTGTTGCAACAACCCTATGAAGCGACCGGGGCGATAACAGCACGATTGTTCGTTTCCTCTGATTGTCCTGACACGGATTTTACAGTCAAACTCACTGACGTCTACCCAGATGGACGCTCCATGTTGATTACAGACGGGATCCTGCGCATGCGAAATCGAAACGGGTTTGACCATTGGGAACTTATGGAGCCAGGCACAGTCTACCAGGTGGATGTCGATCTCTGGAGCACCTCCTATGTATGGAGCACCGGTCATCAGATACGGATCGCTATCTCCTCGTCAAACTATCCTCGATGTCTCAACAATCCAAATACCGCGGAAGGGATCTATAAAAACACCACCTACTCAGTCGCACAGAACACCGTCTATGTTGATCATATACACTCGTCCTGTCTTCTTCTCCCTGAAATACCCCACAATGCAACCAGCCATCAACAGAGCTGGGTTCCTTATGTTCATGATGCCCTCCTTGGGTCGGGTCATCCTCAGCGGCAACTCCCTGAGAGACTACAAAACATCCTGCGCCGTTTTCCCCTCTTCAAGCAGTTCATTGAATGCCATTCGTTCCTGATCAGATAACTATCCCAAAAACCTACCAGATTTATTCAGGAGAATCACCTGGAGAACCATTCCATTAATAAAATATATATATTATATAAGTCTACTTTTATATAATAAACGCAGGAGTCCTCGTAATCAGATGGCAACAAAAAAGACAATCATCGCAATTATCCTTGTGGTATTATTTCTTATCAATATCATTGCTGCTGCATTCCTCTTCATAGACATCCAGGTCTTAGCATTCCCTAAGACAACACTTCGAGTTGATGTAATTGAAATAAACACTAATGAAATCATCATCCGCCATAATCTCCAGTTATACAACCCAAATTCCTTTGAGATGATCCTCAAGGACTTTCGAATTGTTGCGACCACAACAGAAGGCGAAGAAGTCACGAATTTGACGATCGATGGGGGCTCTATATCAGGGCAGTCCCATCAGAATTATACGGCCAACGACATCGTCATCATGAAAGGGAATCTCTCCGGACTCCTGAGCAGTAAAATAACAG
>Ga0326726_10005100_pt1 | contig 11932 bp, 15 predicted proteins | sample MHFenrmetagenome_2_FD_207603 | JGI IMG/M metagenome (GOLD analysis project Ga0326726, IMG submission 207603) | Lab enriched peat soil microbial communities from Michigan Hollow, Ithaca, NY, United States - MHF15MN | ecosystem: Environmental > Terrestrial > Soil > Wetlands > Peat | place: USA...
GATGATGCTGCCGTTCAATATCATCAGTGAGCTTTCGCGCACGCTCGCACTCGCGGTTCGTCTGTTCGGCAACATGATGAGCGGGGCAATGATTATCGCCATTCTGTTGACCATCACGCCCTTCATCTTTCCGATCGTCATGACGGCGCTCGGTCTACTCACGGGCATGGTGCAGGCCTATATCTTCGCCATCTTGGCGGCAGTCTATATCGCGGCCGCTGCACGGGTCCGTAGGCCCAAGACCGATGCAAGACATTGAACGCATGAATCGAGACAACCAAGAGAGACTTTTATGGATAGCATGACTATTGTCGCGGTGGCATCCATTGTCATCGCCGGCATCACCACAGGTTTTGGCACCATGGGACCTGCGCTGGCGGAAGGAAGGGCGGTCGCGACCGCATTGACTTCGCTAGCCCAGCAGCCTGATGCGTCCGCGACCATCACGCGGACTCTATTCGTGGGTCTCGCGATGATCGAGTCGACGGCCATCTACTGTTTCGTGGTTTCAATGATTCTCATCTTTGCGAACCCATTCTGGAACCACGTTATCGCCCAAACCGCAGGTCAGTAGCCCGTGCTCATCGATTGGTTCACCGTCGGTGCGCAAGCGCTCAATTTCATCATCCTCGTGTGGTTGCTGAAGCGCTTTCTGTACAAGCCAATTCTCGACGCCATCGACGCACGGGAAAAGCTGATCGCCGCGGAACTCGCGCACGCCGAGGCGAAGAAGGCCGAAGCCCAACAGGAGCGCGACGAGTTCCAGCACAAGAACGAAGAATTCGACCGGCAGCGCGCGGCACTCTTGAGCCAGGCGACTGACGAGGCGAAGGCCGAACGTGCGCGGCTTCTCAACGAAGCGCGGGCTGCTGCCGACGCCTTGGGCGCCAAGCGGATGGAAACGCTGCGAAACGACGCCCAGAACCTCAACCAAGCCATCAGTCGGCGGACTCAGCAGGAGGTGTTCGCGATTGCGCGCAAGGCGCTGACGGATCTCGCCACAACGAGTTTGGAAGAGCGCGTCGGCGCAGTGTTCACGCGGCGCTTGCGAGAAATGGACGGGCAAGCGAAGAGGGACCTGTCCGAGGCCCTCAAGAAAACCTCTGGCCCCGCGCTCGTGCGCAGTGCGTTCGAGCTGCCTGCCGAGCAACGCGCGACGATTCAAAATGCGCTCAACGAAACCTTTGCGGCCGACGTCCATGTCGTGTTTGAAACCGCGCCGGACCTGGTCAGCGGCATAGAGTTCGCCGCGAACGGGCAAAAAGTGGCTTGGAGCATCGCGGATTACCTCGGCTCGCTCGAAAAGAGCGTCGACGAGCTCTTGAGCAAGCCGGCCCAAGCGGGTCAATGAAGACCGCGCCCGAAAATTTGCAGAGTGTCTTCGACCGCGCATTCGCCGGAATGAGCCGGGCGCGGGGTGACTTCACCCCGCAACTCAAGCCGCGCGAGGCGGGCACGATCACCAACGTTTCCAACGGCATCGCCCAAGTCTCCGGCCTTCCGGGTGTTGGCTTCGAGGAGCTTCTCGATTTTCCCGGCGGCGTGTCCGGTATCGCGTTCAACGTGGACGAGAGTGAAATCGGCGTGGTGCTGCTCGGCGAATATCAAGATCTGCACGCCGGCGACCCTGTGGAACGCACCGGGCGGGTCATGGACGTGGCCGTTGGTGATGAGTTGCTGGGACGCGTCATCGACCCTCTCGGCCGACCGCTCGATGGCGGTGGGTCGTTGGCGGCCGGCAAGCGTTTGCCCATCGAGCGTCCCGCAGCGCCCATCATGGACCGCGCGCCCGTGACCGTACCTCTTCAGACCGGCGTCATGGTCATTGATGCGCTCATTCCCATCGGTCGCGGCCAACGGGAGTTGATTCTGGGCGACCGCCAGACGGGCAAGACCGCCATAGCGCTCGACACCATCCTCAACCAGAGGGGGCAGGACGTCGTGTGCGTGTATTGCGCTATTGGCCAGCGCGCTTCCGCCGTGGCGAAGGCCGTCGCCAACCTCCGCGAGAAAGGTGCGATGGACTATAGCGTCGTGGTCGTCACCGAGGGCAACCAGCCGCCGGGTCTCGCCTACATCGCTCCTTACGCCGCGACCAGTATCGCCGAGTATTTCATGGAAGCGGGTCGCGACGTCCTGATCGTTTACGACGACCTCACGCATCACGCTCGGGCCTATCGCGAGCTCTCTTTGTTGCTGCGACGTCCGCCCGGTCGCGAAGCCTTCCCCGGCGACATCTTCTACATCCACTCGCGCCTGCTCGAGCGAGCCACCCATCTGCGCAAAGAACGCGGCGGCGGTTCACTTACGGCGCTGCCGATCATCGAGACCGAGGCGCAGAACATTTCCGCCTACATCCCGACCAACCTGATTTCCATTACGGACGGGCAAATCTACCTTTCGCCTTCTCTGTTCGAATTGGGCGTGCTGCCCGCGGTCGATGTCGGCGAATCGGTTTCCCGGGTTGGTGGGAAAGCGCAACAGGCGGCTTACCGCGCCGTGGCCGGCGACCTCAAGCTCGCCTACGCGCAATTCGAGGAGCTCGAAACATTTTCGCGGTTCGGCGCGCGGTTGGATGAAGACACGCGTAAGAACATCGAGCATGGACGGCGAATCCGTGCCTGCCTCAAGCAGTCTGAATTCTCTCCGGTGTCCGTGCCCGAGCAGATCGCCGTGCTGCTGGGGTTGACCGCGAACCTGTTCGACACGGTGCCGCTCGCGCAGATGGCGGACGCGGCTCACGCCGTGCACGAGGCGGCGGCGAAAATCCCGGGGGAGGTGTGCGCGCGATTCGCGACCGCCGCGCAGCTGAGCGGCGAAGATAGGAAGGCTGTCATCGAAATCGCCCGCCAGGCGCTCGCGCCCTTCCAGCCCAAACCAGAAGCCAAACCCGAGGAGCCCAAGCCTGGAGCCGAATCGGAGGCGAAGGCGCAGGCCCAAGAGAAGTCATGAGCGAAACCACGGCGAGCTTGCGCCGAAAGATAAAGGGCGCTGGAGACCTGCGGTCGGTCGTCCGCACGATGAAAGCCTTGGCCGCCTCCAGCATCGGACAATACGAGAAGTCTGTGCGCTCGTTGGCCGACTATTATCGGACTGTGGAACTGGGGTTGGGCGTATGCATTCGGGAAAGCGAGCCGGCAGTCGAGACGGCAGCACGGAAAGAACGAACCGATGGGGGTGCGCTCGGCGCGGTCGTGTTCGGTTCCGACCAGGGATTGGTGGGTCAGTTCAACGACGTCGTGGCAGAGTGTGCGATCAAGACCCTGGCGGCGCTACCTGGTAAACCCCAAGTCTGGGCCGTCGGTGAACGCGTTTATGCGCGCATGGCGGACGCGGGCCTGCCGTTGATGGGACACTTCGCGGTGCCGAACTCCGTCGAGGCCATTGCGCCGCTCGTCTCGCGGATTCAAATCGAAAGCGAAGCCCATCGGGTTCCCGGCCACGAGGTGCGCGTCTACCTCTTCCACAATCGTCCGCAGCCCGGCGCGCTCTATGAGCCGATCAGTCAACGGTTGTTGCCGCTCGACGCGCAATGGCAACGGGATCTAATGAAAGCCCGCTGGCCGACTGGGAACTTACCCGAAGTCATGGGCGGCGTCAGCGCGACACTGCGTGCACTCGTCCGCGAGTACCTTTTCATTTCGCTGTTCCGCGCGTGTGCCGAATCCCTTGCGAGCGAGAACGCGAGCCGGCTAGCGGCAATGGAGCGTGCCGATAGAAACATCGGCGAACTGCTCGAGAATCTCCGCGGCACGTTCCGGCGTCTGCGTCAGAGCGGCATCGACGAGGAATTGTTCGACGTGATCTCCGGCTTCGAGGCATTGGTGGGGCCACCGCAGTAGTCGCGACTTCTGTCGCATCGTGGGGCAGAGACGCGGGCGAGAGCTTATTGTCGACTGACAAGCCGCGCGTTTTCGGCAAGCCCACGAGATAACGGTGCGAACTGCGTGGACTCGAGTCGCCCGTCGCTGATCTAGCAGAAGGTCTGTCAACGTCGTGCAGCACGGGGAAGGAATGCTCGAGCTCTACCATCACGGATCGTCGGCATGCGCGGCAAAGGTTCGGTTCGCACTCGGCGAGAAAGGCATCGAGTGGGCTAGTCACTACGTCGACATTCTGAGCGGCGAGCAGTTCCGTCCTGAGTTCCTCGCGATCAATCCGAAGGCTGTCGTACCGGTGCTCATCGTGGACGGCGAGGTGATCACGGAGTCGACCGTGATCTGCGAGTATCTGGAGGACGCGTTTCCGGATCCGCCGCTCTATCCGCGCTCCCCGCTCGAACGAGCGCGCGTGCGGCTCTGGACGAAAGCGGTCGACGAGGAGCTGCATCCAGCGTGCTCTGCGATCACGTACGTCGTGTCGCATCGGCATACGATTCTGCGCAACGGGGCCGGCAGCTTCGAGGAGTTCATGCAGCGCGGAAGCGGCGAAGGCGCGGCCGCGCGCGCGCTCAAGTGGCAATGGATCCAGCACGGCCTCGCCGCACCGGGTGCGGCCGACAAGATCCGTCTCTACGCGGAGTACCTGCGGCGGATGGAGCGCGCCTTGCAGGAATCCGAGTGGCTCGTCGGACCGCGCTTCACGATGGCCGACGTCGCGATGGCACCCTACGTGAACCGTCTCGCTGCGTTGTCGATGGAAGGTCTGTGGCGGGACGGCCGTTTGCCGCGAGTCGCGGACTGGTTCGAGCGCATCCGCGCGCGGCCCGCGTTCGAGCCCGCGTTGGTGGCGTGGGTGCCGGCGGCGCTTAGCGCGGAGATGCGCGCGAACGGCATGAAGTCGTGGCCCGACGTCGCGGCGCTGCTCGAAATCTGACACTCACAACCTTTCGCGGCCCGCGTTGTTTCCATCTCCCAGCGCTCGTGACGAAAACGCACGAGTCCTGTGCGGGTCACAAGGTTCACCTGCGGAGCTCACGCCAATAAGGTGCCTGGATTCACGCAGATCATCGCGGGCCTCCACGACAGATAGTGGCTCGGCTCGCAACGGCCATAGGTGTCATGACCACGTGCAATCCAATCGTTCTTCGCGTTGGCGACGACCCTGAGATCGAGGGCTTCCTCGCCGAGCGCGTCTACGAGTTCAACTCGAGAGCGACGGGCTACTTCGACGGCGAGTCCTTTTCTGGCACTCAGCTGGACGAATCCGGTGTCATCCGAGCAGGAATCTACGGTTACACGTGGGGAGGTTGCGCCTACGTCTCCTACCTCTGGGTCGAAGAATCGGGACGAGGCCATGGACTGGGAACGGCTCTCCTTGTCGCGGCCGAGGAACACGCGAAGAAGAGGGGCTGCAGTGTGGTGTTCCTCGCGACGCACAGTTTTCAGGCGCCAGGCTTCTACGAACGCATGGGCTACAAGCGACAGTCGATCCTGCAGGATCATCCGGTGGGTCATGCGAGTCTGGTCTTCGCAAAGCGCTTGCAACCGAACGGCGCCTAACCCCTCGGTCCTCGTTAGGGCCCTGCTTTGATCGCAGTGCCGATTATTAGGGGGCGTACGAATGGCGGGGCCTTGGCGAGCAGACCCTTCTCGAGCGAATGGATCGTGAACCCGCTTTGCTTAATCACGTCGAGCGTCGAGCGGTTGCAATTGCAGCCGTGAGCTACGACGCGGTTGATGCCGTTCAGCCGGTCCTGCCACTTCGCGAGCTTCGGGTCATCGGATCGCACGTGCTCGATGAACAGGAGCTGCCCGCCCGGTTTCAGCACGCGCCACACCTCGCGCAGCGCACGCAACGGATCCGGGACGGTGCAGAGCACCAAAGTGGAAACGACGGTGTCGAACTGACCGTCAGGCAGTGGCAGCTGCTCCGCGCTTGCCTCGACCAGATCCGCGGCTCGTGACTGCTCGCGTAGGTGCTTGGCGAGTCGGCGCGCCATCGGGGCTTCGGGCTCGGTGACGGTCAATGCCTCGACGTTCGCCCCATACAGCGGCAAGTTGGCGCCGGTCCCGGCACCGATCTCGAGCACCTTGCCGCGTGCGGATTCGAGCAGCCGAGCGCGGCGTTCCCGAAGCCCGGCTTTCTCCGTGCCCGCGAGCATTCGGTCGTACATCGCCGCGAACAGCCAGCCGCTGAAGCTCATGACGTCACCTCGAGCTTCCCGGTCGCGTCCGACGCTACCACGAATCGCCGATGCCGCGAAAAATTCGAACAGTTCGGTCGGAAGCGGGGCGCGGAGGAGGAGGGTGATGGATTCGTCGGAGCAGTATCTCGGGGACCTGTTCAGCGGCAAGGACCGGGAGCGAGCGATCGTCGGCGCGGAACTGCTGAGCAAGATGCTAGAAGAGGTGCTATCCGCGTTCATGACTGGACGGCGCAATCTCGTCGAGGACCTGCTCAACGCAGAGAGTGCGCAAACGCCACGATGGTCGTCTATTCGTACAGCCGGAGGTCCAGTTCGCATGATCGCCCAACGACCCCATGATCCCGATTGCTTCTACGTGGCGGTCCTCGGCATCATCGCAGGGGGACAACGGGGGGGATATTGCGATTAAGTTCGAAACGAACCCGCCGACCGTACCCCACTGAAATTCTTCCGCGGCAGAATTCGGAGTGCTGTCAGTGAGTGAGAAATTGGCGTGCGCCTACTGTGGCGGTGGGGTCGAGCAGCCGAGCGGCGGGGTCGGGCGCCCGTCGAGTTACTGTTCTGCGGGCTGCCGGCGCGCGGCGCAGAGCGAGCGGCAGCGCATCACGCGGCACCTCGAGCGGCTCGAGGCGGAGACGTTGGACCTGCGCCACGCGGTGCGGCGCGGCGGCGGGCTGCACGTTGCGGTCGCCGCCGGATTCCAGTCACCGGCGGAGCGGCTCGAGGACGTCGAGCGCGACGTCGCGGAACTGCGCGGGCGGCTGCGCGAGCTGCTCGACGAGTAGTGCCATCAGCGCGATGGAGTCCAGGCGCCACCGTGGCACCAGTACTTGATGCTGTTCCCAGAGGCGACCCCGAGGGCCGTCGTACACCCTCGGGAAGCCCCATGCGTGGGTCGTTCAAATCGCGGTGCGGGCAGCAGTCTCCTGCCGTATACTCAATCTTGAGCCATGAGTTCACGATACGCCGCAGCGCCTGCCGCGGATCACCTCCAAGGCAGTTCCAGGCGCGATCTCTCACCTGATCGCGGGTGCACTTGTGCGCAATCCGATGCGCGCCGTACTTACCGGATGCTGGAAAGAACCCGTTGGCATCGACGTAAAGGTCGTGATGTGTATCGGCCGGTTCGACGGATCTCCGTATCCGTCTACACGATACAGAGTGCTCCCCTGCTGGCGAATACCAGCTGCTCAGCGCTGATTGGCGCAGCGAGCTCAGCCACTTCCTCGATCGCGCTCCCGCCTTAAGGTCCTTCGCATCGCCCGCCGACCACCGTCGGCGAATTCGCGCGCGCGTGCACCCCAGCGGTCAGCGCGCATCAGGCGTCGGGCTTCTGTTGGAGCTGCGTGATGTCGAAGAAACAACCGAACTATTTCTCGGACAAGTCTCCACTCATCCGGATACTGCGCCTATTTTCACATGTCTTGCCCGGGGAGGGCCTAAAAACAGCCTTCTATCTGCGCATCATCGATTCGCCGCGTCGGCTGGCACGGCAGGCGATGTTCTCGTTCTACCGATACGACCATGTATATGCCGTATTGCGCGAATTCGCGGCGAGCTGTTCCGAGCCCTTTTCGGTCCTGGAATTCGGCACATCTGACGGGTATTCATTCGTAAAGCTTCTTTATGCCACCCGCTATCTAAAGCTGACCGATCGGGTGATGGTTCACACGTTCGACAGTTTCGAGGGCATGCCCCCCGCTGCTGACGACAGGGACAAAGAGTGGACCAGCGATGACAACTGGGTACCGGGGCAGTTCAAAGGGCGGTACGAAGATCTATTCCGGTATTGCTCCCAGCACTACACGAATTTTCGGATTCATCCAGGCTACTTTGAGCAATCGATCGACGACGCCTTCTTAGCGTCGCTCGATCGCTCGCCTCCAGCGCTAATCTGGGTTGACTGCGACTATTACTCGTCAGCAAAGGTAGTCTTCGAGAGATTGAGGGATCGTATCCCGAACGGTTGTGTCGTCTATTTTGACGATCTCGACAACCTCAACTACGGCTCGCGATATACAGGCGAGGCCCGGCTCGTCCACGAAATCAACCAAGGATTGTTTGGCGATGGAATTGAGCTTGTCCTAGATCCCTGGCTGGCCCTGCTCTCTCGTCGAGTCTACCGATTCTTCCGCCTGCCACCCAATAGACTCTTTCAGCACAGCGGCGAGACAAATTCGGAAGGTGTCGTTAGGCACTTCTCTGACGGCTCACCGCTCCCGTAAATCGACATCCGAATTGTCCGGGCAGGAATTGTTCCGCGCCATTGGCAACTGAGGACCCCCAATGACTACTGACGACGTGAACCGATTGATACCGCTCTACCTCCCCGAGTCGAATCTCCGGACTTTCGTCAAGAGCCTCTCGCTCGACAAACAGGATCTTCTCCGCAAGTTTCTAAGCACGCTATCAGCGGACGAGTTCGCGCACCTTCAGAAGCTCACCAGCAGCACGGTCGCGTCAAGCGCGTTACGACCGCGCTCGCCGGATGCAAAAGAGCCGTGACGTCAATCGCGACGGTCGTCCGACGCCGGAGGTCTAAAAAAATGACCCGCCGAAGCGGACCTTGTTCTACGCATAAGCGACGCGAATCTGCGTGCATCGTGGAGTTTCGCAGCTCGCCCGGACGCTCGGCCCGCTCGACGATCACGCCATGCTTCCGTTCGATGTGAAGCTCCTCCACGAGCTTGGCGCTCGCGATCGCCGAGGCCGAGGCGCGCGGCGACGTGCTCGCGGTGCGGCGTGCGTTACGGCGGATCGAGCGCGGCGAGCTACTTGGCGCTATTCACGAGCCGGATCTCTGCCGTGCGTCGTCCGCAGCGGCTGCACATGACGCAGCGCTTCACGTCATCGAGTAGAAGCCCAGGGCCGTACTGCATGCGGAGCCGCACGAGGTTGAGCTTCGCGGAGCGCTGGCACGAGTCGCAGCACGCGTAGATCGCGCAGCCCGGTGCTAGGTCACCAATCGTGTCGATTCGGATCTGGCGCACGCGCGGAGCGTGGCGCGCCCGAGCGAGCGGCGTCCCAGTAGTCGAGGAAGGCGACTACTGTATGTCGACGATTCGCGGAGAAACATGCGACGCTCTTGCGATGCTGAATGAAGTTGAAACGCGCTACATCGAGGAGCTCGTCGCTGCGTACCCGAGCATTCGCGAGGTGTGGCTATACGGCTCGCGCGCCAATGGCACGGAGCGCGAGATTCGGACTGGGACTACCTCGCCTTCGCGGACGAGTCGACGTTACACCGCTTGTCTCTCGACATGCGGTTCGATCGGGACGACGTGGACCTGATGATCGTTGTCGACGGCAACCGGTTCCTGACGCCCTGGTTACGCGAGGACGGTCCACAGAAGCAAGGCACGTTGCTCGAAGGGGTCGGAGTCGGCGGCCTCGAGTGGACGCAGGAGTCGGATATCGTGGCGTCCTACACGGCGACAAAGGAAGACCGAGGGCGTGGCGGCGTGGCGATCCTGCGCAGGAACGCACATCGCGTGTACCCGTGGGTTCAGCCGATGCGCAGTCGCGTTCGACCGTTCGCGTAACAAGCTACTCGGGGAGCGGCTTCGTTGCGGCCACGATTGCACGCTCGATGTCGAAGTCGTAGCCGGCCCGGAGCAACCGCCAGGGTCGATTGCCCTGAATCTGCATGTACTCAAGCTCGCTCGCTCTCAGATGGCGGAGCTTCGGCAGGATGGTGTCCAGCACGACGCGAAATAGGAGCGGGGCGAAGGCGAGCAGGCTCTCGCCCGACGCAAACGGATACAGGTGACGCTCTCGGATCTGCTCGCCGTGGAGATAGGTGTTCCGCGCCCGGTACATCAGCTCGTAGATGCGGATGGGCAGAGGGACTCTCCGCATCTTCTTGTTCCGAACCAACTTGTAGCGGGCGGCGCGGAGCCCTTTGTGCTGCCAGTCGTGCGCCTCAAGCCGTGCGGTCACGTGCTCGAAGCCGGCCTTGCGATTGATCGGCCAGACGAGGATCTCGAACGCGGAGATCCAGAGCGCGAGTCGCACGCCGAGGTCGCGGTCGAGTGCGAGGTGGTTGTGCGGGAGCGACGCAGCCTCGAACGCTACGTTCAGCGCTCGGAACACCGCACGTGATCTCGCGCTGTGCTTGGCGGTGCCCTGCCCGCAGACGATGTTCCACAAGCGCAGCAAGCGCAGGTAGATCTCGTGGTCGACGCGCGAGTGGGACAAGGTGCCAACGGGAAGCGCCGGATCAACGCGTCCCTTGAAGTCGTCGAGGGCCTCGAGGCCCCTCAACGCTTGCGTCTGCGTGACAACGACGGCATCGTCGCCGCGCCCGAGCGTCGTCGGATGGAAGCGGAAGTAGTTCGAGAACAGAAGCCCCACGATTCCGGGCGGGAAGTTGATGTGGATCGCCATCGCGCCGGCGATCACCGAGAACGCGAGCGAGTCTCGGAACGCGTAGACCGCCTCTAGGCGGGGGCGCTCCGACCGCGACAACAACGCGGCGGTGCCCGAGGCGCTACCGTATTCGTCGACGAAGGCGGAAAGGAACCTCCCAACGTTCGGTTCCCGTTCTATCAGCGCCAAGAGTCGGCCGTCGTTCTCCGCCGGAACGACGAGCGTGCTCGTTCCGAGCGAGCGCTCGGGCGGAGCGAGGTTAGGGAGTCCGAAGACGAGGTTCCAGTCGCCGGTCGACACAAGTCACCGTGTTCTGCGGTCGAGTATGCAGCGTACGGGTAGTGGGCGTCTGCCACGCAGGCGACACTGAGGCGATCAACGCGGCGACGGCGCGCTCGTGCGCGCTGAGTACCTCGGCCACGTCGCGGATCGTGAAGCCGATCCCAACGAGGTAGATCGCGATGGCTCTGGCGCTCTTGGCGTTCACGCGCGGCATCGTAGCGCGCTACGAGCTGCGAGCCGAGCGGCGGGGCTGCTCCTTCCCGCTCTCACGACGATCGTGGCGCTAGAACCGTTCGAACGCCACGCTCAGGCGGGGCCGGGAAGTCCGCGAGAGGGCGGTCGCGGGTCAGTCGGTGAGTAGAATGCGGGCCGTGTATAACTCGGGACACGCCCCGCCGGCACCAAGATTGCCTCCGCTTCCGTCCGACAGCATGGAGCGAGGGTTAGAAACACGTCCGAAGGCGGGGCGGCTCAATCGTTCCTACCGCAGTGCTACGCCCTCTTCGTGCAGTGAGCGTCTTTGAACGGGCCGTCGATCTTTACCCAACCATCGTCGCCGTTCATCACCTGCTCGCAGACCACGGCGCCGCTAAGCTTGCTACGCCACTTGTACCAAGGGGCCGGCGCTGCGCTCGCGGCGCTGCCGACGGCCAAGAGAAGAACCAACATCACCCCGATGCGCTTCATCTGCAGTTCCTCGATTTAACGTCGCCGAAGCGGTGTGCAGTCAAATGGTCAGAGGCAGCGCGTTCTAGCGCGGGAACCGATCGTCGATCTGCGTCGCTTCGACTCCAGATACCATCTTCCACACAATAGGGCGTTCATAGGGCGTGAACATAGCGCGCTCTGTTCCATCGGGCCATTTCTGCTTCTTGATGCAGAGAGCCCACTCTCCATAGCCGCCGTTCCGAACAACGCTTGCAACTTCCCTCGTCGCCAGATTGATCGTGAGCGTGTTGGTAACGCATAGCCCTGCGACCTTCGCCGTGATCTGCGTCTTGCTCACCTCTGTGATCTCCCACATCGCCGTCCTGGCCGTCAGGTAGCGGTTCTCCTGCACTGCGGCTGCAGACTCCACACAAAAGTGCATCGACGGGTAGCACTCGATGCGGGAGACGTTGAGCGCATCGGGAGGTCGGTCGCCCGGATGTGCCTTGTCCTCGCTTACCCACGTGCCCGTCACCCGACGACCCG
>Ga0326726_10005101_pt1 | contig 11930 bp, 8 predicted proteins | sample MHFenrmetagenome_2_FD_207603 | JGI IMG/M metagenome (GOLD analysis project Ga0326726, IMG submission 207603) | Lab enriched peat soil microbial communities from Michigan Hollow, Ithaca, NY, United States - MHF15MN | ecosystem: Environmental > Terrestrial > Soil > Wetlands > Peat | place: USA...
TCAAATATTATTACAGAGATCCAAGATCATTTTTTAATATCGGATTATCAACAAAGTTCTTTTTGAATGATGATGTAGGAATAATTGTGGGAGGCGGCTTAAATGAATTATTTAAAGCTTCAATTGTTTACAAACTGTGGGATTGATTATGTGGTAATAAAACTTGACTTTGACTTTTACTTGTCGTAACTTGTGTGAACAAATTGATCGAACTAATTTTAGTTATTTCGATTGACTAAAACTCAAATCATATGGAACAACAAATTCATTCTATGCTTCCCTGGCTTATCCCCATAATTATTGTTCTTGCACTCTGGGACGCTGTCTGGAAATTAATTGGAATGTGGAAAGCGGCACGAAACAATCATTTGGCATGGTTTCTATGCATCTTCATTTTTAATACAATAGGAATTTTGCCAATCATATATATTCTTATACAAAAGGGGAAATCTGATATTGCAACCTGACACCAGCAAAATAAAATCACTCTCTATACCAGTCTGGTGCAATTTAGTGGTCACTTAAAATGTGTTCAGCCTGAGTGGAAAAGCCAGTGACCTTGACCACCTTTGGCCGGAATAAATTGACCATAGGTTCCCGGAGTTAAATCCCTGATGTCCAGAGAAATAAAATTAACGTAATCTGACCGGCCAAATTTGGTCATTAAACCCGGCTATTGCAAACCTGTATCCCAATCAAAGGGTCAGGTAGTTAAGCTAATTACCCGGATTTCAACGATATACTCATCGATCCGGAAACCAGAATACTTTATCAAAACTCCCTCTTTCAGACTTTAATCGAAGAAGTTCTTGTCTTCTTCAGCAAGGTATTGTCTTGCTGCCTTTGTATCAATTTCTAATCCAAGACCAGGTCTGTCCCATACATCAATAAGGCCATTTTTCACAATTGGATTAGGAAGACCGGAAACGATATCATTCCACCATACCGGATTTGCACTGCAATATTCAAAGGCTATATAATTCTCAGGCATTGCAGCTCCCGCCATAACCTGGGCAGCAACTCCGATCAATCCGTCGAAAGTGCCGTGAGGTGCGAATTGAATACTATGCAGATCAGCATATTCGGATACCCATTTCATCTCAGCAATACCTCCCATATCTTCAGGGTCGGGGCCGAGGATCCTTACTGCATGTTTTTCTATCAGCTCGCGGAAGTTCTGACGCAGATATATCTCTTCACCCGTATGTATAGGAGTTGTTGTACTCATAGTAAGTTCACGATAGTCATCTGCCATCACGTAGGGTGTGTAATCACCCGTAAGCATATCCTCAAGCCACATCAGGTTATAAGGTTCCAGTACTCTGGCCATACGAATTGCATCCGACAGCATCATTCCTGGTCCGCAATCGAGAGCAAGACCAATACTGTCACCAAGTCCTTCCTTCATGGCAGCAACCCGTTCTACCATATATTTCAGTCCATATTCAGTTATAGGGCCACGACGACCGACATCTTTTTTACTGATGGACGGAGAGGTATTTCCGTAAGAGAAATTGGGGACACTTCTATTCATTCCTGCATGAAAACCCACTGCTGTCTTGACGATTGTAAATCCTTGCGGCAGAGCTTTAACGTTTGCTGCCCATTGCATATAATCCTTCGGCTCTGAACCGGTTCTCTCCACCCGCACACTCCCATTATAACAACGAACCTGATCACGGATCTTTCCGCCTAAAAGCTTATAAACTGGTATGCTGGCTGCTTTTCCTGCGATATCCCAGAGAGCTATTTCGATAGCGCTAACTGCACTTCCCCAGGGTTTAAAACTTCCCAACCGGCGGATTTTCATCATTACCCGTTCGACATTTGTCGGATCCTCCCCAATAATGTAATCTTTATAAAAAAGAACAAAAGGTTTCAGATAGGGTTTTGCTGTTTCTGCCTGTCCATATCCATCAATTCCCTGATCGGTAGTAATACGGACCACAGGGCTATTTCCCATTATGGCGCATTTCAGATCAGTGATTTTAATTGGGGGTTTTGCTGCGGTTTTCTGAAATGCCGGAGAGGCAATCAGGTTAGGTGCTGCAACCACTCCTGCTGAAGCTGCCAAAGATTGTTTCATAAAAGAACGACGGCTCAGAGGTTTCTGCAACTCGTTTTGTCCAATATTCTCCTTTTTGTCAAAGGTAGATTTGATTAATTGCTTTTTATTTTTCATAGGTTAAAGATTTTATTAGCTAAAAGATTGTTTCATAGGCAATTGTATTAAGAGCTAAAAAGAGATTAGTTAAGTATAACTAAGAATTTCAGTCCTAATTAGAAATAGTAACTACAGAAATTTCCTTAAGTCTTATAATTGAACAAATGGCATCTTTCTCAAAAATCTCCAATAGGCATAATGATTAAACTTAATTCCTGCATATATTGGATGACAAATTACAAAATGAATTTTATTATAACAATTTATTTAGGGTTGTTTAAAGTATAATATTCGTAATAAATCTTCCAACTATACTCCTGACCTGGTTCAATTTTAACCTTTGTATATGGTTCAGGACAAACTGTAGTTGGCGAAGCCCAGAAAACCAATTTTGAAATGGATTCATCTGATATAATCCTTACTCCGGCGCCTGTTTTAATGTTTTCAATTTTAATGTTATAATTTTTTAAATTATTGCTGAATCCCTGTAAATCGCCGCAATACATACTCTCTGATTTAACCGGCTTTCTCAGGAATCGTATCTGATTACCTTCAAACCGAAAAATTTCACCTATTCCCCTGCCTTCACCTGACACTTCGAAAGGGAATTCAACAACATAACCGGGTCCGGTTGGTTCATTGTCAATCATTAGAAAGTTATGATTGTAAACACTGGTTTCAATAGTCCTTTGTCCTTCGTTTTTAATTATATGTTCTAAGACCATTTCCGGTTTGCCCTCTGTCAGCCTGATAATCTTCTTATATTCGTAGGCATAATTTGCATCTTTAAGAATATGTATAAATTGTATCTGATCAGATTTTTTCCTGATTTTCCATTTTCCGGGATTTTGGATCTTGTACAACATAAAATTATTATAAGGTTTGTCGTCAGGTTTCAATAGAGCGCCAATACCGATTTTAAGGAAGCTCTCACCAGCTTTAGCTTCAGTGTATCCAACAGGACCATATTCTTCCACTGGTCCCATCACGACATCATGGATAGTTGGTTCATATTTACTGAACCACTGTCCGTAATAGGTATGCCCTTTATATTCAAGGCTGGTCGTATTACCTGACCAGTCGAATCTTGTCGCCCTGTAGTATCCGTTATTTATATCCGGCAGATAAAAATGTGCTGTGATAATTCCGTTTGAAATCTGAGCTTCAGGAAATTTATTTTCCTGTGAAGCACTAATCATAAAAGTTGATAAAACACAAATGATAAGATAAATTTTCTTCATGTAAATCGTATTATTTTTTTTCTTCAGTATGTCAGGATTATAGATCAGCTTTGCAACTCCATAATCAGCCTGCGTTGCTTTCCTGCCCCGCAATTCCCAGGATTTAGATAACCATTGGACACATTATTATTACAAAGGGATGCAATAAGAACGCATTACCGTCTGCTCACAGGCAGAATCGAATCAGTTCTTATCTGTTACTTTGTGGTCCTGCTGCTTTGCGTGCAGCGGCATCTGTATTACGTTTGTCTATATAATCAAATAACACTTTCTTATCCATGGGTAAATTGGGATAGCTATTTATCCATTCGACAAAAGCCTTATCAAATTCTTCCGGGGTTACATCCACAAACCTCTCGTTATCGTATTTAAATTTTTGTGTCTTGATGCAGAAAAAGTTGAACTCGTCGCGTAATGCAGTATATTCCCCTGATATTACACATTCTGCAACAAGATGCGGAGGAATAAAAGTCACTCCATGTTTTTTTGCCAGCACTACATCTCCTGGCAATACTGTAACACGTCCTATACGAATAGGTGCATTAACAGTAGCAAGCATCATCTGACTAATAGCGGAAGGATCTGATCCTCTTATCCATCCATTAAATCCATCAATTTCATTAAGACCTTCCACATCTCTTACTGATCCGTTAAAAATTATTCCTCTTTTTCCGTTCTTATAGATTGCATTCGCAAGATTATCCCCTATAAGTGTACCATCTTCTATTTTGCCATAGCTGTCGGCAACATAAATATCTCCCTCAGATAAAGCATTAATAGGTGCATAATTAGTCACGGGCAGGGTTAAAGATTCTTTTTTGCCAATAGCTTGTACATAGTCATTGAAATCTTTTCTAAGCGGCATAAATTGTGCAGTAACAACACGACCCGTCATTACCTGATCGGGATGGAGAATCTGCCAGCCATTTTCGAATATGCTGGAAAAATTTTCGAATTGATTCTCATAACCTTTACCACCTAAAAATCCCCAAACCTCTTCCATCGATAATTTCTTTAATCTTTCCAGGAGGTCATCAGATACTTTCGGTCTGCCATCAGGCGTCCGTTCCCCTGTCCATTCTGCAGTTAATGCTTTAACGTCATCTGGTGACCATTTCACACTTTGTGATTTGGCAGGGATACAAAATAAAATCAAAATCAAAAATAAAAATGATTGCTTTTTCATGTTAAGGTGTCTTTATAAATAATGAAACACATTCAATTAATATCAGATCATGCTTTGCTGCCTTCCTTTGCTATTGCTTCTGCAAGTCCACGCATGTATCCAATAGCAAACAGGTTTCCAAGGGTTGTATAGCCACCTCTCATTTGAGGATTTTCAATTTCTGTTGACATGACAGGAACATGATCCGGCCTCATTGGTCCGTTAAAACCAATATCAATATACGCTTTCATAGCTTCATACATATCTATATCACCCTCATCATGGAAGGTCTCGGTAAAATGAGTACTTGGCTTAACTCCGCTAAGATCCCTGACGTTCCTGAAATGAACAAAATTGATAACATCGCTACCCCATCTCCTCACCAGGCCAGGTATATCATCGCAATCTGCCATCCCTCTAAAGTTAGCCTGGCAAAGAGTAACCCCATTACATCTGTTAGGATACATCTTCAGGAAACGGTCATAATTCGCTACTGTATTCATTATTCGTGAGATTCCCTGGATAACATCAACCTGTGGATCGTCAGGATGCAGTGACATTCTCATTCCTATCTTCTCAGCTTCCGGCATTACTGCCTTTACAAAATATTCAAGAGTACCCCATAAGTGCTCTTTTGAAATCTCTCCATACTCTGTCAACGGTGCCGGTTTCATAACCTCATAATCAAATTCCAGCATCAATGCACCTCCCCTGCCTGGACGTTCTTTATTTGTTCGAGCCCAGCTGATTACGGGCATCCAGTTATAACAGATAATATCAACATTGCCATACTGTTTCAAATTCTTCATAAATTTTATGAAATTTGAAATTTCCTCGTCCCTTCCGTCCAGCCCAAGCTTTGTTTTTGTTCCAAGAGAAGGAGGTCCTTCAACAACATACCATTTAATTCCCACTTTGTCCCAGGTGGCTTTTGTAGCTTTTATGGCTTCAGGGTCCCATGAATTTAATCCATTTATTCTTTCTATACCTGAAACAGCATAATTGACTGCCATTTGCTTTGCAAACGGAACCTTTGGTGAGGTGGGTCCATTTAAAAATGCAAATTTAATACCAGCATCCTTAACGTACGGTCTTGGTGCTAGACTTGAACTCTTATTTTTGTAAGATGACTGAGTACAGGTTGTCGTTATACCACCCAAAGATACTGCTGCTGCAAGACCAGCACTTTTCTTAATAAAATCCCTTCGGTTATCTTTCATCATTATTTTATTTTAATTTTTTTTTATTGAGGCAGGTAAGTTTTGTTTCAAATAACGGTTGCTTAATTTATTATTGTAAATTTCAAACACACAGGTTTGTATACCTGAATTTTTTCCCCGGTCGGAGTAAGCAATCCAGTTTTTTGATTTCGTTTAAAAATAATAATCTCATCACTATCCTGATTTGCAACCAGAAGAAAATTACCTGTCGGATCAATCACAAAATTACGCGGAGTTTTTCCCTTGGTTCCCTCATGGCCTATATACTGCAACTTCCCATCTTTATCAATTTTATAAATTACCAGATCATTTGCATCGCCCCGATTTGAGCCATATAAAAATTTCCCATCGGGAGAAACTTGAATATCCGCTGCACCCACCCTTCCTTTAAAATCAGGAGATAGCATTGTGATCATCTGTTTTTCATGCAATTTTCCATCTTTATAGTCAAATACTGTTATCATTCCTCCCATTTCCGAGATCAGATAGGCAAACTTTGAATTAGGGTGAAAAACAATATGACGCGGCCCGCTTCCGGCTTTTACAGAGATAAAAGCCGGATCAGCAGGAGTCAATGGCTGAGAAGTATTAGCAGCATTAAACTGATAAATGTATACCTTGTCTGTGCCCAGATTAGCAGTAAGCAAATACTTATTGTCAGGTGAAAGGACTGTACAATGTACATGCGGCCCATTCTGCCTGCCTTTATCGACACTGCTACCTTCCTGCTTGATGAATTGAATATTATCGCTAAGCGATCCATCTTCTTTTAAAGGAACAGCGCACAAGCTTCCGCTTCCGTAATTGCTGGCAAAGGCATATCTTGTTTTATCATCTACTGCAATATAACATGGGCTTGATCCTCCTGAACTTACACGATTAATAAAAACAATATTTTTAGTTGTCCTGTTAAAGGTAAATGAACTTATGCCACCATCCCTGGTTTCATTGACTGTATAAAGATATTTCCCATCACGACTGATATCCAGGTAGGATGGATTTTCCACTCCGGCGATTTTTGATTTAAATTTCGTACTTCCGGTCTGACAGTCGAAATCATAAACATACAGACCATCGCTTTCAGGTGAAGTGGTATATGTACCGATCAAAAGGTTGTAGGATTTATTATTACTGCCCTGTCCATGTGCTTGATTCACAACGATTAGTGAAAGGATAATTGTTATGAGGGTACTTATATTTCCAAAATTTCTTTTCATTTTCCTTTTCGATTTAGAATCAGTTGTAATTTATCAATGTCCCATCCTTAAAACTGGTCACCCCTTTATCAGTTCCCATCCAAACAACTCCATCCTTATCAACTGCAATGCAGAGTACGTTGTTACTGGATAAACCGTCGTACTGAGTATGTGAGATCCAGGTGGAGCCATCATAAACAGATACTCCGGCTTTAGTTCCAAACCATAATCTGCCATTTTTGTCAAACGCAATTGCCTGGACATAGTTGTCTATGAGTCCATTACTTTTATTAAAAACTGTCCAGTTTTTAAGCGTGGCATATCCGATATGCCTGGCAACACCCGAGTCAGTACCGAACCATTGGGTTCCATCAGGTAAAATGCAAACACTAATGACTTTGTCTGAAGGCATTTCAATGGGACCCCACTGAGCATATTCAGAGGCTCCCGATATCCCGTCCACATCATTTCTGAAAAACCTCGACACTCCTCCTCCGTCTGTGGCCACATAAAGAGAATCACCATCCGGACTCGAAGCAATAGCAGTTATTGGAAAATCTGTAAACAGTTCTGCAGGATATTTTCTCTGATAAGCGTTTTTAAGCCATTTTTTATTATAGAATGCCGATACACCCTTATCAGTTCCAAACCAGCGTAAAGGACTTTTACCGATAGCAATTGCAAGAACATTATCGCTCGAGATACCTGAGTTTTCTGAATAGTATGTAGTTGCCCCGCTTCTTGCATCTACAGGAAGAGTAGATACTGTTGCTCCCTGTGGGGAGGCAATCCATAATTCACGGCCATAGTCAGAAACATCAAACGCAAGATTTTTTAAATTTTCATTTGGAACTTTTCTGTTTCTGTTATGCATTACCCACTTTTTTCCATCAAAACTGGCAATTCCGGATTCAGTAAGAAACCATTTTGTGTTTTCATCATCGACAACAGCAGAGTAAAAAGTTTTTGCGGTAAATCCTTCACCAAAAGAGTGACTGGTCAGATTTATTTTATTCCCGGTTACTCTTTTAGCAACAAGTGTATCCGGGATAGAGATCAGTTCAATTCCATTTCCGGAACCGAGATTCCGGGAATATTGTTTTTTCAAGAGGTCATTCCAATGTTCATGAACTCCCATGCTCGATATAGGTTTCCCGCTGTTATCAGGATCATATAATATTCCAGCCGGCCATTTGGAAGAATCAGCTGCCTGGTGCAGATAGTCATCCACTCCATTCCAGTTAGGATTATTTTCGATTGCATTGTTTGAAGCATTATGATTATTAATACCGTTCCATTCTGTCCTTAGAAAATCATAACAAACCGACTCCAGTGCGACCTGATCAAGTGACAGGAATATGGAGTTACACCAGTCATTGTTGAAAGGAGGCATGAAGTATTTAACAGGTCCCTTAGTCTCGCTTGACCCACCACCAAATAAACCATCAACAAGATAAAGCAAGGTGTTTTGTCCCAGGTATTTACTTGCCATGAGGTCAACCTGGACGCGATATTTGTGATATCCGCCGTTAGTAGGCTGATTTCTTTGACCAACCAGTGAATAGTGTAAATGACCGGCTGAAGAACGCGCCACAGAACCAAAATGGTTTTTGGCAGTTAATGAAATACCTGCTGATAAATGTGGTTTGAGGTTAGCAATATTTATTAAATAGTCAGCCTTTTCAACTATATCATAAATCTTATCACTCTGAGATTTATCAGAATAGAAAATTACATCTTGTTCGGTCGGGACAATCAGGGTACGCCCATGCATAGATGAGAATTTATCGGTATAAAGAACATGGGGAAATTCTGCAAACCAGATATTATAATTGTGGCCATAAATATCTGTCATGGGATCTCCAACTGCTATATCGGCCTGATTTATACCTAATTCATTCACAAGTTCCCTTAATATTTCAAGAACAATGTAAGGACCAGTTTCAGTAGGTCCCATACTGGTTCTTCTCCTTACTTCATCAGGTTTCAGTGTTGTCGGATAAAAGTATCCGTTATTCTTGTCTTCCTGAGTTAACAGCCATCTTGCAGTTCCCTGGTTAATCTTAATAAATATCTTTTCCCCTTTTGTGTATCCTTTATTACTATGATGTTTATTGTTATTGTGATAACGAAACAAAACTTCCCATGATTCAGCGACTGTGGGCTTGCCGCCAAGTTTATTCAGCGCATCACGGAACATACTTCCCACCACTTTATCATTAGTATTCTCCGGTTTCCAGTACCAATCCTGAGTTTCAAATCCTGTCTTGCAATTTTCATTTGTGGCCTCAGGGTTCCATATCCACACGACTCTTCCTGGATTTACTCCTAAAGCCTTACCTATTGGCTGATTTGGTCCGTCATCCGGGCCGGTTGCAGGCAGTGTTCTTGCATATGTATTTTGAGTGGTATTTAGTATTGAAATGACCAAACCTGCCAGTGCGGCCAGTAAAAAAGCACCTGCAGCAAAATACCTGGCCTTGTAAAGGTTCTGTCTGATCTTCTTAAAAGCGAAAGTAATCCCTCCTATTGAGAGAAGATAAACAACGAAACCTGACATAAGTGGAGCTGCAACCCTCATACACGGGTAACCTGCACGGGAAGGTTTGGGAATGACCCTGACCAAAAACCAGATGGTCGAAATAATTCCCATAAGGAAAAATAATAACTTTGGAGGAAAATGATGGGCTTTCATCCAGTCTCTGAGTCTGCTTAATTTTCCCTTTAGCTTATTCATGTCAAAACTATTCTTCTTATTCATTGTTTCATAGATATTTACGCGTTTCAAAAGGAGAAACATTCACGATAAAGATACAAACAAATTCTATCCGTCTGGTTTTTCAAATTTTGTTCTATACCTTCACTTTCATTTGTGTCAATTATAGCATAAATAATTTTTTTCAATACCTGATTTAAAACATTTTGTAGGTGTTTCAACCGGGTTTTATTCTAATCGCATTTGTGATTAGTTCACCGCAGCTTGCTGCGTAAAGTTATATTTTTGTATGTATGAGTGAAAGCTGATACATGCACAAATCGTATAATGTATCTTTATTGTTGTGTCACTTAGTTTGTCAGGCCGAGTGCCGAAGAGTGATTGATTATGAGCAATAAAAAACCCGGACTAATATCCGGGTAATCCGTGGAGATTAGGAGAATCGAACTCCTGACCTTTTGACTGCCAGTCAAATGCTCTAGCCAACTGAGCTAAACCCCCTTAAGTCTGCGCAAATTTAAGAAAAATATGATAATTAAAAAACATTATCCAAATACCGGTGTTTAGTCTATGGTGCTTGTTGCTGGGTGCTCGTTGCTAATTACCTGGCATTTGTGGATAACCATCATGATCCTTGTTAAAACACAGGATACTATATTTTTATAACATATGATTTTTGTTTATCACCAACCAACCAGTAACAAGAACCCGGCAACCAGCATCTTGTATTAATTATAACTTTGCATAAAAGCAGGTAATTAGTATTTTTGCGGGGAATTTGTGAAAAGGGCTTTTCCGGTCTGAACCGGATATTTAAAACGGAACGATTATTGTCCGTGGATTTTCGTAGCAGGCTTTTGAATTGAATAGGCAATAGAGTGAAGTTAAAAAAGACAAATATAGAACCTACCACAGGAACAGATCATCAATCATTCAAAATATCCGACTTTGATGATCTTGTTTTTGAACACCGGAACAGGGATTACGGCGCTTATCAGCTGCGTAAAAGATATAACCGCGCCATTCTCACGGGAACTATTGTCGCTTCATTGTTTGCCATCATTGCTGTAATGATACCGTTTCTTGCCAGGCCTTCATCAGAAAAAATCATATCAGGGGGTAATGGTTATGTACAGGTAAGGATGGAAAACCTTCAACCACCACCGGAGGAAATCTATGTTCCTCCCGCTCCGCCTCCGCCTAATGCTTCCAAAATGCCTGAAAAAGTTGAATATGTGGCGCCAGTGGTAGTTGATACAGTCATCTCTATTGACCAAACTCTGGCATCAACCGATGAAGCGCTGGCTTCAAAGGACAGCGAAATTATTGATGCAACCGGATCAGGATTTGGTGATGATCTTTTATCGGGAGGCGATGGAACCGGGAACGAAGAACCACTTTTCATTGTAGAGGTGATGCCTACATTCAAGGGTGGTGATCTTAATAAATTCCGCGACTGGGTACGCCAACGGACAAAATATCCTGAGGAAGCAATAAAAAACAATATCAGGGGAACAGTCGTTCTAACCTTTATTGTCGAAAAAGACGGCTCCGTGAGCAACATTTCAGTTACGAAAGGTATACATCCCCTGCTGGATGAAGAAGCTGTAAAGGCTATTTCCGAATCGCCTAAATGGTCGCCGGGCCTGCAAAGAGGTCAGCCTGTACGGGTCAGATTTCTGATACCCCTCAGTTTTGCATACTGAGACATAATAATAAACAGATTAGAGAGTTATAATTAGCATTATATCTTTATTTGTATAACTGTAATTAACCTCGAAAAATCAACCTATGAAAAAAATAGTTTCTGTTTCAATCATTCTGATACTTATCCTTTCAGGATGCAGCTCATCCAAAAAACAACTGGAAAAAGGCAACTATGAGGCCGCTTTGGATAAAGCCGTAAAACAACTGCGCAAAGACTCCAGGGATACCAAGCAGATCTCAATTCTTGACAAATCATTCAAAACGCTTAGTGAACAGGATAATGAGAGAATACGATACCTTAAATTGGAAGAGAAGCCTGCCAACTGGGATGAAATATATCAGATCAACAAAAGAATGAGTGACAGACAGGCTTATGTGAGGACTGTAACACCTCTGGAACTTAACGGGAAAACAATAGAATATCCTTACGTTGATTATATGCCGGAGATGGTTGCTGCAAAGCGCAAATCAGCCGATTTCTATTTTGCCCATGGCAATGAGCTTATGAAGAACAAATTAAA
>Ga0326726_10005103_pt1 | contig 11928 bp, 11 predicted proteins | sample MHFenrmetagenome_2_FD_207603 | JGI IMG/M metagenome (GOLD analysis project Ga0326726, IMG submission 207603) | Lab enriched peat soil microbial communities from Michigan Hollow, Ithaca, NY, United States - MHF15MN | ecosystem: Environmental > Terrestrial > Soil > Wetlands > Peat | place: USA...
GAGCGCGATGACGAGCACCAGCCACGAGCCGGTCAGATAGAACGCGCCGGCGAGGGGAATGACGACGAGCGCGCCCAGCGCGCCGCCGGCGTGCGCGCTCACGGCGTCGGGAAACGAGCGGTGCAGCGCCTCGAAGCTGCCCGCGAGCGCGAGCAGACACAGCGCCCATCCGCCCAGCGGAATCCAGCGCGGGCGGAGCGGCAGCCCGCGCAGATAGCGCCACGCGGCGACGCCGCCGGCGAGCGGCAGCAGGTGCGCCGCGAACCCGAGCGTTCCCGCGAGCATCCCAGCGACGAGCGCGCCGGCGGGCCCGCACCAATTCTCGACGCGCGCTCCATGCGCGATCAGCGGATCCGCGGGGCGATAGGAGAGGAGCGCCGCTTCTGTGAACAGCGCGAGCGCAGCGAACGTGACCGCCACCGCTTCGGCTTCGAGCCGTCCCGGCTGGCGCGGCTCGGCGCCCTTCGCTCGCGCGCTGCGACGTCCCCCCATCGCTGCAGCTACGATCGGGAACAGCGACGAGAAAGGCAAGTTTGCCGCGCGGTGCTCGCGCGCGGCTGTGTTAACCTGTCGCCAGCTTCACCCCAACAAAGCGGTGGATAGGAGCGCGAAGATGGCCAGCGTGAACAAGGTGATTCTCGTCGGAAACGTCGGTCGGGACCCGGAGCTGCGCTACACGCAGGGCGGGCAGCCGGTCGCGAGTTTTTCGATCGCCACCAACGAGCGGTTCAAGGACAAGGAAGGCAACTGGAAGGACCGCACCGAGTGGCACCGCATCGTCGCCTGGGCGCGACTCGCGGAGATCTGCGGCGAGTATCTGCGCAAGGGCAGCCAGGTCTACGTCGAGGGCCGCATTCAGACGCGCGATTGGGAAGACAAGGAAGGCAACAAGCGGCAGACCACCGAGGTCGTCGCGCTGTCGATGCAGATGCTCGGCCGGCGCGGCGGCGAGGCCGGCGGCCCGTCGCTGGGTGAAGAGAGCCAGGCGCCTCGCGGCGGCGACGACCCGCTCGGTCCGTCGTCGGGCGCCGACGACGAAATCCCGTTCTGACGGGGGTCTGACGCCGCTCAGTCCTTGTGGCGCAGCCGGCGCACGAGGTCGTTGATGGTGGCGCGCAGCTCGGGCATCAGGTCCTGGAACTCGATGCCCATACCGGTGGGCGATCCGCCTTTGCCGTCGCTCACCCACGCGACGCGCCCGCCGATCTTGATCGGGCGATCGAGATCGGGCAGCCGCACCTGCACCTGCACGACCGTGTCGAGCGGAGGAGGCGTCTCGGTCTCGATGAACATGCCGCCTTCGTTGATGTTCGAGGTGAACTCGCTGAAGAACGCGTCGACGGCGGAGTAGTCGACCGGGATCTTGATTTTCTCCCGCTCGGAGTGGCGGCGATCTTTGCGCGACCCTGGGCGCTTGGCGGCCATGGTTTCCCCTACGGCGAGACGATCGGCCGCTGGATTCACGCGCTTGAGGCGAGCAGCTGCCCGGTGCGCGCGAAGCTGGTGAACTCGAGCCCGCCGATCACCAGGTGATCGATCACGCGGATGCCCAGGATCTCGCCGGCGCGCACGAGTCGCTGAGTGACTTCGTGGTCCTCTCGGCTGGGCTGCGGGTCGCCGCTCGGATGGTTGTGGACGACCAGGATCGCCGCCGCCGACTCGCGCAACGCCGGCGCGAACACCTCGCGCGGGTGCACCAGACTCTGGTTCAAGCTGCCGCGACTCACCTCGACCTCGCCGATCAGGCGGTGCCGGCTGTCGAGCAGGAGCACGACGAACACCTCCTGGCGGTAGCGGCGCATGCGCGCGCCGAAGTGCGCGGCGACTTGCTCGGGTGAGTGGAGCTTCTGGCCCGGCGCGACCGGCGTGCGGAGGAGGCGCGACCCGATCTCGAACGCTGCGCGCAGCGAGCTGATCTTCGCGGGCCCCAGCCCCCGAACCGAGCGCAGCTCGGCGGTGCCCGCGCGCGCCAGCGCATCGAGCGAGCCGAAGCGCTCGAGCAGCGCGTGCGCGAGCCGCAGCGCGCCGCCGTCGCGCGCGCCGGTCCGCAGCACGAGCGCCAGCAGCTCCGCGAGCGCCAGCGATTCCGGCCCCTCGCGCTCGAGCCGCTCGCGCGGCCGCTCCGAGCCCGTGTCTCCATCACCCATGCGCGTTCTCCTCGGGGTGAGGAGGGCTCCGCTCGAAGGTGGTCGCGGGCGAGCTAGCGGTGGCAGTCCTTGCGCGCGGCCTGCGCGGCGTCGTACGCGGGCGCGAAGTCCCCCGAAGAGAGCGCCGGGGCAATCAGCGTGCGCAGCGCATCGGCGGGCTGCGGCTCGCTCTGCGCGAATGCGCCGAGCAGAGCGAGATAGCCCTTCACACGCGCGGCCGACTGCATCGCGAGCGCGAGCTCCAGCGAGCTGCCCGTGTGCAGCGTGTCGCCCGTATCGGTCTTGACCGTGCCCTCGTGAAAGCGGCCGAGGCGCAGCATCGCCTCGCGCTGATACATGTCGGTGAGCTCGCCCGACGGACGGAACGCGTCGGCCAGCTGCGCGTCGCCGAGCTTCTCGCGCAGCACGGCGGCGAAGCGATCATCGCAGCTCGCGTCCGGATTGAACGAGAGCGCATCGAAGCGCGCGCGCACCTGGCCGTCCGAGGGCGCGACCGTTCCCGGCGGCACGATGTCGAACACGTAGACGTACTGCTGCTGGACGGCGTCGTAGCTCTGCCGCGAGCGCACCTCGAGATCGCCCGCGTCCGTCTCGACACGCACGATCGCGTCCTCGCCGAGCTGGATCGCGGCGAGCCCGGCGACGTGGCCGCCGCCCGCCGGCGGCTTCCCCTCGAGCTTCACCGCGGTCTTCGTGAGCGCGATCTGGAAGCCCTTGAGCGAGGTGTTCTTGCTCATGCGCACGTCCGGCTGCTGCGTCGTGCGCAGGATGAGGCTCGTGCGGCCCGCGAGCTCGGTGTGGCCGAGAAACACGAGTGAGTTCGGCAACACCTGGAGCTGCAGCACCACGTGATCGGGCACCTTCTGCGCGTCGTAACTCACTTCCTGCGCGAGGTAGCCGTCGGCGATCGCGCTGAACTTCACGGCGTCCTTGTAGGTCATGTCGACGCGCGGCGGGAGCTTCACCAGCGCGGGTGACTGAGACTGCTCGAAGCGCTTCTGGAAGTTCGAGCGGATGTAGTAGCAGCGCAGATCCGCGGTCGCGGGCACGGTCTCGACGGAAACTTCGCGCTCGGCGTACCAGTAGTTCCAGCCGCCGAGCACGCTCGTGAGGCCGATGCCGAGATTCTTCGGCGACCAGGACGCGCGCTCCGTCGGAATCAGGTCGATCTTGTTCACCGTGCCCTCGGCGCGCACGGATGCACTTCCAGCGATCAGCGGAACGCTGAGGAAAAGGCAGGCGAGCAGCGAGGGAGCGGTTCTCATGTCTCGTGGGCGGCGCGAGCTTATCCCCACGGACGCGGCCAAGACAAGGCGGCTTCAGCCGCCGGGGCGCGCGTACGTTCCGCTCTTTCCGCCCGACTTTCGAACCAGCCGCAGCGCACCGATCACCATGCCGCGATCGATCGACTTACACATGTCGTAGATCGCGAGCGCAGCGGCCGAGACCGCGACGAGCGCCTCCATTTCGACGCCCGTCTTCGCCGTCGTGCGCGCGCGCGCCTCGATCGCGATCGCGGGCGGCTCCGCCTCCGGCGCGAAGTCGATCTCGAGCGCGTCGAGCGGAAGCGGGTGACAGAGCGGGATCCACTCCGCCGTTCGCTTCGCCGCCTGGATCGCCGCGATGCGCGCCACGCCGAGCACGTCGCCCTTCGCGGCCGTGCCCGAGACCACCGCATGGAGCGCCTCCGCAGACAGCTCGATGCGGCCGCGGGCGATCGCTTCGCGCGCGGTCGCGGGCTTCGCGCCGACGTCGACCATGCGCGCGCGACCCTGAGCGTCGAAGTGCGTCGAGCGGGGCGACCGCGTGGCGCGCTTCGAGCCGCGCTTCATCCGCTGATCCGCGCGCTCGCGACCTCGGGTGCCACGTACGGCCGGAAGTCCCGGCGAAGCTTCTTCACGTTGCCCAGGTAGCGATCGTTGCCGGCGGCGTTGCCCCAAAAGTAGGCGCTGATGCCGTCGTCCTCACCAAGTCGGCGGATGTTGTCGGCCAGCAGCCGGCAGCCCGCCTCGATGTTCGCCTCGACGTGAGAGACGCTCCCCGGCAGCGCAAGCTCCTCGTACATGTAGGGCATCACTTGCATCAGACCGATCGCGCCGGCCGAGCTCCGGGCGCCGGGCCGACCGCTGCTCTCCTGCACCAGGACCGCGAGCACGAGATCGGGGGCGAGCGATTGCTCCCGCTGGCAGCGCACGATGCTCTCCGCGATGCGTGTAGATAGGGCCGGGTCTACGCGCGGAAGCTTGGCATGGATCGCGTCGATCAAGCCCATCTTCACCGCGGCATCAGGGCCGCGCCGGTTCGAGCCGTCGGCGAACCCGCGGCCGTGCGCGGCCAGCGCGGTCGCGCCGTTCAGCACACCCGTCCCGGCCAGCAACAGAAACCCGGCGACAATGGCTCGCCATCGCGCTCCCTGCGGATCGCTCATCAGGCTCCCACCCATGATACCGGGGAGCAAGCCTATCGGGGGCCAGGGGGGTGTCAACGACGGCTGGCGAGGCTGTCGCTCCGCCCTTCAAAACCCCTTCCCCCGCCGGCAGCCGAGCCGCGCCGAGACGGCGCCTCAGCGAGGTACATCTGTGATTTCAAAGGACTTTATTGCTCACGGGAGACTCGAGGACGCAGCTTTCTAAGGGGCTCGCGCGGCGGGGCCGATGGGGCGAGCGAAGGAGCTCTTCCCCTGGGGCACGTCGTTCAGATCAAGCTCGAGGCGCCCCCGGATTTCGCTGCGGAGTTCGCGGACGGAGAGTCCCCGCTGCGCTTCCAGGCGGCCGACGGCTCCTTCTACCTCACCGACGAAGAGCTCTCCGACGCGCACGCGCGCGGCGCGCGCTACGAGTGGGTGCGGCAGGTGCACGAGTCCGACCTGCCCGTTCGCTTCTCGCTCCCGCACGACGGGGCCGTGACCGACTGGCCCCCGGAGGACGCGCGACTCGCGGTGCTCGCCCGGCTGCTCGCGGAGGGCCGCGCGAACGGCTCGGTCGAGGTTCGGTTCCTCGGCCGCAACCGGAACGTTCCCGCCGACGGCTTCGCGCTCGACCGCGCCGGCGGACAGCGCCGCTACGTCTGGCAGATCGTCCCGACCGAGGTCCACGCCGGTCGGCCCGCCGTGCACGAGCGCTTTCGCGCGGTGCGCGGAGTGTGCGCGGACCCGGACGCGCGGGTCGTGCTCTCCCTGGGCTCGGGCGGTCTGAAGCTGTTCGCGCACGCGACCGCCCTGCGGCTCTTCGAGACACTCGGCGTCGACGAGCACTTCAGCGAGGTTTGGGGCTCGAGCGCGGGCGCGATGGCCGGACTTCTGTACGCGCAGGGACTGTCGCCGCACGCGATCGAGCAGATGGGCTACGACCTCTACACGGGGCGGATCGATCTCGCGCTGCGCCCGTCGAAGCTGCAGTTCCTGCGGCACTTGATGCGCGACGCGCTCCTGCCCGCGTTCGGCGCCGCCGGCGCAGGCTTCGTCGACGTCGCGGACGGTCTCTCGCGCATGCTCGAGCGCTACTGCGGGGACGTCGAGCCACGCATCCCCTTCTACTGCATCGCCTTCAACCTGCGCGACTGCCAGTCGGACGTACTGACTCCGAGCGCCGTTCCGCCGCATCTGCGCGACCTGATCGTGCACGCGGACGCGCGCGCCGCGGCGCTCGCGTCGTCGAGCGTGCCGCTGCTGTTCGTCCCGCGCGTGATTCGGCGCATCAATCGCGACGCGCACTACATCGACGGCTCGACGACCGAAGACGTCCCGCTGCACTCGATCGTCCGCAAGTGGGACCTGGATCGCGCGGCCGGCGTCGAGCTGCGCGAGCGACTCGTGATCGTGTACGTGAAGCTCACCGGCGGGCTCGAGACGTATCGCACGCACCCCGGTCGCATCGGCAAGCTGCGGCTGATGCAGACGGTCGCGGCTGCGGGCATCGAGACGATGCACCGGCGCGACGTCGAGATCCTGCGCATGCGGCCCGACGTGCGCTTGATCGGTCTGGAGCTCGGCGACTCGAACCCGGACTTCTTCGACACGCGCCGCATCGCCGAGTTCATCCGCTCCGCCAAGGAGTCTTTCCCGGAGCAGCTGATCGCGATCGAGGAGCAGCTGCGCGCGGACGAGCGGCGCGGCTAGTCCCTTCGGTATCCTGCGCCGCGTGTATCCGGTGCTCTTCCACATCTTCGGCTTCCCGATCTCGAGCTTCGGCGTCATGGTCGCGCTCGCTTTCCTCGCCGGCGGCTGGCTCTCCGCGCGCTCGTTCGAGCTGCAGGGCAAGGACGGGAAGATCGCCTGGGACCTGCTCACCTGGTGCGTGGTGGGCGGGCTCGTGGGCGCGAAGCTGTGGTTCGTCGCCGAGGAGCTGACCCGCGAGCCGAGCGCGACGCTCGCCAACACGTTGTTCAGCCGCGGCGGACTCACTTGGTACGGCGGCTTCATCGGCGGAGCGCTCTTCGGCCTCGGCTCCGCGAAGCTGCGCGGCCTGTCACTCATGGACACCATGAACGCGGCCGCGCCGGCGCTCGCGGCGAGTCAGGCGATCGGACGGATCGGCTGCTTCCTGGTCGGCGACGACTACGGCGTGCGCTCGAACGTCCCGTGGGCCGTCGCATTCCCGCAGGGCCTGCCGCCGACCCTCGACCCCAACACAGGCGCCGTGTTCACGGTCCACCCGACGATGATCTACGAGACCTTCTGGCTCTCGTGGGTGTTTGCGCTGCTCTGGACGCGGCGCGGGAAGTCGCCGTTCCTGTTCGGCGAGTATCTCGTGCTCGCCGGGATCGGGCGGCTCTGGATCGAGGCGTTCCGCCGCAACCCCGACTTCGTGGGCTTCCTTTCGAACGCGCAGGTGATCGCGCTCTCCTGCATCGTCGTCGGCGCCGCGTCGTGGCTGTGGCTGCGCGCGAACGCGGCGGCCGTCAATCCCGGCGCCGCGAAGTGAGCTCGGTCGCGAGCGCGAGCGCGCGCTTCGCGAGCTTGTGATCGGAGAGCTCCACGTTCGTCGCGAGCGCCGTGAGCACCTTCGCGGCGCTCTGGCGCCAGACCGCCGGCGAGCTCGAGCCCTCTTCGCGCCAGCGCGCGAGTAACTCGACCGCCGCGAGATTGTCGCCCGCGTAGTAACTCGCCATGCCGCGCGCGAACGGGAGCGCCCCGTCCGTCGCGCCGGCCGCGCGCGCCTCGGGCTGCTCCAGCACCGCCGCCGCCTCCGCGTAGTGACCGTTCTCGATCAGGCTGTCGATCGCGAGCTGGTAGCCGCGGCCGGCCGTGCCGTAGATGTCTGCGAGCATGCGCGCGAGCGGCATCGCGAAGACCAGCTCCGAGCGCTCCCGGTCCTCGACCAGGCTGCGCGCGACCGCGCCCGAGGCGGCGAGCTGGCGCAGCACGATCAGCAGCTGGTCGCGCGTCTCGCGAAACAGGTCCTCGGCCTCCGCCTCGGACTCGAGCATGCGCCGGCTGCCCGCTTCGAACACGCGCCAGAACGCGTCGGCCAGCGGACCCGACGCCGAGCCCTCGGCCATCATGCGCTGCAGGCGCGGGCCGTAGCTGTCCGTCAGGTAGAAGCCCTCGCGGAACTTCATCGTCTCGTGAAACAGCGCCCCGACGGCGAGATCGAAGAGCTCCTCCGCCTGGACCTCGGTGCGCGGGCGCGCATCGTCCAGCCGGAACAGGGCGTGACACTCTTCCTTCAGCCGATACAGCGCGCTGTCTTCGGCGTCCCCCACGAGTCGCGCCACGGCGCCGAACGTGAGTCTGCCGGCGCGCAGCTCGCGGCCGACCTCCTGTGAGAGCGCGTAGCTCTCCATGAAGTCTCGAACGATCTGGGCGAGCCGTCGCTCGCGAAGCTCCATGCACGACCTCCCGCGCCTGATGATTGACCCGTAGAATGCAGAGATCGATGTGGCCCCGATGGACCGGAGCGCGCTCGCAGACGATATCAGATCAACCGGCGATCCGGCGGGGCTGGACCCGGTGAAGACGGCGCGTGGGGGATCGCGGCTCGCCGTCGGCATCCTCTTCACGACGATCCTGATCGACTTTCTCGGTTACTCGATTCTCATTCCGGTGCTTCCGCACTTCGTCAGCACGCTCGGTGTCGATGCCTTCGGCATCGGCTTGATCACCGCGCTCTACGCGCTCGGCCTCGTGCTCTTTCTGCCTCTCTGGGGCTGGATCTCCGATCGCGTCGGACGCCGGCCGGTGCTGCTCGTCTCGCTGCTCGGCACGGCGCTGTCGTTCTTGCTGCTCGCGCTCGCCGACACGCTCACGCAGGTGCTGGTCGCGCGCTTCCTGGGCGGCCTTTTCGGCGCGAGCATCGGCACCGCGCAGGCCGCGATGACCGATCTCACCGACGACAGCTCGCGCGCGCGGGGAATGGGAGTGATCGGCGCGGCGTCGGGAATCGGCCTGGTCCTCGGCACCGCGCTCGGCGGCGTGCTCGGCGGTATCTCCCCCGCGATGCCCTTCTACGCGACAGCCTCCGTCGCCGCGCTGAACTTCCTGCTCGCGGCCTGGGCGCTGCCCGAGTCGAAGGGACCGATCCCGGCGACGGCGGGCTTGCCGGGCTTCGCGCGCGCGCTGGTGCCCGCGCCGTTCTGGGTCTTCGCGCGCGCGCACGGCGGGACTCAGCGCTTGTATCTCTATCTGTTCCTCCACCTGTTCTTCGCGTTCTCCGCGATCGAGTCGATGTTCCCGCTGTTCGCCGCGGCGCGCTTCGGCTGGAGCGAGGCGCAGACGGGGCTCTTCATGGCCACGATCGCGATCGTGCTCGGCGGCAGCCAGGGACTGATCGTCGGCCCGCTGTCGCGTGTCTGGAGCGAGGAGACGATGAGCTCCGCGGGCTTCGGCCTCACGGGCCTCTCGATCGCGGGGCTCGCGCTGTCTCCCTCGGTCCCGGTGCTGTGCGTGTGCGCGGTCGGCGTCGCGCTCGGCGCGGGGATCGCGTTCCCCGCGTTCACGAGCTTGTTCTCGAAGGCCTGCGGCTCGCACGAGACCGGCGCCGCGATGTCGCGCAGCCAGGCGATGATCCACACCGGCCGCGCGCTCGGCGCGATGTGCTGGGGCTACGTGTTCGCGAGCGCCGGTCCCGGCATGCCCTTCTTGCTCGCGGGCGTGGCGCTGCTGGTCGCGCTCGGGATCTTCCTGGCCGCCCCGCGGGTACTGCTGCCCCAGGCCTGATCCGGTATGCTCGGCGCGGCCGGGGCCGGAGGATGGGGAGCATGAGCGAAGCAGTGGAACGCGAGAGACTGGACGTGGACCTCCTGTTCGTCGGCGCCGGCGCGGCGACTTTGGCCGCGGTCATTCGCCTGGCCGATCTGTGCAAGGAGCAGAAGCTCGACCTGCCCGCGATCCTGGTGATCGAAAAGGCGCCCGAGCTGGGCGCGCACCAGCTGTCGGGCGCGATGATGGATCCGAAGGGCCTCGCCGAGCTGATGCCCGACTTCGTCACGCAGGGCTTCCCGTACCACTACCAGTGCACTTCGGACTTCACCTGGATCATGACGCCCAAGCGGGTGATCACGGCGCCGGTCACTCCCCCGCCGTTCGTGAACCACGGGAACTACGCGATCTCCATCTCCGACGTCGTGAAGTGGCTCGGCACCAAGGCCGAGGAGCGCGGCATCGAGATCTACCCGGGCTTCCCCGCCGCGCAGCCGCTGTTCGACGGCAAGCGCGTGATCGGCGTGCAGGTGCAGGACCGCGGGGTCGACAAGGACGGCCAACACAAAGGTGTGTTCGAAGCAGGGCCCCAGATCTTCGCCAAGTGCGTCATCTTCGGCGAAGGGACGCGCGGCTCGTGCACGAAGGTGGTGATCGACACGCTCGGTCTCGAGGGCCCGAACCCGCAGGCGTACGAGACCGGCATCAAGGAGATCTGGCGCATCCGCCCCGAGAACCACGTGCCCGGTCGCGTGGTGCACACGATGGGCTGGCCGCAGGATCCGTCGACCTTCGGCGGCGGCTGGATCTACGACCTGAAGGACCACTGCGTCTCGATCGGGTTCGTGACCGGCCTCGACTACGACAATCCCTACACCGACCCACACGACCTGATGCAGCGCTGGAAGACTCACCCGCGCATGAAGCAGCTCCTCGACGGCGGGGAGTGCATCCGGTACGGGGCGAAGACCATGCCGGTCGGCGGCTGGTTCTCGTTCCCGAAGCTGTACGCCGACGGCATGCTGCTCGTGGGTGACTCGGCCGGGACCTGCAACGGCGAGCGCTTGAAGGGCGTTCATCTCGCGATCAAGAGCGGGATGATGGCGGCGGAGACGCTGGTCGACGCGATCCGCAAGGACGACTTCAGCGAGGCGACGCTCTCGAGTTACAAGACGCGCTGGGACGCGAGCTGGCTCGCGAAGGAGCACCGCAAGGCGCGCAACTTCCACGCCTCGTTCAAGTACGCGCAGAAGATGCCGCGCTGGCTCGGCTGGCTGCGCCAGCTGCCCTGGCTGTTGAACGGCCAGGCGCTGGCGATGCTCACGGGCGGGCGCGGGCTCGTGAAGATGGTCTCGGCGCATCCGGACCACGAGCACATGAAGAAGCTCGCCGAGCTCACGCCGAAGGAGCGCGAGAAAGCGAAGAAGGTCGAGTACGACAACAAGTACACCTTCGACAAGGTGACCGCGGTGGCGCTCGCCGGCTCGCGGCACGAGGTCGACCAGCCGCACCACCTGCACGTGGCCGACACCGAAGTGTGTGCGACGACGTGCGCGGTGGAGTACGGAAACCCGTGCGAGAGCTTCTGCCCGGCGGCCGTGTACGAGATGATCCCGGACGACGCGAAGCCCGGCCGCAAGCGCCTGGTGATCCACCACGAGAACTGCGTGCACTGCAAGACCTGCGACGTCGCCGACCCGTACGCGATCATCACGTGGACGACCCCCGAGGGCGGCGACGGCCCCGACTACACGAACATGTGATCCGATGGACGTGGCGGTCGTCGGCGCCGGGCCCGCGGGCTCGTTCTGCGCATGGCGGCTCGCGCGCGCCGGTCAGCGAGTCACACTCTACGACCCGTCGCATCCGCGCGAGAAGCCCTGCGGCGGGGGAGTGACTCCCGGCGCGTTCGCGCGCTGGCCGGAGCTGGACGAGCTGCGTGCGGCCGCGCGCCCGTCGCACGCCGTGCGCATGATCGCGCCGCACGGCGGCCAGGTCTCGATCGCGCTCGCGCAGCCCATCGAGATCTTCTCGCGGCGCGTGCTCGACTCGCTCCTGCTCGAAAAGGCGCGCAAGGCCGGCGCGGAGCTGCGCGCCGCGCGCGTGCGCCGCGTCTCGAGCGACGCGGACGGAGTCACTCTCGAGCTCGAGTCCGAGCGCGCGCGCCACGACTTCGTCGTCGGCGCAGACGGTGCCTCGAGCGCCGTGCGCCGCTCGCTCCTCGGCGAGCGGCCGGGCGGCGGCGCGAGCTACGCGACCGCGGGCTTCCACGTCTTCGGCCTCGACGAACGCGAGATCGTGGTCGAGTTCACCGCCGACTTCGCGGGCTATCTCTGGGTGTTCCCGCGCCCGGATCACGCGTCGGTCGGAATCGCGGCGCCGGTCGGCCGCGCGAACGGCACCGAGCTCCGTGGCCGCGTGCTCGAGCTGCTCGCGCGGCGCTACCCCGGCAGTGACTCACTGCCGCGCGAGCCGTACGCCGCGAGCATCCCCGTCGGCGCGGGGCCGGTCGCGGGTCCGCGCTTCGCGCTCGCCGGCGACGCGGCGAACGCGAACGACGCGATCACCGGCGAGGGCATCCAGCGCGCGATCGACTCCGGCGGTCTGTTGGCGGAGGCGCTGTGCGAGGCCGGCGTCGACGGC
>Ga0326726_10005104_pt1 | contig 11926 bp, 14 predicted proteins | sample MHFenrmetagenome_2_FD_207603 | JGI IMG/M metagenome (GOLD analysis project Ga0326726, IMG submission 207603) | Lab enriched peat soil microbial communities from Michigan Hollow, Ithaca, NY, United States - MHF15MN | ecosystem: Environmental > Terrestrial > Soil > Wetlands > Peat | place: USA...
GTCACAGGATTTTGAGGGAAACGCGTAAGTGCTGGTGTCCCCAACGGGATTTGAACCCGTGTTACTGCCTTGAAAGGGCAATGTCCTAGGCCAGGCTAGACGATGGGGACGACATAGGGCCAGAAAAACGACCTGGACTCATACCATACTTCAGACGCATGTGTCACTAGAAGCCGCGGGACGCCTGTCTGCTGCCGGTCGCGTTTCCTCTCCGAATTCGGTAGGATACACCGCATTCAGAGTATTCGAGCCTCACCTGGTAAGGACCCCAAGGAGCATCACCCATGTCACGCTGCAGATTCACATTGTACAGATCAATGCTGCTTGTTGCCTGCTGTCTTATAGGAGCCGGGTGCGCTCACGATACCTATCAAGAGCGGGCGGACCTGATTAAGAATCATTCCGATGCGTTCTATGACAGTCTGAAAGCCAACAGAGTGGAATCTGCGATCCGGAACAACGAACAGATTGAAGCGATGGCGAACCAGATGGGAGACACCGTCAAGAAACGGGCCGGCCAACAAGGCACCACAGCGGTCGAACAAGAATTTGCCTTGATGAAAACCGCCAACGAAGCCGCAGCCACAAACTGGCTTGTGCTGGGCCAGTACTTCACCATCAAGCGCCAGTACCCCCAGGCCCGCGCCACCTATCGACGCGTGATCGACACCTATACGAATCCCACAGACCGACCATATCGGGAACAGGCCCTGCGCGCGTTGAAGGATTTGGACATGCTCAATCCGTCGACGACAACAACAACGACGAATCCGTGAACGGCGGCCATCTCCTACATCTACCCTCTCGAATATTTCTCGGCGGGCTCCTGTTGCTCAGCTGGGGATGCGTCCACCGAATTCATGTCAGTCCCGCACCTCCAGCTGTTTCGCCCACAGCCATCGCACAATCACTCCAAGTGATTGTGCCGTTTCTCGCACTGGAGGGGGCCGATCACCGGCAGGGCATTATCTTGCTTGAGTGGCCGGCACAGGATCTTCGAACTGCCGCAATCGACTATATCCACGCGCGTCAGACATTTGCCTCGGTCGGCGAAACACCGGCCGATCTCACCCTGACCGTCAAAGCCTGGCTGATCATGCGGTCCCAGGATAACTACTACTACCGTCTGCACCTGGAATCAGCTCTAGGCCCTTCGGGAAAACCGCCGATCAAGTCATATTTGGCGGAAAAAGAAACGGTGGGGTCCAACGTTCGGTGGGTCACGGCTTCGGATCAGACTCCCATTACAAGAGCGGTTCAAGCTGCTCTGGACGATCTACTCTCCCAGATCGAAGACGATCACCTCTTGTATCGTAATGGACCGCGCTGAGAACGAGAGGGATCTAGCAGGCTACAGAACGAGTTGATCTGGTTTGTTTCGTTTATCTGGTTGATCTGGTTCGTCGGCTTAGTTTCGCTCAACTAAAAAAAACCAGACAAACCAGACAAACCAAAAAACGGCCTTCGGATGCTGGTAGACTTTTTCAGCATCCTGTTATGAGGTCCGAGAGCGTCGGTCGAATAGGCCCATAGCAAGGCATCCGACTGCCACGCCCACCGCAAACATTGCACCGACTATCCAACCGGGAGAGAAGCCTATGTCCCTCGGTTCACGACGTCGAAGTTCCCCATTCAGATTCGGCATATGGGATTCGGGCCCGAGCCATTCATCCTCTGATGAGCGGCTCGAGCCTCTCTTGACGAGAATGGTCGTCTTGCTTTCACTCATGATTTCTCTACTTCCCCGTAAGCCCGACAATACCCATTTCCTCTCCGCGGCTGAAGCCGCGTGGCCTAGGCGGTACGAGAACCAGTAAAGTTTGCCCACGTCTCATTGGTCTGCGCGGCCGAAGCCGGTTCGTACACATGGCAATCAAGGCGTAGCGACTGATCGCCGAGCGGAACCTTCAGATAGTCACAGTGATGCGGCCGATCGGCATTGTCGTGTTGATTGGGACGAAAGTTGTGACAGGACACGCACATCCTTGCGACAGAAATCTCACCCTGTTCCTGGAGACTACGAATCACCTTCACCAGGGACTTGAGGAGGACGACTTGCTCCGAGGCCGAGAGTGCCTCCGTCGCAGTTGCCAACCGATCAGGCATACGGGAAGTGGGTGTGCAGGACCGATTCCCCTTGGCCGTCAACTGCGCCACGACAACCCGCCCGTCGCTCATGTCACGTCGCCGTCGAACCAACTGCTTCCGTTCGAGCGTCGCGATGACTTCCGACGCAGTCGGAAGTCTGACGGCCAGCTCATTCGCCACCGTGGAGACCGTCGCGCGCTGATCGGGTTTGGACCGAAGAAGCGTAAGCACCTGCCGCTGTAAAGGACCAAGACCTGCTCGACCTTCTCGCCGCCACGTCCGGCTTTTCATCGCAAGCCCGATCTTTTCCAGGCCGGCCGCCAGCTGAGTAGATAATGCAGCCGCATCCCGTAACGCCGACGACTTCTTCCCGCCACTGAGTACCCGCTGTACAGCCATAGCAACTCCTCCTTAAATACCAGTATTTTGTTAGTGTAGTGTGCTCACAGTCCCTACGTCAAGATTGTCATTTCGTGGTCCGGCAAATCGAGTCGAGAGATCGCCTTCGCATTGGTATCCATGCTCTAGCCCTCTTGCGGACAGTAACCCTTGTAGCCGTGATCCACGACTTCGATCTCGGTACACTTCTTCATGTCTCATCCCTCATGATTCATGGCGGCCCGTCGTAAAGTCCCGCGGTCTCCTCGAAAGACGGGCAAGCGGATACTCGACACGGAAGAACACTCCGCCCGGGAGCTTCGAAGATGGTGTGCCCCTTCGTGAGGGCTCTAAAAGAGAGTTGGCCCAAGGCGTATGGGCACGTCGTATTCGAAGTGATAGAAAACCCGCCGCCCTTCCAAAAGACTATGATCCGGATGCCGAAGCGGTTGCCGAAGCCCCTCTTGCCGATCTTCTAGAGGCCTCTTGATCGTGGAGCGTTCGGAATGCAGGCGTTCGAATTCAGCGGCGGCCTATGTCACACATACCAACCTATGATGTTGTTCGCACTTGGAAATGGCAGGTTCGAGGGAAACATCGAGCAGGCTATAACATTGCGCTGCAACCACATGGCAAGCAGAGACATCCTATCACGACGGACTCGCCTCGAAATGTTGCACTGTCAACGCATACTTCCGGGCCTCTGGTGATCTTCTGGACGACTCGCGCCTACTTCTGTGAGGACAAGCACAATGTGCGCATGCGCTATTCCATGTTCATTCGGCACTCCCACTCCGCGAATACGGATCGGATTTCCGGATCCGCTGGCTGAACGCCGGATCTCTAACGGCCCCTTCTCGCCCATTTCATGACGGCTTCGAAGCTCCCTGATGATGTCATCCGCCAGATTGATAGGCGCAGGAGGAAAAAACTCCGTTCGATGGTTCGGGTGTTGAGCCTCTGGAGTAATTGGAGCCAGGTCGCTGATCAACAACCGGGCCTGACGATTCATATGAAGAATCTGCAGCGAAGGAGAGAGCACCACGATCCCCTGCCCTCCAGGCAGAACCTGTCCACTGATGATGTCGTTCTGAGCCACAGTCTCCTGGTCTACCATACGGATAACCTTTCTCGGCCTGAGGAGCTTTCTTGGAAACAACGGTCATTCCTCATCACCCGCCATAGTCTGCGCATGAGTTCATTCATTGATTCACTGGTGCGATTGAACAAGCGTCACTCACCCTGCGAGCGACGCATCACGGAACTGAAGAGCGCCGTGAAACGGAACTGACGCACGGGCTCACCATCCGGCTACATACCTTGATTGAACACCTGCCGTTCTGCTTCCAACCAGTGTTCGAGGGCATGGCCGTCCACTCGGCCATACTCCTCATACAAGGCATAGGCCCGTTCCGATATGCGCGCACGAAGGTCTTGGGAATGTCCATCAAGCTGGTGAGTCCCGGTCTTCTTGGTGTTCCGTGATTCGGCTGAATCTCGTGTGGCGCGCTGCCTAGGACGCGGGACTGACTGAGTCTTCGTGGGCATGACGAGTTCTCCTCCCTTATAGATGCTCCATATTGCGCCGCCGCTCACCGGCTTGTACAAAGAGGCGACGCCCGGCTTCTCTCAATGACTCCCAGATATTCGTCGGACGATAGGCCGCCATGCGCTCGTCAAAATGTGCTACGCAATCGGGGCAGTAGCCGTGACTGAATACAAATCGATGACTGTGCGGCAACTGCCGGCGTACGGCATAGGTTCTCAGTTCGACCCATGGACCTCCGCCGGCCTCCATGTTTGTATCGTCTCGAACCTTGGAGCAGAAACAGCAGATCGAAACGACGTCATCCATGGCACCCTCCCTCGATCTTTAGACCCGACTCTCGATGGCCGGCATCATGCGAACCGGTTGACGAAACTTCTTCATGCGTCTGACAAATCTCCGGTCCCTCGCATGAATGCGATTTCGAACGATCACCTCGTCGACAACTTCGGCACAGGCGACACATCGCCACCCGCGAAATCTGTCATACTCGCTGCCGCTCCTCCCAACGAGGAGATCAACAGGACACATGAAGCCATGGCAACGATGACACGTCATCCGATCTTAGCTTCCGTCACAACAAGGACCGCGCTATTGCACGGCTCGCTTTCGAAACCCATCGATCGCGCGCCCTTTGCTCTGTGCCGCACCAATCCAGTTATACCGTCGCCGCGCTCAGTTCCGACAGGAGCACTTCAGCGATCTGCGAGAATTCCACCGACTTGACCACAAAACGGCGAGCCCCTTGGCGAAACACGACTTGCGTCAGGTCCTTACTGGTCTGACCAGAGATCGTGATCGCGGGCACACGAGGACAGATGGTCTGGATCATAAGGAGTACTTCAGCGATGTCGATCCGTGCCGCAGGCTCAGAACAGCCGAGCCCGATAAAGATCGCCCGCGGGCGGACGCCGCTCAGCTCATGAATCGCGGCATCAACGGTCCTGACGAACACCGGTTGATAGCCGTGACTTGCAAGCCAATCGGCAAGTTTCAGCCCAAAGTCCAAGTCCTGTTCCACAATCATCACGCGCGTTCTCTCACCGTTCAGCCGGCTCGCCATCATTAGTCCTCCCTTCACTCCGGTCTCAGCTTCATGCCACTTGATGGTTCTCGGGTGGCATCGTAGAACATCCCTATTATGCGAATATTACGATTCCATTGAAGGATCGTAACATCGTCCTGCATCGCCCCCCTCCACAAACGCTCTTATGCACACACCTCGTCATATTTTCTTCCCACACACGTGAATGTTTCTCTTTTGGCGAGGATTGAATCAGCTGAGCCGACCGAACAGTGCCTGGCACTTCCGGTCTTGCGAAGACTGGGGAGTCGGAGGAGAGGGCCCGATGGATACGATGTACCCAAAGCAGCGCGTGCGGCTGAGCGTCAGGGTTCCTTGCCGGCTGAGCCGATCCACCGCCGCGAACACTTGCGCCCACGAATAGACAGGCAACCTTCGAACCAGCTCATCGAATGTGCAGGACACCAGACTCGTCACTTCGCGGCAAATGATTGAGTCAACACTAGGGACATGCGCTTGTACCATGGTGTCCTCCTTTTGGGGCATAGCGGGGACGCTCGACTGACCACCCTGGTCGTCATCTCGAAGAGTGTTTGGGAACAGTGCCATCGTCCATGTGGGATCTGTTCGTGGTACTACGTATGCGCGAAGTTATAGCCGGATCCTGGTCGAAGCCCTATCGACGAATGCAGGATTTTCTTGTCGAATCACTAGCACACGCACTGTCGTGGTTTGTACTACATGGGGGAGGAGGGTGCTGAGTTGAGAGTGTTGATTGCTGGGTGTTCAGCGCGGAAGCCGGAGAGGGCAGGGATCATGGATCAAAGGGTGCCGGGAGTGTACGTGCATATCCCGTTTCAACTTCGTACTCAGCACTCAATACTATTATTCCACGAGCCCCTGTTGTATCGCGTACCGAGCCAACTCCGCGTTGGTTTTCATGCGCATCTTTTCGAGAATCCTCGCACGGTAGGTGCTGATCGTCGTAACGCTCAGGTTCGTCTTGTCGGCGATCTCACTGACGGTTTTTCCCGAGCCGATGAGGCACAGCACTTGGTACTCCCGATCCGACAGTAACTCGTGAGGGTCCTTTTCGGCGCCGGGCTTGACGGTGAGGGCGAGCGCCTCCCCCAGCGAAGGGCTCACATATTTACCGCCCCCATGTACCTTCTTGATCGCGTTGACCAGTTCCTCTGGCGCGCTGGATTTGGTGAGATACCCATCGGCGCCGGCCTTGATCGTCCGGATCGCATACTGCTCCTCCGGATACATGCTGAGAATCAACACCGGCAGGTCTGGGAACTCCTGTTTCACCTGTTTGAGCGCGTCCAGGCCGTTCATACCAGGCATGCTGATATCCAATATGGCTACGTCCCACGGCTTCAGCCTCAGCAACTTCAGCATCTCATGGGCATCGCCGGCCTCGCCGATTTTTGCGTCTTTGAATCCTTCTCCCAAAAGATCCCGTACCCCTCGCCGGAAGAGAGGGAAATCATCAACCACCAAAACTCTTAACATGGGGGTCCTTCCATGAATTCAGCGTCGTGGCAGACAGGCAATGACGGTCGTACCCTTTTCTGGATGCCCCTGGATCGTGACCTCTCCTCCAAATAGAGCGGCGCGCTCCTTCATCCCGAGCAACCCCAGCGACCGGCGGTCCGAGACCTTCCGATCGGGAATCCCCACGCCGTTGTCGGCCACCACCAGTTGCAACGTGTCGTGATGCGATTCCAACGTGATCGTCACCGCCGTGGCTTGCGCATGTCTCGCCGTATTGGTGAGGGCTTCCTGACAGATGCGGAAGAGTGCCGTGGCCCGATCGGGTTCCATCGCGATATCGTCTGCACTGGTCACGCAGGTGCAAGGAATACCAGTACGCTTTTGAAAGTCATGACTCTGCCACTCGATCGCCGCGACCAATCCGAGGTTGTCCAAGAGAGCCGGCCGTAGCTGAGTAACCAACCGCTGCACCGCCGCAATCGTACTATCCACTTGTTCGACCATCGAGCGAACCTTGTCGTCGAGAGCGGCGCGCGCGGCGGCGGTCACGCCATCCCCCACAATCGTCGCCAAGCGCGAGAGGTCGATCTTCAAGCACGTCAGCCCGACACCGAGTTCATCATGCAGCTCGCGAGCAATGCGGGTTCGTTCTTCTTCCTCCACTGTGGCGAGTTTTCCGCTCAACGTGCGGACTTCTTCTAGCGTGGCGCGCAATCGTTCTTCCGCAAGTTTGCGCTCCGTAATATGTTCCACCGTTCCCTCGTATCCGATCAGCACCCCGGCCTGATCGCGTCGAGTCCGCACGTTTTCGGAGATCCAAATAAAGCTGCCGTCCTTTCGATACACGAGAGCCTCGAAGCCAGTTAATTTCTCTTGTTCCTGCATCAGGCGAATGAATTCATCGCGACGTCTAGGGTCCACGTACAACTGACTGGCGATGTTCGTGATCGAGGCGATCATGTCTTCCGGCGAGTCGTACCCATACATGCGTGCGAGGGCTGGATTGACGGCAACATACCTGCCGTCAAGTGTTGTCTGAAAGATCCCTTCCACGGCATTCTCAAAAATGCTCCGATACCGCTCCTCGCTCTGCACCAACTCCTCTTCCACCCGCTTCCGTTCGGTAATATCTATGGTAATCCCGCACAGGGCGAACGGCTTTCCGTCTCCACCGTACAAGGGAAACTTGGAGACAATACTCGTGTGAGGACCGTCGTCATGCATGGCGACTTCTTCAAATTCGAGCGGGACTCCAGCCCGGAGTACCATGAGATCATTGGCGCGGAACGCAGCGGCCTGCTCAGGCGGAAAGATAACCTCATCCGTTTTGCCCACAACTTGCTCGCGAGTGATATGGAACGCTCGTTCGAACTGGCGATTGACGTGGAGATAGCGGCCCTCGGGATCCTTCAGAAACACCATCCCCGGACTGTTATCGAGGACGGCTCGAAGTCGTGCTTCACTGTCGCGGAGTTCTTCCTCGGCTCGCTTGCGTTCGGTGATGTCCAGAAATGCCGTCCGCCAATGGGTGATCTGGCCCGGCGTATTGTGCACTGCGAGGCTCTCAAGATAGACGCAACAGGAGGCGTCGGCCTTTGTCCTGAGGTGCACCTCACAGGTTTGCCGTGTGCCGGTCTTCACGACCTCCTGACAATGCCGTTGAAACGTACCCGCATCACTTCGTGCAATGAAACGTGCGAGTGATTGTCCGATCAGCTCATTCCGGTTGATGCCGAGCAGCGTCACGGCCCTCAGATTGGCCTCCACAATCGTGCCGTGCATATCCAGCGTGAAATGACCGGCCGGGGAAAAATCGTAGAAGTCCACATAGCGGTCGCGGGCCGCTTCGAGTTCCACCTGGGTCCGGCGGAGTTCGTCGTTCTGCATTCTTAGTTCAATCTGATACACCTGTAGCTCGTGCACCAGCCGTTGCACATCCTTGACCGGCATGGCGGCGACGTCGCGGTTGGTCGTCCGCAGCAACTCTTCCGCCTGCCGCCGGAGTCCGGTGCCCTTCGTGGATTTGTCTGGTGTCTTCGCCATCACTTCGCCCTTATCAAGAGAGGCCGCGGTTCGCTTAGGGTTTCGCTCAATCGAACCTCACCCTTCTCCATGCCGAGCCGTCACCTCTTCCAGGGCCAACAGAATGCGTCCGGGGTGCGTGGCCTCCTGCAGGAGACGCCGGCCATTAAGCGCCAATACTTTATGGCCGACGGGTGGGAACGTCTTGTCCACAACGAAGTCCTGGAACGAGGTGCTCTTCGGCAGAATCTCTTCCAGCAACCGGCGCAAGTCGGGTATGTCCCAGGCCCCGTGGCAGAGGTGGTAGAGGAGCTGCTGCTCGACCTCGCGTTGCGTGACCTGAAAGGTCCGGTAGAAGGCCTGGTTGGCCGAGACCACGCGGAGCTGGTCGTCCAGTACAAGCAAGGGCTCACGCACCGTCTCCACGATGTTGGCAGCCAGACCGCGCGCGGTTTGGACGACCTGCTCCGCGTACTTCATCTTGGTGATGTCCTGGAACGTCAGCACAAGCCCGTCGATGGTGTTCTTGGCGGTCCGATATGGCAGGATCCGCATCAAGAACCAGCTCCCGTCGGTGGCCTGGACTTCCCGCTCCTTGAGGACGAGCGTCTGGAGCACGTCCTGCGCCTCCTCCAACATGCGGCTATCGGCTAGCTTCGAGACGATGTCCGACAACGGGCGCCCAACATCGATGGCGATCAAGTTGCTGACACGCTTCGCCTCCAAGGTGAACCGTTTGATGCACAGATCGTTATCCAGAAAGATGGTGGCGACCTCCGTACTGTTCATGAGATTCTGCAAATCGTCGTTCGCGTCCGATAACGCGTCGAGCTTGCCCTGGAGTTCGGAGTTGACGGTCACCAGTTCTTCATTGAGGGATTGCAGCTCTTCCTTTGTTGTCTCCAGTTCCTCATTGGTGCTTTGCAGCTCTTCGTTGGTGGATTGCAGTTCCTCGTTGGTGGACCTCAGCTCCTCATTGGAGGTTTGAAGCGCCTCGATCGTCTGTTGCAACCGCTGCTTGGTGAAATCCAGTTCCCGCATGAGCCCGGCCTCGCTTTTCTTCGGCGAGGCCGCCGCTCGTGCCGGTACACCCTTCCGTCCGGCAGTCTTGTCCGTCCGTACCTGGTCAAAGGTCACCAGAAACAACCCCTGAAGGGCCTCCGGCTCGGCAATTTTCTTGACAGTCACGTTGACCAGGGTGACAGCGCCATTCGCCTTCACTCTCACGTCACGGCGCATGACTTCGTCCTCGCGCCCAGCTGCTTGATGGAGTGCCAGGGCCAGATCGTGCTGCAATCCTTCCCGCGCCATCTCGAGCATCTGATGTGTCGGCTGGCCTGGCGCCGGCTCGAGATAGGCTCCGGTGTGGCCATGGATGTAGACGACCTCGCCCCGCCCGTTGACGACGACCGCCGCCGGCGCGTAACGCCTCACCAACAGTTGCTGGATCAGATCGGGAATCGAAGCTGGGCGCGCGATGGTACGGGACACATCGGAATCTTCGTGGCTCTCGGTTTTCCCTTTCATCACACCTCCAGGAAAATGTTCCAAGCGGGGAAACATACCAGGCTCCGCCGTCCGACTGAATAGTTTCCATTTCCGGTCGATGACGGTGAAGAAACTTTCGAACCCGCCGATCGTTTCGGACGAACCGAGAAATAGAAGGCCCTTCGGTTTCAACGCGTAGTGGAATAGCGGCAAAAGTTTGTGTTGTGCCTTGGCTTCCAGATAGATGAGGAGATTGCGGCAGGACAGGAGGTCCAGCTTCGTAAACGGCGCATCGGTCAGGACGTTATGCGTCGCAAACACCACCAGATCCCGAATCTCCCTCTTCACGCGGTAACTGTGATCCTCCTTGGTAAAGAACCGTTGCAATCGTTCCGGGGCGATGTCTCCAGCGATGCCGATCGGGTAGAGGCCGGCGCGGGCCGTCTCAATGGCCCGGCTGTCCAGGTCCGACGCAAAAATCTGTACGGTAAGGCGACGATTCAGCTGCACCAGAAATTCTCGCAAAATAATTGCCAGCGAATAGGCTTCCTCTCCGGTGGAACAGCCGGCCACCCACACACGCAAGGTCGCGCCCTCGGGCTTGCCCTCTACGAGAGACGGCAATCCCTTATGAACGAGAACCTCAAGGGCCTGTGGGTCGCGAAAGAAGCTGGTGACGCCGATGAGCAGCTCCTGGAACAATGTGTCCAGTTCATGCGGATTCGCCAGCACAAACCGGAGATACTGTCTCACATTCTCGATCTGATGCACGTTCATGCGGCGTTCGATGCGGCGGTAAATCGTGTTCTCTTTATAGAGGGCAAAATCGTTGCCGGTCCGGTCGCGCAAGAGGATGAAGAGTTTCCGCAACGCCTGAGACATGTCGTGTTCAGGAAGAGGCAGGGCCGGCCTCGTGAGGTTCCGCGCATACGCGAGCAACGCCTCTGACATCTCGCCCGCCGGTTTGACCACGTCGACCACCCCGGCAGCCATGGCGCTGCGCGGCATGCCCTGATACTTGGCCGACTGCGGCTCCTGCGCGATCGTCATGCCGGACTCGGCCTTGATCGCGCGTAACCCCAGGGTGCCGTCGGTTCCGGTCCCGGAAAGGATAATGCCGACGGCTCGTTGCTTCTGATCTTCCGCCAGCGAACGGAAGAAATAATCGATAGGCAGCGGCACCCGCTCCTGCGAGGCCGACTCCACGTTGTGCAGGGTGCCGTGCAAGATTCCCAGATTGGTGCCGCCCGGCGCCATATAGACGCGATTGGCCTCCATCTTCATCCCATCTGTGACCTCCACCACCGGCATCGCCGTGCATTTGCTGAGCAGGCTGGGCAGGAGACTGACATGGCCGGCGTGCTGGTGCGTCACCACCACGAAGGCCATCCCGCTGCAGGAAGGCATGTGGCGGAAGAACTCTTCCATGGCTTCCAACCCGCCGGCGGAGGCGCCGATCCCGACGATCAGAAAACCTGGCGGCTCTGTGGGCAGTGCTGTCGTTGGAGTGGGCTTCGCCAGAAGGAACGTGTCGTTCACAGAACGCGGCTTGGCACTCTTGTGCTTCGCGTCGGTCTTGGCAGGAACTGTTCGATTCTGAGGCTTTCGTGTCGGAGCCATGGATAGCTGACGGCTTGATGAGGAGCCAGAGTCTATGCCTTTTCCCAATTAATAGACAAGCCCATGAACGAGGTTCCAACATGTGAAACGATCGGCTTGGCGGTGAATACATTATGGGAAAGGAACCTTGTCATCAACCCGGGACGCCTCCGTGTTTCTCTACGCAATTCTCCACAAGATCTGGATGCGCAAACGGAGTATAATACCACCTCCTATCTATTCGTTCATCATGGTCAGAGCGGAGTCTCGATCATGAAACA
>Ga0326726_10005105_pt1 | contig 11925 bp, 9 predicted proteins | sample MHFenrmetagenome_2_FD_207603 | JGI IMG/M metagenome (GOLD analysis project Ga0326726, IMG submission 207603) | Lab enriched peat soil microbial communities from Michigan Hollow, Ithaca, NY, United States - MHF15MN | ecosystem: Environmental > Terrestrial > Soil > Wetlands > Peat | place: USA...
TTGGCCTCGAAGATCTTCGGATAGAGACTCGGATCGCCGTAGTAGTGCTGGGCGATCTTGGAGAGAGTCTCCCCGCTCTTGACCTCGTGCCACTGGGTGTAGTCCGCGCCGCCCGAGGCGGGCTTGTCGTCCGGCATGCTCCCTCCTTTGAAAAGACCTTCGCGCCCAGAACTGAAGAAGGCGGAACCGTAGGACGCCGGGTCCGGGTTGTCAAGCCGGCGGGGCGTCCAGGACCCCGGAAATGGCCTCGAGGCCGGCCGCCACGCGCTCCGGCTCGCCCCCGAAAGCAATCCGGAAGTGGGCCGGCGAGCCGAAAAAATGGCCCGGCGCGACCGCCGTGCCGGTCCGGGCAAAGAGGCGTTCGACGAAGGGGCCGGCATCGTCGACGCCCGTCAGACGCGGAAAAGCGAGGGTCGAGCGGGGCGGCACGCACTCGAGGTCGGTCCTCGTGGCGAGCCAGGAAGACACCCTGGCAGCGTTGGCCTCGATGATGGCCCGGGCCCGCGCGGCCAGAGCGCCCAGGTTTCGGAACGCGACGACGGCCAGGCGGTCCGAAGGCATGGGGGCCCAGTTGTCCACGACGTCCCGGACCTGGCGGATCCGGCGCGTCAGGTCGGGCGAGGCGAGCGTCCAGCCGCAACGCAGCGACGACAGGCCGTACGCCTTCGTCAGACTGCTCGTGGAGACGAAGAACGGGGACAGCGTCGCGGCCGGAGCGGGCCGGCCGTCGAAGACGGTCTCGCGGTACACCTCGTCCACGAGGACGTGGATGCCTCGCCGCGCGGCGAGCTCGCCGACCGCCTCCAGGCTCTCGTTGCGCGCCAGGGTGCCCGAGGGGTTGTGGGGATTGGAGATCAGAATCAGACGGGTCCGGGGCGTCAGGGCCGCGGCGATGGCGGGCGGGTCGAGATCGTAGCCGTCCTCGAAGCGGCGCTCGAAACTGCGCGTGGTCGCTCCGAGCAGCCGGGCCGAGGCCGGCATCGGGTCGTAGAAGGGACTCTCGACCAGGACTTCGTCGCCAGGATCGAGCAGGGCCGCGCAGGCCAGGAAGTTCGCGCCGGAACAGCCCCCCGCCGTCGCGACCCGATCCTCGGCGACGCCGTGGTGGGCGGCGATCGCCGCGACGAGAGGCGGGTAGCCGAACGGGCTTTCGCCGGCGATGTCGACGGCCTCGCGCGCGCCGGGCAGGTCCTCGAGAGTGCACGCGACGAGATTGCTGCCGGCAAGGTCGATCGTGGGACGGGGCCGGCTCTTCGCCCATTCCATGTACGGAGCTGCGGCGCGCGTCACGGCCTGGCGTCCTTGCGCGAAGTCCGGCCCGAGTAGGCGAAGTAGACGGGGAGCCCTGCCGCCAGCAGCACGACGCCGAGCGCCGCGCGCACCGGGTCCGACCGCACGACGCCGGCCAGGACGAGGACGCACGCGCCGAGGAAGAGAATCGGCAGAAAGGGGTACCCGGGCGAAAGGTACGCGCCGGGCTTGCGGCTCGAGACAGGGATGCGGCGCCTCAGCAGGATGACCGCCGCCACCGTCAGCCCGAAGAAGATCCAGTCCGCGAACACGACGGAATCGACGAGGCCGCCGTATGTGCCCGTCAGCATCAGGACGATCGCCCACCCCGCCTGGAGCAGGATGGCCCGGTGGGGCGTCCCGAAGCGGGGGTGGAGGCGGGACAGGCCGGGAAAGAACACGCCGTCGCGGGCCATCGCGTAAGAGATGCGGGTCGGCGCGAGCAACGTCAGGTCCAGAAAGCCGAACGTCGAGATCGCGATCGCCGCGGCGATCCAGCGGTCGGCCGCGCCTCCGAAGAGGCGGCGGACGGCGTCGGCCGCCGGCGTGGCCGTCGCCGCGAGGCCGCCGCGGCCGAGGGTCGCCAGGTAGACGACGTTGACGAGCAGGTAGACCGCGAGGACGACCAGCGTTCCCGCAAAGAGCGCGCGCGGAAGCGTGCGGCGCGGCTCGCGGATCTCTTCGGCGAGGGTGTTCGCGCTCTGCCAGCCGCCGTAGGAGAAGAGGATCGGGACGAGCGCCGCGCCAAAGGCGAGCAGCGTGGCCGGCGGCCGCGTTCCCATCGCGGCGGGGGGAGCCGGCGCAAGGCCGTGCGCGAGCAGGAGGCCTCCCACGATGAGGACGGCGAGGGACCCGACCTTGAGCAAGACGAGACCGTTCAGTAGGCGGCTGCCCGGTTTGACGCCGGCGTAGTTGACGAGCGCCACGATCACGATTGCGCCGACGGCGAAGGGCCGCGCGTCGGCGCCCCCCGCCCCGGCAAGGCGAAGCAGGTACTGGGCGAACGTGATGGCGACGGCGGCCAGGCCCCCGCCCTGGATCATGACGAGCGACGCCCAGCCGAACAGGAAGCCGACGACGGGGTGGTACGCCTCGCGCAGGTAGGCATACTCGCCACCCGCGGCGGGGAACAGGGCCGCGAGCTCGGCGAAGGCGAAGGCTCCCGCCAGCGCCACGACGCCCCCGAACGCCCAGGCGGCGAGGATCCACCCGCCCGTCGGCAGGCGCTGGGCGACGAGGTACGGATTGATGAAGATCCCCGCGCCGATGATCCCGCCGACCACCACCATCGTGGCGTCGAAGGTTCCGAGGGCGCGACGCAGAGCCATCGGGTCGCTAGGGGTTTCCGGCGCGAACGCGGGTGACGCTGGCGCCCGTGAACTTCCCCCGGGCGTTGAACGCGTAGGTCATCTCGAGGGTCCCGACGCGCGCGCAGGCGTGGCATCCGTCGACGAGCACGTAGTCCACGCGGAATTCCTGCCCGCCGCCCGCCGCCGCCGTTTCCCTGACGGCCTTCTGCCCGGAGCGGGGGCCTGGAAAGATCGCGACGCGGGGGTAGGTTTTGGCGATCCCGGCGAAAACGGGATTGGCGAGCAACGCCTTCCGGTCGATCAAGGACGGGCTGTCGACGTCGAGCATCGAAGGCTGTCCGTTGATCAGGAAGCAGACGGCGTTTTCGTTGGCTCGGAAGGGGTACTCGGCGCAGGCGACGTCCACGAGGCCCGTGTCCCGGAATTCGCGGAGGTAGCCCTGGTCGCCCGTGCGCCGCGCGAAAGCCACGGCCGCGGCCGACGCGCCGAGAGATTCCATCCGTTCGGCGAAGCAGCGTCCGAACTCGGCGCCGGCGGCCGCGTCGCACGCCGCGTGCAGGGCGCCGAGGAAGTCCGCGGGAGCGGCCCAGACGGCGTCGGCTCCGATCGCCTTCTCGTCTTGCGCGAACGCGGCGGGCGCGAGCGCGAAGAGAGCCACCGCCGTTCGCGCGAGCATGTGGCGGCGTTTTTATCACCGTCGGCGAACTTTTGCGCGGGGCCGGCGCACCGCGCGGCCGACGTTGGGTACAATCGGCCTCCGATGCCCGGCGAGTTCGTCCACCTCCATCTCCACAGCCAGTACTCCCTTCTCGACGGCGCGAACAAGCTGCCCGAGCTCTGCAAGCGGGTCGCCGAGCTCGGCATGCCCGCGGTGGCCGTGACCGATCACGGCAACATGTTCGGCGCCTTTCACTTTTTCCACGAGGCGCTCCAGCACGGCATCCGCCCGATCATCGGGGTCGAGGCCTACATCGCGCCCTCGGAGCGCCAGAACCGCGAGGCTCAGGCCGCGAGCGAGTCGGGAGAGGGATACGCGTATCACCTGACCCTGCTCGCCTCGACGCAGAAGGGCTATCAGAATCTCGTCCGGCTCGTCTCCGAGGCCTACCTGACGGGCTTCTACCACCGGCCGCGCATGGACAAGGCCCTGCTGCGCGAGCACGCGGAGGGTCTGATCGGCCTGTCCGGCTGCCTCAAGGGCGAGGTCGCCGGAGCCCTGTCGCGCGGCAACTACGCCGCCGGGAAGGCGGCTTTTCTCGAGTACCAGGAGATCTTCGGCCGGGGCAACTTCTTCGTCGAGATCATGGACCACGGCCTGCCCCAGCAGACGGCGATCGTTCCGGACCTCCTGCGCCTCTCGAAGGAGACGGGGGCGCCGGCCGTGGCGACCAACGACAGCCACTACCTGCGGCGCGACGACGCCTTCCCGCACGAAGTCCTCCTGTGCATCGGGATGGGCAAGACGCTCGAGGACGAGCGGCGGATGCGGTTCTACAACGACGAGTTCTACGTGAAGGACCCGGGCGAGATGAAGGAACGGTTCCGCAACTGGAGCCTCGAGGCCGTGTCGAACACCGTCGAGATCGCCGAGCGCTGCGCCGTCTCGTTCGATACGGGCGCCCTGCATCTGCCGACGTTCTCGGCGCCCGGCGGCCGTCCGCCGGCCGAGCACTTCCGGGACCTCGCCGCCGAGGGCCTCGAACGGCGCCTCGTCGAGCTCTCGGTCGCGGACGCGGCCGCGATCCCGCCCGAGAAGTACCGCGAGCGGCTCGCCTACGAGATCGGCGTCATCGAGAAGATGGGCTTCCCCTCGTACTTCCTGATCGTCTCCGACTTCATCCGCCACGCCCGGGAGCAGGGAATCGCCGTCGGCCCGGGCCGCGGGAGCGCCGCGGGATCGATCGTCTCGTGGGCGCTGCGGATCACGGAGATCGACCCGCTCAAGTACGACCTCCTCTTCGAGCGCTTCCTGAACCCGGAGCGGATCTCGATGCCCGACATCGATATCGATTTCTGCCAGGCCCGCCGGGGCGAGGTCATCGAGTACGTGACGAAGAAGTACGGCCGGGAAAACGTCGCCCAGATCGTGACGTTCTCGCAGCTGAAGCCGAAGCTCGCCGTGCGGGACGTCGCGCGCGTCCTGTCGTTGCCGGTCGCTCTCGGCGACCGCATCGCCAAGCTCGTGCCCGACGGGCCGGACGTCAATTTCGAGCGCGCCTTCCGGGAGTCGCCGGGTCTGAAGGAGGCCGTGGCCTCGGACGAGTCGATCGCCCGCGTGGTCAAGATCGCCGAGCGGCTCGAGGGCCTCTCGCGGCATGCCGGCATCCACGCGGCCGGCGTCGTGATCGCGCCGCGGCCGATCATCGAGTTCCTGCCGCTCTACCGGACCAACAAGGACGAAATCACGACCCAGTTCGACATGAACGCGGTCGAGAAGATGGGCCTGCTCAAGATCGATTTCCTCGGCCTCATCACGCTCGACATCCTCGAGGCCACCGTGGCGGCCGTGCGCGAACGCCTCGGGGTCGAGCTCGACATGGACCACCTGCCGCTCGACGACGAGCCGACGTACGAGCTCTTCCGGTCGGGGCGCACGGCCTGCGTGTTCCAGTTCGACTCGGGAGGCATGCGCGACCTGCTGCGCCGGGCCAAACCGCGGGTCTTCGCGGACCTCGCGGCTTTGAACGCGCTCTACCGGCCGGGCGCCCTCGACGCCGGCACGGTCGAGGACTACGTCCGGCGCCGCGGAGGCACGCGCGTCACGTACCCGCTTCCGGAGCTCGAACCGATCCTCTCCGAGACGCTCGGGATCCTCGTCTACCAGGAGCAGGTCATGCGCATCGCGCAGCGCGTCGCCGGCTACTCGCTGGCCGAGGCAGATCTCCTGCGCAAGGCGATCGGAAAGAAGAAGCGCGAGATCATGGTTGCCGAGGGCGAGAAGTTCATCCGCCGGGCGGTCGAGCACGGCACGCCGAAGAAGAAGGCGCAGGAGCTCTGGACCCTGATCGAACCGTTCGCGCGGTACGGATTCAACAAGTCGCACGCCGTGGCCTACGCGATGGTGGCCTACAAGACCGCCTACCTGAAGGCCCACTACCCGGTCGATTTCATGGCGGCGAACCTCTCCTCCGAGATCGGCTCGACCGACGGGATCGTCAAGGTGCTCGGCGATTGCCAGGAGTCGGGGATTCCCGTCCTGCCGCCCGACATCAACGAGTCCGGGACGAGCTTCGCCGCGGTGGGCTCCGCCATTCGCTTCGGTCTCGCGGCCATCAAGGGAGTGGGGGAGGCCGCCGCCCAGGCGATGATCGAAGAGCGGCGCCAGCGCCCCTACGCATCCTTCACCGACTTCACCCGGCGGCTCGATTCGCGCCTCGTCAACAAGCGCGCCCTCGACGCCCTGATCGCCGCCGGCGCCTTCGACTCGCTCGGAAAGAACCGGGCGACGCTCGCCGGCGCCTCGGAGCGGGTCCTCTCGCAGGCGGCGCGGATGCGGGAGGAGGCGGCGCTCGGCCAGTCGAGCCTCTTCGGCGGCGCGGCGGCCGACGACGGGCCTCCTCGGGACGACTTCGCGGATCTGCCCGAGGGGCCCCTCGACGAGAAGTTGAAGGCCGAGAAGGACACGCTCGGCTTCTACGTGACGGGCCATCCGCTCACGCGTTTCGCCGCCGAGATCGAGCGCTTCGCCGAGGCGCGGATCGCGGACCTCGGCTCGCGCGTCGAACAGTCGGTCCGCATCGCCGGGGTCCTCGGCAGCCTGAAGAAGCAGAAGATCAAGAAGGGCGTGAACGAGGGCAAGACGATGTTGAAGGCCGCCCTCGAGGACACGAGCGGCACAGTCCCCGTGGCGATCTTCGCGAGCCTGTACGAAAAGGTGCAGGGCTGGGTTCGCGACGAGCTGCCCGTCCTCGTCGTGGCCGTGGTCCGCGAGGCGGGCGGCGCTCTCGAGCTCACGATCCAGGAGATTTCGCCGCTCGAGGGCATCCGGGAGCGGCGCGCGAGGGAGCTCGCGATCCGCGTCAACCTCGCCTTCGCCGACGAGAACGTCCTGACCCGTCTGCAGGAGCGGCTGCGGTCTCACCCGGGGACGACGCCGGTCTCCATCCGCCTCGTCCGACCGGGGGAATTCGAGGCGACCCTCAAGGCGGCCGACTCGATGCGCATCGCGCCCTCGGCCAGCCTCACGAGCGAGATCCAGGCGCTGGCCGGCGAGGGGTCGGTCGAGTACGTCTTCTAGCGCCCGCCTTCGCGCGCCCTCGCTCGCGCGCCTGCCCCGGGCCGCGCAGCGGTCGGTCGCCGTGGCGCGGTCCGTCGCCCGGGAGCGCAACGAGCGCCTGTTCCTCGCCGGCGGTGTCGTGCGCGACCTCCTCCTCGGTCGGCCGGTTCGCGACGTCGACCTCGTGGTCGAGGGCGACGCGCCCGCGTTCGCAAGGCGGCTGGCGGCCAGGCTCGCGGCCACGGCGCGGGTCCACGCGCGCTTCTCGACGGCGACGCTGGCCCTGCCCGACGGAGAAACGCTGGACGTCGCCGCGACGCGCCGCGAGACCTACGCGCGCCCGGGCGCGCTGCCCGACGTCGCAGCCGGCGCGCCGATCGAGGACGACCTCGCCCGGCGCGACTTCACGATCAACGCGCTGGCCCTCGAGGTCGGCTCGAAAACCCGGCTGCTCGATCCCCTCGGCGGCCGCGACGACCTGGCGCGCGGGCTCGTCCGCGCTCTGCACGAAGCCTCCTTCCGCGACGACCCGACCCGCGCGCTGCGGGCCGTACGCTATGCCAACCGGCTCGGCTTTCGCCTCGAGCCGGCAACGCGACGGTGGATCGCCGACTCGACGAAGGCAGGGGCCCTCGATCGCATCTCGGCGGATCGGCTGCGCCGTGAGCTGCGCCTGATTCTCGAGGAGCCGAGGCGCTCTACGGCAGTCCGGTGCCTGCAGAAAATGGGGATCGCCGCGGCCATCCACCCGGCTCTCGGGCGTCCGGCCGCTCCGGCGCGACTGCGCCGGACGGAGGCTTTGGTCGCGCGCACGGGCTCGGCCGCGAGCTGGCGCTGTTACCTTTTCGCCTGGATGGCCGACGCGAGCGCAGTGGAAGCCGCCGGCGTGGCACAGCGTCTCGGAATGTCCGGGGCGCAGCAGCGCCGGTTGCTTGCCTGGCCGGGCGACGTGGCCAGGCTGCCGGCGGGGCTTGCGGGCCGGGCCCGCTCCGAAGTGCGGCGCGCCGCGCGGGATCTCCGTCTGGACGAGATTCTCGCAATCGCGTCAGGGCTCGGCGCCGCCGACGCGCGCGCCCTGCTGGCCGCGGCTCCCGGATCGCGCGGCCCCCGGCTCTCGATCCGGGGCGGTGACCTGCTCGCGGCGGGCGTGCCCGCCGGGCCGGCGCTCGGTCGCGCGCTCCAGCTCACCCTCGCCGCGCTCGAGGACGGCCGGGTCGATCCCTCGCCCTCGGCCGAGCTCGCCTTCGCCCTGCGGGCCGCACGGCAGGAGAACGCTTGACCGGGGCGTGGCTGCTGCTGGCGGCCGTCGCGGCAACGCCGACGCCCGTTCCGGCGCCGCCGGCGGGGCCGACCTTCTGCGCCGAGTGGATCCGGCAGTCGAGCGAAGGCTACGACCGGCTGACGCTCTTTCGGGACGGCGAGCTCGTTTGGAAAACGCACCACGGTGCGAAGGAACGGTTGAAGCGGGAGCACCTGGACGAAAAGGAGGCGCGGTACTACTGCGACCAGTTCTTCATGCAGCCGGACTTCTGGAAAATCCCCGACGACATCCGGACGGGGCTGGCCGGGGAGCTCGCCGGGGAGTCCTCCGTGACTCTCGCGCGCATGGACGGCAGCCGCAAGTCGATCCGCTTCGACGACCTGTCGACCGGCGACGCCGCGTCGATGTCTCTGCGTTCCGCCCTCGAGGGCCTCAAGGGAATCTTCCTCTCGCCGCTCGCGCCGCCGTCGCGCTTCGCGCCGGACCTGCTTGCCCCGGGCACGCTGCTGCGGCGCTTCGATGGTCATGTCTTCCGCGTGGCCCGGGTCGAGAAGGCGACGGGCTATGTCGAGGTCGAGGGCGTCAACGAGCCGTACTCCCAGTGGATCCGGATCGAGGAGCTGCGCTTCCAGTTTGCGGCGCCCGAGCCGCCGCGGTGAAGGCTCCGGAAGTCCGCGTCCTCGCCGGAAAGTGGAGGGGCCGCCGGCTCGAAGCCGGACCGGCGGCGCGGCCCACGGCGTCCCGGGCGCGCATGGCGCTCTTCAACATCCTCGGGCCCCGGATCGCCGGCGCGCGCGTTCTCGACCTCTACGCCGGGAGCGGGGCGGTGGGAATCGAGGCCGTCTCCCGCGGCGCCGCGAGCGCGGTGCTCGTCGAGACGGACGCGGAGGCCCTGCGCCGCTCCGTCGACCGCCTCGGGGCGGAGCCGGGCGAGCTCCACGTCCTTCCGGTCCCGGTCCGCTCGGCTCTCGGCGATCTTGCCCGCGGCGGGGAACGGTTCGACGTCGTGTTCGCCGACCCGCCTTACTCCCCGGAGGCCGGCGGGGGAGACCTCGACGGCTGCGCCGGGGTGCTCCGGGACGGGGGAGTCGTCGTGCTCCAGCAGGACGAGGGACTTGCGCCGCCGGCGTTGCCCGGCCTGGCTGTCGGCAACCGCCGCGAATACGGTCGTAACGTGTTCTTTTTCTACGGGATGCGTTGACGCTCCGGACGTGAAATGTTAGTCTCCGCCGTTCTGGTTCGTTGCACCCAACCCCCGTCATAAGGAGTCGATCCCATGCTCCAGACTGGCAGGCACTTTTTTACCTCGGAGTCGGTCACCGAGGGGCATCCCGACAAGATCGCCGACCAGATCTCCGACGCCGTTCTCGACGCCGTTTTGCGCGACGACCCGACGGGGCGCGTCGCCTGCGAGACCCTCGTCACGACCGGCCTCGCGTTCATCGCGGGCGAGATCTCTACCAAGACCTACGTGGACCTCCCGTCGATCGTCCGCCAGACGATCAAGGAGATCGGTTACACGCGCGCGAAGTTCGGCTTCGACTACGAGACGTGCGCGGTCATCAATGCGATCGACCCCCAGTCTCCCGACATCGCCCAGGGCGTGGACACGGGCGGCGCCGGCGACCAGGGAATGATGTTCGGCTACGCGGTCCGCGAGACCGACGAGCTGATGCCGCTGCCGCTGACCCTCGCGCACCGGCTGGTCCAGCGCCTGTCGGAGGCCCGCCGCAAGGGCGATCTCGACTTCCTGCGGCCCGACGGCAAGTCCCAGGTGACCGTCGAGTACGAGGGAAGCCGGGCGCTGCGGGTCGAAACCGTCGTCGTCTCGACGCAGCACGCGGAGGCGGTCAAGCACGCGGCATTGAAGGAAGCGATCATCGAGGAAATCGTGAAGCCGGTGATCCCGGCCAACCTGCTGACCCCGGAGACCAAGTTTCACATCAACCCGACCGGCCGGTTCGTGATCGGGGGCCCGCAGGGCGACACGGGCCTGACGGGCCGCAAGATCATCGTCGACACCTACGGCGGCAGCGCTCCGCACGGCGGCGGCGCGTTCTCGGGCAAGGACCCCACGAAGGTGGACCGCTCGGCCGCCTACATGGCCCGCTACGTGGCCAAGAACATCGTCGCCGCGGGGCTGGCGGAGCGGGCCCTGATCCAGCTCGCGTACGCCATCGGCGTGGCGGACCCGGTGTCCGTCCATGTCGAGACCTTCGGCACCGGCAAGCTGCCGGAGAGCCGGATCGTGGCGCTCATCCGCGAGCACTTCTCCCTGACGCCCAAGGGCATCATCGAGACGCTCAACCTGCGCCGGCCCATCTACAAGGCCACGGCGGCGTTCGGCCACTTCGGCCGGCGCCTGCCCGAATTCACGTGGGAGCAGACCGACCGCGCCGACGCGCTCGCGAAGGCCGCGGGCGTCGAAGTGGCCGCGCCGGTGGGGAGATGACGATGACGACCGCCACGGTTGCCGGAATCAAGCACGACGTCAAGGACCTCGGCCTCGCCGCGCGCGGCAAGGACCGCATCGAGTGGGCCGACGCCAGCATGCCGGTCCTGCGCCAGATCCGCGCGCGCTTCGAAAAAGAGAAACCCCTGAAGGGCGTGCGCCTGTCGGCGTGCCTGCACGTCACGAGCGAGACGGCGAACCTCGCCCGCACGCTGACGGCCGGAGGAGCGGACCTCGTCCTCGTCGCCTCGAACCCTCTGTCGACCCAGGACGAGGTGGCCGCCTCGCTCGTCGCCGACTACGGCGTGTCCGTTTTCGCCATCAAGGGCGAGGATCACGCCACGTACTACGACCACATCCGGGCGGGGCTCGCCCACGCCCCCCACCTGACGATGGACGACGGCGCGGACCTGGTGTCCTCGCTCCTGTTTCTCGCCCTCGGCCGGGACGCCGACGTCGACCCGGTCGTGCGCGAGTGGGCCAGGGGCCTGTCGGCGCAGGACCGCAAGGCCCTGTTCGACGGAATCCTCGGCGGGACCGAAGAGACCACGACGGGCGTCATCCGCCTCAAGGCGATGGAAAAGTCCGGGGTCCTGAAGTTCCCGGTCGTCGCCGTCAACGAGGCCAAGACCAAGCACTTCTTCGACAATCGGTACGGCACGGGCCAGTCCACGCTGGACGGCGTTATCCGCGCGACGAACCTCCTGATCGCGGGCCTGAACGTCGTCGTCGCCGGCTACGGCTGGTGCGGCCGCGGGGTGGCGATGCGGGCGCGCGGGCTTGGAGCGCAGGTCATCGTGACCGAGCTCGACCCGACGAAGGCGATCGAAGCCGCGCTCGACGGTTTCCGCGTCATGACGATGGCGGAAGCCGCGCCGCTCGGCGACGTGTTCATCACCGTCACCGGTAACAAGGGCGTCCTGCGCGAGGAACACTTCCGCGTCATGCGGGACGGGGCCGTCGTCTGCAACTCGGGCCACTTCAACGTCGAGATCGATATCCCGGCGCTCGAGAAGCTCGCGGTCTCGCGCAAGCCGATCCGCGACGCGGTCGAGGAGTTCCGCATGAAGGACGGCCGCCGCGTCCACCTGCTCGCCGACGGGCGGCTCATCAACCTGGCCGCGGCCGAGGGACATCCCGCGTCGGTGATGGACATGTCCTTCGCGAACCAGGCCCTCGCGGCCGAGTTCATGGTGAAGAACCACAAGACCCTCGAGAAGAAGGTCTATGCGGTGCCCGAGGACATCGACCGCGAAATCGCGCGCCTGAAGCTCGAGTCCATGGGCATGACGATCGACACGCCGACGCCCGAGCAGCAGAAGTACATGAGCTCCTGGGAAGAAGGAACGTAACCGTCGCTCGCGCTTGCTGGGGGGGCTGCGCGCTCGCGAGTCCT
>Ga0326726_10005106_pt1 | contig 11924 bp, 11 predicted proteins | sample MHFenrmetagenome_2_FD_207603 | JGI IMG/M metagenome (GOLD analysis project Ga0326726, IMG submission 207603) | Lab enriched peat soil microbial communities from Michigan Hollow, Ithaca, NY, United States - MHF15MN | ecosystem: Environmental > Terrestrial > Soil > Wetlands > Peat | place: USA...
AGTCGCCCGGGAAGCCCAGCTCGACCGCCTGGAGCGTCGAGCCCTCCACCGAGAGGCGCAACCGCTGGACGACGAACGGGGTGTCGGCGGCCTCGAACCAGTTCCGCTCGCCCTGGCAGAGGACGAAGCAGCGGCCGTCGTCGGTCCGGGTCATGGCCCGCAGGAAGAAGCGCAGCACCGCGGGATCGACGATCTCGGTGCCGTCGTGGAAGACGCGCCCGTCGCGGTCGACCTGGTAGCGGTACTCGCGCGCCGGCTCCGTCATCGCACCCCGGCCACCGGCACCGACGGCCGGCGATCGACACGGCGGGCCAGCAGGGCGCGGGCTTCGGCCGGACGTCCGGCCCGCACGTAGGCGGCCAGCAGCGTGTGCTCGAACAGGTCGCGCTGGGCCAGACTTCCGCCCACCCGCACGAGCCGGTCGAGCACCGGCGCGAGCGCGGCGATCGTCTCCTCGTAGCGCCCGCCCGCGAACGCTCCCATCGCGGCGGCCACGGTCGGCGCCACCGAACCGGCCGGCACCTTGCCCTCCGCGTCCGCCTGCCGCAGCCGGGCGATCCAGCGGCCGAGCCCGGCCTCGTCACCGGCCGCGGCCAGGGCCACCGCGCAGTGCACGTCGAGGAAGGCGAGCCCCGGGGACGAGAACGTGGCGCCCGCGTGCTGGGCCACCGCGCGCCACGCCTCCGGCACCGCCGGCGCGCCCGCCAGCTCCCGGCGCCAGAGCAGCGAGGCGGAGTCCACCACGGTCGAAAATGGGGAGCCCATCGACCGGCCGGGCGCGATGCTCGACTCGTAGATCGCGAGCGCGGCGTCCGGACGCCCGCGACCCAGCTCGAAGAGGGCCCGGTGCCAGGAGAGGTGGCAGTGCAGCGACGCCTCCGGCGGGTAGTCGGGCATCCAGCGCTCGACGAAGTCCGCCCCGCCCGCGTCGTCGCCGCGCTCGTAGAGCACGTGGGCCCACGCGTGCGCGGCGTGGGCGTTGCGGCGCTCCAGCTCGAGGGAGCGCTCGATCAGCGGGGCGCCCGCCTTCCAGCCGAGCACCTCCGTCCGCGCGAAGCCGTGCGCGCCCAGGAACCACCAGTCCTCCCCGTAGGCCGGGGCGAGCCCGTCGAGCAGCGCCAGCATCTCCTCGTTGCGCTCCTGCCGACCGCTGAAGCCGATGAGGCCGTAGACGCCGTTGGCCGCGGCGAGGGCCACCACGTCCCGCGGGAACTCGCCCAGGTGCTCGCGGACGAGGGCGAGCGCGCGGTCGCCCGGCCCGCTCGCGGCGGCGGCCAGCGCCTCGACGTGCCGGCGCTCCCGCTGTCCGAGCCCGCCGGCGAGGGCGAGCGCCGCGGTCGCCGCGGCCCGGCCCTCGGGGCCCCGGCCCGCGACCAGCAGGCTCCGCGACCGGCCGATGTGCGCCAGCGCGAAGCCGGGATCCGCGGCGAGGGCGCGGTCGAATCCCTCGAGGGCCCCCTCGCGCGCGGCGAGCAGCCGGTCCACCGCGTCGACGTACGCGGCCGCGGCCGCGGGAGAGGTCGTGAGCGCGAGCCCGTAGCGATCGTTCGGCATCCCGCGGCTCAGAAGCGGGAGGACACGAGCGCCACGTCGGCGCGCGCCCAGGCGCGACGGAAGCGCGCGTCGATCGCGGAGGCGTCGGCGGCCTTGCCCTGAGCGCGCAGGCTCTGGGCGAGACCGAAGAGCGACCAGCCGTTCTCGGGATTGAGCCGCAGGTCCTCGCGATAGACCGCCTCCGCCTCGGCGGCGCGGCCGGCCTGGAGGAGGGCGGCCCCGAGGGACTGGCGCACCGGGAAGTACCAGGGCGGCGGCTCGGTGAACCAGTGCTCGTCCTGGATGCGCACCGCCTCGGCCAGGTGCTTCACCGCGGCGTCGGCGTCGCCGCCGCGCGCCGCGATCTCCCCGGCCAGGACCTCGGCGGCCAGCGCGAGCATGTCCGACATCTTGAAGAAGTTGGCCAGCGTCCGCTCGGCCGGCACGCTCTGGCGCACCGCGCGTAGCTGGCCGAGCTCGCTCGCGGCCTCGGCGCGGCGGCCGGTGCCGAGGAAGGCCAGGCCGCGCGCGTAGCGCCAGGCCCCGGTCACGTAGAGCATCCGCGCGGGCGGCGCCGGCTCGGCGAGCATCTCGGCCCAGCGGCCGAAGCGGACCAGGGCGAAGTACGGCGCGGCGGGCGCGGTCTCCATGTCCGGCATCTCGAGGACCGCCTCGGCGGGCGCGGCCGCCGCGAACTCGCGCGCGGCCCGCAGGCACTCCGCGCCGCGGCCCTCCAGCGCGGCGGCGTGCCAGACGAAGTCGAGATTGTGCGGGTAGTACATCATCCGGTAGATCGGGCTCGGCCGGCTCTTGGCGAAGTAGGCGCGGTCGGCCGCGACCGCCTGCACGTTGACCTCGGCCGCGTCGGCGTAGCGTCCGATCCGGTAGTAGATGTGCGAGGGCATGTGGACCATGTGCCCCGCGCCGGGCATGAGGCCCCGCAGGCGGTCCGCCGCCGCCTCGGCCCGCCGCGGGTCGGGGCTGGCTTCCACCGCGTGGATGTAGAGGTGATTCGCCCCGGGATGCATCGGATCGACCGCGAGCACTCGCTCGAGGGTGGCCACGATCTCCTCGGTACCGGGCTGGGGCGCGCCCTCGGTCGTCCACAAGCTCCATGGGCGGAGATTCATGAGGGCGTCGGCCAGGAGCGTGGCCGCGTCGAGATCGTCCGGGAACCGCCGGGAGACGTCGCGCATGGCGTCCGCGTACGCGCGGTCGAGCGCCACCCGGTCGGCGCCGGGGGCTGCCGAGTGGCGGGCCGCCAGCGCGGCGATGAGCGCCCGCTCGCGGTCCGTCGCCGCCACCGCGGCCAGTGCGCGTGCCTGGCTCACCGCGGTCAGCGCGCCCCGCTCCCGCTCCGCGTCGGTGGGACTGTTGTAGTTGGAGCCGTAGGTGAGCGCGATGCCCCACGCGCACATGGCGCACGTCGGATCGAGACGGGCCGCCTCGCGGAAGGCGGCCTGGGCTTCGTAGTGGTTGAAGCCGTAGACGAGACGCAGGCCCTGGTCGAAGTAGGCCTGCGCCCTCGGCGACGTGGTGGTGATGGCGCGATGGTAGCGGCCCAGGTCGTCGAAGAGCGGCGGAGCGGCGGTGGTCGCGGAGGCGGCGTTGCCGTGATCGTGCGGGGCCGACTGGGTCGAGCAGGCCGCCAATAGGATGGCTGCGGCCAGCAGCGCGGGCAGGCTTGGGGTCATGGGCGTGGCTCCTCGGGGTGGCATGAAATGCCCCGAGCGTATCCTCTCCGGGGGCCGACAGGCAACGGGGGCCGGCGGGCGCCGGCCCCGATCGAGCGAGGCTAGGCGGGAATCGCGACGCGCTTGAGGATGTCGAGCTGGTCGAGGACCGTCCCGGCCCCGCGCGCCACGCAGGTGAGCGGGTCTTCGGTCGCGCGGATCGTCAGCCCCGTCTCTTGGTGGAGCAGGGCGTCGAGACCGCGGAGGAGGGCACCCCCTCCGGTGAGGACGATCCCGTTGTCGCTGATGTCGGCGGCGAGCTCGGGCGGCGTCTTCTCGAGGCAGGCGCGCACCGCCGCCACGATGTCCGCCACCGGCTCCCGCATGGCCTCGCGCACCTCGAGGGCCGTGACCACCACCGTCTTGGGCAGCCCATCGAGCAGGTCGCGGCCCTGGACCTCCATCCCCTCGTTGTCGTCGCCCTTGGGATAGGCCGAGCCCAGGCGGATCTTCGCGTCCTCGGCCCGCCGCTCCCCGATCAGGAGGTCATAGCTGCGCCGCAGGAACTGGATGATCGATTGGTTCAGGTCGTCGCCCGCCGTGCGCAGCGACTCGGAGTACACCACCCCGCACAGGGACATGACCGCGACCTCGGTGGTGCCGCCGCCGATGTCCACGATCATGCTCGCGCCGGGCTCGGCCACCGGCAGGCCCGCCCCGAGGGCGGCGGCCATGGAGGCCTGGATCAGATAGACCTCACGCGCCCCCGCCTGGCGGGCGGCGTCCCGGACTGCGCGACGCTCCACCTGGGTGATGCCGGAGGGCGTGACGATGACCAGCCGCGGTTGCACCAGGCTCCAGCCGCGACGGGTCTTGCCGATGAAATAGCGGAACATCTTCTGGGTGCGATCGAAGTCGGCGATGACCCCGTGGCGGAGGGGCCGGACGACCTGGACCGAGCCCGGGGCCCGGCCGAGCATGGCTTTGGCCTCGTTGCCCACGGCCTGGACGTTGCCGCTCATGTCGACCGCGACGACCGACGGCTCGTCCAGGACCACACCCTGCCCCCGCACGTAGAGGCGGGTGTTGGACGTGCCGAGGTCTACCGCCAGGTCGCTCGAGAGCATCCGCCCAAGTCCGCCAAGATTCATGTGCCGTGGCCCTCCCGCCTGGCAGCAAGAATTCAAGAAGCGGACCACGATTGGCGGCAATATTATTCACGGTTTACGCAACCATTGCGGCCGGTCGGTGACGGGGCCTGTCAGTCGGTGCGGCTCAGCGCGGCACCGGCGCCTGTTGATCGCTCGCGGCCGCCTGCATGAGCAGCACCGGAAGCGGCTTGCCGGCGTCGCCGACCTGGAGAACCCGGGCCGGGTTGTCGATCCCCTCCGCGGCAAACGCCAGCACCAGGCGGCGCCGGTACTCCCGGCCCACCGTCCACTGCTGGATCGGCAGGGTCTTGAGGCGGGCCTTCATCACGATGCTCGCCTCCTTGAACCCGTCCACCCCGAGCACCTCGATCGGCTCGAGAATGAGCGGCCCGTGGGCCGGATCGGCCCGCAGCTCGTCGCCGACCCGGCGCATGACCGCCATCACGCGGTCGGGGTCCTCCCGGAACGGGACCTCCACGTCCACCACGTAGCCGGACCAGCCCCGGGTCATGTTGGCCAGGGTGGTCACTGCCCCGTTCTGGAAGATGTGCAGGGTTCCGGAGAGATCCCGCAGGACGATGGTCCGGAAGGTCACAGTCTCCACGAGCCCACCAGTGCCGTTGACCACCGCCACGTCACCCACCCGGACCTGATCCTCCAGCACGAGGAAGAAGCCGGCGATCACGTCGCGCACCAGGTACTGGGCCCCGAAGCCCACCGCCAGGCCGACGATGCCCGCGCCGGCCAGGATAGGCCGGACGTCGAGCCCCAGCTGGGAGAGACAGATCACGGCCACCACCGACCAGAGCACCACGAGAGCGAGAGTGCGTAGCACGCTGGTGAGCGTGGCCACCCTGGACCGGGTGACCGCGGCGAGCGCCCCGGTGCGCTCGCCCGCCCGGACGAGAACACGCTCGAGCTGGACGAGCAGCGTCCGCAGCACGCGCGCCAGGATGAAGCCGCCCGCCAGGACGAGCGCGAGGCGACCGGCGGATTGGACGACGGTGCCCGCGATGCCGGTGAGGAACCGCTGGATATCGGCCGAAGCGAATTCCATCGGACGCACCTCCTTAGGTACGGCGTGGGATCAGGCGGAGCGCTGCGCGAGTCGAATGCCGAGGCGGGCCCCCGCGTCGTCCAGCCCGGCCACCGTCCGATCGCTCGTGAGCTCCAGCGCGATCGGGCCCTCGACGGCGGTCGGGTCGACGTCCACCGCGAGCCGCATGGGCGAGTCCCGCCAGCGGAAGACCAGCCCACCCGCCCCGGTCGTCTCGACCTGCCCGTCGAGGACGTCGCGCCACTGCGCGAGCGCCCGCTCCGCCGAGTGCGCGCGCAGGCGCAGGCCGAGGATGCGGACGGGTGGCGGCGGGTCGGGGAGCCCCGGCGGGATCGAATGGGCGACATCCGGCCCCGCCGGCGCAGCAGTCTCGACGATCTGCACGACGATGCCCTGCGCCTGCTTCGGGTGGAGGAACGCCTCCTTCCAGGAGGGGTCGGACTCGTCGCGGCCGACGATGTCGTAGCCGAGGACGTGGGCGCGGCGACAAGCCTCGGACAGTCGGGGCACCTTGAAGGTGACGTGATGGACCCCGGGACCGTGCGCGCTCAGGAAGCGATGGAGGAAGCCGTCCGCGCCCACGGGCTCGAGGATTTCGATGCAGCCTCCACCCTCGAACCGCCACGTCGCCCACCGGAAAACCCCGGCCGGGCGGCTGCGGTCAGGCACCCCACCCAGGACGTCGACCAGGATGTCGGGAGCCCGGCTGATGCTCGGCAGGGCAATGGCGATATGATCGAGCCGGGTCGGGGGCATCGGCGGCCCCCCCATCTTACTCGGAAGGCCGGCGACCGGTGCATCGCCCAGGCCGCTTCCACCATCTCAAGTACGGGAGGAAGAGCAAATGAGCAACGAAGCCCCCTGGCTGCTGCATCTCGACGAGAGGAGCTACGACGAGGCGCTGGTGGCCGCCGAAGGCGTGATGATGGTGGATTTCTGGGCGGAGTGGTGCGGGCCCTGCCGGGCCGTCGCCCCGGTCCTCGAGGACCTGGCCCGGAACTCGGGCGGTACCGTGACCCTGGCGAAGGTCAACGTGGACGAGAACCCCGGGCTGGCCGCCCGGTACGGTATCCGGTCGATTCCGACGATCCTGTTCGTGAAGGACGGCAAGGTCCAGGATCAGCTGATCGGGGCGGTCCCGAAGCCGCAGATCCAGGCCAAGCTCACCGCCGTTTCCAGCAAGTAGTCCACCGCAGCCGGCCGGCCCCGCGGCCGGGCCGGCTGCCGCAGTGCCCTCCATTTTCCTCCCCCGATCGCCCGTGCTAGGCTCCGCCCCATGTCACGCGTGATCACGGTCGGGGCCGCGCAGCTCGGCCCGATCGCCCGGAGCGAGAGCCGGCCCGACGTCGTGAAACGGCTCGTGAGCCTGCTCGGGCAGGCCCATGCCCGCGCCTGCGACCTGGTCGTCTTCCCGGAGCTGGCGCTCACCACCTTCTTCCCGCGCTGGTGGATGGAGGACCAGGCCGAGATCGACGCCTTCTTCGAGCGCGAGATGCCCGGGCCAGAGACCCGTCCGCTCTGGGACGAGGCGGCCCGACTGGGCCTGGCCTTCTGCCTGGGCTACGCCGAGCTCTGCCGGGAGGGCGGCGTCCTGCGCCGCTACAACACCTCGATCCTGGTGGACCGCGGCGGGCGCCTCGTGGGCAAATACCGCAAGGTCCACCTGCCCGGCCATGCGGAATACGAGCCGTGGCGGCCGTTCCAGCACCTCGAGAAGCGCTACTTCGACGTGGGCAACCTCGGCTTCCCGGTCTGGTGCGCGCTGGGCGGCGTGCTCGGCATGTGCATCTGCAACGATCGCCGCTGGCCCGAGACGTACCGGGTGATGGGGCTGCAGGGCGTGGAGATGATCCTGCTCGGCTACAACACGCCGGTGCACAACCCGCCCGCGCCCGAGCACGACCTGCTCGGGCCCTTCCACAACCACCTGGTGATGCAGGCCGGCGCTTACCAGAACGGCACGTGGGTGGTGGGCGTGGCCAAGTGCGGCAAGGAGGAGGGCTGCGACATGATCGGCCAGAGCGCGATCATCGCGCCCTCGGGCGAGATCGTGGCCCTCGCCGCGACCCTCGGCGACGAGCTGATCACCGCCCGCTGCGACCTGGACCTCACGCGCTCGTTCAAGGAGACGATCTTCAACTTCGCGCTCCACCGCCGCCCGGAGCACTACCGGCTGATCGTCGAGCGCGCCGGCGCGGAGCCGCCGCCGGCCTGATGGACGGCGATCTCTACTTCGAGGACTTCACGCCCGGGCGGCAGTTCCGGACCGACGGCGTGACGATCACCGAGGGCCAGATCCTCGACTTCGCGCTCGCCTTCGACCCGCAGCCGTTCCACCTGGACGTGGAGGCGGCGAAGGAGACCATCTTCGGGGGACTCATCGCGAGCGGGTTCCACACCATGGCGCTGACCTTCCGGCTCTTCGCGCAGACCCGCGCGCTCGCCGCGTGCAGCCTCGGCTCACCCGGGGTGGACGAGCTGCGCTGGCTCCGCCCGGTGCGGCCCGGCGACACGCTGCGGGCCACCGTCACCGTCCTGGAGCAGCGCCCCTCCACCTCGAAGCCCGACCGCGGCATCGTGCGCCTGCAGTGGACGGCGCTGAACCAGCGCGGCGAGCCGGTCCTGACCATGGCGAGCATGCAGCTCGTCAGGCGCCGCCCGCCGGCCGCGCGGTAGGTCAGTCGGCCCGGACCAGCACCGCGGAGGCGAGCGCGTGCAGCTCGCCGCTCTCGGAGAAGATCGCGGAGGCGCCCAGCAGGGTGTGGCCCTCGGCCGCGAACGGCCAACCCATCACGATCCACCGCGCGCCCACCGGCAGCGGGCGGATCAGGCTGGCGGTGAGCTGGCTCAGCGCGAACTTCCGCCGCCCGAACGCCTCGAGCAGCGCGAATCCGGTCGGGCAATCGAGCGCGGCCCAGACGAACTCGGTTCGGACCACCCCGTGCTTGTCGAAGAGTGTGGGATCGGGCGCCCACGGCGCAGCGACCAGGCGCCGGCCCGGGATCGGCCCGGGGTAGATCGCGAGCCCGTCGCCCCACTCGCGGGCGGGGCCGCAGACGAAGCAACCGGGAGTGGCGTGCTCGGTGAACCCGAGGTAGCGCTCCGAGGCCCACTCGGCGTCGGCGTACGTCACCGGCGCCGGCGGCTCGAGCTGCAGCGTGGCCGCGCTCGCGTGGGCGAGAATGGCCGCGCCGTCGGTGATAGCCAGGCCGCCGTCGCCGAGTCGCTCGATCCCGAGCCCGTGATCCACTGGAACCGGCTGCTCGAGGCTGACCCGCGCCGGCCCATCCATCAGCCGACCCAGCAGGCCCGCGATGTAGCCGCCGCTGGCTGTGTTCGGGGAGCCGCAGAACCGGCCCTTCACGGTGACGGCGGAAGCCTCGACGGTGTCGGTGACCATGGCGTCCTCCTCTGGGCGGGCCTTGATCGCAAGCCCGGTGCCACGAACAACCGCTCCGTAAATCAGATACTTGCCGGCTGGGCTCGGGCGGTTCGCCCTGGCAGGTGGGCGAAAATCCGCCGGTCAATCCTGGTCAATAACCGGTCCGATCCGTGGGACCATGGGACGTGCGCTATCACTTCTCGGGCATTGCGGGGGCCGGGATGAACCCGCTGGCCCAGCTCATTCGGGCCCGGGGCCACGCCGTCCAGGGCTCCGACCGCTCCTTCGACCAGGGCAAGAACCGCGACGTGGCCGCCCGGCTCACCGCGCTCGGCATCGTGGTCAAGCCGCAGGATGGCTCCGCGGTGACTCCGGATCTCGACCGCTTCGTCTACTCGACTGCGGTCGAGGCGGAGACGCCCGAGGTGCGCGCCGCCCGGGCGTACGGGATCGAGCGCGTCCCCCGCCCCGCGTTGCTGGCCGAGGTGGTCGACGCGGGACGCCCCGGTGTGGCCATCGCGGGCACGAGCGGCAAGAGCACGATCACCGGCATGGTGGGCTGGCTCACGCGGGAGGCGGGCCTGCCCGCGACGGTGCTGGGCGGCGCCGCGCTCGCCGGCGAGGGCGGAACCGGCTGCTTCCTGCTCGGCGCGGCCGACGGACCGGTGGCCGCCGAGGCCTGCGAGTCCGACGGAACGCTCACGGGCTATCACGCCGCGCTCGGGCTCATCCACAACATCAGCCGCGATCACGGCGAGGTCGAGACGCTCCTGCCCCAGTTCGAGACCTTCGCCAAGCGCTGCGGACGGCTGCTGGTCAACGCGGCCTCGCCGGAAGCGGCCGAGGTGGGCCGCGCGGTGGGCGCGCGCACCTACGGCGCCGTCCCCGGCGCCGACGCGCGCCTCGAGATCGCGAGCGTCGGGCCGCATCGCGCCTCCGGCGTGCTCCATGTCCCCGGCGGCCCGCTCGCGCTGGACGTGCCGCAGCCCGGCCGGCACAACCTGGAGAACGGGGCCGCGGCCGCGCTGATCGCGCTCGAGCTCGGGCTCTCGACCGCGACGGTGACCGCGCTGCTCGCGCGCTTCCCGGGCGTCGCCCGCCGCTTCGAGGTGATCGCGGTCACCGCCGAAGGCATCCGCGTGGTGGACGACTACGCCCACAACGGCGAGAAGCTGCGCGCCGCCATCACCACCGCGCAGGCCGGGGCCGACCGGGTGCTGGCCGTCTTCCAGCCGCACGGCTTCGGGCCCGCCCGCTTCCTGCGTCCGGAGCTGCGCGAGATGATGCCGCGGCTGCTGCGGCCCCAGGATCGACTCTGCTACGCGGAGATCTTCTACGCGGGCGGCACCGTCGCCCGCGACGTGTCGAGCCGCATGCTCGCGGAGGACCTCCCCGCCGCGATGGCCTGCGGCTACGCGCCCGACCATCGCGCGGTCGTCGACTGGCTGCGTGCCCAGGCCCGGCCCGGGGACACCGTGCTCATCATGGGCGCGCGCGATCCCGAGCTGCCGGCCCTGGCCCGCGCCGCGGCCGCCGCGCTACCGTAAGCCCGCTCCCGCGCTCCACCTCCGTCGCGGCCGGCTTCCTCGCCAGCCTCCTACCGCTTCCGCCACATCGTGGGCAAGCCGGTCTACGGCGAGAAGCCGGCCGGGCTCCGGATGAACCGGCTGATGCAGCCGGCCACGAACCGGACGGACTTCGAGCTGATGGCCCTCGCGGTGAGCACGATCAACGGCTGCGAGATGTGCGTGCGCGCCCATGAGAAAGCGGTGACGGAGGGCGGGCTCACCCCCGACCACGTCAACGACGTGGTGCGGATCGCCGCGACGATCTATGCCGCGGCGCTGGCGCTCAAGGCGGGCGACTCCGAAGAGGGAGAAGCGTCTCGGATCGAGGTCTCGACCCAGAACACGTAGGAGCAGATCAGGGCCGTCGCGCCCGCCCGGGCGCGCTCAGCGGATCGGGCGCGACGGCTCCGATTCCTGGACGAGGCGCAACGTGCGCTCCGCCTCTTCCAGGGCGCGGCGCGCATGGGTGAGGGCCAGGATCGGAAAGTAGTTCCGGTAGAGCGTGTAGCGCAGGTAGAACACGTTGGGGAAGCCGGTGCCGGTGGCGAGCGACTCGTCCCAGGTGCCGTCGGGCTTCTGGGTGTCGACCAAGTGGCGCACCCCGCGGGCCAGCACCTCGGTATCGCCCTGCCCGGCCGCCACCAGGCCGAGCAGCGCCCAGGCGGTCTGCGATGGCGTGCTCGGCGCGGGCACGAAGTGGCCCTCGTTGTAGCTCGCGCAGCTCTCGCCCCATCCACCGTCCTCGTTCTGCACCGAGGCGATCCACTTCCCGGCCTTCCACATCGCCTTGGAGGCGATCGGGTCCTGCGCGACGCGCAGGCCGCGCAGGGCGAGGAAGGTCCCGTACAGGTAGTTGACGCCCCACCGCCCGTACCAGCTCCCGTCGCGCTCCTGCGTCTCCAGCAGAAAGCCCACGCCCCGCTCGATCGGCGCGTCCGCAAGCTTGAAGCCGCGGCGGCAAAGCGCCTCGAGCACGCGCCCGGTGATGTCCGGGCACGAGGGATCGAGCATCGCGTTGTGGTCGGCGAAGGGCACCCGGTTGAGGAAGGCCCAGTTGTTGTCGGCGTCGAAGGCGGCCCAGCCGCCGTCGCTCGACTGCATGCCCACCAGCCAGGCGATCGCCCGCCGCTCGCAGCGCTCCTGGGCCGCCGGGTCGGAGGCGGCCGCGTGCTGGAGCGCGAGCAGCACCATCGCGGTGTCGTCGATGTCGGCGTAGTGCTCGTTGGCGAACTCGAAGGCCCAGCCGGACGGCTCGAGGTCCGGCCGCTTCACCGACCAGTCCCCGCGCCGGCGGATCTCGCGGGCGAGGAGCCAGTCGGCGGCGCGGCGCATCGGCGCGGGCGCCACCGCCCCCATCTCGCCGAGGGCGAACATCGCGATCGCGGTGTCCCACACCGGCGAGACGCAGGGCTGGAAGTAGAAGGCCTCCGCGGTCTCGGTCAGCAGACCCTCGAACTGCCGGATGCCCTCGATGAGATCGGGATGGTCGCGCGGATACCCGAGCGCGTCGAGCGCCATGATGAAGTACATCATCGACGGGAAGATCGCGCCGAGGCCGTC
>Ga0326726_10005107_pt1 | contig 11924 bp, 9 predicted proteins | sample MHFenrmetagenome_2_FD_207603 | JGI IMG/M metagenome (GOLD analysis project Ga0326726, IMG submission 207603) | Lab enriched peat soil microbial communities from Michigan Hollow, Ithaca, NY, United States - MHF15MN | ecosystem: Environmental > Terrestrial > Soil > Wetlands > Peat | place: USA...
CGGTAGGTTTCGCAGCCCTCTCCAGGGTGGGTTCTTCAAGCAGCAAAAATGTGGTCCTCTCCCTTACCCTCCCTGTGGCCTCTCTTTTAGGAGGAGCCATTCCGGTGGGGATCGGACTCATGGGTGAAATGGGATTCTTTTCTCTCGGGTTCACACTCTTGGGAGGACTCATTCTCGGAGGCCTCATCCTCATCCGATATCTGAAACTAGCCGAATGACTTTAATCCTCATGAAATCACAAAGTAACCTGATATCCTTGCATTTGCCCAGGGCATGGGACTTCTCCAGTTTAAATCGTTCTTCGGATCGAGCCCAACAGAAAACAGTAAAGTCTTCTCCTTCCCCAAGACTCTTAACCTCAAAGTCTCCAAAGTTGTTGGTCCTAATAACCTGAAGGGCAGAATTCCATGTGCTTTGCCCGTGGGTATCTACAGAAGAGGCTGAAGCAGCCTATGCCATGTGCGTGAATGCGCTGAAGAGAGCGGCAGCATTGCCCCGGCCAGGGCATACGACCATGGATGTGTACCGCGCGATCGTAAACGCGATCGAGGGGGCCGGTTATCAGATGGGGCTTCATTCCTTGCCACTCCCAGAGCCTTGACATCCTTGAAAGACTTCTTATTGATGAAAGAGAAGACCGTGAGCGATCCGCCGGCATGATCATTGTCCTTCATCCTCACGTCCTCTTGCCTAGAGGAGGAGGTGTCTGGATCGGGGAGACATCTATTGTCACGAATGATGGGCCTCGTTCTCTGCAAGCGAGTGTTAAAAATCTAAGGATCGTCAAGAAGTTTTAGTGGATGGAGGAAATCGGAAGCTCTTTTATTTAAATTGTCTTGACAAAAGAGTGGTCGCACTGTAACAGTATATCTCCAGAGGGAAAGGGTTTGCTTCCGTCCACAACTGATGCCATTGACAACCAGACAGAGGTGCGAAGAGGGGTGCCTCCGATGATTCCATCGAAACGATAAAGAGTCATATTTAAAAAGAAGAGGAATACGATTCTAAGGGTCAAGAATAAGAGGGATCAATGCCTTATAAAGATCTCAGGGATTTCTTAGAAAAATTAGAATCAGAGGGACAGTTACTGAGGGTTCAAAAAGAGGTGCTTCCTGAGCCAGATATAGGGGCTGCAGCCTATGCGGCTGGACAAATTCCGAGTGGGCCGGCCGTCTTGTTTGAAAAAATAAGAGGCTATGACCGGAAAAAGGTGGTGATGAATGTTCATGGGTCCTGGAGGAATTATGCACTGATGCTGGATCTTCCCATGGACACTCCTCTACGGCAGCTGTTTCATGAACTTGTCAAAAAATCTGACCGTTTCCCCGTTTCCCCTAAGGTCGTGGATCGCGCTCCGTTGAAAGAAGCGATTCTAACAAAGAATATTAATATCTCTGAGGTCCTCCCTGTTTTCCGGGTCAACGACTACGACGGGGGACCTTATCTATCAAAGGCTGTGGTGGTCAGTAAAGACCCTGAGGATTCCAAGAACCAGAATCTGGGAATCTATCGGCTTCAAGTGAAGGATAAAGACCGGCTTGGCATTCAGACATCTCCTCAACACGATATTGCGGTCAATCTTAGGAAGGCAGAAGAATTGAATCAACCCCTCCCTGTGGCCATCGCCGTGGGAAACGATCCAGCCATCACCCTGGCAGCGGGAATGCCCCTGCAATATGATGAGGATGAGTACGAAATGGCTGGAGCGTTGCGAGGGGAGCCAGCAGAGATCATTCGAGCGGAAACAGTTGATTTGATGGTGCCTGCTGGCGCTGAAGTCGTGCTGGAAGGGGAAATTGTTCCAAGAAAAAGGACCATCGAAGGACCGTTTGGAGAATATCCCGGCTTTTATTCTCCCACGATGAAACAAGCAGAAATCAAAATTAAGGCAATCACTCTAAGAAAAGATCCCATTATTTTTGAAAATTTGTATATTGGGAAACCCTGGAGTGAGCATGATTACCTTATTGGCCCCATGACAAGCGTTACCCTCTATAGACAATTGAAAGCCATGGCCCCCGAAGTCGTTTCAGTGAACGCCATGTATTGTCATGGGTATGGCACCATTGTCTCGACGAAATCAAGGATTGCTGGTTACGCGAAGATTATTGCAGCGAAACTTTTGGCAACCCCCCACGGATTAGTCTATCCGAAATTCATCGTCATTGTGGACGAGGATATCGATCCCTTCAACTTGAACGAAGTCATGTGGGCCTTGTTGACCCGATTCAGGCCTGACAGAGATCTTATCTTAATCCCGAATGCCCCCGGATCCACTCTGGATCCTACGGGCTACCCGCGAGGCTTGGTGACCCGGATGATATTGGATGCGACGAAACCTGTTCCGCCGGATCTTCCACTGGAAGGGCTCTCATTACTGATACCTCCAAAGGAAGCACCTGAATGGGTTGAGCTGTTAAACCTGATGATAGGAAAATAAGGAGGCACACGTGTTTTGTCCAAGATGTGATCAGGATGAAGGAATCAAGTTCTTTGAAGCTCCCAAAGACGGATCATGGGAACTTTATCGGTGTCAACATTGTGATTTCGTATGGAGAAACACGGAGAAGGAAGAGATTAGAAACAGGCATCTCTATCCTCCCGAATTTAAGCTGAATGAGGATCAGATTACTAAGATGACCGTGAAGCCGATGATTCCACCATTACGGAAACCGGGGAAACAGTAACTCCACGAATCTCACTTTATATCTGAAAGGATACGGATGGCAAATGTTTCCCCTGGCAGGCGAGAATACCTCAGCCCGTCTACCCATTCTTTTTATCCGGTTGATTCCCTTTCATCATTTACTTAAACCCAGTTTTAAAGCTAAAGCACGGGCGGTTTCGTAATCGCTCATCATGATCTTTTTGAGTTCTTCGGGAGATTTATAATCAACGATCAGTCCGAGCTTCTCAATTTTTTGTATTAATTCAGGAATTTTTGTGGTTTTCTCAATGGCTGGGATGAGAACCTTCTTCGCCTCCTCGGACATTCCAGCAGGGCCAAACCATGCAAACCACGCCGAGAGCAGGTTTCGGCTGTATCCCAATTCAGTAATTATTGGAACATTAGGATATTCACGCATTTTATTGGTGAGGAGGAGCATTCTCAATTTGCCAGCGTTCACATGAGGACTGGCGAGGCTATTGACGATTACAGTAGCATCGACATGGCCCCCCAATAAAGCCGTTGTGGTTGCAGCGGTTCCTTTGAAGGGAATGACGTTGAACTCGGCACCTGTCCATGCCTTTATAAGCTCCAGGTTAAAGTGATCGATCGTCCCCTGACCGTGAATTCCAAAACGGACACTTCCCGGGTTCTTCTTCGCATAATCAATCATCTCGTTAAAGGTTTTCCAAGGAGCGTCTGCTCGGACGGTTACGGTCAGTGTTAAGAGACAGTGTAACCCTAAAGGTTCGAGATCCTTGGCAGGATCGTAGGGTACGATTTCTGGATTCGTTGCCCTGGCATAGACGACGGCTGAGGTGTTTGCATAGAGAATCGTGTAACCGTCCTTCTTACTCTTAACTACAAAATCTGCTCCCAAGGTAGAGGACGCGCCTGGTTTATTTAGCACGACAGCGGGCACTTTAACAGTCTTCCCCAGCTCCTCCGCAAAGGACCTTGCAGCCATGTCACCTGCTGATCCTGGGTCATTGGGGACAACGACCTGGATGGGATAACTCGGGTAGGGTTGGGCATGAAGTGTTGTCGTTCCGATGCCTAAGCCATAGACCACCGAGAACAAGCCGATAGCCAAGATCAAGTACCTCATGTTTCTCCTCCTTACAGACAATCTCTGTTTCAGGTTTTAAATAAGGTGAGCACGTTTTATAAAAGAACTTTCCAAGCCAATAATGCATCGGGCACCCCGTCTCCGCGAACGAGGATGCGGGCCCCTCGTTTTCTTAACCCGGTTCATTAAGATATTTCTGCACTCAGCGAGCTGATTAAACCTTGTAGATTTTGCAGAGCATCGATTTGTAGGGGCCACCCCCAAAGCCTGACCTACTCTGATATCCCATTGGAATGAGCTGGTTGATATTGATATCCCACACCCCATACAAATGATCCGTTCCTTCTTTTTCAGGTAACCACCATCCGTGGGGGACCATGACCATTTGCGGGTGAACGATAGGAGTGAGCTTGGCCTTTCTCTTGGCCCGACCGCGCTTTCCTTCGATCCATACCCAGTTGCCATCCTCTATACCGAGGGGTTGAGCTGTCTCCGGATGGATTTCCACAATGGGGTCAGGATCTATTTCGCGCAACCACGGGATCTGACGGTGCTCACTGTGGAACAAGACCGGGGAGCGTCTGCCGGTCATCATAATGAGGGGAAATTCCCTCCACAGTTCAGGGGTTCGTATTGGGCTCTCTGGAGGTTCCTCGAAATAGGGAAGGGGATCAAGACCGTATGATTCCAAGGTTGTCGAGTAGACCTCGATTTTGCCGGTAGGGGTTCGGAACCCGGGCTTTTTATCCGGACGCAGTAGGCCTTCTTCATACCTTCGGTAAGGAGCGCTTCCCGAGGGATGACCCTTGGGGGGAAGGGCCCAGACCTGTTTGCGGAGTTCATCAAAAGTGAGACCGGAGGGACGGATCCTTTCCGTAAACATCTCTCTCACATTATTCCAATGGACAATCTCCGGATTGAATCTTTTGGCTAACTCAAAGTTGATCTCCCAGTCAGATTTACATTCTTCCACTTCCACCACTTTCTGTAAGGCATTGAGGGGAATTCCAGTGGAAAAGACGGAATCCTTTTCAGGGAAGGTCGCTGCTGGAAGGACGATATCTGCTACGGCCTGGGCTGTCGGGGTCATGAAGAGATCAACCACGACATTGAAATCGAGTTTCCGGATGGCTTCGTAATGACGCCATGGATCTCCGGCGGCGCAGGCGAGGAAATTGTTCGTCTGAATCCACATCCCCTTCACGGGATAGGGTTTACCCGTCTCCATCTGTTCAAGGACGCTATCGGATAAGGCCCATCCTCTGAAATTTTTCACCAAGGGATACCGATCCGCTCCGATACGTTTCTCCGAGAGCTTTTGGACAAAAGCTTTTCCGTAAATCGCGGTCAGTTCTTCCGAGGAATAGGGATAAATCGAGACTCCGAAAGGGCCCCTACAGATCACATTTCCTCCGGGAATATCAAGATTTCCCGTGATGCACCAAAGTGAAGTAATCGCCTGGACCACCGAAGTCGCTTCAGCGTTCATATCAACGGGTACACCCCATTGTATGGCTGCCGGCTTGCTCCGAGCATAGAGCCTGGCAGCTTCTATGATTTTTTCCTTAGGAATCCATGTGATGTGGGAGACACGGTCCGGCGGATATTCTTGAACTCTCCCCTTCAGCTCTTCAAAGCCGTAGACCCATTTCTCAACAAATGGCCTGTCGTAAAGTCCCTCGTTGATGATAATATTCAGCATCCCAAGTGCCAAAGCCCCATCTGTTGCTGGACGTATTTGCAGCCAGAGCTTCGCCCTAGAAGCGATCCAGGTGCATCTTGGATCAACGACGATGACTTCTGTCCCGCGCTTCATGCAATCGACCATCCAGTGGCCGGTGGCATAATGGTCAGAACACCCCCCAACGGGTTCCCTTCCCCAGACGATCAGACATTTTGGGGGGGTCCACTCCGGGTCTTTATATCGAAGGGGGGAAAACTGAGCTGCATCCATAAAGGTAAAATCCCCTTCGATGACATACATGCCGGCTAATCGGGGAGTAAAACAGGAGATGCCGGAAAGTCCAAGAAGGGTCCAGTTTGGACTTCCGTAAGCATAGGCCAGCAGCAAAATGGGCCCACCTGCATCTCTTCCTGTGCCCTGTCCAAAGACCATGGCTTCTGGACCATATTTCTCCTTTATTTCCGTCATTCCGGCGAAGATGGTGTCATAGGCCTCTTCCCAAGAGATGCGTGCCCATTTCCCTTCGCCTCTTTGTCCTGCTCTCTTAAGAGGGTACTTCAGGCGATCTGGGTGATACATCAACTGAGTCGTCGCTAAAACTCGGGGGCAGGTTCTTCCCTGCAAAAAAGGATGGTCAGGGTCTCCTTCGACTTTAATGACTCGACCGTCCTTGATATAAACCTCAACTCCGCATCCCCCATGACAGCCCGGTCCTCCAGACCAGGCGCCCATCTTTACGATCTTCACATCTTTTTCCTTATCATTCTCTTTCATTTATCTTTTACCTCTTTTCGTTTCCAGTCTTTTTGAAAACCTTCGAAATGATTCTAAACATCGGGGTGCGTTTCATAGAGTTTCAACAGCGCTTCACCCCCCCTTTCCAGCGGTTCTAATCGGCAAGGAGGGAAGGGTGAAATCGTTTAGCTGGGCATAGAAAGGGACGAAACTTTGATTGGGCGTCTCGGGTTTCAAATGAGATGTAAGAATTCTAAGAAAAAACTCGCTCGATTGATCAGCACCGATCATCTTGGCTTCGACGATCACTTTCCTCCCCACGCCAGGAGCAGAGTTTGGAATTTCTTCGCACGAAGTCAGCGAAATAATGTCGATATGACCTATTTCGGTGCAAAGAGAACAGTCTTTGGTTTCTTATCCATCACCTTGGCCAACTCCTTCACGGGCCCGTACATCATACAGCCTGCCTGACAATGCTTCACACAGGCTGGCGGGATTCCTTCCTTCGTCCTCTGCGCGCATAAATTACAAAGATCCGTCGGAAAGGGAATATAATCAATGGCAATCTTCTCAAAGGTTTCCAGAACGATCTCGTTCACCTTGATGCCCCACTTTCCAACAGGATAGTTGTGCTCCTGTTTGCAGGCCACCTCGCATGTGTGGCATCCTGTACAGTATTCGTAGTCGATGAGCAAACCATGTCTCGCCATCTCTCCTACCTCCCTTTTTCCATCTTGCGAACTCGACAGAGGGTCGTCTTATAGGCTCCACCGCCAAATCCGGAGCGCCCCTGGGTTCCGGTGGGGATGAGCTGATTGCAGTTGATATCCCAAATGCCGAAAAGGTTCGGCTCCCGACCATCGGTCTCCGGCAACCACCATCCATGGGGAACCATGACGACCTTGGGATGGATTGTCGGCGTCACCACGGCTTTTCTCTTAATCCTCCCTCTCCGGTTTTCGACATACACCCATTCCCCGTTTTCAATCCCAAGGTCGGCCGCTGTCTTCGTATTGATCTCGATGACCGGGTAGGGATCGATCTCTCTCATCCACGGGATCATCCGATGCTCGGAGTGGAAGTAAACCGATGACCTTCTGCCGGTGGCCATCACCAGGGGGTACTCCTTGAAGAGCTGAGGCGTTCTCACTTCACTCTCCGGAGGTTCCTCATAGTAGGGAAGGGGGTCGAGATCCCACTCTTCAAACCTCTTCGACCAGAATTCTACTTTTCCTGTGGGCGTATTGAATCCGGGTTTTCCATCCGCACGGAGCAGCCCTTTTTCATAACGTCGGTAAGGCTTTGAAGAGTGGCCTTCCGGAGGCATCCTCCAGCTTCCCTCGGCCGCCAATTCATCAAACGTCACTCCGGCGGGCTTAAGCCGATCGTCGATCAATTCTTTCACGCTCTGATACTTGATCGCTCCGGGGTTGAAGCGCCGGGCCAGTTCCAAGTTGATCTCCCAGTCGGATTTGCATTCTCCCACCTTGATGGCCGGAACGACCACACTCAGAGGAGCCCACCAGGATCGGAAGCTCTCTTTTTCAGGAAATGTGGCCGCCGGAAGGACGATATCCGCCACCGCCATGCTCGTGGGGTTGTGGAAGGTATCCACCACGACGTTGAATTCAAGTTTCTTCAAGGCCTCATAGTGTTTACGAGTGTCGGCTGCCTGTCCGCCCAGCATGTTTGTGGTCTGGATCCATGCTGCCTTGATGGGGTAAGGGTCCTCCGTTAAGATTTGATCCACCGCCATGTCGGGCTGTGCCCAGCCCCTGAAGTTAGCCACCATCGGGTAGACATTGGCTCCAATCCTTTTGCCCGTCAGTTTCTTCACAAATTCCGCGCCATAAAGGCTTGTGAGTTCATGAGAGGAGAAAGGATAGGTGGTGACTCCGAAGGCGGGTCGTGCAATGACCTCTCCGCCTGGGATATCCAGATTTCCAGTCAAACACCAGAGATGCGCGATAGCCTGGGCCACGGTTGTTCCTTCTGGAGCCTGATCGACGGGAAGGCCCCAGTGGATCGAGGCTGGTTTGCTTGTGGCATAGAGTCGAGCTGCCTTGATGATCGCTTCTTTGGGCGCCCAGGTAATGCTTGCTACCCTCTCTGGCGTATATTCCTGAACCCGCTGCTTCAATTCTTCAAAACCATAGGTCCAGTTCTCCACAAACTGCTTGTCGTACAGTTTTTCATTAATAATGACATGGGCCATGGCTAAGGCTAACGCGCCATCCGTCCCGGGTCGGATCTGTAGATGGATCTCAGATCTTGAGGCAATCCAGGTCGTACGGGTATCGACGGTAATCACCTTGGCGCCCCGTTTCATGCATTCCACGATCCAGTGGCCATGAAAAGCATCCGGACAGGTGGGAACGGGGTTGTTTGCCCAAACGATGATGCATTTCGGTGGAGTCCATTCTGGAGCATCATAACGTTTCTCATAAAATTGTCCCGCGTCTAAAATGGCATAATCCCCCATCGTCGAAAACATGGCGCCCAATCGCGGGGTATAACACGATTGTCCTGCCAGCCCGAGCTGAACCCAGTTAGGGCTTCCGTAGGCGTAAGCCAGGAAGGAGATCGGACCGCCGATGTCTCTTCCTGTCCCCTGGCAGAAGAGGACAGATTCAGCGCCGTGTTGATCCCGAATCTCTTTGAGTTTCTTCTCAATCGTGTCAAATGCCTCATCCCACGAAATCCGGGTCCATTTCCCTTCCCCTCTCTCTCCTGCGCGTTTCATGGGATAGAGGAGTCGATCTGGATGATAGACATACTGGGTCAAGGCCAAAACCCGGGGGCAGAGCCTTCCCTGGTTCCAGGGATGATTTTCATCGCCCTCCACCTTGACCAGTCTCCCGTTCTTCACGTGGAGCTTCACACCGCATCCACCGTGGCAGCCCGCTCCAGGAGACCAGACTGTCGTTCGAACAATCTTTTCTTTCTCTTCACTCATAAGGTTTACGCTCCTTTAGAATAACGATAAAGTTAATTGTAACCTGAATCTCCTTTGTTTCCAAAAAAATCATCCTGCATAACTAAAGAGGTCCGATGGCTTCTATTTCGATGAGGGATTCCTGTTTGGGGAGGAGAAGCCACCTGGACTATGGCCCGTATATGGCCCGTTCAGAAACGTGTTCTAAAGAACACTTCAGAACACTTCCCTTTCGGTAACCCGATATCCTTGATCGTGGAAGAAAGGGCCTAAAGGTCGAGTCCTTCAATGGCGACGACTCGTATCATCGAGCCGTCGCCATGGATCCATCGGAGCGGAAAGGCCGCGATCGTCACGCGCTTGCCCGTCACCAGATCGACATCACCGCCCACATTTTCTATGCCCGGGATGAGGTTGCCGAGGAGGAGATGATGGGCCGGCTCATAGATGGGCCATTTCTTTTCGGGATCCTCCCCGGTTTCTCTTTTGTATTCTGTATCGAGCCACGGCATGATCTTGGAAAGGGGTGCATGAGCCAGAGGACTGTCCAGCGCCCCGCCGGTGATCCCAAACCCCTTGATCCCTTTCTTTACCAGCCATTCGCCGCCTTCCGAGTAGAGGCCGGGGTAGTGGTTGATGTAGACGTAGTGATCGTCCCACTTGTGATGCCAACCGGTATTGACGATCACCCAGTCGCCCTTTTGGATCTTCGGGGTCGCTTTCTCGAAGTCCTCCGAGCCGATGATCTCCCACTTCTTCTTGTGCCGCATATCGATGACGACGCCCGTGCCGAAACAACTGGACAGGGGTATTTCATCAATGCCCTTGCCTGTACCGATCACGTGAAACGGTGCATCCATATGGGTGGAGGTGTGCATTTTGCAGTGAAAGACAGCAGACTGTTTGCCGTCCCGTTCATGATAAAGCATCCGCTCGATCACCAGGTCCTGCATCTGCCCTACCCAGGGCCAAATGGGAATACCCATTTCGAGGGGCTGGGAGAGGTTGTAGAATTTGAGTTCCTTCATGGTTTCCTCCATTGGTAATTTCAATTACGCCATGCTGTAAAAAGCATGGCGGCTTTTCCTAACGCCGGATTTTGCAAAAAGAATCCGTATCTTATTCTATCCTATCCCCCTCACGTTTTTCCAACGGCAGGTACGGATCAGCGCATCGTTGCGGGCAGCCAGAGAACGATCTGGGGAAAGACTATCATAAGAATAGTCGTGATGACAATGGCAATCATTAATACGCTCGTTCCCGTGTAAACCTTAACCAGATCTACCTTTGCTGTCGCACTGACGACAAAGGCAATTACGCCCACGGGTGGGAAAACGAGTCCCATGGAAACCATCATCATCGAGAGGACCCCAAACCAGATGGGGTCGAATCCAAGATGGACGATGAGTGGGAAGGTCAGCTGCAAGGTGAGAAGAAGTAATGGAATCTCATCCATAAACATGCTGATAACAAAATAGGCCACTACAATGCCAATGATGACGACCCAGCGGTTGAGGTTCATATCGGTAATCGTTGCAACGACCTGCTGAGGAACCCGACTTAAAGCCATATAGTAACCGAAGATGGTCGCTCCGATCAGGATCATAAAAATCATGGCCGAGGTTCGAATGGTCATTTTCAGGGCGTCCATAGCTCCTGCCCACGTGAGGCGACCAAATAATGCTCCGATCAAGGCTGCCATAAAGGCACCGATGGCGCCGACTTCGGTTGGGGTGACAATGCCTGTATAGAGAAGAATAATGACAATGAGAATCAACAAAAGGCTTGGCCAGATGCCGCGAACGCTCGCCCAGCGCTCAGCAGAGGATACCCGATATGTCTGAGGAGCATCTTGAGGTCTGATGTAAACCCACGCAAAAATGGCTAAAGCGAGGAAGATGCCAACAATGATGCCCGGCACGATACCGGCAATGAGCAATTTGGCGATGGAAGTCTGCGTCGCAATGCCGTAAATGACCATGGCAACGCTCGGCGGGATGAGAATGTCAAGGGTTGCTCCGATACCAACGGTGCCCGCTGCCAGCGGCTCCGAATAACCGTGACGTCGCATTTCCGGGTAAGCGATGGTCGACATGACCGAAGCAGCGGCAACGCTCGCTCCTGACATGGCCCCGAAGATCCCGCAGGCGAAGACCGTTGCCACCCCGAGGCCACCCCGGATGTGTGATAACCAGTTGGCCCCCGCCGTAAAGAGGTCTTTGGCGAGACCGCTCGATGCTGAGAAGTAAGCCATGAGAATGAACATCGGTATGGTCGTCAGAGCATAATCGGCGACGGTAGTGAAGGGGGCCATGCTCAGGATACCAAAAACCATGCTCCACTTGCCTGTGATGAGGTAGATGCCCAAGATGCCGGCACCCGCGAGAGAAAACGCAATGGGAACGCCAATCAGAAGAGCGATGATCATGGCGACAAAAGGTAGGACAAGCATTTTTAAACCTCCGTTGATGAAGTTCTTTCGTGTGGGTTACGCCGTAGGAGATTCTTCTCTGAATAGAGAAGATTGCCCATTCTTCACCTTGCGAATGTCAAGCAGCATCGCTACAGACATGAAAAATAGCCCCACAGGGACAATCACATAGGCCGGTCCCAATGGGATGAAGTCTAAGCTGCTTAAGGTCATGTGGTCGGCAATAACCCGGAGGGCCTGCTGAGACGTAGCGATGACAAGCAGCACCCCATAGAGCATGGAAATCATCTGGACAAGGTAGTTGATATAGAGCTTAACTTCACGGGGCAGGCGGTCTACCAAAAAAGTCACGCGGATGTAAGCGCCCTCACGGTAGCCGTAGCACACGGCCAGAAATACCGC
>Ga0326726_10005108_pt1 | contig 11920 bp, 11 predicted proteins | sample MHFenrmetagenome_2_FD_207603 | JGI IMG/M metagenome (GOLD analysis project Ga0326726, IMG submission 207603) | Lab enriched peat soil microbial communities from Michigan Hollow, Ithaca, NY, United States - MHF15MN | ecosystem: Environmental > Terrestrial > Soil > Wetlands > Peat | place: USA...
AATAGGTATTGACAATACTTTTATGATTGCATAGGTTTGGGTTGCATTTATATCAATATTTGATTTTAAGACATAGCTCAAAATCAATATATGTGTTCTATATATAGAATTCCCTGATAATTTTTTTACCAGTATGAATTCTGGGGAACTTTCTTTCAATAATAAATGTATAACTTTTAGAATTTTCTTAATAAGTTCATTATCCTTATCAGATTTTGAGAAAATCTTGTTGGAATAACGATAAAACAGGAAATTCTGAAAGATTTCAAGAAACTAAATAACTTAAACTATAACATTAATTTAAAGGAGAAGAAGACTTGAAATCGAAACGTGATCTGAAAGGTATATTTACAGGTTTTGCAGGTATCGTAATTCCTGTTCTGTTTGCCGTAGCAATTATTCTGTTTGTATTTGTTATGGGAAATCCTGAAAATTTTCAAGGAAATAATCCGGCAAACCTCCCCAAACCAGGCAATTATCTTGGTATAATTTACAAAGGCGGGATAATTGTACCGATACTTATGGCAATTTTAATGATGGTTATAACATTTTCAATTGAAAGGTGGATCACAATCACAAAAGCAAAAGGGAAAGGAAGGATTTCTGCATTTGTTGTTAGAGTTTATCAACATCTTTCAAATCCCGATATTGATGCTGCTATAGATGAATGTGACAGACAGAGAGGTTCAGTAGCAAATGTTATTAAAGCCGGATTAATTAAATATCAGCAGATGTTTGGTGCTAAGGATATGAATAAAGATCAAAAAATTGTTGCAATCAAGCAGGAAATTGAGGAAGCCACATCACTAGAATTACCGATCCTTGAACAAAACCTTGTAATTTTAGCCACTATCGCTCCTCTCGCAACACTTATGGGATTACTTGGAACAGTTCTAGGTATGATAAGAGCTTTCTCAGCTCTGGCTACAGCGGGTGCACCAGATGCAGTAGCACTTGCTACAGGTATTTCGGAAGCTTTGATCAATACAGCATTTGGTATTGGATCTTCTGCTTTAGCGATCATTTTCTATAATTATTTTACTACTAAAATTGATAAAATGACGTATGCAATTGATGAAGCAGGTGTTGCAATTGTGCAGAACTTTGCTTCTCATAATAAATAATAATTATGATCAATAAATTAAGTAGAGTTTTATAATGCCAAAAGTAAAGGTACCTCGTAAAAGCACGTTGATAGATATGACCGCAATGTGCGACGTTGCATTTTTATTGTTGACGTTTTTTATGTTAACAACACAATTTAAATCAGACGAATCAGTAATTGTTGATTTACCTTCATCCATTTCAGAAATTAAACTTCCTGATACGGATATTCTTAACATTACTATAAGAGCTGATGGAAAAGTATTTTTTAATATTGATAATAAAAACTTCGCTCGTGAACGTCTTCTTTCAAAAATAAGTGAAAAATATCCTGAACTTCAATTTACTCCTGAAGAAGTAAAAGCTTTTGTTCTCACTGGTAGTATTGGTGTCCCATTAAATCAGCTTAAAGGGTACCTGGCATTGGATGACTTTGCACGAAAAACATATGACCAACCTGGTATTCCAGTTGATTCAACTAACAATGAATTAGGTACCTGGATAATGCAAGGAAGACTTTCTAATCCTAACGTACGTATTACAATTAAAGGTGACCAAGCATGTCCCTGGCCTATTGTTAAGAAGGTGATGAATACACTTCAGGATAAAAACGTAAATAAATTCAATCTCATTACCGATCTTGAAGCTGATCCAAATAAATTGAAAGGAATTTAGGTTATGGCTGAATTAGAACAAAAACAAGTTGGTAAAAAGGGTAAAAAGAAAAAAGGTCGTAAAAAAATGTCTACCAGGATTGACCTTACACCTATGGTTGATCTTGGATTTCTTTTAGTTACTTTCTTTATGCTTACTACTACTTTTAGTAAACCGCAGACGATGGAAATTAATCTACCTGTAAAACCAAAAGGTGAAGTGACAACTGAAGAAGAAAATGCTGTTAAAGCTTCAAAAGCATTGACATTGATAATAGATGGTGAAAACAAAATATACTGGTATCAAGGTCTTCCTGGTAAAGATAATCTTCCGGCCGTAACAAATTTTTCTGCTGAAGGTGTAAGGAAAATCCTTCTGGAAAAGAATATTACCATTCAGGATATGGTTGTTCTTATAAAACCAACTGATGAGGCAAACTACAAAAATGTAGTTGACATTCTTGATGAAATGAATATAACAAATATTAAAAGGTATGCACTTGTTGATGTTACATCCGTTGATCTTGATCTAATTAAAAACTTATAAATTTGGATGAAAAGTCATGGCCAATAATTCAACTTATAAAATCAGTATTGACGATTTAGTATTTGCTCAGAAAAATAAAGAGTATGGTGCTTACAAGCTTAGGAAAAGCTATAAGAAATATCTTTCCATAGCAATGTGGATAGCCATATTGATTGTTCTTCTTATCACAACCGGACCAACTATTTACAGAATGATTAATCCTGAAGAAGAGATAACGACTCAAAAGAGAAAAGTAGTTGTAACCGAGTTGGCTCCGCCTCCCTCGATTGGAGAAAAGAAAGAAGAAGTGCCTGTTGAAGCACCTCCTCCTCTGAAATCAACAATAAAATTTACTCCGCCGGTTATAAAACCAGATGAACAGGTAAAGGATGACTTTGTCACAGTTGATGAATTGAAGAATGTGGACCCGGGTTTGCAAACAAAGGAAGGGAGTACTGAAGGTATTGATTATAGCTTAATTGAAACGGAAGAAAAAGTCGTAGAAAAAGTCGAAGCTCCTACTTATTTCGTTGCTGTTGAAGAAATGCCAGAACCAATTGGTGGTATTAAGGGCATACAGGAGAAAATTATTTATCCTGAGATAGCAAAGAGAGCTGGTGTCGAAGGAAAAGTTTATATTCTTGCTTTTGTGGATGAAACAGGGACTGTAACTAAAGCTCAAGTGCTTAAAGGAATTGGAGCAGGTTGTGATGAGGCTGCACTGAATGCAGTATTAAATACAAAATTCAATCCTGGTAAGCAAAGAGGAGTTGCCGTAAAAGTGCAGGTATCAATTCCAATTATTTTTAAACTTCAATAAGTAATTTATATTGTGCTTTCTTTGAAAAAATTTTAATGTGACTCTTTTGAACATCTTCGGTTTTGCGATGTCAATTGTTTACATCGGGGTTGGTATGTATATCTTAATCTGGAATAACATCTTTAATTTCTCCAATACACAGCAGATAGGATTTGGATCTATCATAATTGTTTATGGTTTATTCAGATTCTATACTACATTGAAGAAAAAAAGAGAGGATGAATTGGATGAAGATGAGTAACAAGTGGACACTTCTCAGCATTTTAGTTTTTCTAATTTGCTGCGGTTGTAATAATTCCGATAGCCCGTCGGACACTCCTACAACTGGGGAAATTACAATCTCAGTTGATGAGACATTAAATCCTTTAATTGATTCGGAGATAGATACTTTTGAAAAGATCTACACTTATGCTAAAGTGAAGGTAAATTATAAGCCCGAATCAGATGCTTTTAATGATCTTATGAATACTAAAATAAGATTAATAATCGTATCACGTCAGCTAAACAAATCCGAACTGAAAGAATTTGAAAAATGGGAAATAGTCCCCAAAGTAACCAAAATAGCTTATGATGCAGTTGCTTTGATTGGGAGTAAAGATTTGAAAGACTCAACATTAACTCTGAAAGAATTGAATGAGTTATTAACCGGTCAAAATCCTGTCTCATTTAAAAAGACAAAAGTTGTTTTTGACAATAACAATTCGAGTACAATTTACTTCTTGAAAGAAAAAACGGGTGTTTCTCAACTTTCTGGAAACTGCTATGCTCTTAAATCTGATAGTGCAGTGCTTGAATATATCTCGAAGGAAAAAAACAGCATTGGTGTAATCGGAGTAAACTGGATAAGTGACAAATACGATACAACAAATGTGAGTTTTCTTAAATCGGTTAAAGTTCTGGAAATTGCCGCTAATGATAATTCAGAATATTTAAAACCTTATCAGGCATATATCGCACTAAAAAGTTACCCTTTATGGCGTGAAATTTATATTATAAGCAAAGAGGCCTACACAGGGCTTGGAACAGGTTTGACGGCTTTTATAGCAAGCGAACGAGGACAAAGAATTGTTTTAAAGTTCGGCCTTGTGCCAGCTACAATGCCCATACGACTTGTTGAATTAAACAAAAATGAAGACTTATACATAAATCAGGAATAAAAATGTTTAATAAAAAAATAATTATCAGCATTCTATTAACAACATTTTTTATATTAAACTTACAAGCGCAGGATATAGCTTCAGGGGTTAAGCTAATCAGGAACGAAAAATATAATGGAGCAAAAAAATATTTTTCATCGCTTATTAATAGTCCCCTAAAGGCAGAAGCATATTTTTATCTCGGAGAGATTGCTTTTATTCAACAAAAAGTTGACTCGGCTAAAATTTTCTATAATAAAGGAATCGAAACTAACAATGAATTTCCACTTAATTATGCAGGATTGGTCCGGTTAAATGTTCTTGATGGCAATGGTGCTGAAGCCGAAAAAAATCAAAACCAGGCAATTGAACTTGGGAATGAAAAAAATCCGAAAGTTTATATCGTGCTTTCAGAAGCATATTCTTGGATTAAAAACTACGACAAAGCGCTCCAAATATTGACTGATGCACTTAATAATAAATTATATAGCCCAGACATTTATATAGCGATTGGTAAGCTTTACATTAATAAAATTAATGGAACGGAAGCAGTTAAGAATTTTATCGAAGCTTTAAACATCGATAAGACAAATCCTGAAGCATTAACACAAAAAGCCAAGGTATATTCATTAATAAATAATTATGACGCTGCAATTTCTCTCCTGAACGAAGCTATAAGCGATGATCCTTCCTACTCTCCCGCATATAATGAATTAGCAGAAGTTTATGCTAATACAAAGGATTATTCAAAAGCATCTGAATTCTATGCAAAATATATCGAAGCATCAGAAATTACTCTTGAAAAACAAAAGAGGTATGCCTCAATTTTATATATAAATAAAGAATATGATAAAGCAATACATATTTTAACAGATGTAATTAAGGTTGAACCAGAAAATCCTTTTGCAGTTAGAATACTGGCTTATTCTTACCTCAAACTTGAAAATATTGACGACAGCAAATCATATTTTCAAAGATTATTTGAACTCTCATCGGTTGATTATCTTCCCTCGGACTATGAAAATTATGCGGACTTGCTAACTAAAACCGGTAATGATTCTTTAGCTATAGAATATTTATATAAAATTGTTGAACTAGATAGTACCCGGAAAGATGTATATGGAGATATTTCCGTACTTTGTTTCAAAAATAAAAAATGGGATGGTGTAATTTCTGCTTTGTTAAAAAAAGGAGACCTTAAGGCACAGGAATATTTTGACCTCGGTAAAGCCTATTACTTCAAACAGGATTACGTAAATGCAGATTCCGCTTTTAGTAAACTTATTTCGAAAGCACCTAGTTTAGCCATTGGTTATTTCTGGCAGGCAAGAGTAAAAACAAACTTTGACCCTGAATCCGAACAAGGTCTCGCGAAACCTTTTTACGAGCAATTTATAAATGTTTCAAACGAGGATACAATACGATTTAAGAAAGAGCTTATCGAAACTTACTCTTATTTGGGATATTATTACTATATAAAGGAGGACAAATCAAGCTCAAAAGCAAATTGGTTAAAAGTTGAAGCGATTGATCCTGAAAATCCTCAGGCTATTGCTGCCTTGAAAGAATTAAAATAAAAATAAGATATAACTATGCAGAGGGAGTTAATATAATAAAACTACATTGATACATTCTCTAAATAATTAAATTCACTCTTCCAACGTACTTAAGTTACCCGGATCAATTCCTAAAGCACGTGCTTTTAATACTCTTCTCATAATTTTTCCACTTCTTGTTTTTGGTAAAGATTCCACAACTTCAATGTGTTCCGGTTTAGCAATTGGACCAACTTCGTGTCCAACGTGCTGTCTTAACTCTTCAATTAGCTTATCACTTTTTTGATAACCTGTTTTCAGAATTACAAAAGTGTGAATTGCATGTCCTTTTACTTCGTGCGGAAGCCCGATTGCAGCAGCTTCTGCAACTGCAGGATGACTGACTAATGCACTTTCAATTTCTGCTGTACCTAATCTATAACCAGACACTTTAATTACATCATCAACCCGTCCGATAACCCAGTAATAACCGTCCTCATCTCTTCTTGCTGAATCACCAGTCATATACATTCCGGGGAATCTGCTCCAGTATTGTTGTTCATATCTTTCAGCATCATTCCATATTGTTCTAAGCATCGAAGGCCATGGAGTTTTAATTACCAGATAACCTTCGTCATTATTCTTCACTGGCTTTCCTTCTTCATTCACAACATCCATTTTGATTCCCGGGAATGGTTTTGTTCCTGAGCCGGGTTTAAGAGGAGTGCAGGGCATCGGAGTAATCATAAACATACCTGTTTCTGTCTGCCACCACGTATCCATAATTGGGCATCGCTCACCGCCGATAACTTTGTAATACCATCTCCACGCTTCAGGATTTATTGGTTCACCAACGCTTCCTAACAATCTTAAAGAAGAAAGGTTGTGCCGTTTAACCCAGGCATCACCGAATCTCATAAATCCTCTTATTGCTGTTGGCGCAGTATAAAGAATATTGATTCCATATTTTTCAATAATTCCCCACCAACGGCTAGGATAAGGGTAGGTCGGCGCACCTTCGTACATAAATGAAGTAGCACCATTAAGCAAAGGACCATAGACAATATAACTATGCCCGGTTACCCAGCCTGGGTCTGCAGCACACCAGAAGCGATCATCCTCGTGAATATCAAAAACATATTTTAAACTCGCATAAGTACCAACCATGTAACCGCCATGCGTGTGCAGAATTGCCTTAGGTTTACCAGTAGTTCCTGAAGTGTAAAGAAGATAAAGTGGATCTTCAGCATCCATTATTTCGATGTCACATGAGTTACTTGCAATAGGTAGTGACATAAGATCGTGATACCACATATCCCTTCCGAATTCCATATTAATTTGTTGCCCAGTCCTCTTTACAACCAAAACACTTTCAACTGTAGCCGCCCTCTGCAATGCTTCATCGGCTATCTTTTTTAACTCAACAATTTTTCCTCTTTGGTATGCACCATCAGCAACGATTAAAACTTTTGATTGGCTGTCTTCCAGTCTTTCGTGAAGAGCTTCAACAGAAAAGCCACCGTAAACAACTGAATGGATAGCACCAATTCGGGCACAGGCAAGCATTGCAGTTACTATCTCTGGAATCCTTCCCATATAAATTGTAACCCTGTCTCCCTTTTTTACTCCAAGACTTCTTAAAACATTTGCAAACCGGCATGTTTCTCTTCTTAATGCAAAATATGAAAGTGACCTGAAGTCACCGTTCTCACCTTCCCATATTAATGCAACTTTATTTCTTCTGAATGTTTCGCAGTGAACATCGAGACAGTTGTATGCAATGTTGGTTTTCCCGTTCACAAACCATTTATAGAAAGGCTTTTTTGAATCATCGAGAACTTTATCCCAATTCTTAAACCAGTGAAGATTCTGTGCTTCATTTTCCCAGAAACCAAGATAATCTCTTTCGGCAGTTTCGTAAAGCTGGTCACATTTTGCATGTGCACTTTTAATTATTTCTTTGGAAGGATAGTAAACTTCCCCAGTAAGTTTCTTTTCTGCCATTAAAATTTCTCCCTAAGATTTTGTGATTAATTTTTTCTAAAGGGTTTTAAGATGAACCACTTTGTAGCATTCTGGTCCAACTCAAAAAGATTTGTTAGTGAAATTAAGTTAAGAAAAATTCATAAGCAACGACTTTGGATAAAAATCAATGACACAGCTAGTTATATTATTTTAATAAAAATCTGGTTGATCAATATTTCTCCCGATTAATACCGTTTATTAAAGATTCTTTCTTACTGCTTCCCGGTTTTACCCATTCCTTTAATATATTTATTCTTACAGTGTCTAATTTTGCATCCTTGTGGATCATTAAATACATAGGCAGAGGCATTTCCCCTCCAGTAACCATTTCAATTATCCCATCCATTTTTTTTTCTTTTTTCTTCTCGTCATATTTATCCCATTCGGAAAAATTGAGATGTTTTCTTCCTTCATTTACATCACTTGCAATAAAATAGGAAACAGGTGCGATGTAAGAATACCAGGGCCACCTTGATTCATTAGAATGACAATCATAACAAGATGTCCTGAGAATAGCGGAAACATTTTCAGGTGCATTTATGTCCCAGGTTATAGGTGGGTTAGTCCTGTGAACTGGAATGAATTGTAAACCAACTGCGATGATAACCAACACGATAATTGTTTTCTTCATTTATTCTCCTTAGAAGATTTAGATGATACATCCAACACGTATAAAAAATCATATTCTATTGCTTCTTCACAATAAAAAGGTTCACCATATTTTTTACCTATTTGGAAACCGTAAAACTTAGCCCTTGCTTCAACATAGTCAAGGAACCCTGGCCTGCTAATGAAGGTATCCTCTTCATTAATTGATGGATTATGAAATTGGCTCTTGAAGGAATTTACTGCTTTCATTTTTGATTCAAAGTAATCTGAAATATCAAATACAACCGATGGCTGGAAAAGATATGTCTGCATATAATAGAATATTTTTTTAGGTCTAAATGAGCTTTGAGCCGTTTCGTTATATAATGTTACGAATTTTTTCAATCCTGAAGCAAATACAGCCCTTTTTATAAGCAAGCTTGCATCGATATGGTCAGGATGTCGATCATTGAAATAAGGAGCAAATACAATTTTTGGTTTATACTTTCGTATAAGTCTAACGACTTTCTTTAAAGAATTTTGAGAAACAAGAATATTTCCATCCTGAAGACCAAGGTTCTCCCGTACTTTTAAGTTAAGAATTTTAGAAGCTGCCTGGGTTTCCTTTGATCGGATTTTTGTATTGCCTCTGGTACTCAATTCACCTTTAGTTAAATCAACAACTCCAACGTTTATACCTTTTGATGTAAACCGTGCGATAGTTCCTCCCATCGATAGTTCTGCATCATCAGGATGAGCAGCAAATATTAAAATATCTAAATTCATCTTATTAAATTTCTTATAGAATTAATTTGAATGAATCCAAATATAAGTCTAGTTATCTAACACTCAAAAGATAAAAACCTTCTTTTTCAATCCTTTTATCTGGGAAAATATTATTTAGAGTTAACTTTTATTGGCAACAATAAATATTTGATTTTTATCAACTAATGTTTAATTTCAGCGCAATTCATTTCTATAAAACTTTTTCACTAAACTAAGGAGCTATAATGAAATATCTTTGCACGATTCTTATTTTTTGTGCGATATCAATTTCCGGATTTGCACAGTCCTACCAGTGGGTTTTAAAACAATCCGGCAATAGTCTTGGAGGTCCTATAGACTATAACAAATTCAACCCGTCAATAGTCTATTATGGTTCAAACAATATTGTCTATAAAAGTACAGATATGGGTGAAACATTTTCTCAGGCCGGAACCTCTGTGCCCAACGCTTCGGAGATTAAATGTGTTTTAGTTGATGATTATCATCCCGGGACTTTCCTGGTGGCTGTCGAATCTAGTCCCAATGATAAAATTTATAAGACTACAAATGATGGGGCAAATTGGACGTTGACTCTTAATGAAGGTCAAATGTCCTATTTCGGAATTCCGGTAACTCAAGATCCCTCTCATCCCGATATCATTTATACAATGACAAATACGAACTTTAAGAGATCTGTAGATTTTGGAAGCACATGGACAACGATATCCAGTAATTTTGGACCAGCCAACGCACCTTGCGATATTGAGGTATTTGCTGATACAAGTATAATACTAATTGGAGACAACGGAACGGGGATATTTAAAAGTACTGATTATGGCATAACTTGGTCGCAAAAATATTATACAAGCGGAGAGATACCGACACTTTCTGTTGATTTTACACATCCTGGGGTTGCGTGGGCTACAAAGTGGAGCGGCGGCGGTGGTTTATTAAAATCTACTGATTACGGCGAAACGTGGATTCTTCAAACTGGTTTTACAGGCATAAGTATGTGGGGTGTAAATGTCCAGCCATCCGATGGTAATGTAATTATAGCTAACAGTTATTCTACTCCACCAGGTAGTTGGAGAACTACAAATGGAGGAGTTAGCTGGACATCAATAAATATACCTTCTCAAGGATATCAGGTGGTCTCAGTTGATTCAATGATACAATTCGCAGCTCAGGGCGATGGTTTTTATAAACTAGATGCCCCATGGTTTGTACCGGTTGAGTTAGCATCCTTTAACGCATCATTAATAAATAATGATGTATTACTGAGCTGGACAACAGCCACTGAGTTAAACAACCAAGGTTTTGAAATAGAACAAAGTTTTGATAATCAAAATTTCAGCAGAATCGGTTTTGTTCCGGGATTTGGCTCTTCAACTGAATTGAGATCTTATTCCTTTAGAATTTCTGATGCACCATCCGGAGTTCAATATTACAGGCTAAAACAAATTGATTTTAATGGTACATTTACTCATTATAATTCAGTGGAAGTTGATGTTCCTGTGATACAAGAATTTGCTCTTTACCAGAATCATCCGAATCCATTTAATCCATCAACAACCATTTCATTTTCATTGCCCGTCGAATCAAATGTAAGCATAAGACTTTTCAATATGCTTGGTCAGGAAGTTGCCCAGGTTACAAACTCAGAGTTTCAGGCTGGTAATCACAAAATAGAATTCAACGCACAAAATTTAGCTACCGGTGCCTATATTTATACTCTTGAAGCACGGGGAGTTAATGGTAAAAACTTTACTTCAACAAAGAAAATGCTGTTGTTGAAATAGTTGGTTTCATTTTTTAGTATCTTTTGAAAGTTAGGAGTATTTCTTTCGTTCAAGGTGAATGGGAAGAATTACTCCTCAATTATTTACTTATTTAATGAAGATATCAAAACTGATTATTCGCTACTGGAAAGTTGGTAAACTTCTGCATGTTGTGTCGGCTCTTGCTTTTTTAATAGCCATCTTCTCATTCACTGCATTAAAAAATATTAACTTTTATTCAGATAGTTTTATGTGGTTCATCTGGTTAACAATTTTTATAATTTTTTTTAATATGTGCATACTTACTGAATTAGATGGATACTCTCGCTTTCAGAATTACAAGCAATTGAAAGATCAGATGTTTTTTAATGGTTACCAGGAAAGACAGCTGAAACCATTATTGAAAAGCAGTTGTCAGCGTCAGGCTGCTAAGTTAGCTGCTGATGAGCTTGGATTGGGAAAAGAGGTAAGAAGTTACTACGATAAGAAGGGGTACAGATGGTACCATATCATCCCTGATTTTGTTATACACAATCCACTTTTTTTCTTTAGTGCCTTCTTTTGGCGAACGACTTTTTTTACACCCTACTATGAACCTAAAGTTAATTATGATAAGCTGGAGTTGTCACAAGTTTAAATTTGAACCGATGTAACGAAATAATTCTTTAAATCAGAGGAAGTTATGAAATTAAATTTACTATTTGTAATTACCTTTTTGTCTTTGATTGTTTACGCAAATATCAACGAGGAAGACGGAATTGTTGGGCTTACTAAAAGGGATGGTGGGCTTGGATGCCAATGCCACAATTTAACTCCTACTAATTCTGTAATTGTATGGATAGAAGGGCCCGATACAGTTTTTGTCGGCGATACAACCCAGTACAAACTTTTAATGACCGGCGGACCGGCTGTTGCTGGAGGATTCGACCTTGCAACTTATTTTGGGGTTCTCGATTCAGTTGATACTCTGAGTCATATTATCGCCGGAGA
>Ga0326726_10005109_pt1 | contig 11919 bp, 7 predicted proteins | sample MHFenrmetagenome_2_FD_207603 | JGI IMG/M metagenome (GOLD analysis project Ga0326726, IMG submission 207603) | Lab enriched peat soil microbial communities from Michigan Hollow, Ithaca, NY, United States - MHF15MN | ecosystem: Environmental > Terrestrial > Soil > Wetlands > Peat | place: USA...
ACCATACCCCCCGGCACGCGGCTTCTCCGTGAGGCCCGGAAGTTTCCGAAGGTTGCCCCAGTTATCGTCGCAGAGCAAGAGGGTCACATCATCGGGCACCCGCATGCCTCTGTCGTAGTACTCCTGCACTTCTTTGTACAGAGCCCACAGCTGCGGGATGCCTGTGGGCGATTTTCCCGTAACATCACGGAGGATCTGGCGCTGGTCCTTGATAATCCTTTCCAGCAGTGCGATGTTGGCGCCACCGGACATGGGTTCATCGCCGTCACCGCGCATCCCGATGGTGACGATGCTTTCGGTCGCGCCCATTCTCTTGATGCCGCCACGCCAGAATTCCCTCAGCACACTGTCATTCCTCTCGTAGTTCCACGGTCCGGAGCCGAAGCGCCGCCATTCGTCATGTGCCCGCATCATCGGCTCATGATGCGACGTCCCGATCACAACGCCGAACTCGTCCGCCAGCCGTGGATTGGCCGGGTCATCGTCGTAGAATGCACTCCCCCACATGGCCGGCCAGAGATAATTCCCCTTCAGGCGCAGAATGAGCTCGAAGACACGCTCATAGAACCGAGCATTGAAACCACCAAATTTTTCTTGCACCCAGCCCGCCAACGCCGGGGCCTCATCATTGATGAAAATGCCTCTGTACTTGACCTTCGGTTCGCCCATTGAATGCCGGCCCGCCAGGACCCAGAGGTGCGACAGTTTCTTCGGGGCCACATCTGCCCACCAATACCATGGCGAAACCCCGATCCGGGACGACAAGTCGAACATGCCGTAGATCGTTCCCCGCCTGTCGCTCCCCGCAATGACGAGAGCCCGATCGACGCCGGGAAATGGCTTTTCCACCGCCTGAATCAGAAACGTCTCCCATTTCCCTCTGACTCCCTCCACGTCAAGCTTCTTTTCCTGCACGAGCCGGTCTATCCACGGATTCCTGCCAAGTGTTCCAACGAGTACGAATTCCTTTGCAGGCGGAAGGGCGTCCGTGACCACGGCCGGGTCTGTGCCTGCAACGCCATGGATATCTTTCTGAAGGAGCTTGAGGACCCGCATCACCCCGGGGTAGTCCTGGGAACTGACGCACAAACTCGCGGATCGTCCCGGTATGGAGAGAGCAAATGCGCCGCTTTGCCACGTCCTGGAGACGTAGGATGCGGCAGAAAGGAGACTCTGAAGGAGAGCAATGAGGTGCACTGCGACGAGGAGAATGCGAGGAAGACGCAGGGGGACTCTCTGTATGGTCGGACTTCTTCTTTCTTGTTTCCTGAACCGAAGCACTGACGATGCCCCCTCTGTCAGCTTTCCAGAGTTGGTTTTCCTAGGTGACCGTCTGAGTAATTAGTTTTATCAAGTTGGATTTCGGTGAACCGTCCTTGTGTGCGGTTCATCGGATCAGTTCTTTGACAACCGTTCGTTTCCTGATCAGGTGGCCAGGATGAGATGGCGTCTCTCTGGCCTCTGGAGGCATGCTCTGAACAACTTCCTGAGGTTGTGAACCGCGCTGACCAGGAACCACTCCGCTCGTACCTTCGGATGACCTCGGAGATTGAACTGCCGGAACCCCATCGCGTGCTTGATCTGACCGATGGGGGGTTCCACGATGGCCTTCCGTCTGGCGTAGAGCCTCCTCCCCTTGACCGTCCGGACTTTACGTCTCATGCGGTCCTGGAGGGTGAGACCCTCTGGCATCCGCCCCCGGGGAGGGGGATCCTCCCTGAGGCCATGGTTCTCTCTCCCGCAGGCGATGTAGGCATCGATCTTCCGTCTCTTTAGATAGGCGATGTTCTCCGTGCTTGCATATCCTGCATCGGCTGTCAAGACCTTCGGTTTTCGGGGAAGGCGGGAGATCATATACGTCAATTGAGACTCATCACTCGGGCTATTGCTCACATCCGTTGCGACAATGATCTGATGTTCGCTATCGACGGCGACCTGGGCGTTATAGGCCTGGATGAAAGTTTTCTGGTACGGCATGATCCGTGAGTCGGGATCGGTGAAGTTGCGTTGGGCACGGTCCGGTGGTGTTGTCTTGCCCGTCTTCGGGTCCTTCACATTCTTGACCCGTGCCATGGGCGGCCCGGAAGGAGGGTGATCGTCTTTGTCACGCTTGGCTTCTTCCTCCAGGGCTCGTTTCGCTTCCAGAATCTTCGCCAGACGGGTCTCGCGCCGAGCCAGTTCCTCGGGGAGTTCATCGCCCCGCTTATCAGCACCGTACTTGCGATCTTCCCGCCTGTCGGTTCTCTCCGCTTCCTTGAGCAGGCGGGCAATCTCCTGCTTCAGACGGCTCTGCTCTTGCTTCATGCGGCCGTAGCTCATCGCCTTGTGTTTTGACGCGTTGGCCTTCACCTTCGTCCCGTCCAGCGCGATGTTGCCGAACCTCACCAGCCCTGCCTTCTGGCACAGGGTGAGGATCTCGGCGAACAGGTGTTCTAACGAGTCCAGGTGGCGCTTCCGGAAGTCACTGATCGTCCGGAAGTCCGGTCCATTGTTGGCAGCCAGTACCCGGAAAGCGACATCTTCCTCACCAGCGTTTGGCCAGTTTCCGTGAGGACCAGATACCCGATGCATACCCGTACAGCAGGATCCCCGTCATCACCTTCGGATGGTACGGAGGATAGCCCCGTTCCTCACGTTCATACACGCTCGTGATCGGACTCAGGTCGATCTTCTCCAGAACATCTCTGAGAAAGAACACCATATGATCCTTCGGCAGCCAATCGATCAGCGACGGCGGCAACAGGAACATCTGGTCAGGCTCAAATGGACGGTATGTTTTGCTCATCGCTCGCACAATTTGTGGTACATGGACGACTTCTCCCACAAATATACGAACAGATGAGCGCGCTACACCATGTGTGGAAAACTATTACTCGGACAGACACCTAGACCGATTGGGACGATTCAATGATCACTTCTTCTTTTCTACCGCTCCAAGAACTGCATAGAACGCAGGCTTGGGTTGATAGTCCCGTGCAAAGAGCAACGGGTAACTCGTTCGCCCCCTCACCGGCCAATTGTTCAGCCAGGATGTTTTGTCATACACACCCCAGAACGTGACGCGATCGACTTTGTCGGAGTGTTTGCAGAGAACGGAAAAGAGCTCAACGTAACGATCCGTGAGCTTCTTCTCCATCACTGGAGGAAGGCCATCGACGTAAGGATTCAGCCCTACCTGCAACGCCACCCTTTTCGAGACGTCGGCACCCTCGTACTCCCACGCCGTCGGAAGGATGTCCAGGTCCATTTCGGTGACCATCACCTTGACGCCGAGCGCGCCCGTCGCAATGATAAAGGCTTCAAGGTTGTCGGTGGTCGGATAGTCCATCCCCCAGTGCCCCTGAATCCCCACGCCATCAACGCGCAACCCCCGGGCCTTAAGGTCTTTCACGAGATTCACGCACGCCTCCCGTTTGGCGGGTTTGTCAAGAGAAAAATCGTTGTAGTACAGTTCTGCATCGGGGTCGGCCTGATGTGCGTACTCAAACGCCTTTGCGATGAAATCCTCACCGATGGTCTGCTTCCACTTGCTGTTCCGAATCCCCCCTTCGTCGGTGAGTGCTTCATTGACCACGTCCCAGGCCCTAACCCTCCCCTTGTATCGGCCGACGACGCTGCCGATATGGTCTTTCAGCCGGGCAAGCATAGCGTTTCGGGTCAGTAGTCCCCCCGCATCATCTTCAAACGCCCAATCGGGGATTTGACTGTGCCACACGAGCGCATGGCCGACGATCCACATCGCGTTCTTTTCGCCGAACTCGACGAAGCGGTCGGCCGGGCCAAAGTCATACGTGTTCGGCGCGGGATGGATCCAGACCCACTTCATTGCATTCTCTGCCGTGATAGTGTTGAACTGCTTCGCGACAATCGCGGCCGCTCTGGGGTCCTTTCCCGAGACCACATCATCATTCAACGCCGCACCAATGAGGAAATTCTCCCTGAACGCCTCCCGCAACAACAGCTGCTCAGTTTCCCTGGCGCAAAACGCCCCTCCCACGACCGCAAGCGGGATACAGGTCATCAGAAGGATTTTCCCTGTTTTCATAAAGTGTACTCCTTCAATAGGCCGGCTCCGGGGGGAGCCGGCTGAACTTCTGGAAGTAGCTGATGCATGTGTCCCTCCATTCACCAGCGTCGCGTTTCTGCTGTTCCAATTTCTTCTTCACGGAAGCAAAAATCGCCGGATCTATCTTCGGCCGGAGTGAAGTCCATTGGTCAAGCATCGTATCGACATACGCCGCCCCCGCTGCGTATCTTTCACACAGTTCTCCCCACAGTGTTCTCCCCGAGCGCATCGGGTTGGTCCACGCAACATGGTGAAACCAGAGAAGGTATTTTTCCGGACAGGTACGCGGATCATCAAAGAGCTTTCGGAGCGGAGGGAAGTACTGGTTGACAGCTCCACTACCTCTCGTGCTTCGGTCAAACCCAACACCGAGGCTGTCCGCACGATGGTAGTACGTTGACCTCCAATCCTCTCTCCCCGCATCCATCTCGGGTCCGGGGCCGTAATGAAAGCCTTCCTGCATGATGTGATGGAGGCCAAGGGGAGTCATAGTGTTAACGCAGGACTCCCAGGAACCCATCATCATGGAATGGACGGTGCGCACGACACGGGAGTCGTTGCCGAACGTCATCCGGATCCACTCCTCTGCAATCTCATCGGCCGCGATGTGGTGATCCCACGCGAGACGACCAAACGCATACCAGTTCGCCTGTGCAAAGAGATGCCCGCACCAGTTTCTGTCATCGCCGGTGTTTGCCACCCCGGCGATCCCGGTCATGCGGTAGTTCTGCAGGGTTCCATCAACGATTGACGCAAGTGACGAACCGGGTCCTTCGGCATAGGTGTCGAACTGCAAATACTCTTTCCACATCGGGGCGAGATACACCAGGTGGGTCGAATGGCCAAGATACTCCTGGGTAATCTGCAGCTCGAGCATGAGCGGGGTCCGCGGCATCGCCCCGAAGAGGGGCTGGACGGGCTCGCGTGGTTGAAAATCGAGGGGTCCGTTCTTTGCCTGGACAAAAACATTCGGGTGGAACAGACCGTCAAGAGGAGCAAACTCCTTGTAGGCACGCTTGACCCGATCGGAATCAATCTCGGCGTTGTACACAAACGACCGCCACATCACGATACCATGGTACGGCTCCAGCGCCTCAGCAAGCATGTTTGCCCCGTCGGCATGTGTCCGGCCGTACTCCTGCGGACCTGGCATTCCTTCAGAATTCGCCTTCACCAGAAACCCACCGAAGTCAGGAATGAAGCGGTAGATTTCCTGCACCTTCCTTTTCCACCACACTCTGACCCGTGGGTCCAACGGGTCTGCGGTCTCGAGTTCCCCGATCCCACCCTTTCTGTTTCCCTCCTGCTCAAACTGCTGAGATACTGGGGACGAGAAATTGACGGAAAGAAATACCCGAATGCCGTACGGACGGAAGACCGTCGCGAGAACGGCAACCTTTTTAAGGTGTTCGATCTTGAGTATGCTGGGGTTCGCATTGACGTTGTTGAGGACAGCGCCATTGATACCGATCGAAGCATTTGCCCGCGCATAGTCGCGGTAGCGCGGACTGATTCTGTCCGGCAACTCATCCCATTTCCACAATGACCTGCCTGCGTACCCGCGTTCAATAGTGCCGTCGAGATTATCCCAGTGATTCAGAACGCGGAACTGTATATTCGGTTTTGAAACGATATCGAGGCGATCAATCGTTTGATCGGACTGGAGTATCCGCAGGAGGTGAAATGTCGCGTAGTACAAACCGATTTCCTGATTGGCAATGACGAGAATTGATTTCTTGCCTTTGATTGTCGCAGCTCTGATCGCATATCCCTCCGGCCCCAGCTCAGGCAGGATCGGCAAGTGTTCGGAAATTCCTACGGCAGCGAAATGTCGCGGCGTGACGACGATAAGCGCGTTGGAGGCTCCTCCCGTCGTCGCAAAGGGGGGATCTTCGCCGAGCAATCCCTTCAAACCTCTTTGCAATTCATCGCGGACGAGTTGTAGCGTCCTGGACTCTCCCGGAACCACGACCGCGCGAATTGCCCGACGATACGTGGTCAGGCGATGCCGATCCGCAACCCTCCGGTACTTTATCCACAGCTCGTATCCGTCGTCCGCAGACACCGCGGTCGCGCCAAGGGACGCCATGACGCAGGCGGCACAGAGGGTACGCAAAGCTACTTTGTGCATCGTGGAATACGCGTAGTCCGGATTGAAGTAACGGCGGCGCTGGTGGTATCCGCTCCTGATGCGGTCGGAGCAGCCGGCCCTTCTGGTCCCTCCGGAAAGCCCGGAGCCCGGGACCTCCTCGATTCTGGGGGTGATGTCACACGCTTTCTGCCTTTTCCATGTACCTGCGATGCGTCCAGCGTTCTGACGGTTCGTCATCCGGCCTTTCATCGCTATCGAACATATGCATTGAAAATGTTCTCCAGCATTTCCTGGCGTCCGCTCTGCAGCGCCGGTGAGGAGTGACTGAGAACCCATTTTTCGATATCCTTCAATCCGACGTGCCCTGACATCATCTCGGCTCCGATGCCCTCCCGGAAGCTGGCGTAGCGCGTTTCCACAAACCTGCTCAGTGCCCCGTCGTCGATGATCTGCTGTGCAATGAGGAGTCCGCGGGCGAAGGCATCCATCCCCCCGATATGGGCGTGAAAGAGATCTGTTGGATCGTTTGAGCTCCGTCGCACCTTGGCGTCAAAATTCAGTCCGCCGCTGCCCAGACCGTTTTGATTGAGGATGATGATCATCGCAAGAATTGTGCTATAGAGATCAGTGGGGAATTGATCAGTGTCCCAGCCGAGCAACATGTCGCCTCGATTCGCATCCACACTGCCGAGCTTGCCTGCCGCTGATGCAACAGACAGCTCATGCTCAAAGGAATGTCCCGCAAGAGTGGCGTGATTGGCTTCGATGTTGAGCTTGAAATGATCGAGCAGATCATATTCTCTGAGGAAATTCAATGTTGCCGCCGCATCGGAATCGTACTGATGCTTGGTGGGTTCTGCCGGTTTGGGTTCGATGAGAAACTGCCCTGTACATCCGATCGTTCGCTTGTAGTCAACCGCCATGTGAAGGAAGCGCGCCATCTGTTGCTGCTCCTTCTTGATGTCGGTATTTAGAAGCGTCTCATACCCTTCTCGTCCACCCCAGAAGACATAATTCTCCCCCCCAAGCTCTGTTGTGGCATCGAGGGCGTTCTTCACTTGAGCCGCCGCCAGAGCCATCACGTGTGCGTTCGGGTTGGTCGCCGCACCCTGGCAATAGATCGCATTACCGAACAGATTGGCCGTCCCCCACAGGACCTTTATCCCTGTTTCCTTCTGGAGTTGCTTTGCGTGCTGGACGATGACTTCGAGATTCCGACACGATTCGGCAAAACTGTTCCCTTCGGGCGCGATGTCGCGATCGTGAAAGCAGTAGTACTCGACACCCAGCTTCTGAAAGAACTCGAAGGCGGCGTCCATCGTGGCCCGGGCACGGTCAAGCGGGTTCGCTGCCCTGTGCCACTCCCGGTCGAAACTCGCTCCACCGAACATATCGCTTCCCGTCCCCATGAAGGAGTGCCAGTACGCGACAGAGAACCGGAGCTGCTCCGCCATCGTCTTGCCGCCGACGCGCTGGGGTTTGTTGTAGTACTTGAAGGCGAGCGGATTCTTCGAGTCTCTTCCCTCGTACGGTATTTGCCTCTCAACGTCCCGGAAATAGCTCTTCAACATGTTGACGCCTCACGTAATGTGCATCCTGTGCGGGAATCCCTTTGAACGGTCTCTTTCCTCTCAGCTTCCGTCCACCACCGTCGCACCGGCCCTATGCATTCAGCACTCTGGATGACTGCCTGACGACGAACTCCGTATCCAGCACAACGCGCTCCACCGGCAGCAGCGTCGAGGATTCGATATTCCGAATGAGTATCTCTGCGGCACGCCTGCCAATCTCCTCCACCGGAGCCCGAATGGTCGTCAAAGGAATGGGATAGATCTTCGCATAGTAGATATCATCATTGCCGATGATCGAGATATCCTCTGGGACGTGAATGGCCAGTTCTTTGAGCGCCATCATGACGGCAAGGGCCTGGTGATCGTTGAAACAGACAATTGCGGTCGGATACTCTTGTCGGTTCTTGTTCTTGAAGTATGCCAGCGTCTTGTCATAACACTCATCATAATGAGAACCGACAGACACGATCATCTCTTTGTTGAACGCCAGGGTGCTCTCGCTGAACGCATGCCGGAAGCCCTCGATCCGCTCCTGGGTGTGCGATGACTGCGGTGGCCCTGCGAAGTGAATAATTTTCGAATGACCGCTGCGTATCAGGTACGTCACTGCCCTCTTGATCGCCCGGATGTTGTCGACAGCGACAACGTTTGCCTGAATTCCCCGCACGTCTTCCAGCAGCACGAACGGATAGTTGATCATCTTCAATTTGAAAAGATGCTCGATCTCCGCTGAGCCCTGGACAATCGGCGCTATGATCGTCCCCTTGATGTCCTTCGCAGAAAAGAGATGAGAAAGCTGTTTCTCACATTTGTGATCATCGTCAGAGCTGGCAACGATGACCGAATATCCTTTGCTGTTCGCATATTCTTTCACTCCCGCGGCGATCGCAGTGTAGAAGGGATACTCCAGGTCCTTGATAATGATTCCTATGCTCTTGTCCTGACTTCCGTTCTTCAGATTTCTCGCAACACCCTTTGGACGAAAGTTGAGTTCCTTCATTACTTCCAGAATATGATCCCGCGTTGCCGGTTTGACCGAGTTTTTTGCGTTAATGACCGCAGACACGGTACCTTTAGAGACTCTCGAACGCTTGGCAACTTCGTCGATCGTGATTTTTTTCATAGGTTCCCCCGGGGTCTCCCGGAAAAGTGCGTCACCGCTGAAACGGTATCGATCAGGCCAGGCCCGGACTGCGCTTAGGGCGCACCCATCCCCTCCCCGTCAGGAGAAATGATGGGCTGAATCACCTGCGTATGGAATCCGGACTTCTCATCTACTTCATGAGAACCATCTTCCTGACCCTGACAGACTTCTCAGTCACCATCGTGCAGAAATACACTCCACTGGCAAGATTCGATGCATCCAGTGTCACCCTATAGTTTCCTGCTTCGTAGCTATCGTGCACGATTTCCGCTACGACCTCACCGAGGATATTGACAACCATGAGATGAACATTGCTTCTCGTCGGTACAGAAAAGTCGATTGTTGTCGAGGGGTTAAACGGATTCGGATAATTCAGCTCCAGCGCAAACTCTTTCGGCAATTCCCGTGACTCTTCAACCGCCACGATCTGATCTCCGGTTCTGAAGGTCGCCCAGGTAGAGTATGAACTGGGTCCGCTGTCATTCGACGCGGTGACGCGCCAATAGTACGATGTGAATGCGGAAAGGGGAGCCAACTGGACGGTTGTGTCCGCCAGCGTGGTGTCCACGATAATAGGGCTGAAGCTGGGGAGGGTCGATACCTGCGCGCGATACGACAACGCAGACGCTGAGGACCGCCACACCAGACGGGGATTCCGCGGCTCGCCGGCCGTGCTCACGGGCGAGACGAGAGTCGGCGGAAGAGGAGAAGCGATATATTTGCGCAACCACTGGAGCGCAGGGCGCTCGGTGCCGTTGGACCGAATGAGGTACGCATCCACCTTCCACATGTCACCTTGCACGTACCCCCAGAGGGTAATACCCTTCACTCCCGGAGTCTCCCAGAACAGTGGGAAGTAGATCTTGTAGTTCGCAAGCTGGGTGCTGTCGTTCGCCTCATTGATGTCAAACTCGCTAATATACACCGGCAAACCTGTCGCCACGAGCCTATCGAGGTTGTATTTCAGCGTGGCTACGTTATAGGTGTACCCGGATCCCTTGAATTCGAAGTAGTGACCCTGGACACCAATCCCATCGATCAGCCCTCTCACCCGTAGCGTGTCAATAAGCGCGAGGTACCTCGTCGTAACAGCGTTGTCCTGGAGAACATTGTACTCGTTGAGCAGGAGTTTCGTTCCACGTAGAGTGTACTGCCTAGCCCAGGTAAATGCCGTCACAACCCAATCCCACCCTGTTTTTCCGCTATCACCCAAGGCGTGCATGTACGAAGGAGGCTGGTGGAAGGGTTCATTGACAACATCAACCATCGACATATATTCATATCTTGCTCCAACTGTGTCAATCCACTGTTCTACCTTCGCTCTCTGTTGAGCTGAGTCAAGTCCGGTAATCCAACTGGGCTGCTGAGCTCCCCAGATCAGGCAATGATCTTTGAAGGGGAATAAGTTGTTGATGGCGTAGTTGTAGAAGGCATCAAGCCAGGTCCAGTCATAGGAATTCATCGTCCCCTCGACGCTCCCCCACTTGCCGGCGTTTCCCGGGGTCACCTGGTTCCAGTACGTGCTGAAATTCGTGTAGATGGGTATGCCGCTGGACAATGCATTGCCGACGAATCTCCCTTTGCCTTTGGCAAGCTGCGACTGGGCATGCATCGGCAGCAAGAGAAGCACGCAAAGGAATACTCCAAGCGCAGCAAAGGCCGGGGGCTTGAAGTTGCTGCCTGCACGTCGCCGGTCCATCTCCGAACAGAACGCATTATCATGATTCAGCATCGCAAAACCCTCCATCTTCCTTCCACCTCAGTTATGGAAAGAGACATCCCTGTCATCATTGCACGGGGGGATATGCCCCCACGTACTGGAGATCCTTCCTCGTCTCACGCAGCACGCGACCGATATCCGCTGGGACCCGCGTTCCCGCATTTGACCCGGGGAAATCGGCCAGAATCTCGTAGTTCTTCAGGTCACCGCTCTGGAACAGGGGACCGTCATAGCCGGCCAGGTCCAGGCTGTGAGCAGAGAACTCCGGCCGCAGTTTCCTGAACTCCTCGAGCGTGGCACACGCCGCCTGGCACTCTGCTCCCGCTGCCGGGCTCCACAGAAGAAGCGGCGCGGGAGTTTCTCCCGCACTCCGCACGAAGACATTGTAGTCGAGCACACGAAGCTGCATTTTCGGGAGCTGCGTGCAGAGCTTTGCCGGCTGCCAGACAAAAAAGAGCGGCCTGCTCCCAGGGCCGACGAGCAGGTTGTTGACAAACGCGTGGCCGTCCCGCCTGTTCACGTCCGGTCCCGTACTCGGGTGCCATCCAAAATGATCGCCCGCAGCACTCCGGGCGTTCCGCCCGATGCAGGCCACGCTGTTCACAAATGTGTTCTGGTACACCCGAACATCGCTGCTGTTCAGCACCATGAGGCCATGGTCGCAGTTGACGAAGACGTTGCCGGCACAAATGGCACCTCGAGAAATCTCAAAGAAGAATCCATTCTGGCTCGGCCAGAGCTGATTGGTGGCGATCGAATCGTCAACCCGGCCGACATTCTCAATCCAGTTATTGACAAACACGCCGTCAACATTGCCAACGTCGTACCAGATGCCGTTCGAATTGGGGAGATCTGTCACAAGGTTGTCGCGACACGTCACCCGGTAGCTCTGATTGAAAATCTTCACCGCAGCAGGATAATAGCCGGTGATATGTTCAATATTGTTGCGCCTGAAGATGTTCCCCTCCAACAGGACATCGTTTGATGCAATGATATAGATACCTTCCGTGCTCGTGTCACTCACGCGGCAATGGCGAATGGTCAGATGATCTCCACGGAAATATCCGGCGACCCGTGAGCAGAAAGAAATCGTGCAGTTTTCGAGCGTCGTGCCGGCGACTTCCTTCCCGTGTTTGGACTCGTCCGATATGCCCTCCGGCTCTGTCCCTTCAACTTCGAGCGCTCGGTACGCATACTGGGAAAACGTGATGCCGCGAATCACGTATCCCTTGTGATCCGGTTTCTTCCCGTGGACCTCCCTGGTCGTCCTGCAAACGGCAACGTCAAACGCGGTGATTTCCACCAGCCGGTCTGTCGGATCGATGC